>WNFV01008256.1_pt1 | contig 11799 bp, 11 predicted proteins | sample 5400101 | NCBI WGS metagenome assembly WNFV01 (sample SAMN13153361, study PRJNA577476) | soil metagenome | isolation source: 115 cm soil or saprolite under grassland replicate 1 | place: USA:California | collected 2016-06-15
TGCCGCCCCAGGCGCCGAGCGCGACGCCGCGCTTGTCGGCCGGCACAGCAGCGCTGAGGATCGTGAGCGTCAGGGGCGTCACGATCGCGCCGCCGACACCCTGAAGCGCCCGTGCGGCGATCAACGCGTTGATCGACGGCGCCAGTGCCGCAAGCGCCGAAGCAGCCGTGAACAGGCCGATTCCGATCGCGAACATGCGCCGCCGTCCGAAGCGGTCGCCGAGCGCCGCGCCCGTCAGCAGCAGCACCGCGAACGTCAGCGTGTAGGCGTTCACCGTCCACTCGAGACCCTCGATCGACGCATTCAGGTCTTTGCGGATCACGGGCAGCGCGGTGGTCACGACCAGGTTGTCGAGCGTGACCATGAACAGCGCGATCGAAGTGATCACGAACGTCCACAGCGTCCGAGTCCTCGCTGTCATCTCCTTGTCCCCCTCGTTAGTAGTGATTGGTTACTCACTTCGACTCCAAAAAAAATCACTCGTCGATCTCCTTGCAGCCTTCCATCAGCCGAGCTGCCCACGGCTCCTCGAAGGTGTCGAGGCCCATCGCGGCGATCACGTTCAGCAGCATCCCCTGCGCGAAGAACTTGCTGACCTCCACCGGGGGCAACCCGGAGACGCGCTCGACGTAGGCAACGAGGTCGCCGTAGCCCTGCCGGACCGCGTCGCGGATCTCGGGGTCGTCGCAGGCCGCATATGCCTGCATCTGGCCCAGCAGCATGATGCGGTCGGGAAGGAGCTCGTTGACGTACGCCATTCCCATCGCCTCGAGGGCCTCGGCACCGCGAAGTCCCTCCGCTGAGCGCTGGAAGGTCTCGAGCGTGCGACGCATGCAGCGCGCAATCGTCGCGCGATACAGCTCCTTCTTCGAGCCGAAAAGCCGGAAGAGATAAGGCTGCGAGATACCGGCCGCCCTCTCGATCGCGTCGGTAGAGCCGCCGTGCAGACCCTTCTTCGCGAACTCGACGGTCGCCGCCTCGAGCACCGTCTCACGCCGTTCTTCGGCCGTCTGTCGTGTCGCTGCCACTGTCACGTGTTGTAAGTTATCACTCACTTCCAATCTGTCAAGGCCCGGGTGACACGATCGAGGTCCGAGTCTGTCAGCTGGGAGTGGAACGGCAGGGCGAGCGCGCGCTCGAAGCAGCGGTCGGCGCCCGGAAACGAGCCCTGTTCCCGGTAGGCGCCGAGCCGGTGGAGCGCGTAGGTACCGATCTGCGCCTCGATCCCCTCGTCCCGGAGCGCGGCGAGGACATCGTCGCGCCGATCGATCTGGATCACATAGGCCTGCCAGCCATGGCGGTCGCCGTCGCGCGCACTCGGCACGAGGACGTCGAGTCCCGCAAGGCGCTCCGAGTAGCCGGCCGCGACCTCGGCCCGGCGCGCGAGCAGCTCCTCGAGCCGGCGCACCTGCGGGATCCCGACGGCGCAGAGGATGTCCGCCAGCCGGTAGTTGAGCCCGGGTTGCGCGATCTCGAAGTCACCGCGGGGCTCGATCCCGTGGTGGCGCAGCCGGCGGATCGCGTCGGCGAGCTCTCCGTCTGCGGTCGTCACGGCGCCGCCCTCTCCGGTCGTGACGATCTTGCGCGGGTGGAACGAGAGACAGGCCATCGTGCCGAGGCTCCCGCACGGCCGCCCCTCCGAGCGCGCGCCGAGAGCCCCGGCGGCGTCCTCGAGCAGGACGACGTGCTCTGGCACCGCGGCCCGGAGCGCCTCCCAGTCCGCCGGACGGCCGAAGAGATGCACGACGAGCACCGCGCGCGTCCTCGGCGTGACCGCCGCCGCGAGCCGCTCCGGATCGACGCTCATCGTCTCGGGGTCGACGTCGACGAGCACAGGCCGCAGGCCCGAGAGCGCGACGACGTTGGCCGTCGCCGGGAACGTGTACGCAGGCACGAGCACCTCGTCACCCGGCTCGAGCCCGAGTGTCAGCACCGCCAAATGGAGCGCGGCGGTCCCGGACGAGACCGCGACGGCGTGCTCGACGCCACAGGCCCGGGCGAGCTCACCCTCGAACTCGGCGACCTTCGGCCCCATCGTCAGGAAGCCCGAGTCGAGGACCTCGGCGACTGCCGCAGCCTCCTCCGCGCCGACGTCGGGCCGCGCTAGGCGGATGCGAGCGTCTGCTCTCTGTACCACGCGATCGTCCGTGCGAGGCCTTCGTCGAGGTCGACCTGCGGCGCCCAGCCGAGCAGCTCCTTCGCCTTCTCGACGTTCGGGATCCGCAGCTCGACGTCGGCGTAGTGGAGCGGCTGGAAGACGATCTCGCCGGGGCACCCGGTCAGCCGCTTCACCCGTTGGGCGAGGTCGTAGATCGTGACGGCCGAGCGCGCGTTGCCGACGTTGAACGTGTGCCCGACGGCCTCTGAACGCTCGAGCGCGAGGAGCAGCGCCTCGACCATGTCGTCGACATAGCACCAGGCCCGAATCTGGGAGCCGTCGCCGTGGATCGTCAGGTCCTGTCCCGCCAGGGCCGCCTCGATGAAGGCTCGGATCGCGCCGCCGCCGATCTGGCCCGGGCCGTAGACGTTGAACGGATGGACGGTCACCGTCGGCAGCGCGAGCTCGTCGTAGTAGGCGTGCGCCATGTGCTCGCCGGCGAGCTTCGAGACGGCATAGGTCCAGCGCGCCTCTCCGACGGAGCCGATCGTCGACACCTGGCCTTCCGTGACCCGGAAGGCATGCGTGCCGAAGACCTCGCTCGTCGAGAAGTCGACGAAGCGCTCGACCGTCGGCAAGGTCGCGACGGCTGCCTCGAGCACGTTGTAGGTGCCGATCACGTTGACGCGCATCGTCCGGACCGGGCTCTCGAGCACGGTCGACACGCCCGCGATCGCGGCGGCGTGAACGATGTGCGTCGCGCCCTCGGCAAGCTCGCGGATCGTGTCGGGATCGAGGACGTCGGCCTGATGGAAGGTGAGGTTCGGGTGCTCCGCGAGCTCGGTGCCGGTGAGGGCGTCGCGGTGGAGGTTGTCGACGGCGACGATCTCGTTCGCGTCGACGAGCCGTCGCGCAAGCGTCGTGCCGATGAAGCCGGCGCCCCCCGTGATGAAGATCCGTTTACCCGCTAGTGACACGGCGCGAGTTTAGATGCTCGCCCGGGGATAGCTGCACCCTCGGCTGACGCCTGCGACACGGCGCCCCACGCCGCGCTCGTCCTTGCCCGTACAGCCCCGTACGGGCAAGGACGATCACGACGTGCTGCTTGGTCTCAGTCGCCCCCAAGGGCACACCTATCCCCGGGCGAGCATCTACCGACGTACTGTTTCAGCCAAATGCACCTGCTCGCAGCGATAACGGCGTCGCTCACGATCACTGTCTGGCCGCAAGGGCAGGACGGCCCCTCCTACACGCGGATCGTCCGCTGCCCGGGCTCACCGGTCTGCGCGCGGCTCGCCAAGGTCGAGGATCCCTTCAAGCCGGTCCCGCCCGACATGGCCTGCATCCAGATCTATGGCGGCCCCGACGTCGCGCTCGTCCGCGGCACCTACATGGGCCGGCGCGTCTGGGCCCGGTTCAAGCGCACCGACGGCTGCCAGATCTCCCGCTGGGACCGCATCGCGTTCCTCTTCCGCTGACCGGCGTCCCTTTCGCGCTTCGCAAGTAGCATCGGCCGTCGATGCAGACAGTCCTCTTCGTCGGCGCCGGGCGCCACCAGCGGCGCGCGATCCAGCGTGCAAAGGAGCTCGGGCTCCGCGTCGCAGCTCTGGACCGGAACCCGGACGCGCCCGGGCTCGCCGAGGCCGACGTCCCGGAGGTCGTCGACTTCGGCAACGTCGAAGCCGCGATCGAGGCGGCGCGGCGGATCGAGCCGGACGGCGTGCTGACGATCTCCGCCGACCGCGCGGTACCCGTGGTCGCCGCCATCGCCGAGGCGCTGCAGCTGCCGGGGATCGGCACGCGGACGGCGCACCTGCTCACGCACAAGGTCGCGATGCGGCGGCGGCTCGCAGAGGCCGGCGTTCCCCAGCCACGCTTCGCCGCCGCCCGAACCCTGCGCGAAGGACGCGTCGCTGCCCTCGAGGTCGGGTTCCCGTCGGTGCTGAAGCCGGCCGATTCGGGTGGCCAGCGCGGTGTCTTCCGGCTCGAGTCGCCCGACGACCTCGACGCGCACCTGCATGCAGCGGTATCGGAGTCGCCGACGGGCGAGGCGATCGTAGAGGAGTTCGTCGAGGGCGTCGAGATGAACGGGATCGCGATCGCGCGCGGCGGCGAGGTGCTGCCCCTGACACTCTCCGACCGGTTGCGTCCGCCGGGAATCGGCTTCGGGGTCGGCTGGATCCATGTCTACCCGGCCGGGATCTTCGGCGATCGGCTCGAGGCGGCGGAGCAGACGATGGTGCGGGCGGTACGGGCGCTCGGGCTTCGGAACGGGATCGCGTTTCCCCAGCTGATCGCGGCGCCGGACCGGACCGCGCGTGTGGTCGAGGTCGCGGCGCGAATCCCGGGCGGGCAGATGGCCGATCTCGTGCAGCACGCGGTCGGGGTCGATCTCGTCGAGGTCGCGCTGCGGCAGGCTCTCGGCGAGGAGATAGCCGACGAGCTGGTGGCGCCGAGGTTCGCGCAGCCGCTCGCGATCCGCTTCTTCACGGCGCAGCCGGGCCCGCTGCCGACGGGCAAGGTCCGGCGCGTGGGCAGCCTGGAGAAGGTGCTCGCGTTCCCCGGCGTGGTCCAGGCCGAGAGCTACATCGTTCCCGGCGAGACGATCCGGCCGGTGCGCCTCGACGGCGATCGCCGCGGCTACGTGATCGCGGTCGGCGAGACGTCGATCGAGGCGCTCGACCGCGCCGAGGCGGCCTCGAAGCTCATCGACGTCGAGGTCGAGTAACCGGCGAAAATCTGGCGATTTTCGCCGGAGGACAAGCAGCAGTGAACTGTCAATTCGATATGGCGCACTACAAGGAGCTTCTCCAAGCCGCCCAGGCCGGTGGCTACCGGTTCGCGTTCTTCGACAAGGAGCCGCAGCAAGGTGACCTCCTGCTGCGGCACGACGTGGATCTTTCGCTCGAGGCCGCGCTCGCGATGGCGGAGCTCGAGGCGGAGGTGGGTGCGGCGGCGACGTACTTCCTGATGACGAGGAGCGTCTTCTACAACCTCGCCTCGCCGGCCGGCGAGCGGGCGATCGACCGTCTGCGAGCGCTCGGGCATCGCGTCGGTCTGCACGCCGTGTACCCGGACGCCGAGCGCGACGAGCGCTTCGACTCGGTGCTCGCCTGGCACAACCCGGATCCCGAGTACATGACGGCGCCGGTCGGGGGGATCGTCAACGTCATGCAGCCGGACTTCTTCGACCCGGAGCACTACCGCTCGGACTCGAACCAGCGCTGGCGGCACGGCTGCCCGCACGAGCAGCTCGCGCGCGGCGAGTTCGCGTGGCTGCAGCTGCTCACCCACCCGGAGATCTGGGCTTATCCGGGCCGGACGATGCGCGAGACGATGCTGGCGATGCTCGACGCCGACAAGCAGGTGAGGCTCGAGCACCTCGCGGCTGACAGGATCGACCTCTCGTGAAGCTGCTGACGATCCTCGTCTCCGCGGCCGGAGCGCCCGGGACTGCGGCCCTGCTGCGTGCGCTGCGCGAGAACGGCGAGCGCCCGGTCCGGCTCGTCGGGACGGACATGTCCGAACGGGCGATCGGCCGGCATCTCTGCGACTCGTTCCACGTCGTGCCTGCGGGCGCCGACCCAGCCTTCGGCGACGCGATGCTCGAGGTTTGCCGGAGTAAAGGCGTCGACGCGGTGCTGCCGCAGTCGTCTTTCGACCTGGCCGGGCTCGCGGAGCACAAGGGGCGATTCGGCGAGGAAGGCGTCGCCGTGCTGGTGTCGCCGCCGGATGCGATTGCGCGCTCGAACGACAAGGCGAATAGCTATGCGATGTTCGACGCGATCGGCGTACCGGGGCCGGCCTGGCGGCGGGTCTCCGGCGGCGAGCAGGTAGCGGCCGCGGCGCGCGAGCTCGGCTATCCGGACGTCGACGTCTGCATGAAGCCGGTGTTCTCCTCGGGGTCGCGCGGCTTCCGCGTCATCTCGGCGTCGGCCGACCGGCGCGAGCAGCTGCTGACGAACCGCCCGGGGGTAGCTGAGGCGATCCGGCTCGACGATCTCGTCGAGCTGCTGCCGGACGACGGCGGCCCGGAGCTGCTCGTGATGGAGCTGGCGACCGGGAAGGAGCGGACGATCGACGGGATCGCCGAGGGCGGGCGGATCCTGCTCGGCCATCCGAAGACGCGGGAGGCGATGCGGGCCGGTCTCGCGATGTACTTCGAGACGCTCGACGACCCGGAGCTGATGGGCCTCGCGGCGCGGATCGTCGCCGAGCTCGGGATCGACCACTTCTTCAACATCCAGCTCGTCGGCGACCGCGTGATCGAGGTCAACCCGCGAATCTCGACGATCGTCTACCAGGAGGATCTGAACCTGCCGTACCTGGGCGTCAAGCACGCGCTCGGCGAGATCGACGCCGAGGGGCTCGCCGCGCTGGCAGCACGGATCCGTCCGGAGCGGCGGGCGCTCCGCTACTTCGATCAGGTCGAATGGGACGAGTGACCTCGAGCCGATCGGACGAGGCCGTTTTGTCTTACCCGCCCGCCACCCCCCACCCACCCACGGGGTTGCTCCAGGTTATGGGGTTGCGTGTGACGGGACCGTGCCAATAGCGTGAAAAAACTTCGCATCACGCATTGCCCGGTGAACGTCGCCGGGATTCCCTGGGAGAACGTGCAGGCGCTACGGCGCAAAGGAGTGGACGCGCGACTCGTCGTCTTCGAGCGCGGCCGGCTGCACCCTGAAGCGGACTGGTCGCTCGACCGGCGCGGCGGCTTCCTCCGGCGTCAGCTGACGCAATGGCGGGCGCTTGCGCGACTGCTGCCGCAGACCGACGTCTTCCACTTCTACTTCGGGCTGACGCTCGTTCCGAAGTCGCTTCAGTTCCCCATTCTGCGCGCGCTCCGCAAGAAGTCGGTCTACCACTTTCTCGGCTCGGACATCCGAGGAAAGACACCGGCGGAGCTCGCCTACGGGCGCCGCGCGGGCGCGCAGATCGTCGGCTCCTTCGACGCGCTGCGCTGGGTGCCCGATGCGGAGATGATCCCGCCGGGGATCTACCTGCGCCCGTTCACTCCGGCGCCGCCGTCGGATCGCAACCGGCCACTGGTCGTCCATGCCCCGTCGAACCGCGAGCGGAAAGGGACCGCGCACGTGGTCGCCGCGTGTGAGCAGCTCCGCCTCGAGCTCGACATCGTCGAAGGCGTCCCGCACGAAGAGGCGCGCGAGCGGTACGCCCGGGCCGACATCGTCGTCGACCAGCTCAACGCGGGCTGGCACGGGATCTTCGCGCTCGAGGCGATGGCGCTCGGGAAGCCGGTCGTGACGTACTTGAAGCCGGATATCGTCGAGCAGGCCGAGACTGCGTACGGCCTGAAGGTGCCGATCGTCCCCGCGACGAAGGAAACGCTCGTGGACGCGCTCCGGCCGCTTGCCGAGTCTCCCACCGAGCGCCGCCGGATCGGCGCCGAAAGCCGTGCCTACGTCGAGCGCGTCCACGACGTCGACCGGATCGCCGATCGGCTGATCGACATCTACTCTCGCCTCTGAGATGGCGCGAGAGGTGTCCGGACACCCGATCGAGCCGGCCGAGCGGCGACGCCACGAAGAACGACGCCCAGCCCGTTCCACTTTTTTCACTGAATTGGCACGTTCCCGTCACATCCGACCCCGTACCCTGACCGAACCCCGTGGGTGGGTGGGGGGTGGTGGGCGGGTACGCCGGCAGGGCCCCGCGCCGACGACCCGACCCCGGCCGCGGCGAGTCGGCCCGGCCTCCAACGGCGAGCTCTGATGGCAGGCCTCGGCTCGCAGATCGGCCGGCTCGCGAGACACTCCGCGATCTACGGCCTCGGCGGGATCGTCTCGCGGATCCTCGCCGTCCTCCTCTTGCCGCTGTACACGGCGTACCTCGAGGGGCCTGACTACGGCCGCGTCGAGACGCTCGTCGCCCTCACCGCCATCCTCGTGACGCTCCTCCGCCTCGGGATCTCGAGCGCCTTCTTCCGCTTCTACTTCGACTCGTCCGAGGCGGCGGCACGGCTCCGCGTCGTCCGTACCTCGTTCTGGTTCACGATGGCGAGCGCGACCCTCGGCCTCGCCGCCGGCCTCGTCGCGGCCGCCCCGATCGCGCATCTGCTCGCGCTCGGCGACAACCAGGACGGCCTCGTCCGCGCCGCGTTCGTCGGCCTCTGGGCCCAGATGAACTACGAGCAGCTGACCGCCCTCTTCCGCGTCGAGGAGCGCTCGGTCGCGTTCGTCTGCGCGAGCATCGCCAACGTCCTGATCACGATCGGCACGACGGTCGTCCTTGTCGTCGGCTTCGACCAGCACGCGCTCGGCGTGATCGTCGGGAACTTCACGGGCACCCTCTGCGTCTACCTTGCGCTCCTCGCCTACCGCCGCGAGCAGCTCGGCCTCACCTTCGACCGCGGCCTCCTGAGGGAGATGAACCGCTTCGGGATGCCGCTCGTCCCGTCGGCGCTCGCGCTCTGGACGCTCAACTTCTCCGACCGCTTCTTCCTCGCCCACTTCAAGAGCCAGGCCGAGGTCGGGCACTACTCGATCGGCGTCCGCATCGCCTCCGCGCTGACGCTCCTGCTCGTGGCCTTCCGGACGGCCTGGCCCGCCTTCGCGTACTCGATCGAGGACGACCGGGAGGCGCGGCGCACGTACGGCTTCGTGCTGACCTATCTCACGTATGTCGCCTGCTGGATCGCGGCGGCGCTGGCGCTGTTGTCGCCGTGGCTCGTGCGACTGCTCACCTCCCAGCGCGAGTACTACTCGGGCGCGCGCGTCGTCGCGCCGCTCGCGTTCGCCGGCGCCGCCTGGGCCGCCTACACGGTCGTCGCGATCGGCGTCGGCCGCGCGCGACGGACGCAGTTCAACTGGGTCGTGACCGGCGCCGCCGCGCTCGTCAACGTGGGATTGAACGTCGTCCTGATCCCTCGCTACGGGATGATGGGTGCCGCGGTCGCCACCGTCGCCGCGTTCACGGCGATGTTCCTCGGGATGACGTGGCACGCGCAGCGCATCTATCCCGTGCCCTACCAGTGGCGCCGCGTGGGAACGCTCGTGGCGACCGCGGTCGGACTCGTCGTCCTCGGCAAGGTGCTCGACGTTCCGCTCGCGCTCGCGATCGTGCTCGCCGCGGCCTATCCGCTCGTCCTGCTCCCGCTCGGGTTCTACCTACCGGCCGAGCGGGCCAGGCTGCTGCGCCTACCCCGCCAGCAGCCCGGTTAGATACATGATGGCGAGACCGGCGACGAAGCCGCCCATCGCGGGACCCGAGGTCAGGCCGCCCGGGACGCGCCGCGCGACGTAGCGCCCGACTTCGACGACGACTTCGAACGCCGCTCCGGCCGCGGCCGCGAAGAAGAGCACACCCAGCAGGTCCGAGGCGAGGAATCCGCCGACCCACGTCCCGAGGATCGCGGGCGCGCCGGCGATCAGGGCGAGGGCGACCAGCCGCCCGAGGCTCACCTGCGCGCGCCCCTCGGCAGCCGGCGCCGCGATTCCGAGCCCCTCGGTGACGTTGTGGATCATGAAGCCGACGATCAGGAAGGTCCCGAGCGTCAGCTCGCCGAAGGCGAAGGACGTCCCGATCGCGAGTCCTTCGCCGAAGTTGTGGACGCCGATGCCGACCGCGACGAGCGTCGCGAGCGCGAACCCCGCCGCCGCAGTCGACCCCTCGCCCGCCCGCAGCCGGCTCGAGAGCGCCGTCAGCGCGAGGAAGCTGAGCGCCACCCCGAGCACGACGAGCCCGACGCCACCGAGCGCCGACGGCAGCACCGCCTGCCGGTCGACCGCCTCGAACAGCGCCTCGACGGCCAGGAACGTGAGCAGCCCGGCCGTCAGCGCCATGAAGGCTCCGAGCCAGCGCGCATCGGCGCGCCGCAGCGAGGGCAGCCACAGCAGCCCGAGCGCCACGGGCACGACCCCGACCAGCAGCCCGATGATCCCGTAGCCCAGAAATCCGGAAGCCGTCGGCCCCGGCGTCTCGACGGCCGCGGCGATCTCCTTCGTCGACTCGATCCCGGACGAGCTGGTGACGCCGACCGACAGCGGCTCGTCCTGGACCCAGTCGAACGGCACGACGATCGTGCTCGAGCGGAGCCGCTTGACCGCTCGGTCGCCGTCGACCGAGAACGGGACGATCGCGTCGTCGACCGTCACCGAGGCGATCCTGATCGCATCGGCCTGCGGGTTGGTGACGCGGATCCGTACCTCGCCCTTCTTCAGCTCGATCCGCCGAATGTCGAGCCGGTCCGCGGGTGGCGGGTTGCGACCGATCAGCTCGACGAGCGACGAGCCGGAGGCGACGAAGCCGGAGACGACGGCGGCGAGCAGAACGACCGGCACGAGCGCCCAGAGCCGCCAGCCGGCGCGGCTCGCCGGCTCGGCTCGCGCCGCTTCCTCCATCACTCGACCACCTCGAAGAAGCCCATCCACCCGAGCTCGGCGAACTCGGACTGGTGCGCATGGAACATGTAGTGCCCAGCGTGCGGGAACTCGAGCTCGATGATCCCCCGCTGGCCCTGGCACAGCATGACCGTGTCGGTGTACTCGAACTGGTCGGTCGAGCCCGTCGGGTAGTAGCGGAAGAAGTTCGCGTGGATGTGGAGCGAGTTGACGAGGTCGAACTCGGTCAGGTTCGCGAGGTAGATCCGGACGAGCTTGCCCTTGTCGACCCGGATCGGATACCGAGCGTAGTAGAACGCCTTCCCGTTGACGGTGTAGAAGTTGTTCTCGCCGTCGCCGTCGGTGTCGAAGCCGTTCATCACCAGCACGAGCTCCTGGGCCGGCGGCCGCGGCTCCTTCGGGTCGATGATCAGCGCGCCGTAGAGGCCCTTGTGGATGTGCTTCTTGAGCGGCGTCGCGTGGCAGTGATAGAGGTGCATCGCGGCCGGAGTGGCCTCGAACTCGTACGTGAACGTCTCGCCGACGCCGACGACCTCGAAGACCCCGTCCATGTTCGACGGGTGGATCCCGTGGAAGTGGATCGTGTGCGGGTGCGTGCCGCCGTTCGTGAACTTGACCCGCAGGATGTCGCCCTCGGTTGCGCGGATCACAGGCCCGGGGACGCTGCCGGTCACGCCGGTGCCGTAGGCCCAGGCCGGGAAGAAGACGCCCTGCGCGACCTCGATCTCGACCTCGCGCGCGAACAGCTCGTACTCGCGCACGCGCCCTGGCCGGTACGGGAGCGCCGGCGGTGGGTATGTGAGCTCGTCGAGGTCGTGCGGCCCGCCCGGCGCGGGGACTTGCTCGCCGATCATCGCCGCATGCCCGAGCATGGCGTGCTCGTGGCTCGAGTGCGCCGCCCCGCCCGTCCCGGCGGCCCTCGCCGAGCCGTCGAGAGCGAGCTTGGCGAGTGCCGGAGCGGCCACGATCGGCGCCGCCCCGGCGATCAGCGCCCGCCGGGTTATGCGAGTTTTAGCCATGGCTAAAACTGTAGCGGATGGAATATGACTCGACCCGAGGCGTTGTCACCCGCATTGCCCTTTCGCGAGCAGAAAGGAGCCCAGACGATGCTCGTAGACCGATCCCGCCGCTGGTACGCGCTCGCGCTCGTGTGCGTCGCGCAGTTCATGGTCGTGCTCGACGTCGCGATCGTGAACGTCGCCCTGCCCACGATCCAAGTCGATCTGGGCTTCTCCCGGGACGACCTCCAGTGGATCGTGAGCGCCTACACGCTGACCTTCGGCGGTTTCCTCCTGCTCGGTGGCCGCGCCGCCGACCTGCTCGGGCGTCGCCCGTTTT
>WNFV01008257.1_pt1 | contig 11799 bp, 6 predicted proteins | sample 5400101 | NCBI WGS metagenome assembly WNFV01 (sample SAMN13153361, study PRJNA577476) | soil metagenome | isolation source: 115 cm soil or saprolite under grassland replicate 1 | place: USA:California | collected 2016-06-15
GCCCAGGAAATTCGATACGTTCTTCACGCCCGGTTTCCCGGTACTTGAACGCTTCGTGCGCGACAGGACGGGACGCGTCGTCGGAATCCTTTACACGATGGGGAACAGCGAGGTCGAGGCGAAGCGCATTCGCTAAACTTGAGCGGCCACGGCGACCTCGCAGAGGTGAGTTTGCCGCCCAACGGCATACACCGGAGCGCGGCGAGCGAGTTTCTTATCGTTCCCACGGTGTTACGCGCCCGGAGACCCCGATCGTTATGCGCAAACGCGCAACCGGGCGAATAAGTCAACCTGAAAGAGGAAAGTCATGGTTGACAAGCGAATTAGTACCGGCGTGGACACGGCCATGGAGGCGGCACCCGTGCTGCGCCCAGCACTCGCTTGGGCAGCTATCGTTGCGGTGGTTGTCCTGGCCGTGGTTCGCTCGGCTGTTGCCACCCGGAGCGACGGGTTCACGGTGGATGACGCCTACCACATCACGGCTGGAGTTTCCTATGTGAAGCTCCGGGACTTCAGGCTGAACCCCGAGCACCCACCGCTCGTGAAACTATGGGTGGGCGCCGCCCTGGCTCCAGGCTTCCAACTCCCGCCGCTGCGGCCGCTGGCCGATAAATTTGCCGAGCGCGACTTTAACGAGAGCGTCGTCTTCCTCGACAACGATCCCGATCGCGTACGGGCGCGTGCGCGCGCGGCTATGTGGGCTTTGAATGGCCTGCTGCTGCTGTTCCTCGCCCTCGCCGTCTCCCGCTCGCTAGGCAATGCGGCCGCACTGGGCACCATCGTGTTCCTGGCTATCGATCCGACCGTGGCGGCCCATCTGCCGGTTGTGCTCACAGATCTCCCGGTGGCACTACTGGCGACGACGGGAATCCTCTTTGCGATTCAAGCCTGGCGCTCCGCACGCTGGCTCGACGTGAGCCTGGCTGCTCTCGCACTCGGCCTAACGCTAGGCGCAAAACACTCGGCGCTGATTGCTTTAGTCGCGGTCGGCACGTGCGGGGCTGCGGTGGCCCTGTTCCCGAGGATAGCCTCAACGACAACAAGTCGAGCGAGGATACTTGTCGTAACCTTTACCATCCTCCTGGGTGCTTTCATCGTACTCTGGGGACTCTACGGGTTCCGCTACACTGAAACGGCTTCGGGACAGGAGGCGTTCAACCGACCGCTTGCGCTCAAGATGGACGATGTGCGCGGCTCTGTCGCCCGTCGGACGCTGCAGGCATTGGCGCGTGCTCAACTGCTACCGCGCTCTTATATCTGGGGGTTGGCAGATACGGTCCGCACCGGGATGGAGGGACGTGGGATACCGATTTACTTCCTTGGCCGCACGTACCGAGACCGTGGACCAGTCTACTATTTTCCTACCGTGCTAGCGGCTAAGCTGCCCTTGGGACTGCTGGCACTAGCGCTGTCAGGTCTAATCCTGTTGCCGATGCGCAGGTCACCCCGTTTATGGCGGCTGCCCGGTGTCGCCCTCGTCCTGCTGGCCGCGTTGTTCTTAATTGCGCTGGCGCGCGGCGTGTCATATGGGGGCATACGGCATGCGCTTCCCGTGCTCGTCGTGCTGGGCGTTTTCGGTGGCACAGCTTCGGCATTCGCACTATCGAGACGGTCGCGCCTGGCTCAGGTGATGGTGGCGGTCGCATTGCTGATAGCCGTCGCCTCTGCGGTTCCGCGGATCCGTCCTTGGGAGTATTTCAACGAACTCGTGGGCGGGCCCGAGAAGGCGTACCTGCGGTTCGGCGATGAGGGTGTGGACATGGGCCAACGTACGCGGGACTTTGTTCGCTACTACCGCGAGCACCTTGAGCCGGCGGGCGAAGTCCCGTACCTCTTCTATCCCATGGCCGGCAGCGAACAGAAGAGGCGCGGGGTGCACGCCCGCGGCGCGGGTGAAAGCGAACAGGAAGAGGAGCAGTCCGCCGATGTATCGGGCATCTTTTTGGTGCGGTCCATAGCAATTTTCCGGAATCCGCGCTATCAGGCGTTTCGTGAGGCCGCGCCGGTGGAGCGCATCGGGAACCTGCTCATCTATCGTGGGACTTTTCACCTGCCGTGGCTGCGGGAGAATAAGCTTCTCTTCCGCGCCCGACGACTTCTCACCTCACCCAAGCCCGAGTTAGACAAAGCCGAAGCACAGTTGCGAGAGGTCTTGACAATTAATCCGAAGAGCTTCGTCGCCTTCTTGCAGCTAGGGAATCTCATGTTACGCCGAGGCGAGCGAGATGAGGCGAGGCAGTTTTATGAGCGCGCCCGTGAGCAATTAGGAACCGATGACCAGACGATGCGTGCGGTGTTGACCCAACAAATCGAGCGGCTGTCTTCGAATGAGCCCCTCGAGCGAATCCCTCCAGTGAGAGGCACGCGCGAGGAGTAATTTCGGAGGCGCCTGTTTTATAACACCAGCGGTGGGCCATCTTTAGATACGAGGCGTACATCATTCTGGCGGCTGAGTGATGCGGGGCATTAGGCCGTGACATTCAGACGAACACAGGCTTATGGATGAGAGGGAACCGAAAATGGCGCGCGAAAATACCAAAAGGTTTATAGCGATACTGCGAACAGTGCTCCGGTGGGGCGGACGGCTACTCGCACTGATCGTGATTATCGTGATTGGACTGGTCATCGCAGACAGCCTGCACCAGAAGCAGTGTCGCGGCGGCGCGAGCCACAAAGGCGAGTCATTCGAGTTTATGGGCGAGCGCCTGACTTTCCTAAACACAGGTCAGGAGACGAACGGCGAGATCCTCGAGATTGACGTGTCCTTTAAGCCCACTGCGGAAACGAATATCCTGAAATGGCGAGACGCTCACGTCCACCCGTACCAGGAGGAAAGATTTAAGGTCATCTCGGGCACCGTGCGCTTTCGAATCGGCGACCGGGAACAGATTCTGACCGCCGGCCAGAGTATAAGTGGTCCACCCAACATACCTCACACGTGGAATTCAGCCGACGGCGAGGAAATACAGATGCTCGCCGAGTTGCGGCCGGCGTTGCACACCGATGCGGCGGCCGCGAGCTTCATGCATGCGGGCTCTACTCAAGGTAAGATGTCGCTACTTCAAGCCGTGGTCATCATGAGTGAATTTGACGGCCTTGCGTACCCGACCAAGACGACGCCAATACTGATGCAAACATTCGTTAAGGTGCTTGCTCCCATCGGCAGGCTACTTGGATATAAGGCCTGCTAACGGAAGCACGCCAAATATCTATGGCAGACTCGGCTTGTTGGAACCATAACGTTGCAGCGAACCGGAACGAGTTGCGAAAGCGCATCGACCACACGAGTTGAGGAAAGAATGAAACGCCACATCGATCGAAGGAATTTTATTAAACAAAGTGTATTCAGTGCCGCCGCAGTCTCCAGTCTTTCGTCTGATGTGCGATCCAACATTCGAAAGGCCCTTCAACCAACGGGCATCGAGCGCAAGAAAGTTATTGTCATCGGCGCAGGACTAGCAGGGCTATCAGCTGCATTTGAACTGGCGCAAACAGGTCATGACGTCACCGTCCTCGAAGCCCGAACTCGGTCGGGAGGCCGCGTCTTCACATTACGAGACGTTTTCGCGGACGGCATGTTCGCTGAAGCTGGGGCCTACTCATTTTCAGATGCGGACGATCTTGTCCTCAAATACGCGCGTCTTTTCGATGTGCCGATAATCCTGGAAGAGTCGCGGGACTTGGGTTCCATCTTCTTTGTCAGAGGGAAGCGCATCAAGCCCAAACGCGGTGAGAAGACACGCTGGCCTCTCGACATGACAGCTGAGGAGCATCGCTTGGGATTGAATGGCGTGTGGACCAAACATGTCGAATCGGTATTTCCGGAGGTCCGCAATGCCGCTGCGAGAGGTTGGCCGCCTGCTTCGCTAAAGAAGTACATATTGCGACGGCATCAGCGCCAAGACAACCTTGACGCACCGAGCGAGCCTGCTACGCTACTGACATGCCTGCGAAGAAATCACCCCCGACTAAAAAAACTCGCCATGCTTGTCACGCTGATAGAGCGCAGAATCTATTTAATTCGAGGCCAGAAAGTAATGATTGATTCTGACCTGGCAGAACTTTACGGCGTCGAAACGAAGATATTAAATCGAGGCGTGCGGCGCAATCTTGAGCGCTTCCCCGAAGATTTCATGTTTCAACTCACGAAGGATGAAGAAGAATCTCTAAGGATCCAATTTGGCACCTTAAAGCCAGCTGGTCGGGGACAGCACAGAAAATATCTTCCCTATGTTTTCACCGAGCAAGGCGTAGCGATGCTTTCAAGCGTTTTGAACAGCAGACGGGCCATAGAGGGTGGGATCACGTCGGAATGCCCATGCGCCGCAGCAGGTCAGGGAAACGCGGGTCGCCGCGGATCGGATCCCACACCGGGTCGTCCTTATAAAAGCTTCCGATCGCTCCGGCGGCCAGGCCGCGCTCCAGCCACGAGAACGCCATCTCCTTCTCGTTCAAGGCCGCATAGATCTTGGCGATCCAGTGCGCCTGGTCCAAGTTCGGCCCCGACATCCTTTCCAGCTCTTTAATGGCCTGGAGCGCTTCGGCCCGCTGGCCCTGCGCCGCGTAGACCATCCCCGCGCCGGAGATCAGAACCGGATCGTCTTTCCTCTCCCGCTCGGCCTGCTCCAGCTCCGCCAGCGCCTCGTCGAACGCCCGGCTCTGGATGTAAATCCCCATTTCATAAGTAGTGTTCAAAGCCGGGCCGAGCTCGTTGGCCTGCCGCAGCAGCTCCATGGCTCGTACATAATCACGCTTGAGGTAATAAGGGAGAGCTTCCTGCCGTGCGATGATTGAGGAGAGCGGGTCGAGCTCGCGGGCTTTCAATACTTCCGCCAGGGCATCGTTGAGACGCCCCTGCTTCTCGAGCGAAAGTGCAAGGTATTGGTGAGCCACCGCCAGGCTCGGGCTGAGTTCGATCGCCCGCCCCAGTTCTCGGTCACCCAGCGAGAGGTCGTATGGGGCGAACGCGGTATCGCTATAACCCACTTGAGCGTGCGCCTCGGCCAGGTTCTCGTCGAGCGCGAGGGCTTTGCGCGCCGCCGCCTCCGACTTGCGCCGGGCTTCTACGGGCGCAACGTAGCCGCGCACTCCAAGAGCCACGTAGACGTCGGCTATGCCCGCGTAGGCGAGCGCGTAATTCGGGTCCTCTTCAATCGCTTTCTCGCAATAGCGGATGGCCGTCAAGAGGTCCTCGCGGGTGCGGCGGCTCGTGTAGGTCCGCCCCTGCATATAGTACTGGAACGCCTTGAGGTTCCCCGTCGGCCGCCTGGCGAGCTGTTGCCGCTCGGCCCCGCTCAGCCTCAAACTCAGCTTCTCCGAGATCTCTCTCGCAATCTCCTCCTGCACGGCGAAGAGGTCGGAGAGCTTGCGGCTGTACTGATGGCCCCAGAGTTCGGAGCCGTCGGAGACGTTGACTAGTTCCGCCCTGACCGTCAGGCTATCGCCCTGCTGGATCAGTCTGCCCAGCAGCACCGCCTGCACGCCGAGGTCGCGCCCAACCTGCTGCGGATCGACATCTTTGTCCTTGTAGCGGAAGACCGTGCTGCGCGCCATGACCCGCAGTTGGGAGAGCTGCGAGAGGCTGCCGATGATGCTCTCCGTGATGCCGTCGGAGAGGTACTCCGTCTCGGGGTCACCGCCCACGTTCTGGAAAGGCAAGACCGCGACGGAGCGGATACCCGCCTCACCGCCGCCGGCCGAGTGGCGCGAGTAGGCAAAGTAGGCGGCGGCGACGGCCGCCAGGGCGAGTGCCGCCAGGGCGACGAGCGCGCGCCTGTGCCGCCTGATACTCGCGACGACGACGTACTCGGCGCTCGACGTCGTGCGAGCTTCTACCGCGCCGCCCGTCTGCGCCGCCGCGACGTGAGGCGTCACGCCTTCGTTGTTGCCGCCTGTGGCAGCCTCGCCTGCCGCGCCGCCCCGCTCCGGCGTGACGCCGCGCTCCAGTTCGGCCTCCACGTCGAGGCGCTGCCTGAGCCGCTTCAGATCGATGAGCAGGTCCTTGACGTGCTGGTACCGCTCCTCCCGATCCTTCGCCAGCGCCTTCGCCACGATCTCGTCGAGCCGCTCGCCTGCCCTGTCGTGGGTGACGGCGAGCGAGGGCGGCTCTTTCGTCAGCACGCGCGCAATCACGTCGCTGGCGGTCTCGCCGCTGAATGGCACCCGCCTCGTGACCATCTCGTAAAGCACTACGCCCAGGCTCCAGATGTCGGTGCGCTCGTCCACCGCTAACCCCCTGGCCTGCTCCGGCGACATGTAGGTGGCCGTGCCCATGATCACGCCTGGGGCGGTGTCGGTGAGGGCGCGGGTCGCCGCCTCCGAGTCCGCAGGCTGACCCGTGGGCCTACCCGTCGGCTTCGCCAGCCCGAAGTCGAGCACCTTCAGGATGCCATCCCCCCTGAGCATCACGTTCTCCGGCTTAATGTCGCGGTGCACCACCCCCGCCTTATGAGCAGCAACTAGGGCCGAGGCGATCTGGATCGAGATGTCGAGCGCCTCGCGCAAGGTCAATTTCGAGAGGGTCATGCGCTGGCGGAGCGTTTCACCCTCCACGAACTCCGTGGCGATGAAGCGTGAATAACCCACCTCGCCGATCTCGTGGATGGTGAGGATGTTCGGGTGGTTGAGGGCCGAGGCGGTCTTCGCCTCCTGGACGAAGCGGCGCATTCTCTTCGGGTCTGAGGCTACATCAGCGGGCAGCACCTTAAGGGCGACCAAGCGCTCAAGCTCCGTGGTGTCGCGGGCGAGGTAGACCTGGCCCATGCCGCCCTCGCCCAGCAGGCGCTTGATCTCGTAGCGGCCGATCCGCCGCCCCGCCTCTAACCTGAAGGGACGACCCGCGAGCAGCTCGGCCGCGACGTCCGCCGCAGGCTGCTCGATGAAGCTCTCTCCTAAGTCGTGAGATCTGATCAGCGACTCGATCTCCCTTCGTAGAGATTCGTCGCCGCCGCAGGCCCGCGCGAGGAAGTCGGCGCGCTCGTCCGGCCCCCGCGCCAGCGCGGAGTGAAACAGTCCCTTGACCTGTTGCCAGCGTTCAGGAGTCATAAGAGCAGCGACTGGGGCGAGGCGCAATCCAGACGGGTTTTACTCGCCGCCCGAAATTTCCCGCCGCAGCCAGGCCTTAGCGAGCGTCCAGTCGCGCATGACCGTGCCCGGCGAGACACCCAAGACCTCGGCCGTCTCCTCGATGCTCAGCCCGCCGAAGAAACGCAACTCCACGATCCGGCTCTGGCGGGGATCGAACTCGGCCAGGCGCGAGAGCGCCTCGTCGAGCGCGACGACCTCGGCGGCGCGCTGCGGGGAGACGACGAGAGCCTCGTCCAAGTCCACCCGGCGGGCGCCGCCCCCGCGCTTCCGGTAGCCACGGCTGCGCGCGTGGTCGACGAGGATGCGCCGCATGATCTGCGCGGCGATGCCGAAGAAGTGCGCGCGGTTCTGCCAGCGCACCTCCTTCTGATCGACGAGCCGCAGGTAGGCCTCGTTGACCAGCGCGGAGGTCTGCAGCGTGTGCCCCGGACTCTCGCGGCTCATGCAGCGGTGAGCGAGGCGCCGCAGCTCTTCGTGCACGAGCGGCAGCAGCTCGTCGAGCGCCGCGCGGTCGCCGTCGCCCCAGGCGACGAGCAGTCGGCTCACCTCGTGCGGAGAACTCTTCACATCCGTCGATCAGCTTATTCGGGGGATTAACGCCGGGACGGCAATTATACACCCAGGGTTATCCATCCGAACGCACCTTTTCGGCAAAGACTTCGGGCGCCGTTAGAGGTTTCGTGAGCCGTTATCGCGTTAGTGGGCGAGGCGGACCGAAGCAGCGGGCGTGGGGCCCCACCCTCCGTCCAGCGTTCGCTCCAGAACTTTCTTTTCAGTATGGGAGGACTACCATGAACACCAGAACGTTTAAAACGAAGTCAGCCCTCGGCGCCGCGGCCGCGTTCATCGCCCTCGCCCTGTGCGGCACGGCCTGCGCCGAGGTGGTCACGGACTGGAACCGGAAGCATTTTGCAATGGTCAATAGGCCCGAACCGAGCTCGGCCGGTGAGTCTCTGTCGGGAGTAGCGGTGCTCGACGATTGGGGTAACCGCATCACCTCGCTCGGTGTAGCGGTGCGCGAGAACGCGCTCCGTACGCAGGTGCGCACGACCATCGCGCAGCTTGCGATGTTCGACGCCGTGAACGCGGTGCTCGACGGGAACTTCGAACCCTTTGCTTCGAAGCCGGATGCGGCGTCAGGCGCCTCTCCCGAAGCTGCCGCGATCCGCGCGGCATACATCGTGGCGCTCCACGAGTTCCCCTCGCAGGCAGGGAATATCGACGCGGCGTATGCGAACTCGATCGCCGGGCTCTCCGCGAGCCCGGAGGCGATCGAGGCCGGTGTCGTGGTCGGCGAGGCCGCCGCGAACGCCGTGCTCGCGAAGCGCGAGGGCGACAACCGCAACCTTCCGGATCTGACGGGCTACACGCCGGGCAGTGGCCCTGGCGTGTGGACCCCGACGCCGCCGACGTTCGCAGCGCCTCAGACTCCGTTCCTCCAATTCGTGACGCCTTTCGGGTACGACGATCCCACGCGGTTTCGCCCAATCGCGCCACCTGCGCTTGACAGCTCCACGTACACGGCGGATTACCTTGAGATCAAAGACTACGGCGCTTCCAACAGCCCCAGCCGCACGGCGGAGCAGTCGGTAACCGCGTTGTTCTGGTCTGGATCGGCGTCGGCGCTGTGGTCGGCGAACGTGCGTAGCCTGGCCGCTTCGATGGACATCCTCACCGCCGCGCGTTTCGAAGCGCTTGGCATTGCCGCCGTGACGAACGGGCTGATCGCCTCGTGGGACTCGAAGTTCCACTACATGTTCTGGCGGCCGGTCAGCGCAATCCGCGCGGGAGACACCGACGGCAATCCCCAGACGGAGGCGGATCCAGAGTGGACCCCGTTCATCGTCACGCCGTCCCACCCCGAATACATTGCGGCTCACAGCGTGGTCGGTGCCTCCACGACGGGGTTCTACACGGTGTGGTTCGGTACCGACCACTTCCCGCTGGACTTCAAGGGCACCGGCGGCGCCGTCCGACACTACGAGAGCGTCGACGATATCCACGCCGAGGAAAGCAACGCGCGCGTGTGGGGTGGCATGCACTGGCGCCTAAGCACCGAAGTCGGCACCCGAAGCGGCACGCGAGTCGGCCACTACACGGCGACGCATCTGCTCAAGGAACTCAGCGACACGTTATCGCAAACGACGGCACCATCGGCGACGTCGTGCGCTCCTACGCGAGCTTTTCGCAGGCAGTGGATGAGGCATTTAACGCGCGCATCTACGGCGGCATGCACTTCCGCTCGGCCTGCCGGGAGGGGCGTGTGCTGGGCATGCAGATAGGCGGTTTCGTCCTTGCTAAAGTCGCGCAGGCCGCCCACGGGGAGAGCGAAGGCCAGCTCAGCCACGACCACCCGCGGGATGAAATCCGCGCGGCCTGAACACTGACGAATAGCACTACGGCAGAGCTTCGACGCGGCCGAGCTGTGCGAAGCCGGTCGGAGTAGGAATGACTATTACTAATCACCCCCTCCACAGATCCAGACGAGCGCTGCTAACGCATCCGGCTTCCTGCCTTAGGTAATAACGCCAAGTCGCCTGAGCGGATAAGGGTGATGCTCGTGGGTGTATTCAAGGCCCATTCCACGGAAGGAATGAAGCACCATGGGAATATCGCCTCAACCGTAAAATGAAAATGGCCGTAGAGCAGGGGCTCACTCGAATCTTGGTAGAATTTGGTGACACAATTAGTAGCACACCCAAAAATAATCGCCTTCCCCAGTCATGCTAAGATGATGAAAAGACTGGCGGATTCTCACGAACTGCAGCGCCCGACCTCCGACGTGCGGTGGTTGAATCCAAAACAAAAAAGTTAGCGCATGTTTGATAGCGCTAACTTATTAGGTGGTAATGCCTTATCGAAAAAAAATGGCGGAGCCGACGGGACTCGAACCCGCGACCTCCGACGTGACAGGCCGGCGTTCTAACCAACTGAACTACGACTCCGCGTTTTCAAATCTGAGATTCTCAGATTTGAGATTTCAAACTTTTGGTAGGCACGGAGGGACTCGAACCCCCAACCTCTTCCTTGTAAGGGAAGCCGTCTACCATTGACGTACGTGCCTACTTTAGGACAGACGCTGCTGACTGTCACTATCACCAGGTACGACAGACATTCCTGTCTGCCAGTGCTTTAAAATGGGACAGGCAGGAATGCCTGTCTTACGAAACTTCTCGGGCACGTCCGTTTCAAATAGCATTAAAAGAACATTGCCACAGACACTATAAACTCGTGGCAAGTGAGTCGTCATGCTAAGAGAAGGGAGCTAGGCTGTCAAGGTGAGCATCGTTGGGTACTTTCGTGGTGTCGAATACCCAGCGGAGCCGTATTCACGTGAGTACGCGGACGAGGGCGCCGTCCTCCCAGTTCGGTATTAATTGCAGTTAAGCTAATTTTGCAGTCCGAGCTTTTCCCGGTTATAGTTTCAAGCTAAGTCTGCTAATTGGTCTCCCTATTAATCTGCGACGCAAGCGACGAATCGAATCGATGCAATCCTTTTTGAGATGTGCAGCGTTGATTTTGGCTTTGGCCCTGGCGTCAATCTGCCTATTACCAGCGACCGGTTTGCGCGCGCAGATCACCGGCCAGCAACCCAAGCAACAGCGCCCCCGCAGGGTAACTGCAGACGAACCACAGTCGCCTGCAAAAACTTCGCCAGGTTCCCAAACCGAAGAGGTCGACGAAGGCGATGTGGTGCGTGTCGAAACGCAGTTGGTATCCGTGCCGGCCGTAGTCACGAACAGTGCCGGGCGTCCGCTGCCGGGGTTGCGCGCCGAAAATTTCCTCCTCTTTGAAAGCGGTCAACAGCAGAAAATATCAAACTTTGCGACGACGGAAGCGCCGTTTGAAATTGCACTATTGTTGGATACATCAGGGTCGACGCGCGTGGATGTTGGCTTAATCCGACAGGCGGCAAATGCTTTTATCGATGCATTACGGCCCGGCGACCGGGTGGCGATAGTTTGCTTCAACACAGCGCGACAAGGCCAGACAATGGCTGCGAAGGTTGAAGTGCTCTCCAAACTTACCGGCGATCGCAAACTACTGCGCACGGCAATCGATAGTCTGGGCTCCAGCAATGGCACTCCCTTTTACGACGCACTGGAACGAATTGCCAATGACGTTTTTAATGAAGCGCCGCGAGAAGAATTGCGCGGGCGTCGCGCCGTGGTGGCTTTGACTGATGGGGTCGATTCAACCAGTGATTCAGATTTTCAAACGGCGCGATCGCGGCTCAGTCGTGCGGGTGTCGCTTGTTACTTCATTGAGGTTAACACAGAGGATTTCGTCGAGGACCGTCTAATGAAAGATTGCCAGGACGATGGACGTTTGACGCTTTCCGCGAAGCAGTTGCAGCGCTACCGGCAAGTTTTCTTTCCACGTGCTAAGCCGGAAGACTTTGTGGATTTTTGCCAGATGGGGCCATTTGAAAAGATGCAGATCAGCCGCGACCTCTACAACCTCGCACGTCGTGAAATGGACGAAATGGCCAAAAGTAGTGGCGGCAGAAATTTTCTGGCGGCAACCTTGCACGACGCACGTGCAGCTTTTGCGCGGGTAGCAACAGAGATCGGAACGCAATACAGTTTGGGTTACTATCCAACTAATAAAGCACGCGATGGGAAGTTTCGCGCTATCCGCGTGGAAGTTCAGGGCGCGCCGGATAAAGCTCAGGTTCGCGCGCGCGAAGGGTACTATGCCCCCAAAAGCTAG
>WNFV01020803.1_pt1 | contig 11793 bp, 10 predicted proteins | sample 5400101 | NCBI WGS metagenome assembly WNFV01 (sample SAMN13153361, study PRJNA577476) | soil metagenome | isolation source: 115 cm soil or saprolite under grassland replicate 1 | place: USA:California | collected 2016-06-15
CGGGCAGTGTGCGCACATCAAAGGCCTGTTCATCTGTGAATCCAAACTTCGCCCACCCACCGAGTTCTCGACCGACAAAGACGGCAATGGTTCGACGCAACTGAACGTGCGCCGCGTCTTCGACGGGTTCGTGGTCGCCGGCGAGCATTGGGGCCGAGTGGACTGCACCGTCGACCCATGCTATGTCGGAGTCGGTAACCACACCCAAGGCGCAGCATCGGATCGGATTTCTTTCGAGTCCGCCTGAAGGAGGCGGTTACTTCGGGCAGCTGCTGGCCGGCGGCCCAGTTGCCGGTGTCGACGCGGCGGCATCAGGTGCGGCCGCAGCCGGGCAGGGTTTGGGTTCTCGGCCAAGTCCAGTTCCGGTCGCATCGACCACGTCGAACGTTCTCCTCGCCATCGGGCTCCCGGCAGATTCGGATGCCTGTGATGGTCACGCTCGGATGATCCATTTCGAATGATCGCCCGGGCGTGGGGCCGGTTGCCGGGTTACCTACTAGGCCAACGACGCATGCCGCTCGGAGCGACTGTGCCCGAGTCTGGACCGACGGGCGCCGCCGGTGGAGCTCCCGGCCGTTGTCCGATTCTTGACGTACGGGCCACGGTGCGGCGATCAAGCAGGACCCTAAAGCCTCATCAGGGGCGCCGTCCCGACGAAGTGGAAAGGTGATTGCGATGCCGCCTGACGATGGCCTCCCGGTTCCCGAGTTTCCCATCCCTCGCGACATACCGTGGAAATTGGCCAACACCACTCTGTTACGAAGCGACGACCATGCGAGGTTGTGCAGACACTTGAAGATCACCCGGCGGCCGTAGCTGCCAGGGTAGACGATGACGAACTTGACGTGGTCGATGTGGCCGGGCAGGTGTTGGGCGAGTTGGACGCGGTGCCGGCGCCGTGGTTCGCGCGGGCGGGTACTCGGCTGGCGGCCCAGCAGTACGTGCGGGGTCTGGCCTCGACGGTGGAACGGAAGAACTCCTGGCAGCTTGCCGAGCATGGCCGGACACCGCACCCCGGACCGGTTCCAGCGACTGCTGAGGTTCGGCTGCGTGGGACGAACCTGCACTGCTTCGCCACCGGTCAGCGCTGCGACCCGCAGCAAGGCCCCTGGCCGGCTTTCACCCTGGGCGAACTGGCGTCTGCAGTGGAAGCATTGGTGCCCGCCCGGATAAACACGGCATGACGCGGCAGATCCCGTCGCGGAGATGCAGCCGACACGAGACGAGAAGGACCCGGTTTGGCGGACTGGCTCGGTATCGCAGGCATCACCACCGAGCGACTGCGCCTGCGTTCGGAGGAAGTCGCGGATCTTCCCGTGCTGGAACGTACCTGGCGCGATCCAGAGATATGCCGCTACCTTGGCGGGCCGGCCTCGGCTGAGGACGTCGCCGAGCGGCGGAGGCGGGTCGGTCGTCGCGGCAAGTTCGCCGTTGTCCTGGCAACGGGAGAGGTTGTTGGCTTCTGCCGGGTTACGGCCGCGGGGTCGCACCAGGGATGCACCCGGCCGGGCGATGCCGAGCTGGCGTATGCGTTCCTCCCCGAGTACTGGGGACACGGGTACGCCCGAGAGGCGGCCGCCGCAGTGCTGGCGTGGGCGTTCGACAACATCCGCAGCACTGAAAGGATCATCGCGGTGACCCAAGCCGCCAACACCCGCTCCCGCCGGTTGCTCCAGGCGCTTGGCATGGAACAGATCGGTGCAGAGTTCGTCGACATCGACGAGCCGGCGGTGATGTACGCAATAACCCGTACGCCACGCGGATAAGGTCGCGGCTCGCGCGAACCCCTGCGACAGCTACCTCGACGGCGGGAGGCCGCTGGCCGCGTTGTCACACCGGGCCGAGATTGCACGCTCGTCGGCGGTGCTCCGCCGGGCCCCTTCGCGGTCCGGGATCTGGCGGAACGACGACGCCGCCCCCGCTCGACCGCCGGAAGGCGGGAGCGGGGGCGGCGCTCCCTGGTCCGCAAGGCGGCCAGCATGCCCCGCGTAAGGCGCCGGTGTCAACTCCCGGGCTTGGGTGCCGAAAGGCCGACGCCCGGGGCCGACGGGGTGGGGCCCACGCGGCGAGCAAGGTGTGCCGACCTCTGTGCGGCTGCTGAGGGGTCAGCGCGGCCGGTGCGTGGCGGTGATGTCCTTCCATTCATCGCCACTGAGGTCGAGCCAGCGCTGGGCCAGGGCGAGGGCTTCCTGCTCGTCGTGGCACTCGTGACGCCGCTTGACCCGGCCGTCCGCACCGCCCTCACGAGCTTCGACCATCCACCGACCCCGGCCGTCGGTGATCACATATACGTCGCGCCGCGCAATGCGGCCCCACGTTCCGTTCCACCAGTGCCTTGCTACCCGCTCCACGTCCCCGACGCTATCGCACACACGTTCGACAGGACATCGTCTAGCAGGGAGAATGCTGCGCGTGGTAGGTAGCATCGAGCGGCGTGGGGAGCCCGAACGGCACACCGCGTCAGCAACCGGGCACCCGGCCCGGTCGACGCCGGTTGTGGATCACCTTGTCGATCGTGGCCATGCTGGCGCTGTGTGGCCTGGCCATCCCGGTCCGGTTGCTGGTCCTGCCATTGGTGATCGGCACCGTCACCGCCGACCACGGCGAACCCTCGCCCACCGCGGCACTGTTCGCGTTCGTACTCACCTTCGAGGAGCCACAGCGGTCCGTTGGCGTGGTCCGGCTGATCGTCGCGCAGCGGCGAGCCGAGCTCGGCCGGCAGCGTCGGGACTACCTCCAGGCGATGGAGGCCGACCGGAAGGCCACCGGCTGGTCTGGCCGCCTCGAACACGCCGGCCAGCCGACCGACACGACGAGCATCGAGGGCGACCGGGCCACAGTGGTCGACAGTTACGGCATGCGGTGGACGCCCCCACCGCAGCCGTACGCGACACCCGCGGTCGGCTGCGCTGTGGTACCACGAACAGCCGCTGGCCTGGCGTGCCGAGGCCCGCCGTGACCGCACGGGCTGGCGGCTGTGGTCGGTCACGATTCCGCCATGGTGCGGCGGCTACTCCAGCTGCGGCGCCGCTCCCCCACCACCCGCGCCGTCTCCAGACGCCACACCATCGTGACCATGGCGCACCGGCCCCTATACTCATGGCGGTTCGTGACCGCTGGTGCCGGCGGAACAACGGCTGGTCAGCAGCGACGACCTGTGACTCGACCTGCTGAAACGCGGGTAGCGTCGTGGGATGGTCGGCCCGACCGATCCGGTTGAGCAGCTACGCTGCGCAGTCGCCGGCAGCGCGAACTGGCATGTCGAAGGCCCGGGTATCCCCGCGTACGCGGGGAACGCGGCGGCGATAGCCCCGATGGCCTTCCCGACTGGGGACCACCCCCCCGCGTACGCGGGGAACGCCCCGCTCGGCCGCGGCCCCAGCCGCACCGCCGGGGACCACCCCCGCGTACGCGGGGAACGCTCACGTGGGTCTGTGGTGCGCAGGGCGAAGAGGGGACCACCCCCGCGTACGCGGGGAACGCCCGGGCGCCCTGCCGGCCAGCTCCGGGTACCCGGGACCACCCCGCGTACGCGGGGAACGCGTGCCGATGCGGGGCACCTACGCCCTGGTGCCGGGACCACCCCCGCGTACGCGGGGAACGCACAAAAGCGATGGAAGCCGATCCGGGGCTGGAGGGACCACCCCCGCGTACGCGGGGAACGCCGTAAGCGAACGCCGGTGGTGAAAGTCCACAAGGGACCACCCCCGCGTACGCGGGGAACGCTTCCACACGGAGGGGGCAGCCGCGGCAGATGCGGGACCACCCCCGCGTACGCGGGGAACGCGCGGGCCCGGACACCCGGCTCCTTCACCGCGCCGGGGACCACCCCCGCGTACGCGGGGAACGCACTCCGGCAACTCTGCTGGAAGTCGGCGGCACGGGACCACCTCCGCGTACGCGGGGAACGCGGTCCCATGACTTGCGCAAGCATGACGCCCCTGGGACCACCCCCGCGTACGCGGGGAACGCGCGCCCATCAGGGACTCGGTGGCGCCGTGGCCGGGACCACCCCCGCGTACGCGGGGAACGCTTGCCGGCGATGGCCGCCGACGTGCCGCAAATCGGACCACCCCCGCGTACGCGGGGAACGCTCGGTGTTGTCGAGGAACAGCTTCGTGGCGTAGGGACCACCCCCGCGTACGCGGGGAACGCGCGATGGTGAACACGCTCAGGTTGTACACCGTGGGACCACCCCCGCGTACGCGGGGAACGCAAGAACGAGCGCTCCGGCATGCTGCGCATGATGGGACCACCCCCGCGTACGCGGGGAACGCGTAGCCACCCCGGGCGTGATGCTCAACGCACCGGGACCACCCCCGCGTACGCGGGGAACGCGGTGGGACGGGCGAGTCGATGGAGCTGGGGGCGGGACCACCCCCGCGTACGCGGGGAACGCGGTCGCGGCACCCGGCAGCTCTTTGTCCCATGGGGACCACCCCCGCGTACGCGGGGAACGCGACAGGTCCGGGACCACGAACTTGCCGCCCACGGGACCACCGCGCCGCGTAGCTGGCCGAGATCGGACGCCGGCCGGGACCACCCCCGCGTACGCGGGGAACGCGCCGGGTACCTGGCCGGGCGGGGCCTGGGTGCGGGACCACCCCCGCGTACGCGGGGAACGCACCCCAGGTCCGAACCCGGTCAGGTACCCGACGGGACCACCCCCGCGTACGCGGGGAACGCGAGCGGCGCCAGTAGCCGCCGATGGTTCCGTTGGGACCACCCCCGCGTACGCGGGGAACGCGCCAGGATCAGCGCCCAGTGCCCGAGCGCCTCGGGACCACCCCCGCGTACGCGGGGAACGCACGGCCGCGCCGAACGGGTCGGTCAGGCTGCCGGGACCACCCCCGCGTACGCGGGGAACGCGGGTACCAGGATGAGCGCGTTGGACACGCCGCGGGACCACCCCCGCGTACGCGGGGAACGCCTGTCGTTGACGACCGAGGACGAGGACACGCTGGGACCACCCCCGCGTACGCGGGGAACGCGTCACCGCGGTGACCGCGGTGGATGTGAGCAGGGGACCACCCCCGCGTACGCGGGGAACGCGTCATCTGCCACTTCTGCAGCTTGATCCGCCGGGGACCACCCCCGCGTACGCGGGGAACGCAACGAGGCCGACCACCTGGCATCCGCCGCCGCGGGACCACCCCCGCGTACGCGGGGAACGCGCCCGGTCGCCGGCCACGCCGATGCCGAGCGCGGGACCACCCCCGCGTACGCGGGGAACGCGACGCGGGCGGCGGCTACCTGGTGTCGCCGCAGGGACCACCCCCGCGTACGCGGGGAACGCGAGGGGTTGTCGTCGCTGGCCGGACCGAGGGCGGGACCACCCCCGCGTACGCGGGGAACGCGTCTCCCGGTCGCTGAGCGTGCTGATGTCGTGGGGACCACCCCCGCGTACGCGGGGAACGCGGTGGACACCAGGGCGATGGGCTTCAGAGACAGGGACCACCCCCGCGTACGCGGGGAACGCGTACACCTTGCCGTCGGACAGCGCGTTGACCGGGGACCACCCCCGCGTACGCGGGGAACGCAGACGGATGCGGTAGAACGTCCACAGCTTGTTGGGACCACCCCCGCGTACGCGGGGAACGCGACCTGGTCTTCGGCACGGTGACCCTGAAGGCGGGACCACCCCCGCGTACGCGGGGAACGCGTGAGCTGTGATAGCCGCTTTTACGGCTCACGGGGACCACCCCCGCGTACGCGGGGAACGCATGCCCTCGCTGGCAGCGCTCGGGGCGAAGCTGGGACCACCCCCGCGTACGCGGGGAACGCGCCGTGGTCTCCCCCACCGCCACCCCGGACCAGGGACCACCCCTGTCAACGCCGGCCGAAAGCTGACCCCCTTTCGCCGGTTGAATGTTGACCCCCTCGGATCTGGTTGATCTTTACTCTTCGGTCTTCGCGGCCGCGGGGACGCGGCCGAGGTCGCGGTCCTTGAGTCGGTAGCTGTCGCCTTTGAGGGCGATGACTTCGGCGTGGTGAACGAGCCGGTCGATCATGGCGGCGGCGACGATGTCGTCGCCGAAGACCTCGCCCCAGCGGCCGAAGACCTTGTTACTGGTGACGATCAGGCTGGCCCGTTCGTAGCGGGAGGAAACGAGTTGGAAGAACAGGTTGGCGGCTTCGGCTTCGAACGGGATGTAGCCGACCTCGTCGACGACCAGTAGCGGGTAGCGGCCCAGGCGGGTCAGTTCGGGCTGTAGCCGGCCGTTGTGGTGGGCTTCGGCCAGGCGGGCGACCCATTCGGCGGCAGTGGCGAAGGCGACCCGGTGGCCGGCTTGGCAGGCGCGGATGGCCAGGCCGATGGCGAGGTGGGTTTTGCCGGTGCCGGGTGGGCCGAGGAAGACCACGTTGTCTTTGCTGGCAACGAAATCCAGCGTTCCCAGGTGGGCGATGACGTCGCGTTTGAGGCCGCGGGCGTGGTCGAAGTCGAACTCCTCCAACGATTTGCGGGCCGGGAAGCGGGCGGCGCGGATGCGGCCCTCGCCGCCGTGGGACTCGCGGGCGGAGACCTCACGTTGCAGGCAGGCGATCAGGAACTCCTCGTGCGACCAGGACTCGGTGCGGGCACGGTCGGCCAGCCGCGGCACCGACTCACGCAGGGTGGGTGCCTTCAACGCCCGGGTCAGGAAGGTGAGCTCGGCGGTCAGGTCCCGCGCGGTCTTCGCAGTGGCCATCACGCCACCCCGCTGTCGAGATCGTCGACGCCAAGCGCGGTGTCGTAGTCGGCCAGGCAGCGGATCTCAACCTCGGGCGCTGTCGGCGGGGCCAGCAGGCTGAGCCGATCGCGACGCAGCCGCCGCGCCGCGAGCACGTGCTCCGGGTCGGCCAAGCTCTGGTGTCTTGCCCACAACCGGGCATGCTCGGCCACCACCCGCCCGTCGCAGAAGGCCCGCACCCGCTCCAGATCGGCGACCACCTCGATCCGGCGGCCGATCACGGCCGGGTGCACCGAGTAGTCGTTGGCATCCAGCCGCACGTAGTGGTCGCGGGGCAGCCGCAGCGAGGCACGCCACCCGGTCGCCGGTGCCACCGGCGGCAGCGCGAGCATCCCGGCCCGGTCGGCGTCGAGGCGATCCGTCGGGGCGCAGCCCAACGCCCGCCGCGCCCGCCGGTTCACGGTGGCCACCCAGGTCTGCAGCTGCTCGTTGAAGTCCGCCGGCGAGGCGAAGCTGCGGCCGGGTAGGAACGAACGCTCCAGAAAGTCGTGGGCCCGCTCCACCAGCCCCTTGGCCTCCGGGTCGGCGGGCCGGCAGATGAGCACCTTGGCGCCCAGCACACCGCGAAACGCCTGACACTCCGCGGTCAGCTCGCTGCGCCCGCCACGCCACCGCCCGATCGCGCCTTCGCCGTCCCAGACCAGCACTCGCGGCACCGCACCCAGCGCGGCCAGATGCCGCCACCAACCGGCGAACAGATCCTCGCCCGAGCGGGTCGGCACCAGCAGCGCCGACAGCCACCGCGAATACCCGCACACCATCGTCAGCACCGGCAGCGTCGCCGCGGTGCGCACCTGCCCGAAGCCAACCGGCAGCGTGATATCGGGAAACCAGAAGTCACACTGGGCGATCTCACCGGCCAGATAGCCGGTGCGGCTGGCCGGATCCGGCGGCAGGTACACCGACCGCAGCTCCCGCACCCGCTCGGCGAAGACCGTCTTGCCCCGCGTCCAGCCCACCCGTTCGGCGATCACTGACGCCGGCGTCGTCGGGTAGGCCCGCAACAACTCCCGGATCTGCGGCTCCACAGCGTCCACAATGGACCCAGCCGACCGGCGTTGATACCTCGGTGGCCCGTCCGACGCCAGCGCCGCCCGCACCGTGTTCCGCGAGACCTTCATCACCCGCGCGATCATCTTGATCGGCAACCCCTCCGCCCGACGCAGTCGACGGATCTCAGCCCAGTCCTCCACGGACAACACCCCTCCACACCTCCCGGCTCGATCAAGAGCCAGAAGAACCGGGAGGGGGTCAAAATTCGGGCGGCGACACGGGGTCAGTTTTCAGGCGGCGTCGACACACCCCCGCGTACGCGGGGAACGCGTCTGCTGCCATTTCTGCAGCTTGATCCGCCGGGGACCACCCCCGCGTACGCGGGGAACGCGCGCCGAACAGGGGGCTCACCGGGTTGTTGGGGGGACCACCCCCGCGTACGCGGGGAACGCCCACCGGGTGACCCCGGCTGCCGCATGTGCCTGGGACCACCCCCGCGTACGCGGGGAACGCTTGCGGCAGTTCCAGATCGAGGAGGTTGCCCGGGGACCACCCCCGCGTACGCGGGGAACGCACTCGGCCGTTTTTGTCGGCTGACCAGCGGCCGGGACCACCCCCGCGTACGCGGGGAACGCTATGAGGCGACGACGACATCATCCTGGGGCCGGGGACCACCCCCGCGTACGCGGGGAACGCCAGAGCACCAGCGTCGATGGACGCGTTCACTGGGGACCACCCCCGCGTACGCGGGGAACGCTGGCAAAGGGCAGGTGATTCGGCTGTGGACCCGGGACCACCCCCGCGTACGCGGGGAACGCCTGGTGCACGGCCTTCGCGAAGTGTTCGAACAGGGACCACCCCCGCGTACGCGGGGAACGCAGGTCGTCCGGCACCGGCCGAGCGAACGCCACCGGACCACCCCCGCGTACGCGGGGAACGCGTCCTTTACCACGGCCTACGGCACCTTCGGCTGGGACCACCCCCGCGTACGCGGGGAACGCAACGACCCGGTGGTTCTGGCGTACCCGAGCATGGGACCACCCCCGCGTACGCGGGGAACGCTTCATCAGCCGGTCGACCCACTCGTCTTGCAGGGGACCACCCCCGCGTACGCGGGGAACGCGAAAGAACCGCAGGCAAAGCCACCCGCTCATGGGGACCACCCCCGCGTACGCGGGGAACGCGCGGCCTTGTTCAAGGTGTCGTTGCGGCACCCGGGACCACCCCCGCGTACGCGGGGAACGCTCGAAGACGCATGTCTCGACCTGGAGCACGTCGGGACCACCCCCGCGTACGCGGGGAACGCACCTCCACCGGATGGGTACCCAACGACAACACGGGACCACCCCCGCGTACGCGGGGAACGCGGTGATCGGCACGGAGTTCATGATCTGGAATCGGGACCACCCCCGCGTACGCGGGGAACGCACGTTCGGCTCGACCGCGGTCACCTCGGGGTCGGGACCACCCCCGCGTACGCGGGGAACGCGTACGCGGGTGGGGCGCGCGGGCTGAGCCGCAGGGACCACCCCCGCGTACGCGGGGAACGCGCGGTCACCGGCCGGGCTGGGGTGCTCATCTGGGGACCACCCCCGCGTACGCGGGGAACGCGGTACGTCGAAGACGACCACGGCGGTGACCTGGGGACCACCCCCGCGTACGCGGGGAACGCACCCGCATCGGTACCCGCAACGCGCAGGGCCAGGGACCACCCCCGCGTACGCGGGGAACGCAAGACCCGCCCGTCGCGGCTACGGGGGCTGATGGGACCACCCCCGCGTACGCGGGGAACGCGTGCCGCAGCCCTACCACCTGATAGGCCACAAGGGACCACCCCCGCGTACGCGGGGAACGCGACCGCCCGCGCCGCCGGCCGCAGCGGCGGTTGAGGACCACCCCCGCGTACGCGGGGAACGCAGCACTATCACCGGCACGCCCATGACAACCCGGGGACCACCCCCGCGTACGCGGGGAACGCGACGGGGACGTGCAGAAGTTCACCCCAGAAACGGGACCACCCCCGCGTACGCGGGGAACGCGATGCGCTCATCAAGGCCGCCGACGGGGACCTGGGACCACCCCCGCGTACGCGGGGAACGCGCCGACGTGGCTGGCCACGTGGGCGCTCAGTCGGGACCACCCCCGCGTACGCGGGGAACGCAGCGCCTGCCGCAGGTCATCCGGCAGCCGGTCGGGACCACCCCCGCGTACGCGGGGAACGCGGCGCCTCGGCTCGCTTGAAACCGCAGATCATGGGACCACCCCCGCGTACGCGGGGAACGCGTTCTTCTGCTGGACCTCGACGGTGCGGTCCCGGGACCACCCCCGCGTACGCGGGGAACGCGCGCCGGGGGCAGACCCGACCACTGCGGCCAGGGGACCACCCCCGCGTACGCGGGGAACGCGTCCTCGCCGCCGCCGTCGACGCCGGCTGGACGGGACCACCCCCGCGTACGCGGGGAACGCGACCGGGCCGGACGCTAGGCACGCCTCGTCACGGGACCACCCCCGCGTACGCGGGGAACGCGTACTACTGCTGATCTTCGTAGCGACCAGGCTGGGACCACCCCCGCGTACGCGGGGAACGCTGGTTTGCGTCGTCGTCGTTTCGGCTGTGCCCGGGACCACCCCCGCGTACGCGGGGAACGCGTCGACAGGCGACTTCGTCTGCGGCCGGGTGCGGGACCACCCCCGCGTACGCGGGGAACGCCTGCCGTCGGGCAGCCGCCCATGCTGGAAGACGGGACCACCCCCGCGTACGCGGGGAACGCACCCACTCAGCGCCGTCCATGCCGCCCTCGGCGGGACCACCCCCGCGTACGCGGGGAACGCTGGCCGCGGGGCGGGTGGCCGTGCGCCACTCTGGGACCACCCCCGCGTACGCGGGGAACGCTTCGGCAGGCCCAAGTTCGCCCAGGAGCGGTCGGGACCACCCCCGCGTACGCGGGGAACGCTTCTCCAGCTCGGTCGCCCGGAAGTCGATCGGGACCACCCCCGCGTACGCGGGGAACGCCCGAAGACCCGCTCGACCGCGTTCATCGACTCGGGACCACCCCCGCGTACGCGGGGAACGCAACCAGGCGTGGACGGAGCTCGACTGGGGAATGGGACCACCCCCGCGTACGCGGGGAACGCTCGCGCTGCTCCTTCTCCGCCCGGTCATCGGCGGGACCACCCCCGCGTACGCGGGGAACGCGGGGCTGCCGGTGAGCCGTTCGCCTGGTGGGGGGGGACCACCCCCGCGTACGCGGGGAACGCAACGACCAGCTCGACGACGTCCGGCGGCAACAGGGACCACCCCCGCGTACGCGGGGAACGCCTTCTTCCCGCTTGGTCAGCTCGGCGAGCGCGGGGACCACCCCCGCGTACGCGGGGAACGCGCTTGTTGACCTGTGGCGTTGTAGATCAACTGTTGGGGTTTTGTTCGGTTTGGTTCGGCGGGGGACTGTTCCTTGCTGTGCTGGTTGGTGTTCGCCGGCCGAACCGGCGGCGTTTGGCGGCCTTGCTCCATCCTTGGGGCAGGGCCGGGTTGGGGATGGTTTGCTCGGTGGGGCGGCGGATGAGGGTGATGCCGTCGAAGTCGACGGGTGTCCATTGGTGGTCGTGAACTTGAAAGGAGAGTCGTTGTTCTCCTGGTTGTTGGAAGACCAGGAGTGCCCGGCCGGGTCCGGCCATATCGATGACTCTGGCCCAGAGCCGTTGTCGTATGCGGGTGTTGATGTGGCCGACGTATACGCCGGCAGCGATTTCGAGCAGCCATTGGGTGAGGTGTCCGCGGAGGCCGGCTGGGCAGGCGGTGAGGATGATGACGGTCATCAGAGGTCCACATCGGTGCCGTGGTTGTGTCCGCCGGGGAGTTCGATGCCGCTTTCGTCCCAGAGGTTCACGGCGTCGATGTCGGGCCAGTCTTCGTCGATGGGGCCGGAGGCGTGTGGGGTGAGGAGGAGGTCGCGGATGTCGCGGACGCATCGTTCGAGGATGGTGCCGTCATGGACGCGGTCTCGCACGGCGCGGCGGGTGTCGGCGCCGATGTCGGTGGGGTCGCTGGCGGCGATGTCGAAGGCGACGG
>WNFV01008265.1_pt1 | contig 11790 bp, 13 predicted proteins | sample 5400101 | NCBI WGS metagenome assembly WNFV01 (sample SAMN13153361, study PRJNA577476) | soil metagenome | isolation source: 115 cm soil or saprolite under grassland replicate 1 | place: USA:California | collected 2016-06-15
AAATCAATGAAGATATGTGACCTCCGGCGATATCAGCGGGTAGCACCTTGCGGTGTCTGGAGTTGCAGCCAGCGCATAATATCGCTGCTGCGCACCAACCCCACCATATGCCCGTTGGACATCACCGGCACCTGATGCACGTTGCGCTCCGTCAGCTTGTCCAGCACCGCAGCGGCGTCGTCCTGCTGCTGGACCACCGCAAGCTGATCAGCTGGGGTCATAATCTCGGCTACAGTCCTGATATCCCAATCTTCACGGGCCACCTTGCGGATGTCCTCTAAGGTCACCAGCCCTAGTAGCCGGTCGCCATCCAGTACCGGGAAAGCCCGCTCATCGGTGCCCATCACGTAGCGGTGGACCAAATCGCCAACGCTCATCCTGGGTGGTACCGCCGGCACGTTCGCCCGCATCAGACGCGCCGCCGGCACTCCTTCGAGCATATCGTGGATGGCCACCTGCTGCTCGCTCTGCCGGGCCGCGCTGCTCATAAACCAGCCGATAAAGGCCAGCCACAGGCCGCCGACCAGGCCGGTACCGAAGAAGGGAACCTCCACGCCAAAGATCATGGCGATGCCGGTAAAGATCAGCAGCCAGGCGAAGAGTTGCCCGATCCTGGTAGCCCAGCGCGTGGCCATGCGGAAGTTGCCTGTCGCGCCCCACAGGATCGCCCGCAGCACCCGCCCACCGTCGAGCGGGAATGCTGGCAGCAGATTAAACACGCCGAGAATGATGTTGATCGATCCCAGCCACAGCAGCACCGTGGTGAGGGGGGTAAGCGCAACCAGGACCAGGCCCGGGTTCATCGCCGCGTCGGCTGGCAGCGGGGCAAACAGGCTGGCAGCCAGCAGGCAGATCACGCCGATGATGAGGCTGGTGAGCGGGCCGACAATCGCCAGCAGAAACTCAGCCCGTGGCGAGCGGGGTTCCTGCTGGATGTTCGACACCCCGCCGAACAGAAACAGGGTGATGTTGCGCACCGGGATGCCCTGGGCCTGAGCCACAATCGAGTGGGCCAGCTCGTGCGCCAGCACCGAGGCGAAGAACAGCAGAGCGGCCACGATGGCCAGACCCCAGGTCAGCTCTGGTCCCCAGGTTGGATGCACTTGAACGAACTGGGTCGCCAGATTCCACGTAACCAGTAAGAAAATCAGCAGCCAACTCCAATCCACGTAGATATTGATTCCAAAGAGCCGGCCAATATGCAATCCGTTTCGCATCGTCGTATCCTTTCTGTCGAATTCGTTGTAACCGTATATAAAGCCGGCGCGCAAACTGCCGCACTACCCTGCCAATCGCTGCGAGACCTCGGCCAGTAGGTTGGCAAAGCCCAACTCGTTGTCATACCAGGCAGCAAGCGAGACCAGCGTGCCATCGTAGACCTGTACCAGCGGCAGATCAACAATGGATCAGCGGCTGGGCACGGATGCCAGTGGGCGGACCCAGCCGGAGCAGTTCGCTGAGGAACTGCTCCGGCTGGGTGAACGCGGCGAAGTGTCCGGCGTTCTTGATCAGCGCGAGTTCCTTCGTCAGTGCGTCGACTTCGGTGAAGTACTCCTCGGCCAGGCTGGTCAGGGTGATCACATCGCTCTCGCCCTGAAAGAGAAAGAATGGAACCTCGAACCGGGTGCCCAGCCGCCGCGCGTCGTAGGCCATGATCTCGTCGAACAGTTCGGTGGTGGAGAATTGGAAGCCGACGAACAGGTCGTAGATGTCCCAGAGGGTGCAGATCGGTGAGGACAGGACCAGCGGGAACAGCAGTGTGCGGTCCGGGCTCGGCGTAGGCAGGTTCGTCTTGAACGCCCAGGTCATGTTCACGTTCCAGGCGCGCAGGTCCCACTGCATCGGATCGGCACCGATCAGTTCCAGGGCGACGACGGCCTTGGTGTTGCCCGCCGCGCGCACCCTCTCGAGGGTCATCTGGTACTTGAGGGCCTGGTTGCGGGCCATGTCGACGTACAGGTCGGTGGTCACGAAGGCGGAGAACAGGTCGGGCCGGCGTTTGACCAGCGGCACACCCACCAGCGTGCCCATCGACTCGGCCAGCACCATCAGCTTGTGCTTGCCCAGGTGCCGGCGTAGGAACTCGCTGAGCTCGATCGCGTCTTCGATCCTGCGGTCGAAGGTCATCTCCCCGCTGCCGGCCATGCCGTTGCGGCCGAGGGTCTTGTCCGCGCTGTGTTGCTCCCACTGGACCAGCGAAGTGCTTCTCCCAGGGCCGCAGGGGCAGGGTGAAGACTGCGTTGAGCCAGCCCGGCGTGCCATGCAAGATCAGCAGCACGGGGTTGTCGCGGTCTTCACCGCGGATCTGGATCCACTGCTCGATCCCGCCGATCCCAACGAAGCGTTCCTCGACGATCCCATTCGGGGTGTCGATGGTCAGCGCCTTGGCGACGCGGCGCTGGCGCTGCTTGCGGTAGGCCAAGCTGCCGATCACCAGCGCTGCGATGGCGCCCGAAATCCTGGTCAGGATGGCGATCATCTTCTCCTCCTCTATGTGTGCTGACATTGACCTGCCTCAGGTGAATAACGCTTCGGTGTGGAGCCCCTCGGTTCTCCCTGCGTTTTCGCCAAGAGTGAAAACACAGGGAGAACTTTCATCGTGAGACCGCTCAGGCGCGAAGGAGCGGCGTGTCGACCAGGTGTTCGGCTAGGAACCAGACCTGCTGCTCGTGGGTGCGCAGCACATCGCCCATCAGCAGGTCGTTGCTGCCGCCGTCGCCGTTCTGCGCCGTTTGCTCGATCGCCGCGCGCACCGCCGTGATGATCGTCTCGTGCGCCGAGAGCAGCCGCGCGAGCATCGCCGGTATCTCCTCGACGCCATCGGGCGGGCGCTCGATCGTCGTCACCTCAGCCACGTGGCGTGGGTCGGCGATCGCCACCCCGCCAAGTTGCTGGACCCGTTCGGCCAGCGTGTCGATCAGCTCCAGTTGCTCCGTGGCGTGCTTGTCCAGCAGCAGGTGTAACTGGTAAAATGTCGGCCCGCGCATCTGCCAGTGGTGCTTCTTGTACAGGCTGTAGAGGATCATCGTGTCGGCCAGGATCTGGTTGAGCAGCTGGCTGCTCAGTAGCCGTGCCTCGTGGCTGAGCGCGATTGGCAGCAGCCGAAGCGTGCCGTACTCCTGGATGACCGGGCCGTGCTGGGCGAGCAGCGGCTGGCTGCCATGTGCACGCTCGCTCGCGGCCGTGTTCTGATCTGCCCTCATACGATTGTCTCCTTCATGAGCTTGGTATCGCTATTCGGCCGCATCCCACTTCTGTGGCCATCGCGGCACAACATCTCGCCGAGATGGCCACGCACGCGCGGTTGCCAGCGCCCTTACTCCGCTACCTCACCGCGTTGGCCGCCTGTTCGATCAGCTTGACAACCGCTTGCGGATGCGAGACAAACACGGCATGGCTCGAGGCAATCTCGACGGTCATGGCACCCATGCGCTTGGCGTAGAAACGCTCAAGATCGGGATTGATGGCATTGTCTTCCGTCGTCACGAGATACCAGGAGGGGATGCTCTTCCACGCCGCTGCGTCGGTCGCCTGTCCAAAGATCCCGCCGAAGATCGGTTTCTGCGTGGCGGCCATCACCCGCGCCTCCTTGCGCTCCACATCGGCCGCAAATATCTCGCGGAACTTGTCCCGATCAACGTAGAGAAACCCCGCCGCATCAGCGACCAGGCCGCTGCCGAGTAGGCTCGGATACTGCTCGACGAATGCGGCCACCGCTTCGCCAGCCTCGGGCGCAAAAGCGGCCATATAGACGAGCGCCTTAACGTTTGGATTGCTGGCCGCCGCGCCGCTGATCACCGCACCGCCATACGAATGGCCGACGGCGATGACTGGACCCTTCTGGGCTTCGGCATCGAGCACCCGCTTGGTGGTCGCGATATCATCGGCCAGTGAAGTCAGGGGATTCTGCACTGCGATCACGAAGTAGCCATGCTCCTCGAGCGGCGGGATCACGTGTTGCCAGCCGGTGCCGTCGGCGAAGGCGCCGTGGACCAGCACGATGCGGGGCTTGTCTTTGGTATCGTGGTTGTCGGACATGACATGCTCCTTCTGGTTTGCATACACGGAAACCGGTTTGCCAAAACCGGTGGTTCCGATCAGGCCAAGTGCGGCGAGCGCCGCGCCGGATCCCTTGAGCATGCGGCGGCGTGAAAGCCGCGTCGTGGTGTTCATTTCTTTTGCCCCTTTGTGCAGTCATCTCGGCAACCGGGCCGCCTGACGGTATCAGATGTTCCTCCTACCCATCTGCTACGCTCTATCGGAGACGATACACACTTCGAATCACCCGAGACAGGTTTCGCTCCGCTCTAGCCGAAGGTGAACGCGTAGGCCTCCACGCCCGAATCGAGAAACGCGATCTCGAACGTGTGCTCGGTGACAGGGCCACGCTGACGGATGAGTTGATAGAGCCGCTGTTCACTCAGTGTGCCGTTGCCCTGGTCGTCAACGTCACTTCCGTGCGCAGCGCGAGGCGGCTCCCCATCGACGAGCACGCGAAACCGCACAGAGGTTCCTCGCGCCGCCGGTCCCATGACCAGATGCAGATCGCGGGCGTGGAAGCGGTACCCGATCCGCCCGTTGGCCGTGTTCAGCAGCGTGGCCAGTCGCTCCACCGTCCAATCACCCGCAAGTGCCCACTGATTGAGCCGCAACCGCGCGGGGGCAGCATAGAGGTGAGGCGTGTCCAAGACTGCACCACCGGGAGAGGCAAAGCTCTCGGTACGGTCGTAGCCGAGGTAGTTCTCGGGGGACCGCAAGCTACCCCAATCGGCGGCAGCCTCAATACCATCGGCGTCCACCGAAACCAGTTCATGATCGATGTCGCCGCGCCCCGCTTCAGCCAGCAATTGGTGCAGAATCATTTCCGACTGTTCGTATTCGCCCTCGCCGAACTGATGATGGCGAATCCGCTCCTGTGCATCGACGAAATAGAGCGCCGGCCAATAATGGTTGTCGAACGCACGCCAGATCGCATAGTTGCTATCGACCGCGATCGGATACTCGACCCGCATGTCCTGCGCGGCGCGGCGGACATTCTCGATGTCGTGCTCGAATGCGAACTCGGGCGTGTGCACGCCGATCACTATCAATCCCTGATCCCGGTACTTCTCGGCCCACGCGCGGACATAGGGAAGTGAGCGCAGCCAATTGATGCAGGTGTAGGTCCAGAAGCTGATCAGGACGACGTTTCCGCGCAGGCCGGCCGCCGAGAGTGGCTGCGAATTGAGCCACTCGGTCGCGCCGCTGAGCGACGGCAACTCACCTTCAATCGGCAATGCAGCCGCTGCGGGGTGGATCGTGGCGCGGAAGAGCTGGTTTGCTTTCATGATCAATGCCTTCCACTCGTTTGTATCTTGGTCCATCTGTGCCTCCTTCAAGGCGTGCAAGCCGATCGTGAAGCCGTTGCGGTGCGCGGCCGAGGCAGGCTCACGCCGATGCAGAGGTGTCGACATCGACCACCGCCTGGGCAAAGGCCTGCGGGGCTTCTTGCGGCAGGTTGTGACCGATGCCGCCGGTGATCAGTCGGTGCGCGTACGTGCCCGAGAATTTCGTGGCATAGGCTGTGGCGTCCGGATGTGGTGCGCCATTGGCATCACCTTCAAGGGTGATGGTGGGCACGGTGATGACCGGCGCTGCGGCGAGACGCTTCTCCAGGTCGTCATAGGTCGACTCGCCTTCGGCCAGGCCGAGCCGCCAGCGGTAATTGTGGATCACGATGCTGACGTGATCCGGGTTGTCGAACGACACTGCGCTGCGATCAAAGGTGGCATCGTCGAAATCCCACTGCGGCGAAGCGATCTGCCAGATGAGCTTGGCAAAATCGTGCCGGTAGGTGTCGTAGCCGAGAAGGCCGCGTTGTGTGGCAAAGTAAAACTGGTACCACCATGCGAGCTCAGCCTTTGGCGGCAACGGCATCTGGTTGGCTTCAGGGTTGCCAATCAGATAGCCACTCACGGAGACGAGTGCCTTGCAGCGCTCTGGCCAGAGCGCGGCGATGATGTTGGCCGTCCGCGCGCCCCAATCATAACCGGCGACGATTGCCTTCTTGATCGTGAGCGCATCCATCAACGCGATGCTATCGACGGCGAGTGCCGATTGCTGACCATTCCGGAGGGTTTGAGATGAAAGAAAGCGCGTCGAGCCAAAGCCGCGCAGATACGGGATGATCACCCGGTAGCCCGCCGTCGCCAGCAACGGCGCAACGTCGACATAGCTGTGAATGTCGTAGGGCCAGCCGTGCAGAAGAAGAACCGGAGGCCCATCGGCGGGACCGGCTTCAGCGTATCCGACGTTCAGGACGCCGGCGTCGATCTGCTTGAGTGCACCGAATTCGGACATGGATCTCCTCCAATCGGATTCACATCGACGTGGCCGCGTGTGGCGTGGGACGACGAGCATACGTTGTGCCCGTCGTCCCCTGCTCCAACTAGCGCAGCGATTTGAACGCCGCGCGCAGATTGGAGGTCAACAGCTCCGGCTGCTCCCAGGCCGCAAAGTGCCCCCCTTTGCCGTGCTTGCTGTAATGGATGAGTTTGGGATACGCCCGCTCTGCCCAACTCTGCGGGGCTTGATAGAGCTCGTCGGGGAAGGCGCTCACGGCAACCGGGATCGCGACACCTTTCGGGGCGAAAAAGGCCAGCTTGCTTTCCCAATACAGACGCGCCGACGAGACCGCCGTGTTCGTGAACCAGTAGAGCGTGACGTTGTCGAGGACGTCGTCTCGCGTGAGTCCCTCGGGTTGACCGTCAAAGACGCGTGCGATGAGCGCGAGACTGCGCGCGTCGTGGTCGAGCATCCAGGCGGCGAGGCCGACCGGTGAGTCCGCAATCGCGTACAGCGTCTGCGGGCGGTTCGCCATCTCGTTGGCATAGCCCAAGCCGTGCTTGTAGAAAAAGTCGAGCTGATCGTACGCGTGTCTCTCGTCGGCTGAGAGGCCGGCTGGAGGCGGGTCGCCGAACTGGAGTGCCTTTGCAACGTCGGCCGGGACGGTCGCAGGCATGTTGGTGTGGATGCCGATCAATTCGGGAGGCGCCTGCAGAGCCATCTGCTCCGTGACAGCATTTCCCCAATCGCCGCCCTGCGCCACGAATCGCGTATATCCGAGCCGCTTCATCAGCACGATCCAGGCGCGCGCGGTGCGGATGGGGTCCCAGCCCGTCGTGGTCGGCTTGCCTGAAAACCCGTAACCCGGCAACGACGGAATGATGATGTCGAAAGCGTCCGATGCACTTCCGCCATGTGCGGTTGGATTCGTCAGCGGATCGATGATCTTCAGTTGCTCGATGATCGAGCCGGGCCATCCGTGGGTGACGATCAGCGGCAAGGCATGTTCATGGTTCGAACGAACGTGAATGAAATGAATGTCGAGCCCATCGATCTCGGTGATGAACTGCGGTAGGGCGTTCAGTTTCGCCTCGCACTTGCGCCAATCGTACTCTGTCGCCCAATAGCGCGCGAGTTCCTGAATGGTCGCCAGCTGCACGCCCTGCGACTGATCTGCGACGGTCTCCCTTTCGGGCCACTGCGTCGCCGCGATGCGCCGGCGCAGGTCGACGAGTGCCTCTTTCGGAACGTCGATGCGGAAGGGGCGGACTTCGTTGTCTAGTTGGGTCATGGTGGATTTCTTTCTGAATGGCACGTGACAAACTCGGCCATAACATCGTTGACGCATGTCCCGACTTTACGTGGCAGAGCAGTTCCGCATTCGGACGCCGTTTGCTAGAAGCAAATCGCATCAGAAAACGATGGCATTTGCCAGCCAAAGTCGGAGGATGTGTCCATCAAGTCGTGGCTGAGTCTGGCGCGTGATACACCTAACAGTCGGTGTAGGGAATGGAATTGCATGAGGTTGCCAGGAGGGGGATGCGAGTGAAAACCTACATCAGCAGTATACACCCCCCTGTCAACTAGCGGCACGAAATTACGAAATTTGCTGACAGTGCGTAATTGACGTTTATTGGCCGGTGCCTGCCTGAAGGATGACTGCATTCCAATGCGGTTGAGACCGGCAGGAGCAGTGGGATGCAAACGTCAATTACGCAGTCTCGACTTTGGAAACGGACGACCGGCACGAGATACCAGGACACAGCAGGGCCTTATGGGAACCTCATGGAATCCCGCGTCCCAGTCGCCGCTACCTGCCCGACGCCACTCTATTTCGGTGTCAGCAGCACGGCGTGCGTGAAGCCGCTGCTGTTGGTCGCGTCGCAGACGATCTGGCCGGAGCCGTTGATTCCCAAAGCATCGGTGAGTGTGAAGCCGGTGTTGGTGGGAATGAGCGTGTTGAGATCGACCAGCGCGCCATTGCTCACGATGAACGGCACGTGCTTGCCCGGAATGGGCGGCTCGTAGCTCACCTGTCGGAAGACCGCAGTGCCAACGATCTGGCCTGCGAGATTGATCCCGGTCGCCTTGGTTCCAACAGCACCCGGAAACGCGCCCAGGTCGGTCCAGACGCCGTTGCTGTAGACGGCAGCGTCGCTGCCAGTGCTGAGGTAGATCGCACCGACGATCTGGCCGTTGTTGTTGATGGCCGTTGCGCATGGACCCGACGCGCGGATCGCGCTTTGCCCAGCCGAATCGTTCGGCGCCCGCGAGAAAGCATTCTCGCAGCGCCTTGCTCGACCAGGGCAGACCGGACTGCGGATGAACTTCCGCGTAGTTGAGTAGCCGCAGCTCGATCGGGTCGATCTGCAGTTGGTAGGACAGCTCGTCGAGCGCCGATTCGATCGCGAAGTTGCCCTCGGCCGCACCAGGGGCGCGCATCGCGCACGGGGCGGGAATGTTGAGCAGCACCTGCGTGTCGTGTGTCGCGACGTTGGGACAAGAGTAGGCGGCGCCCGTCGCCAGGGTGATTGGCTCGGCGTTGTCGCCGGCGATGCCACGCGTAGAGATGCCCTCGTGATCGATGGCGACGAGCCGGCCCGCGCGGGTGGCGCCGAGCCAGAGGCGCTGTAGCGTTTGGGGCCGGTGGCCGACGGAGTTGAACATCTGCGGCCGGGTCAGCACCAGCTTCACGGGACGACCGACCACACGCGCCGCGAGCGCGGTCAACATCAGGTGCGGCCAGGCGCGGAGTCCGGCGCCGAACCCGCCCCCGATATACGGCGCGAGCACTCGAATATGCTCCTCCGCCAGCCCGAACATCGTCGCGAGCGTTCGACGCACCATCATCGGCCACTGGGTCGACTCGTGCACCACGAGCCGATCCCCTTCCCAGCGGGCGACGGTGGCAAAGAGCCCCATCGGGCTGTTGGTTTCCGCCGCAATGCGGAACGTCTGGTCGTAGACGACTTCTGCGGCGGCGACGGCAGCCGTGACGTCACCGCGCTCGAATTCGATCCCCCATGGATTGCGTACGATCACTGCGCCGGGATTCTCGATGCCCAATACGGGATCGGTCACGTTGTAGTCGACCGTCACGAGCCGCGCTGCCGCGACCGCCTGCTCGCGCGACTCGGCGACCACGATCGCCACGTGCTGGCCGTGATGCAGGATCTGGTCGTCCTTGAGTGGGAACCGCGCTGATGGAAAGAACGGCTGCGACGGTGGATCGGCCAGAGGCAACGCGTTCTCGTGCGTGATCACGGCGATCACGCCCGGTGCCGCCTCCGCACGAGCGGCGTCTATACGACGTATCGTTCCGGCCGCAATCGTCGATTGCACGAGCGGCGATTACGGCGTCCTTCAGTAGCAGATCAAGATGAGTCGTGCCGCCCGCGAGGAACGACGCGCCCGGATCGGCACTCACTGGGAGACGTACCGCGGGTAGCCGAGCCGGAGCATCAGCTCGTGGAAGGCGCTCGCCATCCGGGCCGGGTTCCAGCCGGTCGACGTCGGGATGCCCGAGAAGCCGTAGCCGGGCATCGTCGGCAGGACGAGGTGGAAGGCGTCCTCGGCCCGACCACCGTGGGCCGTCGGGTTGGTCAGCGGTTCGATCACCTTCAGAAGCTCGATGATCGAGCCCGGCCAGCCGTGGGTCATGAGCAGCGGCAGGGCGTCCGCGTGCGGCGAGCGGATGTGTGCGAACTGGATGTCCAGCCCATCGATCGCGGTGATGAACTGCGGCAGCGCGTTGAGCGTCGCCTCGATCTTGCGCCAGTCGTAGCCGGTGCCCCAGTACTCGACGAGCGGGCGGAGCTTGGCCAGCTGGACGCCCTGCGATCGGTCCGTGACCGTCTCCTGGTCGGGCCAGCGCGTCGCCGCGATGCGCCGGCGCAGGTCAACGAGTGCTTCCTCCGGAATGCTGACGCTGAAGGGGCGGATTTCGACATCGGTTTCCCTTCCTTGGGCCTGGGACGACGGGCACAATGTGTGCCCGCCTTTCTCCTCTCCAACTAGCGCAGCGACCTGAATGCCGCTCTCATCGTTCGCTAGCCGCCGCCCAGGAACGCGTTGACGTGGTCGGCGAACTGCTCTGGGTACTGATCAAGGAACCCATGGCCGGCGTCGGGGTAGATCCGCAGCTGCGCGTTGGCGAGGTGGTGGGCGAGGAGGTAGCTGTTCTCGGTGATCATCATCGGATCGTTGTCCCCGTTCGCGACCAATGCCGGCACCGTGATCGCTGCCAGGCGAGCGAGCTTCGACGGATCCGGAATCCCCCAGCGCGCGATCGCCTCGAGCTGGGCGTCCCGCGTTGCAAGGTCGGTCGCCTCGTCACGATCGACCGTTCGTGCGGAGATGCGCTTGAGGAACTCCGCACCCTTCGCGCGGCTCTCCTGTGAGCCGGAGAAGAACAGCCTGATGAACCGCTTGGGATCGAGCACGTCTTGGGCGGCGAGCGCGTAGACGTCGTCGGACCAGCGGTGGATCTTCGGCGCGCCCTGCGGTGGAGCAGCCATTCCAGTACGAGAACTTCGCCTGGGATCCGTAGTAGGCCGCGGTCACCGCCTTGCCTACGACGGCGGCGTCATGGACGCCGCGGTACGAGAAGTCCTGGATCAGTGGCCAGTTGAGGCGGCCGCCGCTGTCGAGCGCGAACGAGCCGTCGAAGAATGGGACGGGTGACGCTGACGTATGCCCCGCGTCGGTGCCGGCGGCAGAGTACCCGGCGTCAACCGCGGCGGCCATCTCATTCGGGTCGTCGGCCTTGTAGCCGCCGCCGCCAACGCCCTGAAAGCGGCCGTTCCAGCCGCTGACGGGCAGCCAGATGTCGATGCCGATCTGATCGTTCACCCCAGGGGTCGTCACTGTCGCATGGACGCGGCACGTAGCAACCACCGGCGTCGGGGAAAAGCCCGGAAACGGTGGCGGAATGATCCCCGCGGGTGTATCGACGGCACTGTTGATCGTGGTATTCGGAAGCGAGAGCGACGTGAGGCTGGCACAGGAGCCCGGTGCGGCCAGGGCGCCCGAGGCTGGTGGCGAAGCAGCGGCCAGCGCGAACGCTTGCGCGGACGGCGCCATTGATGTGCCCGCGATGGTCACGATCGGGGCGCCGCCGGAGCGCGGAGCCGCGGCGGCGACGCCGGTGTCGACAGCGGTGGCGCCGCGGAATGTGTCAAGCAGTTTGAGACAACTCGGGTCTAAATTTAAGGAAGATCGGCTGGCTCGTAATCGGCCGCGCTTGATTGCGCTCGATCGCGCACCACGGAAAGCCGCTCCGCTCCTGGCTCTGCAATGCTGGCTGGGTTGATCCAGACAGCGGTCGCCAGGGCTGGCGGTCTGGGTGTTCCGCGCACCAAGCGTTCAGGATGTGCCTGGTACGCCGCCATCAGGACCTGCTGCCGTGCTGCAATCGTCTCCGTCGCCTGACCGCAATGAACCGTCGCCGGCGTGAGCAATCCGATT
>WNFV01017512.1_pt1 | contig 11790 bp, 8 predicted proteins | sample 5400101 | NCBI WGS metagenome assembly WNFV01 (sample SAMN13153361, study PRJNA577476) | soil metagenome | isolation source: 115 cm soil or saprolite under grassland replicate 1 | place: USA:California | collected 2016-06-15
ACGAAGACGACGTACATGATCGCGGCCGCGGGCCGGTAGAAGTAGTCGTTGTCGGAGGTGACGAACTTGCCGATCTCGTCGATGAACAGCCCGAACCCGATCCCGCCGGTCAATGCCGCCGCCGGCCGCACCACCGGGCCGACGAAGCCGAGCAGCAGGAGGATCGCCACCAGCATCAGCAGCCCGCCCCACAGCATGTGCGCGATGTGCAACCCGCCGCCGCCGATCTGCGGGTAGCCGAGCAGCCGCAGCAACGTCCGCACGAACAGCACCGTCGCGACGGCCGACACCACGAACGTGGTCAGGTGCTCGACCGTCCTGACGTTGCGGACCAGCCCGGCCCGCATCAGGTAGGGGTTGGACCTCATAGCAACGGACGCTAGCCGCTGGACAGGTCCGCCGGAACGAGACGTGCCGCTCAGCGCACGAGCGCGGCGATCACCACGATCGCGACGAGGAGCAGCAGTACGCCGGTGGTGACCCGGTTGCGGGTCCGTGGGTCCATGACGCTCAGGCTAGGCGAACAGCTTCTCGCCCCAGAACGAGCCCTTCTCGACGCCGCCGGGGCAGGCGAAGATGCCGGACCCGACGTGCTTGATGTACTCGTTCAGCGAGTCCTTGCCCAGCCGGCGCTGGATCGGCACGAACTGGCGACGCGGGTCGCGCTGGTAGGCCATGAAGAACAGCCCGGAGTCCAGCCGGCCGAGACCGTCGGTGCCGTCGACGAAGTTGTAGCCGCGGCGCAGCAGCTCCGCTCCCCCGTTGTTCGTCGGGTGCGCGAGCTTGATGTGCGTGTCCGGCTTGATCCGCGGCTGGCCGTCCTCGCCGCGCGCGCTGAAGTCGATCTCGTCGAACTCGTCGGCCTTGCCGAGCGGCGCGCCGCTGCCCTTGTGCCGGCCGATGATCGTCTCCTGCTCGGCCAGCGAGGTGCGGTCCCAGGTCTCGATCATCATCCGGATCCGCCGGGTCACCAGGTACGAGCCGCCGGTCATCCAGTCCGGGCCGTCGCCCGGCTGCACCCACAGCTGCTGGTCGAGCTTGGCGGTGTCCTCGAGCTTGAGGTTCCGGGTGCCGTCCTTGAAGCCCATCATGTTGCGCGGCGTGACCTGCTGCCGCGACGTCGACGAGGTCCGGCCGAACCCCAGCTGCGAGTACCGCACGGACACCGTGCCGAACCCGATCCGGGCCAGGTTCCGGATCGCGTGCACGGCGACCTGCGGGTCGTCAGCGCAGGCCTGTACGGCGATGTCGCCGCCACAGCGCGCGGCCTCCAGCTCCTCGCCGGAGAACGACGGCAGGTCGATCAGCGCCGCCGGCCGCTTGGCCGCGAGGCCGAACCGGTCGTCGATGAACAGACTGGGCCCGAAGCCGATGGTGAGGGTCAGCCGGGACGGCGGCAGGCCGAGCGCCTCACCGGTGTCCTCCGGCGGCGCGTCGGCCGCGCCGGACACCGCGCCGTGCTCGCCGATCTCACGCCCGGCGGTCATCCGCGCGGCCGCCTCGGTCCACTCCTTCAGCAGCTTGACCAGGCCGTCGCGGGTCACCGACGGGTCCAGGTCGAAGGTCGCGAAGTGCAGCCGGTCCTGCGCCGGCGTCACGATGCCGGCCTGGTGCGGCCCACTGAACGGCACCGACTCGAGTGCCGCGATCTCGGACGAGTCGCCGCCGGCCGCCAGTGCGCTCAGCGCGTAGCCGCCACCACCGGCGACCACGGTCGCGCCGGCCGCCGCGCCGAACAGGCGGCGGCGCGACATCCCCTTGCCGGCGGTCACTTGGCCACCACCGCGGCGACCTTGCTGACCGGCTCGGCGAGCGCGTCCAGCGTCGTGGCGAGCTTCTTGCGGTCGGCCTGGCCGACCTTGTCGTAGGACACGAAGCCCTCCCCGACCTTGTACTTGGCCAGCGCGGCGAGCACCGCGGCGAACTGGGTGTCGAGGGTCTTCGACAGCTCCGGGTCACGCTTGTCCAGCGCCGGCTTCAGCGCGTTGATCGCCGCCTGCGATCCCTCCACGTTGGCCTGGAAGTCCCACAGGTCGGTGTGCGAGTAGCGGTCCTCCTCGCCGGTGACCTTGCCGGTCGCGACCTCGTCCAGCAGCTCCTTGGCGCCGTTCGCGAGCTGCACCGGGGTGAGCTTCACCGTCTTGGACTTCGCCACCACGGTGTTCACGTCCTTGAGCAGCTGGTCGGCGTACTTCGCCATTCCCGCGGTGCTCTTGTCCACCCACAGGGCCTTCTCGATCCGGTGGTAGCCGGTGAACTCCTGACCGGGCTCGAGATCGTTGATCCGGGCGTCGATCTTCGGGTCGAGGTCGCCGAAGGACTCCGCCACCGGCTCGATCCGCTCCCAGTAGGTGCGGCTGACGCCGAACAGCGACTTCGCCTTCTCGATGTCGTTCGCCTTCACCGCGGCCACGAACTCGGCCGTGTGCTCGGCGAGCTCGTCGGCCTGGGTGGCGACGTACCGCTGGTAGGTCTCGACCGCCTGCTTCAGCGCGGCGTCGGTGTCGACGGCCTGAACCGCCTCACCGCTAACGGTGAGCTCGCCGCGGATACCGTCGCCGGTCATACCTGGCTTGCAGGCGGTGGTGTACTTGCCGGCGGCCAGCTCGACGATCAGGTCGCGCTTCAGGCCCGGGCCGATGTTCTCCACCTCACCCAGCACCTTGTCGCCGTCGCCCAGGACGTAGAACTCGGTCACCTTGGTCCCGCGGTTGGTGACGCTGAACGTGCTGGTGCCGGCCTTGACCTCCGCGCGGCTCAGCGTGCACGCGGTGTCTGTGGCCTCCACCGTCACGGCGTCACTGCCGGCTGCGGCGGGGGTCTCCTTGGCGCAGCCGGTCAGTCCGGCAACGAGCAGTACGGCGCTGAGGCCGGCGGCGGACCGGAGCCCTGAGGGCACAACGGACATGGGTGTATCTCCTGGGTGTGACGGGGTGGAACGTAAAGGACAAATCAGGACGCGTCGGCGGAGACCGTCGCGGGCACCGGCTTCGACGGCCGCGCGGGCGGCCCGGCCGGGCGCAGGTAGAAGGTCATGACCGGGATCAGGTACGCGAGCCAGACGACCAGCTCGACCACCGTCGGACGCGGGTTGAAGTTGAAGATCCCCTTCAGCAGCACGCCGTACCAGCTGGTCGGCGCGATCACGTGCGAGATGTCGAAGGCGACGGTGTTCAGGCCGGGCAGGATGCCGGCCTCCTGCAGGTCGTGGAACCCGTACGCGAGGATGCCGGCCGCGACCAGCACCAGCAGCACGCCGGTCCACTTGAAGAACTTGGCGAGGTTGATCTTCACCGCGCCGCGGTACATCGCCACCCCGAGCACCACCGAGGCGAGCAGCCCCAGCACCACCCCGGTGAACGGCGCCGCGTTGGTCGCGGTGGCAGCGGACGCGTAGACGATGAACGCGGTCTCGATGCCCTCCCGGAACACCGCCAGGAAGGCCAGCAGCGCCACCGCGCCGGCGCCGACCTGCACCGCCTGGCCCATCCGCTCGCGCAGCTCACCGGCGATCGTCCGGGACGCCTTGCGCATCCAGAAGATCATCCCGGTGACGAAGCAGACGGCGGCGATCGACATCAGCCCGCCGATCGTCTCCTGCGCGGTGAACGAGCGGGCGGTCAGCGCGGTGATGAACTGCAGCAGGGACCAGCCCGCGGCGGCGACCGCGATCGCGCCGGCCACGCCGTACCAGACGTACTTCATCCGGTCGCGATGACCGGACTTCACCAGGAACGTCGCGAGGATACTGACGACCAGTGAGGCCTCGAGCCCCTCCCGGAGTCCGATCAGAAAATTGGCGAGCACGGCAGTCCCTTAGCAGTAAGGTAAGGCTAACGAGCGTTAGGTTACCCTAAGAGCGGCCACTCGCCCACTGTGTCGTACGCCGCACCTCGGTTCGGCCCCTGCCCGAGGCGCGAGGCGATCAGCTCGATGCCGGCCGCGGTCCACTCCGGGCCCTGGTACTCCTCGAAGATCCGCACCCACTTGGTCACGTCCACCGGCCGCCGCAGTCGCGCCAGCGTCACGTGCGGGGAGAACCGCCGCCCGGCGACCTCCACGCCCGCCCGGTTCGCCGACGCCCGGACCCCGGTCGCCAGGCGGGACAGCGCCGTCCGGTCGCCGTGCACGCCGGTCCACAGCACCCGCGCCTCGGCCGCGTTCGGGAACGCTCCCCCGCCGGCCAGGCTCAGCCGCATCGCCGGCCGCCGGCGCGCGGCCCGCTCCAGCCGTTCCTCCAGCTCGTCGGTCTTGCGCTCCGGCACCTCGCCGAGGAACGCCAGCGTGATGTGCCAGTTCTCCTCCGACGCCCAGCGCACGTCCTCGTCCTTGTGCTCCCGGCGCGGTTCGACGAACTCCGCGAGATGCTCCACCACCTCCACCGGCGGTACCACCGCCACGAAAAGACGCACCCGCCGAGGGTACGCCGCGGCGGATGCGTTGTCCGGCTGTTAATCCGGGCGACACCCTTCCGTGGCAGGCTCACGCGCGCAGAGGTACGACGATCCTTCGAGGAGGCCATCCCATGACGCAGTCGCGCCGGGAATTCCTGTCCCGCGCCGGTGTGATCGGCGGTGTCGCGGTCACCGGCACCGTCGGCAGCCTGTTCACCGCCAACGCGGTCAACGCCAGCCAGCCGCCCAAGGGCCCGACCGCGGGTTACGGCCCGCTGGTGACCGACCCGCTGGGCGTGCTCGACCTCCCGACGGGGTTCGAGTACACCGTCGTGTCGCGCGCCGGCGAGGCGCTCAGCGACGGCTCCGGCATGGTGCCCGGCCACCAGGACGGCACCGGCTCGTTCACCGCGAAGGACAGCACCCTGCTGGTGATCAACCGGGCGTGCCCTACCCGGCCAAGGCCGCCGCGAACCTGACCTACGACCCGGGCGCGACCGGTGGCACCACCACGGTCCGGGTCGGCGAGAACAACGAGAAGCTGGCCGAGTACGTCAGCCTGGCCGGCACCGCGGTCAACTGCGCCGGCGGGGTCACGCCGTGGGGCACCTGGCTGACCTGCGAGGAGACCGAGGACCGGGCCGGCTCCAAGGGCTACACCAAGGACCACGGCTGGGTGTTCGAGGTCGACCCGCAGAACCCGGCGAACAACACCGACCCGGTGCCACTGAAGGACCTGGGCCGGTTCGCGCACGAGGCGTGCTGCGTCGACCCGAACACCGGACACGTCTTCCTGACCGAGGACGCGAGCGGCCCGCACGGGCTGTTCTACCGGTTCACCCCGAAGACCTTGCCGAACCGGCTGCACTCGCTGCGCGACGGCGGCACGCTGGAGGCTCTCCATGTGCCTGGGCTGCCGAACCTGGCCACGGTCACCGAGCCGGGCACCACCTTCGGAGTCGAGTGGAAGCCCGTGCCGGACGCGTACGGCACCACCACGTCGGTGCGCAAGCAGTTCACCTACACCGACTCGGCCGGCACCGTGGTCCCCGGCCCCGGCGGTGACATCACCCGGGCCCGCAAGCTCGAGGGCGCGTGGTGGGGCAACGACGGGCTGGCCTACTTCGTGTCCAGCTACGCACGGACCAGCGACGGCAGCCCGGTGCAGCACGACGGCCAGGTCTGGGCGTACGACCCGCAGCGCAAGCAGCTCGCCCTCAAGGTCCGCTTCGCGGTCAACCCGGACACCAGCTCCGACAACCCGGACGGCCCGGACAACATCTGCTACTCGCCGTACGGCGGTCTGATGCTGGCCGAGGACGGAGAGGGCGTGAACCACCTGCTGGGCGTGACACCGACCGGTGGCGCGTACGTGTTCGCCCGCAACGCGATGAACGACTCCGAGTTCACCGGTGTCGTCTTTTCCCCCAACGGCAAGACCCTCTTCGCCAACATCCAGGACCCCGGCATCACCTTCGCGATCACCGGCCCGTGGACCCGCACGGCCTGATCACGTGACTCCCGGCGCCGCCGTCTCCCACCCGGGGGACGGCGGCGCTCGGCATGATGAGCAAGGTGGAGACCACGCTGAATCTGCCGTCGCCGAGTGTGGTGGTGCTGGTCGGGCCGGGCGCCTCGGGGAAGACGACCTGGGCGGAGACGCACTTCCCCGCGCAGCAGATCGTGTCGAGCGACCGGCTCCGCGCGCTGGTCGGGTCCGGCGAGGACGACATCACCGCCAGCACCGACGCCTTCGAGCTGCTCGACGACGTGGTACGACGACGGCTGGCGCGGCGGCTCACCACCGTGATCGACACGCTCGGCCTGGACGCGGGCCGTCGTACCGGGTGGCTGTCGCTGGCCAGGCAGCACGGGCTGCCGTGCGTGGCGGTCGCGTTCGACACCCCGGCGGCGGAGTGCCGGGCGCGGAACCGGGCCCGTGACAAGCGGATCCCGGCCGAGGCACTCACGGCCCAGCTGCGGACCTGGGCGGCGACCCGCGACGTACTGGCGGGTGAGGGCTGGGACCACGTGCTCGCACCACGCGCGGTCCGGGTGGTGCCGGAGGCGTTCGTCGCGAGCGCGGACGCCGAGCGCCGGCAGGCGGAGGCGCCGGCGGGGCTGCGGTTCGGGTTGCAGGTGGGCAGCTTCACGCATCCGGGCGGGGCGGCGGCCACCCGCGACTGGCTGCGCGAGATCGCGACCGCGGCGGAGGCGGCCGGGTTCGACGCGATCTACGTGATGGACCACTTCCGGCAGATCCCGCAGGTCGGCCGGGCCTGGGAGGACTTCCTCGAGTCGTGGACCACGCTGTCGTACCTGGCCGCGTGCACCGAGCGGGTCCGGCTGGGGACCCTGGTCACCGGCGTCACCTACCGCAACGTCGCGCACCTGGGGAAGATCGCCGCCACGCTCGACGTGCTCAGCGGCGGCCGGGCGGTGTGCGGGCTGGGGCTCGCGTGGTTCGAGGCCGAGCACAAGGCGTACGGCTGGGAGTTCCCGCCGGTGCGCGAGCGGTACCGGCTGCTCGAGGACGCGCTGCGGCTGCTGCCGGTGCTGTGGGGGCCGGGCGGCAAGCCGTTCCACGGCTCGGTGCTGAGTGTGCCCGACACGTCCTGCTATCCGCGGCCTGTGCAGGAGCGGCTGCCGATCCTGCTCGGCGGTGGCGGAGAGCGTCGTACCCTGCGACTCGCCGCCCGGTACGCCGACGCCGCGAACGTGTTCGGCGACGCCGCGACCGTGCGGCACAAGACCGAGGTGCTGCGGGCGCACTGCGCCGGCGTGGGCCGGGATCCGGGCGAGGTGGAGATGACGCATCTGTCGACGGTGCTGGCCGGTGACGACGACCGGCACGTCGCCGAGCTGGTCGACGGGCACCGGCCCGCGCGCCAGGACCCGGCCCGGTACGCTTCGGCGGTGAACGCCGGGACGGTCGCCGATCACGTGGGCCGGTTCCGGCAGCTGGCCGAGGCCGGTGCCGCCGAGGTGATCGTGCGGCCCGTCGACCTGGCCGATGGCGGATCGCTGGAGCGGTTCGCGCGGATCATCAGCGCTTTCCGCTGACGTTAACGGCAGTGTTGTGCCGTGTCACTCCTGTGCGTTGACCACCCGTCACGCAAAGCAATACTGATTCAGCGCGCAGTAGGGGGATAGTCCCGCCCAGTTCCGCCCATTTCTCCGTCCTGAAGGGGCCACCAATCATGGTTTTCACGTCCCGAAGTCTCAGGCCAGCCATCGCAGCGACCGCTGCGGGTCTGGCGGCGTTCGCAGGTGTCGGACTGAATGCATCCGGTGCGAACGCAGTACAACCGGCGGCGCCCAAGCCGTCGCCGGCGCAGTCCCGCTCGCTGGCCGCCCAGTCGGCGAGCAACCTGATCTCCGCCCACGAGGCCGCCCTCCACGTCGGCGCGAGTGACACGTTCGTCGCCAAGCAGGTCATCTCCTCCGGCGAGACCCAGTACGTGCCCTACGAGCGGACCTACAAGGGTCTGCCGGTCTACGGCGGCGACTTCGTCGTCGTGACCGATGCCAACGGCAACGTCACCTCTACCTCGGTTGCCCAGACCTCGACGATCGGCAACCTGTCGACCACGCCGAAGGTCAGCTCCGACCGCGCCGAGACCATCGCCAAGAGCAAGCTCAGCAAGGTCGACTCGGTCTCGCGGGCGCAGCAGATCGTGTACGCGCTCGGCACCCCGCGGCTGGCCTGGGAGACCCGGGTCAACGGCTTCGACGGTGACGAGGTCTCCAGCCTGTCGGTATACGTCGATGCGATCAGCGGCAAGGTGCTCGGCAGCAAGGAGCACGTCCTGCACGGCAATGGCACCGGCGCCTACAGCGGTCCGAACCCGCTGCACTTGGACACCACGCTCTCCGGCAGCACGTACTACATGCAGGACCCGAACAACTCCTCGATCAAGTGCCAGGACAACGCGAACAGCACCACGTTCTCCGGCCCCGACGACAACTGGGGCAACGGCGACGCGAGCGTCAAGGAGACGGGCTGCGTCGACGGCCTGTTCGCGGTGCAGACCGAGAACAAGATGCTGTCGCAGTGGCTGGGCCGTAACGGCATGGACGGCAACGGCACCTGGGTTCCGCTGCGCGTCGGCCTCGCCGACGTCAACGCGTACTACGACGGCACCCAGGTCAAGATCGGCCACAACCAGGACAGCCCGGCCAAATGGATCTCCTCGATCGACGTGGTGGCGCACGAGTTCGCCCACGGCATCGACGACCACACGCCGGGTGGTATCTCCGGCGGCGGCACCCAGGAGTTCGTCGCCGACGTGTTCGGCGCCGTGACCGAGGGCTTCTCGAACCAGTCGTCGCCGTACGACGTTCGGGACTACCTGGTCGGTGAAGAGGTCAACCTGGTCGGCCAGGGCCCGATCCGCAACATGTACAACCCGGGCGCGCTGGGCGACCCGAACTGCTACTCCAGCTCGATCCCGAACACCGAGGTGCACTCGGCCGCCGGCCCCGGTAACCACTGGTTCTACCTGCTGGCCGAGGGCACGAACCCGACCAACGGCCAGCCGACCAGCTCGACCTGCAACGGTTCCTCGAACCTGGTCGGCGTGGGTGTCCAGACCGCGGCCAAGATCATGTACAACGCGATGCTGATGAAGACCACCAGCTCGTCGTACCTGAAGTACCGGACCTGGACGCTGACCTCGGCGAAGAACCTGGACTCGACCTGTGGCCTGTTCAACAAGGTGAAGGCGGCCTGGGACGCGGTCTCGGTCCCGGCCCAGACCGGCGACCCGACGTGCTCCGGCACGCCGGGTGGCGTCACGGTGAACAACCCGGGCAACAAGTCCGGCACCGTGGGCACCGCGATCACCTCGTTCACGGTGACCGCGTCCGGCGGCACCACGCCGTACACGTGGTCGGCGACCGGTCTCCCGGCCGGCATCACCATCGGCTCCTCGAGCGGCACCGTGTCCGGCACCCCGACCACCGCGGGCACGTACAACGTGACCGTGACGGCGACGGACTCGGCCTCGCAGACCGGCTCGACCAGCTTCACGTTCACGATCAGCCCGACCGGCGGCGGCTGCTCCGGCCAGAAGATCACGAACCCGGGCTTCGAGTCCGGCTCGACCGGCTGGTCGGCGACCTCCGGTGTGATCGGCCAGTGGGGTTCGCAGGGTGAGCCCACCCACGGTGGCACCTGGAACGCGTGGCTGGACGGCTATGGCACCACCCACACCGACACGCTGTCCCAGTCGGTGACCATTCCGTCGGGTTGCGGGGCGACGCTGTCCTTCTACCTGCACATCGACTCGTCGGAGACCACCACGTCGGTCCAGTACGACAAGCTGACCGTCAAGCTGGGCTCGACCACGCTCGCGACGTACTCGAACCTGAACAAGGCCTCGGGCTACTCGCTCAAGTCGTTCAACGTCTCGTCCTTCGCGGGCCAGACGGTGACGCTGAACTTCACCGGAACCGAAGACGTCTCGCTACAGACGTCCTTCGTGGTGGACGACACGGCACTGACGTTGAGCTGACCGTAAGGCCGTAGTACGAACGCGGCCGGCCGTCACACCCCCACTGCGCGTGGATGTGGCGGCCGGTTCGCTGTTCCGGCGACGGATCACGCCCAGTTGGTTTCTTCCGTTGCAGGAAAACCCCTTGCGATTCCGCGGAATGCCTTCCACGACAGGATCATCCGTTGACGGCCGCGGAAGCAGCGGCATAACTTCCGGCAACGCGCCGATCACCGGCCGCGTAACCCGCCCTGTTCCCCCCAGTGAACGGACCCGCTCATGGTCTTGCGAACCCGTTCCGTCCGGCCCCTGCTGGCCACCGTCCTAGCCGGACTGGTGACCTTCACGGCGCTCGGACTGAGCAGCCCCGGAGCCGGCGCCGTACCGGCCGCCACTCCCAAGCCCTCCCCCGCCCAGTCCCGCGCCCTCGCCGCCAAGGCCGCGCAGGACCTGGTCGCCCGCCGCGCCGCGGCGCTCCACACCAGCACCGGTGAGGCGTACACCGCCCGGCCCGTCCTGTCCGGCGGCGGCGGCTTCCAGTACGCGCCGTACGTGCGCACGTACAAGGGCCTCGACGTCTTCGGCGGTGACTTCGTCGTGAACACCGACGCCGACGGCCGCGTGGTCGGCACCTCGGTCGCCCAGACCAGGGCGATCGGCAACCTGTCGACCACCCCGGTCGTCACACCCGCCGCGGCACAGCGGGCCGCGCGGACGACGATCGCCACCGTCACCCGGACCGGCGAGCCGGTCAAGGCCATCTACGCCCTCGGCACCCCTGCGCTGGCCTGGAAGGTGCGGGTCAACGGCCTCCACGCCGACGGCGACCGCGAGATCAAGGACGTGTACGTCGACGCCCGCACCGGCAAGGTCCTCGGCGAGGACATCGCGGTGCACTTCGCGGCCGGCAGCGGCACCGCGTACTTCAACGGCCCGAGCCCGCTAACCATCACCACGACCCAGAACTCGAGCACGTCGTACAGCATGAAGAACCCCGACATCCCGGGCGTGGACTGCCGCGACGACGCGACCGGAACCGTCTACACCGGCTCGGACAACTCCTGGGGTGACGGCACCGCCGCCAGCAAGGAGACCGGCTGCGTCGACGCGCTGTACGACCTCCAGACCGAGGACACCATGATCAGCGCCTGGCTGGGCGGCAACGGCTTCGACACCCAGGGCAACGGCTGGCAGATCCGGGTCGGCAAGGACGAGGTCAACGCGTTCTACTGCCCGCCCGGGTTGGTCGAGACCGGCTACTGCGACGGCACCGAGCGGGTCCGCATCGGCCACAACCAGGCAGGAGACAAATGGCTGACCAACCTCGACGTGGTCGCCCACGAGTACGGCCACGGCATCGACCAGCACACCCCGGGCGGCCACTCCGGCGGCCAGACCAGCGAGTTCGTCGCCGACGTCTTCGGCGCGCTGACCGAGCACTACGCGAACGAGACCAGCACCTACGACGCGCCGGACTACACGGTCGGCGAGGAGGTCGACCTGGTCGGCCAGGGCCCGATCCGCTACATGTACGACCCGTCGAAGGCGGGCGACCCGAACTGCTACTCATCGAGCATCCCGAACACCGAGGTGCACTCCGCCGCGGGCCCGGGCAACCACTGGCTCTACCTGCTCGCGGAGGGCAGCAGTCCGGCCAACGGCAACCCGGCCAGCCCGACCTGCAACAGCTCCACGGTCAACGGCATCGGCATCCAGAAGGCCGGCAAGATCTTCTACAACGCGATGCTGATGAAGACCACCAGCTCGTCGTACCTGAAGTACCGGACCTGGACGCTGACCGCCGCGAAGAACCTCGACGCGACGTGCGGCCAGTTCAACGCCGTCAAGGCTGCCTGGAACGCGGTCTCCGTCCCGGCCCAGACCGGTGACCCGACCTGCAC
>WNFV01008266.1_pt1 | contig 11789 bp, 5 predicted proteins | sample 5400101 | NCBI WGS metagenome assembly WNFV01 (sample SAMN13153361, study PRJNA577476) | soil metagenome | isolation source: 115 cm soil or saprolite under grassland replicate 1 | place: USA:California | collected 2016-06-15
GCGACCCCAGAGGTCGACCTCCCAGTTGACGTCGAGCGCGACGTTGTAGTTGTTGCGACCGCCTCCGGTTGAACCACCGGTGGAGCCGACGCTTCCGCCCGCGGCTCCCCCACGGCCCCCGCTGCGCGTCGCGCTGGCGTTGGCGGTAACGATCGGGAAAAAAGCCCCGCGCGCGGCCTGCGTCAGCGCGCGCGCCTCGCGCACGCGCGCTTCGGCCCCCTTGATCGTCTGATTGGTGATCACGACTTGCCTCACCAGCGCATCGAGCTCTCCATCGTTGAACACCTCCCACCAGGTCCCGCGCGGGCGCTCGTCTCGCGGCTCGGCTTGCTTCCAGCCTTGCGCTTCCTTGTACGCCGAGGGCGTCTCTACGGGTGGGCGCACGTAGTTCGGCCCGACCGAGCAGGCGGCGAGCCCCGCGATCGCGCAGATGAGCGACGCCTCACGCGTATGGCGCGAGACGAAAGTCGGCTTCAGCATTTCGGCCATCGAACCTAATCACCGGGTTCGGCCGCCGGCGTCGGCAAGAGGCCCCGGCGCTGGCGGATGCGCCGCGCCCACAAGCTGAACCGGTCCAGATACAGATAGACAACCGGCGTGGTGAAGAGCGTCAGCAACTGGCTCAAGATCAATCCGCCGACGATGGAGATGCCGAGAGGCTGGCGGAGCTCCGCGCCGTCTCCCGTACTCACCGCGAGCGGCACTGCGGCAAGAAGCGCCGCCATCGTCGTCATCATGATCGGCCGGAAACGCAGGAGGCACGCCTCGAAGATCGCGTCGCGCGAATTCTTGTGGTGATGGCGTTCGGCCTCCAGCGCGAAGTCGATCATCATGATGGCGTTCTTCTTGACGATGCCGATGAGCAGGATGACGCCGATCAGTGCGATGACGCTGAACTCGGTGCGAAACAGCATCAGCGCCAGGAGCGCGCCGATGCCCGCCGAAGGGAGCGTCGAAAGGATCGTGATCGGGTGCACATAGCTCTCATAGAGCACGACCAGCACGATATATACGGTGAGGAGCGCGGCGAGAATGAGCCAGGGCTGGCTCTTGAGCGAATCCTGGAATGCGCGCGCCGTCCCCTGGAAACTGCCGCGAATGCTCGCCGGCACACCGATTCGCGCCAGCGCGTTCTCGATGGAGTGCGTCGCCTGCCCGAGCGAGGTCCCTTCCGGGAGATTGAAGGAAATCGTCGATGCGACGAACTGCGATTGATGATTCACTCCGAGCGCGGTATTGGTCGGTGCGTAGCGCGCAAACGCCGACAAGGGAACCTGCGCGCCCCGGGAGGTGCTCACATAGACATGATCGAGCGAGGCGGGTGATTGCCAGTATTCCGGCGCGGCCTCCATGACGACGTGATACTGGTTGAGCGCCGAATAGATGGTCGAGACCTGGCGCTGGCCGAAGGCGTCGTCCAGCGTCGTGTCGATCAGCCTCGGCGAGACGCCCAGCCGCGCCGCGGTGTCGCGATCGATCACCAGCGACGTCTGCAGCCCTTTGTCCTGCTGGTCGGTATTGACGTCGACCAGCTCGGGAAGCTGGCTCATCGCCTGCCGGATGCGCGGCTCCCAGGTGCGCAGCTCGTCCAGATCGTCGGCCTGCAAGGTGTACTGATACGTCGCATTGGCCTGCCGGCCGCCGACGCGTATGTCCTGGGTCGGATTCAGGAAGAGGTTCGCGCCGGGCTCGTTCGCGAGCTTGATGCGCAAGCGCGCGATGATCTTGTCCGCGGATTCCTTGCGCTCCGACAGGGGCTTGAGCTGGACGAACATCACTCCGGTGTTGCGCTGCTGCCCGCCGGTGAACGCCACGACGTTTTCTACCGCCGGATCGGCGCGGACGATGTCGACGAAGCTCGCGAGCTTCGGCCGCATGGCCTGAAAGGAGATGCTCTGGTCGGCCTGGATGAAACCTTGGAGCCGGCCCGTGTCCTGTTGGGGAAAGAATCCCTTGGGAATGATGACGTACAAATAGACATTCAGACACACCGTCACCAAAAGGACCAGCATGACGATCAGGCCGTGATCGAGCATCCAGCCGAGACTTCGCTCGTAGCCGTGACGCATCGATTCGAATGCTCTTTCGCTCCAGGCATGAAAACGGCCGTGGCGCCGGTCCTTCTCGGGGCGCAGCAGCCGAGAGCACATCATCGGCGTCATCGTGAGCGACAGAATCAGCGAGATGAGAATGGCGACCGACAGCGTCACCGCAAACTCGCGGAAATAGCGGCCGACGATACCCCCCATCAGCAGGATAGGGATGAAGACCGCGATCAGCGACAGGCTCATCGACAGGACGGTGAAGCCGACCTCGCGCGCGCCCTGCAACGCGGCCTTCATCGGCGGCATGCCTTCCTCGATGTGACGCGAAACGTTTTCGAGGACGACGATGGCATCGTCGACGACGAAGCCGGTGGCGATCGTCAGCGCCATCAACGAGAGATTGTTGAGGCTGAAACCGAAGAGATACATGGCGCCGAAAGTCGCGATCAGCGACACCGGCACGGCGACACAGGGAATCAATGTCGCCCGCCAGTTGCGCAGGAAGAAGAACACGACCAGCACGACCAGGCACACGGCGATGACCAGCGTGCGCTCAACGTCGCGTAGCGAAGCGCGGATCGTTCTCGTGCGCTCCATGACGACGTCGAGCTTGATCGCGGTCGGGATCGAGGCGCGAAGCTGCGGCAGCATCGCGGTGATGCTGTCGACAGTCTCGATGATGTTCGCGTTCGGCTGGCGGCTGATGATGATCAGCACGGAGGGCTTGCCGTTGGACGATCCGGCATTGCGCAAATCCTGCACCGAATCCACGACCTCGCCCAGGTCGGTCAGTTTGACGGCCGATCCGTTGCGGTACGCGACGATCAGCGGCAGATAGTCGGCAGCCTTCTTGGCCTGGTCGTTGGCGTAAATTTGCCAGTGGCGGTCGCCTTCCTCCAGCGCTCCTTTCGGGCGGTTGGCGTTGGTCGCCGCAAGCACGGCGCGCACGTCCTCGAAGCCGATGCCGTATTTGTTGAGCGTCTGCGGGTTGAGCTCGACGCGCACCGCCGGCAACGAGCTGCCTCCCACCTGGACCTGGCCCACGCCGGCGAGCTGCGAGAGCTTCTGCGCGATGATCGTCGAGCCCGCGTCGTACATCTGCCCCTGCGTCATCGTGTCGGAAGTCAGCGCGAGGATCATGATCGGCGCGTCGGCGGGATTCACTTTCCGGTAGGTCGGATTGCTGGGAAGCCCCGTCGGCAGCAGGCTCCGGGCGGCGTTGAGCGCGGCCTGCACGTCGCGCGCCGCGCCGTCGATGTCGCGGTTGAGCTCGAACTGCAGCGTGACGCGGGTCGAGCCGAGCGAGCTGTTCGACGTCATCTCGGTGACGCCGGCGATGCGGCCCAGCGAGCGTTCGAGCGGGGTGGCAACCGTCGCGGCCATTGTTTCCGGGCTCGCGCCGGGGAGCGACGCCTGCACCGAGATCGTCGGAAAGTCGACCTGCGGTAACGGCGACACCGGCAAAAGCCGAAACGCGGCTGCGCCGGCGAGCGCCAGCCCGATGGTCAACAAGGTCGTGGCTACCGGCCGATCGATAAAGGGCGCGGACAGGTTCACCTGCCAATCGCGGGCCTTTGCGTCCTTGTCTGCCATTTCAATCGCCGGGCATCGGCGCGGGTCCGGGCTTCTGCTTGCGACCGCGGCGTTGTTCGACCCGGCGTGCGAGCCGGTCGAAGGCGAGGTAGATCACCGGCGTCGTGAAGAGCGTCAGCACCTGGCTCACGATCAATCCGCCGACCATCGTGATCCCGAGCGGATGCCGCAGCTCGGAACCCACCCCCCAGCCGAGCATCAGCGGCAGCGCGGCCAGGAGCGCCGCCATCGTCGTCATCATGATCGGACGAAAGCGCAACAGGCACGCCTGATAGATTGCCTCGCGCGGCGGCTTGCCTTCCTTGCGCTCCGCATCGAGCGCGAAGTCGATCATCATGATCGCGTTCTTCTTGACGATGCCGATGAGCAGCACGATACCGATGATGGCGATGACGCCGAGATCGTGGCGGGAGATCATCAACGCGAGCAATGCGCCGACGCCGGCGGAGGGCAGCGTCGAAAGAATCGTGATGGGATGGATATAGCTCTCGTAGAGGACGCCCAGCACGATGTACACGGTGATGATCGCGGCGAGAATCAGCCACAGCTCGTTGGCGAGCGACCCGCGAAAGGCCGCGGCCGCGCCCTGAAACTGGATCTGCGCGCTTGCGGGAAGATTGATGTCCTGCTGGACTTTCTCGATCTCCTTCACCGCGTCGCCGAGGGATGCCCCGGGCGCGAGATTGAACGAGATTGTGGCGGACGGAAATTGGCCGATATGGTTGACGAGCAAAGGCGCGGCGTGCTCGGTGATCCGCGCGATTGCGGTCAGCGGCACCTGCTGCGACACCTGCTGGCTCACGGGAGCGGCCGACGAGGTCGAGACTCCCGCGCCGGGGGCCGCCAGCGCCGCGGAAGCGTTACCGCCGCTCGCGCTCGCCGTCGCTCGGGCAGCGGGCGCCGCGGGCGTTCCTGGATTGGCCGCGGAAACGTAGATCTGCGCGAGTGCCTCAGGGCCGCGCTGGAACTCGGGCTTCACTTCCAGGACGACGCGATACTGATTGGTCTGGGTAAAGATCGTCGACACCAGCCGTTGCCCGAACGCGTTGTAGAGCGCGTTGTCCACGGCCGCGGGCGTAATGCCGAAGCGGCTCGCGGTTGCACGATCGATGTCGACGAACACCTGCAGGCCGCCGTTCTGCAGATCGGTCGCCACGTCGGCGAGCTGGGGCACCTGGCGCAGACGATCGACGATCCTGGGCACCCACAGTGCGAGCTCGTCGGGATTGGCATCCTCGACGGTGAACTGGTACTGCGTCCGGCTGACTCGATCCTCGATGGTTAGGTCCTGCACCGGCTGCATGTAAAGCGTGATCCCCTCGACCTCGGCGAGCCGGGTTTGCAGATTGTGAATCACCTCCTCCGCGCGAGCGCTGCGCTTCGCGAGCGGCTTCAGGTTGATCAGCATGCGGCCGCTGTTCAACGTCGTATTGGTGCCGTCGACGCCAATGAACGATGAAAGGCTCTCCACGGAAGGATCCTGCAGGATGATTCGCGCCAGCGCCTGCTGACGCTCGGACATCGCCGAAAACGACACCGTCTCCGGTGCCTCGGTTATGCCTTGGATCGCGCCGGTGTCCTGAACCGGAAAGAAGCCCTTGGGAATGAAGATGTAGAGCACGATCGTCAGGAGCAGCGTGATGATCGCCACGATCAGGGTGGCGCCCTGCCGATCCAGCACCCACTCGAGCATCCGGCCGTATCGCTCGATCACGCGCTCGTAGACCTCGCCGCTCCTCCGGTAGAAGCGGCTCTGTTGCTCCTTCTCCGTGTGGCGCAGGAACCGTGCGGCCATCATCGGCGTCAGCGTCAGCGACACGACCGCCGAGATCAGGATCGCGATCGCGAGCGTGATCGCGAACTCGCGGAAAAGCCGGCCGACGACGTCGCCCATGAACAGCAGCGGGATCAAGACGGCGATCAACGAGATCGTCAGCGAAATGATCGTGAATCCGATCTGCTCGGCGCCTTTGAGCGCCGCCTCCAGCGGCTTGTCGCCCGCCTCGATGTAGCGGGCAATGTTCTCGATCATGACGATCGCGTCGTCGACGACGAAGCCGGTCGCGATAGTCAACGCCATCAAGGTCAGGTTGTTGATGGAAAATCCGGCGAGGTACATCACCCCGAACGTGCCTATCAGCGACAGCGGTACCGCCACACTGGGAATCACGGTTGCGGACAGGCTGCGCAGGAACAGGAAGATCACCAACACGACCAGCACGACCGCCAGGAAAAGCTCGAACTGCACGTCGTGCACCGATGCCCGTATCGTCACGGTCCGATCGGTCAACATCGTGACGTCTATCGCGGCGGGGAGGGATGCCTGCAGCTGCGGCAACAATTGCTTGATCCGGTCGACCACTTCGATGACGTTGGCGCCGGGTTGCCGCTGGATATTGACGATGACCGCGGGCTGCTCGTTCGCCCACGCGGCAAGCCGTGAATTCTCCGCGCCGTCGACGACATCGGCGACGTCGGAAAGACGCACCGGCGAGCCATTGCGGTAAGCGACGATCAAGCTCTTGTATTCATCGGCCGTCTTGAGCTGATCGTTGGCGTCGATCGTCGATGCGCGCGCAGGACCGTCGAAGCTGCCTTTTGCCTGGTTCGTATTGGCATTGGCTATCGCGGTCCGCACGTCATCCAAAGACAGTCCGTACGCAGCCAGTACCGTCGGATTGGCCTGGATGCGTACGGCGGGACGCTGCCCGCCGCTGATGCTCACCAGGCCGACGCCCGGCAGTTGTGAGAGCTTGGTCGCGAACCGCGTGTCGGCAAGGTCCTCGATTTTCGGCAGCGGCAGCGTGGTCGAGGTCAGCGCCAGGGTCATGATCGGCGTGTCTGCCGGATTGACCTTGTTGTAGATCGGCGGCGTCGGCAGGTCGGCGGGAAGAAGGCTTCCGGAGGCGTTGATCGCCGCCTGCACTTCCTGTTCCGCGACGTCGAGCGCCAGGTTGAGATCGAATTGCAGCGTGATGACCGAGGCCCCGGCGGAGCTGGTCGACGACATCTGCTTCAAACCCGGCATCTGCCCGAACTGGCGCTCGAGAGGCGCGGTAATCGAAGAAGTCGTCACGTCCGGGCTGGCGCCCGGATAGAGGGTAACAACCTGGATGGTCGGATAATCGACTTGCGGCAGCGCCGAGATCGGCAGCACGCGATAGGCGATGATGCCGGCCAGCAGGATCGCGAGCATCAAGAGCGACGTCGCCACCGGCCGCAGGATGAAGGGGCGGGACGGGCTCATCGCAGGCTCATCCTCGGTGCGTCACGCGCGCGCCGCGTGGAATTCAGCCGCCGCTCTTCCCGCGGCGGCCTTCGCCCGACGACTTGTCCGCGCCGGGAGGTCCCTTGCGGGGCGGTGTCGCCTGTCCCGCACGCCGGGAGGCGGGATCGACAAGCTCCACCTTCGAACCGTCGCGCAGCTTGTCGGCGCCATCGACCACGACGAGATTTCCCGGCTCGAGTCCGCTCTGCACTTCGGCGTTCTCGCCCTCGGTTGCGCCCAGCTTGACGGGCGTCATGGCAACGGACTGATCCTGCTTGACCACGAACACGAAGGTGCCAGGGGCGCCGCGTTGGATCGCCGCCGTCGGAGCCAGCGTCACGTCCTGCCGCGTCTCGATGGCCATGCGCACATTGACGAACTGATTGGGAAAAAGCGCCGCGTCATGGTTGGGAAATTCGGCTTTGACCTTGACCGTTCCCGTCGCGGTATCGATCTGATTGTCGAAGGTCAGGAGACGGCCCGTTGCGAGCTTGTTCTTGCCGCTGCGATCGAACGCTTCGACCGCGACTTCCTGTCCGCTTTGCATTCGCTTGACGATGCGCGGAACGTTGTCCTCGGGAACCGGATAGATGACCGTGATCGGCTGCACCTGCGTGATGGTGACCAGGCCGTTCGCGTCCGACGCGTGCACCATGTTGCCGGGATCGACCTGACGCAAGCCGACCCGGCCGCTGATCGGCGCAACGATGCGCGCGTACGTGATCTGAAGTTTGGCGTTGTCGATGGCGCCTTGGTCGGATTGCACCGCACCCTGATACTGGCGAACGAGCGCTTCCTGCGTATCGACCTGCTGCTTGGAGATCGAATCCTGCGCGAGTAGCGTCCGGTAGCGCTCGAGATCGACCTGCGCATTCTTGAGCTGCGCCTGATCGCGCGCCATCTGCCCGAGCGCCTGCGTGAGCTGCACCTCGAACGGACGCGGATCGATCTGGGCCAGCAGGTCGCCCGCTTTTACGGTCTGGCCCTCGCGGAACGCGACGCTCATGAGCTGCCCATCGACGCGCGAGTGCACGGCGACCATGTTGCGCGGCGTCACGGTGCCCAGCGCATCGATGTGGACGTCGATGTTGCCCTTGCGGGCGGGGGCCGCGACGACGGGCAGCGGCCGCGCATTGGGATCGAATCCGCCACGGCCCTTCGCCGCAGGCGCGTTCGCCGGCGCGCGTAACATCGCCCACGCAATCACGCCCGCGATGATCGCGAGGACGAGTATGACCGCAAGCCAGATGTGCCAGTGAGCGCGCCATGTCGCCTTCAGGCGCGATTCATCCGTCGCCTCGACCTGCGGTGGCAGCGTGTCGTTCATGGCAAAGGGAAAAGCCGGGTCGGGCGATTGTTAGTCTGATTCTAGGGCCAACGTTCGCGGCCAGTTGTAACCAAGTGTTTTGGTCGGCGCCGCTTCCGGCCGCTATCTGACGCTATCCTACGCCAGAGCATGGCCAACCGCCGGGGGAGGAACAACCCGCTTCCGCTACTTCCCGATCCAGAGCCTGGCGAACGCGGCTAAGTGCGCGCTGTTATGGACGAGCTCAAGAGTACGCCGCACCCTTGGACGCAATGTTGGACGCCCGGCAGCTGGGCTATATCCCGGCCAGTTCCGAACCGCCGTGCTTATTGCTGGGATTGCCCCCGTTCCGATTCTCTACCCCCCGCTATACAAGGCGCGTGTTCAACATCAAGGGACGCTGGTGGCGCCTCCTTCGCGATCCTTGGGCACGCGGGGCTCACTGTTTGGGCGCCGACTTTTGAACGGCGCTGGTGCCGGGCTGCTGCGTAACCATTACGTCGATGCGCGTTGGATCTGGCCTAGTCTTTGCCAGTTCCAGTCGGAGTGCCTCGATGTCCTTGCGTAACGCTTCAATTGATGCCTTCGAAACCTCTTGGGTGGCATTGGTCTTGCTGTCCATCGTGTTCTGAAAAATCTGAATCAGCGCGAAGCCACCGATAAAAACGCCCGCAAGGATACTTAACACGCTAATCCAGATGCTCCGGTCGACGCTCTTCTTCGCTTCGGCCGCGTCCTTCTTGCCTTCAGCCGCGTGCTTCTCCGCCTCGTGCGCGCTCTTTGCAGCTGTTTCGGCGCCTTCCTGGGACTCGCGAATCGCTTCCGGAATCGAACTTACAATGCGCTGCCCTTGATTGGCTTTGGCGAAATACGTTTCTGCGACGATAAACTTCTTGTCTGGGCGAAACGGGACATACTTTCCGCGGCGTTGTTGACCCGGTATGGCGGCCCAACGTACGTTATCACTCAACTTCGTGAATTCGACCCAGATAAAGCCGTGTCCTTTGATCAGCGTGTACTTGTTCGCCGTCAAATTGTGAAGCGGAACTAGGAGCCTTCCGCAAAAACCAGGGTCCACGAGCGGACCCGTTCCAAGCAATAGCCCCTGGTGTACATGAGTTATCCGAAGGTTGAAGCGGACAGCAATGTAATCGGGCAAGAAGAAATTCGTGTCGAGATTTACGAAGGCGATCGAGTTTGACTCGAGGTTGAACACGTCGCCGTCGTTCTTGATATCCAGCTGCTGCCGCGTCTTGCTCGACACGTCCCACCAATAGACCGTGCCGCTAAACGGGATTTCATATGAGGCCGGTTTGAGATTGTCTGGGATGAACGGATCAATCATCCTCACTGTAGTTATGTAATCGGTGATATCAGCCGAGTTGAGTAGTGCCGGTTTGATGTCAGGGAAGGGGTCCTGCGATTGGTATTTGATGTACTCAGGCGGGGGACTCGGGTTCATCTGTTAACCGCCTTTCGAGGCGCAAACCTTCTCTCTTCGAGGGACGCTGGCCCAAAGCCAAGCCAGTCGATTTCTCGACCGATTTCCTGTTCAACCCGCCGTACGAATGCGCTTGCACGCTGCGTCAAGCAGCGCTGCGAGCCGCACATAAGGTCGACGTAATCGAGGTGGTTGAGAACGATCGATGAAGGCCGATTCCGCGCTATTGCCCGCCTCACGACGTCCGCGTCGAATCGCGCGACCCTTCTAATCTTCTTCGTGACAGTCGTGTGCTCAACCAGAGGGCTTGTTGAGCCACTTTCCGCGGATATCGCTTCCCATGTCGTTTCGTTCAGCAACGGCCCGCTTGAGCCAGCGACCCTTATCGGGTAAGCCCGTATGACCATCACGACGTCATCGACGTCTAAGGGGCTAAGCCCTGATTCGGACAGAAAGGCAGCGGCCGTCGTGTCTCGGCTAGTACAGTACGGATAATGCTCGGAGTGAAGGAGCGAGAGGCCGAACCCCTGCGTGCCTTCAACGACCACCCGCTCGCCTCGCGTCATCGCATCAGCGAGCAGTTCGGCAGTGTCACTCAGGTATGGTGCGAAAGCTTGAACATGTTTTGCGAACGTTCCGGGTCCGCTTCGGGAAATTCGTCGCGCGAGGGCAGCTCCGGTACCCGTTGCCGTCGATCCAATCGAGGCAGACAGCCTCAACTTCCCTTCCGCCTCAACATCTTCCTGGGTAACCACCCAAGCGTTCGGATCGATAGCGAGTTCGGTTCGTCCGATCTTGGCTCGCGCGATTTCCGCAAGCAGCGTGGGAACACTTAAGTAGCTTCCTGGCGGAAGAACACTCCTCACGCCCGCGAGCAAACAGGCTGTAGGTAAGTGACGAAAAATGACGGGCACGCCGTCACTGGTTATGACGGTGTGACCCGAATTAGGTCCTCCGACTCGTATAGCAACGGTCGCCTGCGCCCGCTCGGCCACGCGATGCGCGACCTTACCTTTGCCCTCAGACCCGAACTGACCGCCGATGATTACTGTGGCTGGCACGACCTTCTATTGACACGATTGACAGCGCTCCGAATCGAAGTGATAAGGTCCTCCGTGGAACCCTCGTTCCTAACCACAAAATGCGCCAACCGCTCGAGGCTCGACACCTCCGCTTCGACATCGTGACGTTCGGCCTGTTCGAATTCCGCCGCTGTTCCACCGCGTTCCGCGTATCGCCTTTGCCTCACAACAGTCGGCGCCGATATGTGAATGTGCACGAATGCTGGCCCAAACATTTCAGCTAGATACGCGTGGTCCTCTGGAAATCGTAGCCCGTCGATAACGTAGCTGGCGCCAACAGGGAGTCCCTTCAGAAGCTCCGAACCTAACCACCTTTGGCCCTTGAGCTTGTGCAGACGGTCTCCCTCTTCTTGGAGCGCCTTACGATTCGGCTCAAGTCCCGCGCGGCGCACCGATTTCTCCACGACCATGCTGTAGCGGCCGTAATGCAATCCCATCGATTGCAGTGCCTGCGCAGCGGTGGTCTTTCCCGCAGCAAGCGCCCCGCTAAGACCAACTACGACCCGGCTTCTCCACTCCATCGGCGAAACTTTAAGATCGGGAATGATGAGCGCCTCGTCACCAAAGACATCTGGACCCAGCCGCTCGAATCGGCCAGACCAGAAAAATACTCCAACTATCGCCGAGGTAATAGCGTCAAGCTCGTCATGACCGACCGGCGCCTTGAGAAAGTCGCCGACGACACCAAACTCCGCCAATCCCGCTTCCAGCAGCTCCAGACTTGCACGCTTTCGCGGAATGTTCATGACGTCCTGTGCGGCGCCAGGATAGCTTTCGATCGTCGCAACCCCGTAAGACCGAAATATCTTAGCAAGACGAATGCCGCGTGCAGTCAGCCGCTGCATGCTTGGAATCATTGCCGGATATGCGTTGACCCCCCTTCTTTTCAACACCCGTTCACAAAAGCGCATGATGTCGCCCTTGCCCGCCACGCCGCCGTTTGGCGACAACTTAAATCCGTCAGGCAACGAGAGCGGCGAATCGATGGATACGATATCGGGCTTGGCGGCCAAGGTCTGCTCAACGAGTTCGTCATCGGTACTGATTAGGCGGG
>WNFV01008267.1_pt1 | contig 11789 bp, 11 predicted proteins | sample 5400101 | NCBI WGS metagenome assembly WNFV01 (sample SAMN13153361, study PRJNA577476) | soil metagenome | isolation source: 115 cm soil or saprolite under grassland replicate 1 | place: USA:California | collected 2016-06-15
TTCGCGATGTTCTTCTTCTCGGCCCTCTATCTCCAACTGGTGCTCGATTACAGCCCGCTCGAGGTGGGGCTTGCATTCTTGCCCTCGACGCTCGTCTGGGGAGCCTCCTCGCTCCTCCTTTCCGACCGCCTTGTCATGCGCTTCGGCATCAAGCCGCCGCTCGTCGGCGGTCTCGTGTTCTTCATCGGCGGCCTGCTTCTCTTCGCGCGAGCGCCCGTGGACGGAAGCTTCGCCATGGACGTTCTCGTTCCCATGCTCCTGTTCGGCCTCGGCGGAGGCATCACGTTCAACCCGTTGCTCTTGGCGGCGATGGGTGACGTCGAGCCTTCGGACGCCGGTCTTGCCTCGGGGATCGTGAACACGGCCTTCATGATGGGCGGCGCCCTCGGCCTCGCGGTGCTCGCGGCGATTGGCACGTCGCGCGCGGACAGCCTGCTCGCCTCCGGCGAGACGGAGGCCGAAGCGCTCACCGGCGGCTACCACGCCTCGTTCATGGTGGGCGCGCTCTTCGCTGCGGTCGCTGCCGCGCTCGCGGGGGCGCTCCTTCGCCCAGTCGAGGCGCCGGCGCACGGGATGCCCGAGCCGGACGCCACCTCGGCCTAACTCAGCACCAGGACATACGATCGGACCGTGGTGGACACGGCTTTCCGTGGAGCTCCGCGCGGGCTCGAGCTTCGCTGCCAGGGCTGGGAGCAGGAAGGCGCGCTGCGCTGCCTGCTCAACAACCTCGACCCGAATGTCGCCGAGGACGCCGCCGCTCTGGTCGTCTACGGCGGCCGCGGGCGAGCGGCTCGGAGCGCCGAGGCACTCGCCGATATCGTCGCCGCCCTCGAGCGCCTCGGCCCGAAGGAAACGCTCATCGTCCAGTCCGGAAAGGCGGTCGCCGTCCTGCCGACACACGCCGATGCACCGCGGGTCCTCATCTCGACGGCCATGATCGTCCCGGCCTGGTCGGACGAGGAATCGTTTCGGTCGCTCGAGGACGCGGGCCTGACCATGTACGGGCAGATGACCGCTGCGGGCTGGTTCTACATCGGCACACAGGGAATCCTCGGCTTCACCTACGAGACCTTTCGAGCAGTTGGCGCAGCGCATTTCGGCGGTACGCTCGCGGGGAAGCGGGTGCTCACCGCCGGCCTCGGCGGGATGGGAGGCGCCCAGGGCTTCGCCGTGACGCGGAACGGGGGCCGAGCTCTCGTCGTCGAGGTCGATCCGCTGAGGGCGGACCGCCGTGAGCGAGACGGCTGGGTCGACCTCGTCGCCGGCTACGACCAAGCGCTGGCGGCGCACCTCGACCCGAAGGGCCCGGGAACGGTCGCTCTCGTCGGAAACGCCGCCGACCTCCTCCCGCGACTCCTCGTCGACGGCGTGGACTTCGACGTCGTCACCGACCAGACGGCCGCGCACGATCCGCTCAGGGGCTATGTCCCGCGGGGCTTTTCGGCCGAACAGGCTCGGGAGGCGGATCTCGACGACCCGGCTTTCCGCAGCGCGGTCTTCGACTCTCTCGCCGCTCACGTCGAGGCGATGCTGGGCTTCCGGGCACGAGGCGCGATCGTCTTCGAGTACGGAAACGGCATCCGTTCGCAGGCCGTCGCCCACGGAGTGGAGGAGGCCGCTTCGATACCGGGGTTCGTGTCCGCGTATGTGCGACCGATCTTCGCCCGCGGCGTCGGACCGTTCCGCTGGGTCTGCCTCAGCGGCGACCCCGAGGACCTGCGGAGGAGCGAAGACGCTCTCATTGAGGTGGTCGGCACCGACTCGCTTCGCTCCTGGATCGAGCTCGCCCGTGAGCGGGTCCCGCAGCAGGGTCTACCTGCGCGCATCTGCTGGCTGGGCCTCGGGGAACGCGACCGGGTAGCCCTGGCGCTGAACGACCTCGTACGCTCAGGCGAGTGCGGGCCGCTGGCGCTCGGACGCGACCACATGGATCCGGCCTCCGTGGCCTCGCCCAGTCGCGAGACGGAGGGTATGCGCGACGGCAGCGACGCGATCGCCGACTGGCCCGTGCTCTCGGCGCTCCTCAACGCCGCACAGGGGGCGAGCTGGGTCGCAATAGGCAATGGGGGCGGTGTCGGCGTCGGGCGGTCTATCCACTCCGGGATGGTCGTCGTCGCTGACGGGAGCGAGCTGGCGGAACGAAAGCTCCGCCGCGTCTTCTGGACCGACCCGGCTCTCGGCGTCGCTCGCTACGCCGATGCCGGTTATCCCGAGGCTCTGGAGCTCTTACCGAAGATCACGCAGGGCCCGTAGCACGCGATCTCGGCGTTCTCGAAGCGCTGCCCGAGCTTCGGGAGAATTGTCGCCGCGGAGCCCGTGGCCGCTCTCGAGCGCTTCCGCGATCGCGGGCGAGGGCTCGGTCGTGTTCGCGAGCTCGGGCCACAGGTTCTCGGCCACGGCGGAGTGGACGTCGAGCCCGGCGAGGTCCATGGTCTCGAACGGCCCGATTGCGGCCCAGCGTGCACCAAGCCCGTGGGTGACGGCGCGGTCGACGTCGGCGAAGGAGCAAACACCCGCGTCGACGAGCGCGTACGCCTCCCGCAAGAGCGCGTACTGGAGGCGGTTGACGACGAAGCCGGGGGTGTCGCGCCGGACGACGACAGGCGCCTTCCCCAGCTCTTCCATCCAGCTCGAGAGCGTCTCGAGAGTCTCGAGCGCGGTGTGCTCGCCGCCCACGACCTCGACCACCTCGACGAGCTCCGGCGGGTTCAGCCAGTGCAGGCCTGCGAAACGCTGAGGGTTCCGGAGCTCGCCCGCGACCGCTGCCAGCCGAAGGGACGAGGTATTCGTCGTCAGGATCGCATCCGGCAAGGCGAGCTCTTCCGCTTGCCCAAGGAGAGCTCGCTTCGCCTTGACTTCCTCGACGATCGTCTCGATCACGAGCTCGGCCCCCCGGAGCGCCTCGTCGGCCGAAGTGGTCAGCCGCACGTGCGTCGTGCTCTCGCCGAACCGGGCGTGTGCCGCTTCGAGGCTCGATTCTCGGCGGGCGCAGAGCCGCACGGAGGCGCCCGCGTCCGCGAAGACGCGCGCGATGCCGGTGCCCATCGTGCCGGCGCCGAGGATGGCGACTTCCCTCGGGAGCTCCACCGTCGCCAGGGTAACGCTTGCCTCAGCTCACGACCTCTCTTCCTGCAGGCGAGACGACGTACCAGAGCGCGCCGAAAGCGTTGAGGCCCTCTCCGGTCGTGTCCCCGGGCTGCTTGTCGCCGGCGTAGTAGTAGAGCGGGTGACCGTTGTAGGTGACCTCGGTTTCGCCGTCGGTTCGGGCCGTTGTTCCGAGCTTGCCGGCGTCGAGGTCGCCTCCTGCCTTTGCGGCTCCCTTGGTGGTCACCGGCGGCCAGAACGTCGCGCAGGAGCCGGTGCACGTGCTCTTCATGCCGGTGTCCTTCTCGAATAGATAGAGGGTCATGCCGCGGCCGTCGACGAGGATCCGGCCGAGGGGGGTCATCCGGACGGCAATGGTGGCGGCGCCCGAGGCCGCCTGCGTCGATGTGGACGGGGTCGACGAGCTCGATCCGTGCCCGTAGCCGTACCCCTCAGAGCTGCCCGCGCTGGAACCGCTTGAGGTGCTGGCGGACGTGCTGCCCGAGGCGTTCGTAGAGCCGCCGCAACCGGCCGTCAGAAGGGCGGCCGCCAGGACCGCGAGAGACGACGCGAGGCCGATGCGAGAACGTTTCATGAGACTACCTCCTGGTCTGTGCTTCTTCAGGAGTACGGGCCCGCCGGAGGCTGCGGATGCCATTCCGGAGCCGCTTAATCGGTGCTTAATCCGTGGGCTGAGGGCGCCCGTTGACGCGCAGGGTCATGCGAGTGCCGCCGCCCTCGGCACGCTCCGCGAAGACGGAGCCGCCGTGGGCCTCGGCGACCTGGCGGACGATCGCCAGGCCTAGGCCGGAGCCGGACATGCCGCGGGCGGAGCGCGCCCGGTAGAAGCGGTCGAAGACGAAGGGTAGGTCCTCGTCGTCGATACCGGGCCCGTGATCGCGGACGATGACTTCGCCGTCCTGCACGTGCACCTCCACCTCTCCGTCCGCCGGACTCCATTTGGCGGCGTTGTCGAGCAGGTTCCCCACCGCGCGCTCAATAGTTGCCCGGTCGCCGTGCACGAGCGATTCCGCGAGGCTCGTCGTGAAGGTGACGTGGGGGCGGTTGCGTCTCGCACGGTCGACCGCATCCGCGGCAATGAGATCAAGACGGACGTCCTCGGGCTCGGCGAGCGGTTGGTCGCCCCGGGCGAGCTCGATCAGCTCTGCGATCAGCGTCGTCATCTCTCCCAACTGCTCGACGACGTCGTGGAGCAGCCTCTCCCGTTCTCCAGCGGGAAGGCGGCGGTTGGCGGCCAGCACCTCGATGTTCGTCCGCAGGCTCGTGAGGGGCGTCCGCAGCTCATGAGAGGCGTCCGCGACGAGCTGACGCTGAGCCCGGGTCGACTGTTCGAGCGCCGCCAGCATGGTGTTGAAGCTCGAGGCCAGGCGGCTGAGCTCGTCCTGGCCGCGGGACTCGATTCGCTCGGAGAGATCCCCGGTCTCGGTCACGCGCTCGCTCGCCTCGGTCAGACGCCTCACCGGAGCGGCAGCCGCCCGGGTGACCGCGAGCCCCAGCGTCGCGGCGACGGCGATCCCGCCCAGGGCGATGAGGATGAGATAGAAGCGAATCCGGTCGAGGGACTGGTCGACCTCCGTCAGCGGGCGCGCGATCTGGACGGCGAAGCCCGAGCTGCCGGGGATCGTGAAGACCCGCAAATGGACGTCGGAAACATGTGTATCTGAGAAGAAGGCTCGGGCCTTACCGTTGGCCACCGCCAGGACATGAGCGGAAACCGGGAGCTCGACTCTCTCCTCGGGCGGTCGGATCGTCGTTCCATCCGACTGGACTACCTGGATGTAGCCGGGAGCGCCGCCGAGGCCGGGCCCCTCGAGCACGGGCCGGTCGCCCTCCTGAATAGCGCGCAAGGGGAAATGGGAGATCTCGGCAGCCCGGCCCCTCAGCGCATCGTCGACGGTGCCGCGGAGCTCGTCGCGGACGACGATGTAAACCACCGCGGAGGCCAGCAAGACCGCCAGCGCGACGGCCGTGGCGGCAACAAGGGCCAGGCGGGCACGAAAGCTCATTTCTCCCGCAGGGCGTAACCGACGCCGCGCACCGTCTGGATGAGGCGCGACCGTTCGCCTGCCTCCGTCTTCCGGCGCAGATACCCGATGTACACGTCGAGTGAGTTGGAGGAAAACCCGAAGTCATAGCCCCACACGCGCTCGAAGATGACCGAGCGCGTGAGCACCTGGCGGGGATTCAGGAGGAAGAGCTCGAGGAGCGAGAACTCCGTCCGCGTCAGCTCGATCGGCTCGCCGGCGCGGCGCACCTCGCGGGTCTTCGGGTCGAGCTCGAGGTCTGCGAAGCGCAGAACCTCGCCCGAACCGCTCGTCGTCCGGCGCAGGAGCGCGCGCAGGCGCGCGAGGAGCTCCTCCAGGGCGAAAGGCTTCGTCACATAGTCGTCGGCCCCGGCGTCGAGCCCGGCGACCCTGTTCTCGACCTCGTCGCGAGCGGTGAGCATGAGCACGGGGAGGCGGTGGCCCTCCCGGCGCAGGCGCCGGCAGACCTCCAACCCGTCCATCTTCGGCATGAGGATGTCGAGGACGACCGCGTCCGGCTCGCCGTTCTGAGCGAGACGCTCGAGCGCCTCTTCCCCGTCGGCCGCGAGCTCGACGTCGTAGCCTTCGAGCTCGAGGGCGCGCCGAAGGGAGTCGCGCACCGCGCGTTCGTCGTCGACGACCAGGACCCTCATGGCTCCATTGTGCGCTTTGAGGTTGAGAGGAGGCTAAGAAAAGGGGTGAACTCTTCTTAGGAAGTTCTTAGCCCCGTTTCATAGACGTCTTAGTCACAAGCGGTGACATGGGGGCGACCGAACGAAAGGAAAGCCGCCATGACTCGCCGTCGAACTCTCTCAACAGCCGCCGTGCTCGTAGCCGCTGCCGCTATCGGCGTCGGCGGAGCCGCCACGTACGCCGGGCTCGCTCCCGAAGGGACGAGAACCATCGTCCGCCAGGAAACCGTCAGCAACGGCGAGCCGGCCGCCAACACAACCGGCCTGTCCGTCTCGGACATCTATCAGCGCACGCAGAAGGGCGTCGTCGAGATCACCGTCATGACGTCCCAGTCCACGAACCCCTTCGGGGGCCAGCAGACTCAGCAGGCCCAGGGCTCCGGGTTCGTCTACGACAGCAACGGCCACATCATCACGAACCAGCATGTCGTCGAGGGGGCCACGTCCATCTCGGTGAGGTTCTGGAACGGAAAGACCTACAAGGCCGAGGTCGTCGGAAGCGACCCCTCGACCGACCTCGCCGTGATCAAGGTCGACGCCCCGGCCTCGGTGCTCACGCCGCTCATCCTCGCAGACTCGAACGCCGTCGCAGTCGGAGACAACGTCGTTGCCATCGGCAGCCCGTTCGGGCTCGAGAACACCGTGACGAGCGGGATCGTCAGCGCCCTCCACCGGCAGATGACCTCGCCGAACAACTTCTCGATCGACGACTCGATCCAGACGGACGCCGCCATCAATCACGGCAACTCGGGAGGCCCCCTGCTCAACGCCGAGGGTCAGGTCATCGGCGTCAACGCGCAGATCGAGAGCGACTCGGGTGGCAACGACGGCGTCGGCTTCGCGATTCCGTCGAACACCGTCAAGTCGATCGTGTCCGAGCTGATCTCCACCGGGAAGGCCGAGCACGCCTATCTCGGAGTCTCCGTCGAGACCGTGAACCGCTCCGTGCGGATCACCGAGGTCCGCGCCGGCACGCCGGCGGCCGACGCCGGCCTCCAGTCGGGGGACAGGATCGTCTCCCTGGACGGAAAGCAGATCGCCTCCGCCGACGCACTGACGAGCGCGATCGCCGCGAAGAAGCCCGGCGACACGGTGTCCGTCACGTACTCCCGCGGGGGTCAGAGCCACACCGTGAAGATCGAGCTGGCCAGCCGGCCGACGTGAAGACTTAGTCGTTTCTTAGCCCGGTCTTAGGAAGCCGCGCTTTCATGCGCACATGAAGCGGTTTCGCTCACGCAAGACGCTCACGATCGCAGTCGTCGCTCTCGCCGTCGTCGGCGGGGGCGGCGCTGCGATTGCGGCGGATCAGGGCTCTTCCTCGACCGGCCAGTCCTTTCTCGACTCGGTCGCCAGACACCTTGGGATCTCCTCCCAGAAGCTCGAGGACGCGACGAAGGCCGCCGCGATCGAGCAGGTCGACGCGGCGCTGAAGGAGGGCAAGATCACGCAGGCGCAGGCCGACGAGCTCAAGGCTCGCATCCAGTCGGGCGAGTTTCCGCCCTTCGCCGGCCCGTTGTTCGGCCCGCGCTTCGGTCATTTCCACCGCGGAGGCCCGCCTCTGTTCGGCGAGAAGCGGTCGGCCGCCGCCGACTATCTCGGGCTGACCCAAGCGGAGCTGCGTACGAAGCTCAACGCCGGCCGGACCCTCGCGGATATCGCCAAGGCCCGCGGCAAGTCGGTGGACGGGCTGAAGCAGGCGATCCTGGACGAGGCCGAAAAGAAGCTCGACCAGCTGGTCGAGGACGGCGAGCTGACGCAGGCCGAAGCGGACGAGATGCTCGCTCGGATGAAGTCGCACATCGACGAGCTCGTCGACAACGGGATGTTCCGGTTCCGCGAGCGGCTCGGGGGCCAACCCCGAGAGCACCCCTTCTGGTAGCCGCGCCGAAGCGCTGGATCAGCGGACGGTGGCGCGAAACCTGTAATACAGCAGGTCGTCGGCGCCGACGCCCGAGCAGGAGTAGACGGTACCGCGCCAGCAGCTCATCCTCGTACTGGCGTTCGTGAGGACGAGGTCGACCTCCCTGATCGTCCCGCGCCCGAACGCGACGCTACGCACACCGTCTCCGTCCGAGTCGAGCGCGAACTTGCGGACGTACCAGCTCCCTGACGTCCTGCGCACGAGTAGATACGCCTCGGGACCGCGCCACCTGCGAGGCAGGTCGACGCGGACGCGCAGGCTTCCGTTCGAAGAGGCTGTACTTCCGGGTTTGAACGCGAAGTAGCGGCTCGCAAGGTGGCTCAGTCGGGTCGATTGCCAGTCGGTTCGGGGCCGGCTTCGCCCCAGGTAATAGGTGTGGGAGAGCGGGGCGCGCGGGTACGAGCCGCCTTCGCTGTAGAAGCGGGCCGGTGTGCGGTTCACGCTGGCGAATTTTCCGAACAGGGCGCGAAAGGAGGAGCCGCGGGCGGCGACGACATGACGGGCCGCCTGCAGCGAGTAATCGTCCGGGCCGACCGTGTCGGGGCCTCCGCCGTCCTCGTCGGAGCTTCCATCGGCCCGCTCCCAGATCTGCTTGATGATGAGCGGGTTCGCGAGCTCGCCGCGGTCCTCGATCAGGAAGCGCCAGAAGATCCACGCCCCGTATTCGAACCCCCCCGAGCCCCGGTCGACCGGTGTCCCCGGCGACGTGAGCGCGCTGTGGGCGAGGTAATTGACGTTGTCGTTGACGTCGTCCGCGTACTGGTCTTCCATCACCATCGCCGTTCCCTCCATCAGCCAGAGGTCCTCGAGCCAGTCGTAGTGGAACTGGATCGCGTGGAAGAACTCGTGCGCGGCCGTCACGTCGCGGAACTCCTGGGGAGTCTGAGAGGTGCCGAACTCCGAGAAGTCGTTGTCGAGGACACAGAACGCGGAGACGTCGAAGAAGTCATAACCAGAACCCGGCAAGGTGTTCGGGTCGTCCGTCATGCAGTAGCCGAAGAGCCCGTCGTCTCCAATGTCGCGGAGGTAGATGTCTGTGCTGCCGCTGCCGCCGTCGGTCCCGTCCGACAACGGCGGCAGGTACCCATACGTCCCGACTTCGAGGTCGTAGACGCCCGCGACTGTCGCCTCCGTGTCTGCGACATCGTCTGGAGAGGTCGCGTTAGGACCCGATGTGGCCCAGTGGTAGCAAAGCGGACGAACGGGATCACACGCGCTCTGATGGGCACTAGGGCGCGCCAGGATGTCGCGGGCGGTGACACGCTGTGAGGCTCGGAGCGAGCGATAACGCGCGGCGAGGTCACGAAGGATGGGGGTCGCCTGGCGCGGACCGGGCCTCGCGACATCGCCGAACTCTCGTCGCACGGCCCCAAGGCTGAAGAGCGAGCGCGCCCGCTCGAGCGCGTATTGCGCCTCTGTCAGCTCACCGCGCTCGAGCGCGCGGGTGAGCGCGTCATGGGCGACAGGGGTGAGCGGAGGAAGGCGCTTGGCCGGCGAGGCTACGCTCGGCGCAACCGCGACGAGAGCGCAGACCACCGTCGCGCAGGTCGCAAGGACCGTCTTCATTTCTACATTTAAGGACATCTTCGACCCCGAGGTCTTGCAGAGTACCCGAGGCGACGGCCACCTCCGGCGCGGCCGATAAGATCGGTCGTGTGAGCGCCGTCGAGCAAGGAATCGCGCCGAGGACGATCGAGGTGCTCGACCACGGGTTCGTCCGCCTCGACGACGCCATGGCGAGCGACCTCTCCGTCGTCAACGCCGCGCGGGTGAGCTTCGCGCGGCGCAAGGAGGAGATGGACGACTCCGACGCGGGCCTGATCCGCTTCCTCATGCGCGAGCGCCACGGGACACCGTTCGAGCACAACGCCCTCCGCTTTCATGTGCGGACGCCGCTCTTCGTCGCCCGCGAGTGGTTTCGCCACCGCATCGGCTCCTACAACGAGTTCTCCATGCGCTACGCCAAGGCGACGGACGAATTCTACGTCCCCGCGCTGGAGGACGTGCGAACGCAGGTCGGCAAGCCCGGCTCGTACTCGTTCGAGCCGGTGTCCGACGAGATCGCGCAGGCGACCCGGGACGAGCTTGCAGCCGTCTACGCGGCCGCCTATGCGGCGTACGAGCGTCTCGTCGAGGCCGGCGTCGCCCGCGAGTTGGCCCGCGCCGTCATGCCCGTCGGTGCCTACACCGAGTTCTACTGGACGGTCAACGCCCGCGCCCTCATGAACTTCGTCTCGCTGCGGGCGGCGGAGACGGCCCAGCGGGAGATCCGCCGCTACGCCGACGCCGTCGAGCTCCTCTTCGCGGAATGGATGCCAGTGACGTACGAGGCGTTCGTCGCCGCCGGCCGCGTCGGCCCCTAGCTCCTCCTACCGGAGATAGCATCCAGCAGGGAGACCCTTTCGAAGGAGGAGCGCCGCCATGGCCTACGAGCTTCCGCCGCTGCCCTATCCGTACGACGCCCTGGAGCCGCACATCGACGAGCAGACGATGCGGATCCACCACGACAAGCACCATCAGGCGTACATCGACAAAGCGAACGCCGCGCTCGAAGGGACGGAATGGGAGGACCGGCCCGTCGAGCAAGTGCTCGGCGCGATCCTGGACATCGTCCCCGAGGACAAGCAGAAAGTCGTCAGGAACAACGGCGGCGGACACGCAAACCACTCGCTCTTCTGGGAGATCATGAGTCCGGACGGAGGCGGTGAGCCTTCCGGAGACCTCGGAGCCGCGATCGAGGACACGTTCGACTCGTTCGACGAGCTGAAGAAGATGGTCAACGACGCCGGCGTCGCCCGCTTCGGGAGCGGCTGGACGTGGCTCATCCACGATGGCACGGGTCTGGCGGTCGTCTCGACCCCGAACCAGGATTCTCCGCTGATGAACGACGACGTGGCGCTCCTGGGCATCGACGTGTGGGAGCACGCCTACTACCTCAAATACCAAAACCGCCGGCCCGACTACCTCGAGGCCTGGTGGAACGTGGTCAACTGGGATGCGGTCGCCGAGAACTACGCCGCCGCCGTCGGGAAGGCGGCCGCCCGCGCTTCCTAGATTCGCGCGGAGAGGAGCCAGGGCGCGTTGGCCCGTGCCTCCGAGATCACCCACGCGTCGTACTCCGTCAGCCGATAGCTCACGGTCATGTCGATGGTCGTCTCGCCGCGGACCTTGAACGTTCCGCACGTGGCGGCGTACTCGCCGTTTTTCGCGAGCCATAGTACGTAGTAGCCGTCTCCGCCCAGCTCGGGCAACCCGTCCACCTGGAGCTTGAGCTTCCAGTTCCCGTTCGCGTCCCGATCGCCCAACTTGATCAGCGCCGAGGCTCGAGGATTGCTCGCCGCCGGCGTCATCTGGATGCTGGCGCGATAGTGCGGTTCGCCGCCGGCCGTCCAGCGGCCGACGCCGAAGAAGAGGGCGGCCACGGTCACCGCCAGCGCCGCGGCGGCTGCGAGGCGCCACGACGTCCAGTGGCGGCGCTCCGTGCCGATCCGGTTGACGGCGCGGTCGAGCGATCCCGGCACTTCGGACGGGGGCGCGGGAACCGACCGCAGCAGGCGGTCGACGCGCTCGAGCTTCGCCCGCTCCTCCCGGCTGAGATCGTCGCCGACGAGATCGCGAAAGTTGGTCACTCCTGCACCTCGTCCAGGAGCCCGGCGAGGCGCGCGAGCCCGGTGCGCGTACGTGTCTTGACCGTTCCGAGAGGCACGTCTAGGTAGCTGGCGATCTCGGTCTGCGAGAGCCCGCTCCAGTAGGCGAGCTCGATCACGACCCGCTCGCGCTCGGGGAGCTGCTCGAGGGCCGAATGTACTCGCCACGCCAGCCACGAGTCCTCCGCACGCTCGGCCGGGCCGGCCGATTCGGTTGCCTCGTCTGGAATCTCCGCCGGCTGCTCGCGTTTCTGGCGCGCCCGGTCGATGATCGCGTGCCGTGCGACGGCGTAGAGCCAGGCCGAGGCGGACCCGCGCTCGGAGCGGTAGCTACGCGCCGAGCGCCAGACGGCGGCAAAGGTCTCCTGAGCGGCATCCTCCGCGCGCCCGTTGTCTCCGA
>WNFV01008268.1_pt1 | contig 11788 bp, 5 predicted proteins | sample 5400101 | NCBI WGS metagenome assembly WNFV01 (sample SAMN13153361, study PRJNA577476) | soil metagenome | isolation source: 115 cm soil or saprolite under grassland replicate 1 | place: USA:California | collected 2016-06-15
CATCGCGCCAGACCGCCTTCAGCGTGACGAGGGCGCGCCCGTCGGGCCGAGCTGGACGCGGTCTTGGCGAGCGGGGGGCGGAGGAGGTAGCGGGCACAATGGTCAAGTTCACACAGGTTTTCCAGACGACCGGGACATGTACCTGTGATGGAACTCGTCTGGGAGGCTGCCACCATGACAAAAACCCTCAACATCCCGCGGCGAAAGGACTATACGGGAGGGACTGAATCGATAGATACTTGCATAGCTCCTCATGAAACTCATCAAGAACACAGGCAGCGATCGGGTGATCGACGCGTTGAGGCAGACCCTGACGCCCCCCTCGTCGCTCGACCTGGCATCTCCTGCGTTTTCCCTCTTCGCCTTCGCGGAGCTGCGTGGCTTGTTGGAGAAACTCGACGCCTGCCGGGTGGTGCTCCCTTCAGCCAATGGAGGCGACCTCGGGCTGACCGGCTTGGACACCGACCGTGCCTTTCGAAATCGGCTTCAACTCCCCTGGCTCGCGCGCGAATGTGCCACCTGGATCAGGAAGAAGGTGGAGGTGCGTGCTGCCCCGGCCTTGTTGCCGCAATGCATTCTGATTGCTGGCAAACCGGATTCAGAGCTTCATCGCGTCATTACCGGGAACTGTGCTTTCACAACGGAAGGCTTGGGTATCACTCCAGGCAATCAATTCAGTCTGATCCAGTGTTCCGAAAAACCCGAGGAATCCGCCATCCTTGGCTCTTGGTTCACAGGCCTCTGGAATAGTTTGCCAACCTCCGATCAAGAGAAAGCCGCATTCCTCTCCTGTCTCCAGGAACTTGCCGATCCGAAAGCCCCATTGCTCATCTACTATCTGACTCTTTTCCATATTTTCAAAGACCTCGGTGTCGAGCTGGACGAAGAGCGCATCATCAAATCCGCCACCGGAATCCGCAACACCACCGTCTGGAAGAAGCTGTTCAAGTTCCAGCGGGACGGTGTCGTCGGGGCCATCGACAAGCTGGAGCGTCTGGGCGGCTGTATCATTGCCGACAGCGTTGGACTTGGCAAAACCTTCGAGGCTCTCGCCATCATCAAATACTATGAGCTTCGAAACGACCGCGTGCTGGTGCTAGTGCCAAAGCGACTCCGCGACAACTGGACACTCTACAAGGCCAACGACCGTCGCAACTTCCTCGCCTCCGACCGCTTCAATTACGACGTGCTCAACCACACCGATCTCTCCCGCGACGGTGGGGCTTCCGGCGACATCGATCTGGGCCACGTCAATTGGGGCAACTACGACCTCGTGGTCATCGACGAGTCTCACAACTTCCGCAACAAGGCCACGCACAATGACCGCGAGACCCGTTATGGCCGCCTCATGCGGCGCATTATCAAGGAGGGCGTCAAGACCCGCGTCCTTATGCTCTCCGCCACGCCGGTCAACAACCGCCTCGCTGACCTCAAGAACCAGATCGCCTTCGTTACCGAGGGGGACGATATGGCTCTCGACGCCCACGCCATTTCCAGCATCGAGGCAACGGTTCGCCAGGCACAGCTTCAGTTCAACCGCTGGCTCGCTCTGGAGGATGCCGAGCGCAAGCCGCCGCGTCTTCTGGACATGCTCGGTTTCGACTACTTCAAGTTGCTCGACCTGTTGACCATCGCCCGCTCCCGAAAGCACATAGAGAAGTACTATGGCACCCAGGAGACGGGCCGCTTCCCGGAGCGGCTCAAGCCCATCAACATCAAGCCCGACGTGGACCTTGCCGGTGAGTTCCGCTCCATCCGCGACATTAACAACGAAATCCGCCGCCTCACGCTCGCGGCCTACGCGCCGTTGCGCTACGTGCTGCCACACAAGCAGGGGGCCTACGATGCCAAATACAGCACGCAGATTCGGGGCGGCGAGAGTTTCTTTCGACAGGTGGACCGCGAGGAGAGCCTAGTCCACCTCCTGCGGGTGAACGTCCTGAAGCGGATGGAGAGTTCGGTCACATCCTTTACTCTCACGCTCACCCGCCAGGTCGCCGACGTGGAAGCCACACTGGCCAAGATCGAAGCCCAAGCGGAGACGGTGGAGGAGATTGACATCGCGGACGTGGATGCCGACGACCCGGCTTTCGAGAGCCTGGTGGTTGGGCGCAAGGTCAAGGTGCTCCTCCAGGACGTGGACCGCGTCCGCTGGAGGCAGGACCTCATCGAAGACCGCAACCGGCTTGCCACGCTCCTGTCGGCGGGGAAACAGGTGGGCGCGGCACGTGACGCCAAGCTCGGGGCTCTCCGCGAAGTCATCGAACGCAAGTGCCGCCAGCCGCTCAATGCCGGCAACCGAAAACTGCTCGTCTTCACCGCATTCGCTGACACCGCCCAATATCTCTATCATGAGCTTTCGGGCTGGGCTGAGAAGGAACTCGGTTTGCACTCGGCTCTTGTCACCGGTGCCGGTCACAATCAGACCACGCTGCCCCATCTCCGCAAAGACTTCGCCAGCATCATCACGTCCTTCTCGCCCCGGTCCAAGGAGCGTCCAGAGGACCTCGCCGGCGAAGGCGAAGTCGATCTACTCATCGCCACCGATTGCATCAGCGAAGGTCAGAACCTGCAGGACTGCGACACGGTCGTAAACTACGACATCCATTGGAACCCGGTGCGTATCATTCAGCGTTTTGGTCGCATCGACCGCATCGGCTCGGTCAACGAGCGCATCCAGCTCATTAACTTCTGGCCCAATATGGAGCTGGAGGAATACATCAACCTGGAACAACGCGTCAGCGGCCGCATGGTACTGCTTGATATTTCGGCCACTGGCGAGGAGAACATCATTGAGCACCAGTCCGGCGACCAGATGAACGATCTGGAATACCGCCGGACACAACTCCTCAAGCTCCAGGACGCTGTCATCGACCTTGAAGACCTCAGCAGCGGCGTCTCCATCGCGGATCTCACCCTGAACGACTTCCGCATTGACCTGGCGGGGTTCCTCAAGGGACACGCTGAGAAGTTGGAGAGGCGGCCGTTGGGCATGTTTGCCGTCACCACCGCGCTGAGCGGAGACGAGTCCGCTATCCCGCCGGGTGCCATTTTCTGCCTGCGTGCGGTGGGGGAAGCCGCGCTGAAGGCGATCGAGCCGGGGTACCCGCTCGCTCCACACTACGTTGTGCATGTGGGGGACGACGGCGCTGTCCTGCTGCCATTCACTCAGGCAAAGCAGGCGCTCGACCGCCTGAAACGGCTCTGCATTGGGCGTGACCTGCCCGACGCCGGGGCTTGCGCTCGGTTCGACGGGACAACCAAGAACGGCAAGGACATGAGCGTTGCGCAAGGCTTGCTCGCCAGGGCTGTCGCTTCCATTGGCGGCAAGAAGGAGGAACGCGCTGTCGCCAGCCTGTTCACCCCGGGCGGCACCCACGCCATGAAAGGCGAGTTCCAGGGCATCAACGACTTCGAGGTGGTGGCCTTCCTTGTCGTGCTGCCGAAGGCAACAAACGAATGAGTCTTGCCTCGGCCATCAACGCTTTGGCCCTGCCACCCGACGCCCTGGTGGATCAGCGAGTCCCCAAGAAGCTTCTAATGGAACAAGGAGCGCCCACCGCCGCCGACAAGCGCCAGATTCAGGACGGCATCGAAGAATTGTTCTGGGTGGCTGCGCTCAAGCCCATGAATATCGCCGTGCCGGCCTTCCGGGACGACGTGCGGGAGTATCTGGAGATTGCCGTGCTCACCGCCGCGCTTCGCGCCGGCGCGAAGCCGACCCGCCTTATCGAACTGATTCATCGCGCTATTCCCTATCCTCTCGTGCTTGTGGCAGCGCACGGCGACACCGTCAGTCTGTCTCTGGCGCACAAACGCTGGTCGCAGGGTAAGACGGGCAGGCTGGTCATCGAGGACTTGCACCGCACGGCCCCGTTTCGACCGGATGCGCCCAAGGCGGAAGAAGCCCTGTTCCTCGCAAGCCTCGCAGTCTCAAGCCTGCCTAACCGCGACCTGTTTACGCTCTATCAGGGCTGGCTTGACCGCGCCGCCGCGTTGGCAGTGGCTAAGATTACCGGCACGTTTTCTCTGCCGGATTCCGCTGACCGCGCCTCGGCCCTGCGCGACGGCCTCTACACCCACGCCCGGCTCCAGCGCGACCTCGCGGCTTTGCGCGCCCAGGCGGACAAGGAAAAGCAGCTCAATCGACGCGTGGAACTGAACCTTGAGATCAAGCGACTGGAAGCCCACCTGGCCGCAACAGCAAAAGCACTCTGAAGGGAAAACGATGAAGAGACTCACCACCGAAGATACCGACACCAAATCCCTAGACCTCGTCGCGGGTAATATCGGGCAGCTCAAGGCGTTGTTCCCCGAAGCGTTCACCGAGGGACAGGTGGACTTCGACGTGCTCCGTCAGCTCCTCGGCGGCGCGGTGGACGAGCGGGAGGAGAAATACGGCCTCAACTGGCACGGCAAGCGCCGCGCCCGCCAGCTCGCCCTCACGCCCTCCACTGGCACGCTGCGCCCCTGCCCGGAGGACAGCATGGACTGGGACACCACCCGGAATCTCATGATCGAGGGCGACAACCTCGAAGTCCTCAAGCTCCTCCAGAAATCTTACGCCGGGACGGTGAAGCTCATCTACATCGATCCGCCCTACAACACCGGCAAAGACTTCGTCTATGCCGACAACTTTCAGGACAACATCAAAAACTACCTCGAACTCACCGGACAGGTGGACGGCAGCGGCAACAAGATCTCCTCCAACACCGAGGCCTCCGGCCGCTTCCACACCGACTGGCTCAACATGATGTATCCACGCCTCAAACTGGCCCGGAACCTCCTCCACGACAATGGCGTGATCTTCATTAGCATCGACGACCGCGAGCTCGCGAATCTTAAGCGCGTGTGCGATGAGGTTTTCTATGAAGAGAATTACAAAGGCACCATCGTCAGAACTACCGGCCAAACTACAGGGCAAGACAGTGGGGGATTAGGTTCTTCCTTTGATTACGTCATTGTCTACTCGAAGAATCCTGACACCGAACTCTCGGGTTTACCGCTGGACGATCACGATCTTGAGCGATACCAAGATGAGGACGAGCGAGGCAAATACGCATTGTGGCAACTGAGAAAAACGGGGAGCAACGACCGGCGCACCGATCGGCCAACGATGTATTTTTCAGTCAAAGACCCCGACGGGAAGGACGTGTTGCCGATTGGGCCGACCGGATACGAAAGCTGCTGGCGATTTGACCCAAAGGGCTACGCGAGACTTGTGGCGGAGAATTATATTGTTTGGAAAAAGCGGAACAAGGACCAAGCTGAGCAATGGTGGCCTTATGTAAAAACGTATCTAGAGGGGCGAACAAAGCGGCCATCGCCTCTCTGGGACGATTTGGAAGGTAGCAAGAAGGCGAGCATTGACTTGCGTGCGCTCTTCGGCAGCAACGTCTTCAGCAACCCGAAACCGCTAGGCCTCATAGAGCGGTTGCTTCAAATATTGCCTGAACCGAGCAAGGATTGCGTTGTTCTCGACTTCTTCGCGGGCTCCGGCACGACGGCGCATGCTGTCCACAATGTGAATAGCCAAGACGGCGGAAGCAGAAGAGTCATGACTGTTCAACTTCCTGAACCGCTGGACAAGGAAGACACCGATCAGAAAGAAGCCGCCGAGTTCTGCGATCGACTTGGTAAGCCGCATAATATCGCGGAGATTACTAAGGAACGCCTGCGGCGAGCCGCAAAGAACATCCGGACAGAGAACCCGATGTTTGCGGGCGACCTCGGCTTCCGCGTCTTTAAGCTGGCCTCCAGCAACATTCGGGCGTGGGAGCCGGACCGTGAGAACCTCTCGCAAACGCTCGAAGAGTCCGTCGAGCACCTGAAGACCGACCGGACCGAGACGGACATCCTCTTCGAGCTTCTGCTTAAGCTCGGCCTCGACCTCGCCGTCCCGATCGAAGAGAAGAAGATCGCCGGTAAGAGCGTGCACAGCATCGGCGCGGGCACGCTCCTCGTCTGCCTTGCTCCCAAGATTGCAGCGGGCGAAGTGGAGCCGCTGGCGCTTGGCCTCGTGGACTGGTACAAGCTGCTTGCACCCACTGGCGAGACACGCGTCGTCTTCCGCGACAGCGCTTTCGGGGACGACGTGGCTAAGACAAACCTCACCGCCATTCTCCAGCAGCACGGGCTGGAGAACGTGCGCAGCCTGTAAGGTAGTACGAGCATGAAGCTGCATTTTGAGCCGAACCTCGACTACCAGCACACCGCCATCGAGGCGGTGTGCGACCTGTTCCGTGGGCAGGAAACCTGCCGCACCGAGTTCACCGTTACCCGCGATGCACTCGCCGTGCAGCTAACGCTGGCGTTGGCCCAGAGCGAGCTTGGCATCGGCAACCGACTGCAGCTCCTGGATGATGAACTGTTGGCCAACCTGGGGGACATCCAGATCCGCAACGGCCTGCGGCCCTCAGCCTCGCTGGCCTCGGGCAATTTTACCGTAGAGATGGAGACTGGTACGGGCAAGACCTATGTCTATCTGCGCACGATCTTCGAGCTGAACCGGCGTTACGGGTTCACGAAGTTCGTAATAGTCGTTCCTTCCGTGGCGATCAAGGAGGGCGTTTACAAAACGCTTCAGATCACCGAGGAGCACTTCCGCGCCCTCTACGCCAATGCGCCCTTCGAGTTCTTCCTCTACGACTCCAGCAAGCTCGGCCAGGTGCGCAACTTCGCCACCAGTCCGAACATCCAGATCATGGTGGTAACGGTGGGCGCCATCAATAAGAAGGAGGTCAACAACCTCTACAAGGACACCGAGAAGACGGGTGGTGAAAAACCCATCGACCTCATCAAGGCGACCCGGCCAATCCTGATCGTGGACGAGCCGCAAAGCGTGGACGGGGGTCTCGAAGGTAGGGGCAAGGAGGCACTTGGGGCCATGAACCCGCTTTGCACCCTGCGTTTCTCCGCCACCCACGCCGACAAACACCACATGCTCTATCGCCTCGACGCCATCGATGCCTACGAGCGCAAACTGGTGAAGCAAATCGAGGTGGCCTCCCTCGAAGTCGAGGGTGGCCACAACAAGGGCTACATCAAGCTGTTTTCCACCAGCAACAAGAAGGGTACCTTCAGCGCCAAGGTCGAACTTGACGTGCAGCAAGGCCCGAGCGTGAGCCGAAAGACGGTCACCGTGCAGCCTGGCGACGACCTCCAGCAGGTCACCGGGCGCCCTGTTTATGCCGACTGCCTGGTGCAGAACATCGGCTGCAAGGTCGGCGAGGAGTTTCTGGAATTGAGCAACCTGGAGAACCCGCTGCGCCCGGGCGAGGCCATCGGCGACGTGGATAGCGATGCTCTCAAGCGGCTGATGATCCGCCGGACTATCGAGGAGCATCTGGACAAGGAACTGCGGCTTCGGCCGCAGGGCATCAAGGTGCTCAGCCTGTTTTTCATCGATGTCGTCGAGCACTACCGCAGCTACACCACCGACGGCGCTCAGGTGAAGGGCAAGTATGCGGTCATGTTCGAGGAGGAGTATCGCAAGGCCGCTGACAAGCCGAAGTATCGGACACTCTTCAATGAAGTGGATTTGGAGTCGGACGCCACGGAGGTCCACGACGGCTATTTCTCCATCGACAAGAAGGGAACGTGGACTGACACCGCCGAGAACAATCAGGGCAATCGGGACAACGCCGAGCGTGCCTACAACCTCATCATGAAGGATAAAGAGAAGCTGCTGAGTTTCGAGACGAAGCTCAAGTTCATCTTCTCCCACTCCGCACTGCGCGAGGGCTGGGACAACCCGAACGTGTTCCAGATTTGCGCCATCCGCGAGATGGGCAGCGAACGGGAGCGTCGCCAGACGATCGGCCGCGGCCTGCGTCTCTGCGTGAACCAGCAGGGCGAGCGCTTGCGGGGCTTCGACATCAACACCCTCACCGTGATCGCCACAGAAGGGTACGAGCAGTTCGCCGCTAACCTCCAGAAGGAAATCGAGGAGGACACCGGCATCCGCTTTGGCATCGTGGAGAAGCACCAGTTTGCCGCAATCCCGGTGACGGACGAGGCAGGACGGACCACGGCGCTAGGCGTGCCACAATCGGAGGCAATCTGGGCGCACCTGAAGGATGCGGGCTACGTGGACGCGAAGGGCAAGGTCCAGGACGCCTTGAGGAAGGTGCTGAAGGACAACGCGCTGCAACTCCCGGAGCCGTTCCAGGCTCAGCTCCCGCAAGTAAGAGAAGTCCTCCGCAAGCTCGCCGGGAGACTGGACATCAAGAACGCCGACGAGCGCAGGTCGATCAAGACCCGGCAGGCGGTGCTGCACAGCGAGGAGTTCCAGGAACTCTGGAACCGCATCAAGCACAAGACCACTTACCGCGTGAAATTTGATAACGAGAAGCTGGTGACGGAGTGCGTCAAGGCTATTGGGGAGTGCCCGCCCATCACCAAGACCCGCGTCCAGATTCGCAAAGCTGACCTCGCCATCGGCCGAGGCGGAGTCTCACCGGAGGAAACCGCCGTGGCGGCGCCGATCATAATCGAGGAAACCGACATCGAACTGCCCGACCTCCTGACCGATCTCCAGGACAAAACCCAGCTCACCCGGCGCAGTCTCGTGCGCATTTTGACCGACAGCGCTCGCCTCGATGACTTCAAGCGGAACCCGCAGCAATTCATTGAGCTGGCGAGCGAGTCAATCAGCCGCACCAAGCGGCTCGCCCTGGTGGATGGCATCAAGTACCAGCGAATCGGCGATGAGCACTATTACGCCCAGGAACTCTTCGAGCAGGAGGAGCTGACCGGCTACCTAAAGAACATGCTGGCCGCGACCAAGTCCGTCTACGAGCACGTCGTCTACGATTCGGCCGGTATCGAACGCACCTTTGCCGAGCAGCTCGAGAAGAACGAGGCCGTGAGGGTCTATGCCAAACTCCCCGGCTGGTTCAAAGTTCCGACGCCTTTGGGCTCCTACAATCCGGATTGGGCCGTGTTGGTTGAGAAGGATGGTGCGGAGAGGCTCTACTTCGTGGTCGAGACCAAGAGCAGCCTCTTCACCGATGATCTGCGCGACAAGGAAAGCGGCAAGATTGAGTGCGGCAAAGCTCACTTCATGGCACTGGCCGTCGGTGAGAGGCCCGCGGAGTTCATCCAGGCCAGAAACATCGACGATCTGATGGCGAAGAGTTAAGGGGCGCCGATGGCCAATCATTCCTATTCCGTCGAAGTGCAGGGTGATTTCCTTGAGAGAATCACGCGCGCGAAGCCTGTTCCAGCATTGGCCGAATTTATCTGGAACAGCCTTGATGCCGACGCGTCCAGCGTTGACGTGAACATCGAGGAAAATCAGTTCGGCGCGCTGTCAAAGATAATCGTGCGCGACAACGGCACCGGGATGGAATATGAGAAGGCCCCGGAGATGTTCAAGAGCCTCGGCGGATCGTGGAAGCGGTCGGGAGCGACGACCAAGAAAGAAAGCCGGTTCCTGCACGGCCAGGATGGCCGTGGACGTTTCAAGGCATTCGCGTTGGGCCGTATCGCGGAATGGGATGTCACCTACCGGAAGGGCAAGGCGCTTTCCACATTCACCGTCACGATGACGGCAGAGAACATGAAAGAAGTGGTGATCTCCGACGAGGGAGAGGCCAGCGCGGAGAAGCATCCGGGCGTCACATTGACGATCTCGGAGGTGCACAAGGACTATCGGTCTCTCACGTCGGACGGAGGGCGCCAGGAGCTCGCAGAGATATTCGCGTTGTATCTGGCGAACTACAAGGACGCGTTGATCAACGTCGATGGAAGACGGATCGATCCTTTGGCGGTGATCGCTTCCCAGGGGAGCGTGAACCTCAGCGATGTCGTCGAGGAGGGCAAAGCCTACCCCGTCCGGTTGGACATCATCGAATGGCGTTCGGCGACGAGCCGGGCGTTGTACCTGTGCAACGAGAAAGGCTTCCCGCTGACACAGGTCGAGCGGCGCTTCCATATCGGCGCATTCCAGTTCTCTGCTTATGTGAAGTCGGAGTATGTCTCGAAGCTGCAGAGAGAAGGTACGCACGAACTGGCCGAGATGGACCCGCGGATGGTCGCGGTTGCCGATGAGGCGCAGAAGGCCATTCGAGAGTACTTCCGCAAGCGTGCCGTGCAGGAAGCTCGGACGGTGGTTGAGGAGTGGAAGGAATCGCAGATTTATCCATACGAGGGAGAGGCAACAACACGCATTGAGGAAGCCGAGCGCCAAGTGTTCGAGATTGTAGCGGTCACTGCGTCACAGTATCTTCAGGAGTTTTCGACCGCTCCTCAGAAAAACAAGGCATTTCACCTGCGCCTCCTCCGGCAGGCGATTGAAAAGAGCCCGGAGGAGCTTCAGCTCATCCTCGGAGAGGTGCTGAAGCTGCCGAAGCGCAAGCAAGAGGAGCTGGCTGAGCTGCTGCGGGATGTATCGCTGTCCGCGATCATTAGCGCGGCGAAAATCGTGGCGGACCGGCTCCGATTCCTGACGGGCCTCGAGGCCATCCTCTTCGATGCGGAGAGTAAGAAGCGCCTCAAAGAACGCTCCCAACTGCATCGGATCATCGCCCAGAACTGCTGGCTGTTCGGGGAGGAGTACAACCTCTCCGTAGACGACAAGTCCCTGACGGAGGTGCTACGAAAACACCGGAAACTGCTTGGTGATGACACAGTGATCGACGAACCAGTGAAGCACGTCTCTCAGGAGCGGGGCATTGTCGATCTCATGTTTTCGCGGGCTATCCGGCGGCACAAGGCGGATGAACTGACCCATCTGGTGGTCGAGCTGAAAGCTCCTAAAGTGAAGATCGACGAAAAGGAGGTCACGCAGACCGAAAAGTATGCGATCTCGGTCATGAAGGACGAGAGATTCAGGAGTATCAACACGACCTGGGTCTTCTGGGCGATCAGCGACGACTACGGAGAATATGCCGAATACCGCATGAAGGAGAGCGCCGGGAGTACCGCGAACACCGGGAAGATCCACGAAGCGGACAACGTCTCAATCTGGGTTAAGACCTGGGCACAGGTACTTGAAGAGAATCGGGCGCGGCTCCAGTTCTTCCAGGAGCGGCTTGAGTATGAGGCCGACAAGGGGGCGTCACTGAAGCACCTTCAGGAACACTATGCGAAATTCCTCGAAGGTGTGCTTGTCGACGAACCCGGCGAACCGTCGACTGAAGGATCGGCCGACGGCGTAGCGGGTGCGGAGGGCGAGGTTCAATCGCCTCAACCTCGCGGCGCCGCTTGACGGCGCCTAGACGGTTTTGGGCAGAATGTCCTTGGCCGGCTTGCCCGAACCGGAAAACGCCTGCAAATGCTGCTTGTAGAGACTGATAAAGGACGCTATCAGCCTCAGGGCGCCTTGACTAAACGCAACGTCCTCTCTACCAGTGATCCCAAGAGTGCGCACGCGAGAATCTGTTCTGTTACACCGATAGCGACTCGGGAATTGAATGAACCAAGTAACACGGGGATCATTAGAAACCCTGACTCCAGCACGGCGACGACGAGCGGCGCCTCCAATGGCCATGCCGGGCTCTGGCGTGCGGTAAGGCTAAAGATGGAGACATTCCAGATGGCAGACGGCAGCGTCAGCTTTAGGTTTCGCGGGAAGGTGATTTGAGTGAGGAGACCACCGGACCTTAGGCGCTGTCAGATAATAAGTGAATGAATGTGGGGACACCGTTGCTACGCTTGAAGCGTGAACGTCGCGCTGTACCGGGCGAAGTACAAGGCCTTGGCCCCGGCGCTGACCGAGCGCGCGCGGCGGCTGTGGGCCGCGACGGAGGCGCGGGCCGCTGGGCGCGGCGGGATCACCGTGGTG
>WNFV01011354.1_pt1 | contig 11788 bp, 10 predicted proteins | sample 5400101 | NCBI WGS metagenome assembly WNFV01 (sample SAMN13153361, study PRJNA577476) | soil metagenome | isolation source: 115 cm soil or saprolite under grassland replicate 1 | place: USA:California | collected 2016-06-15
GCCAGACCGCGCTTTGGGTTACCCCGATCTTCAGGGCGAGGCCGCGCTTGGACAGGCCGTGCTCTTCTCGAGCGCGCCGCAAGGCCTTGCGGAACGCATCGCGCTGCGCCTCGGTCGGCACGTGTCGCCCTTTCGCTGGTCGCTGGCCTGGGCCACGAGGATGCCTCATTCGCTGAACGCGAGTCGAGCCACGCACGGATGCGTTACTAGTATCTCTAGTAGGAGTACTAGGAATCCTTTACACTTGCTGGCGTCAGCCGAGGAAGGGGACCTATGGGTGTCGAGCGCTTGGCGTTGAGCGTGGCCGAGGCCGCTGCCGCCTTGGGCGTCTCCAAGGACGCCATCTACGACGCGGTTCGCTGCCACGAGCTGCCCGCTATTCGTGTCAGGCGGCGCATCCTCATCCCACTTGTCGCGCTTGAGCAGCTCTTGGCCCAGAGAAAGGCCGGATGAGCCGCATGCTGCGATCGGGCGTCCCCCCGTAGCCCTCCGTCCCGACCGGTTTGGGCTCCCGGCGCAGATCTGACCTGCGCCGGGAGCGGAGATGCACCTGAAAGGACCACTCCCAGATGCGTGACGAGCGTACCAACTCCAGCGCACCCAGCCATCCGCCGGCGAGCAAGCGCTGTTCGGGGTGCGGCCGGGTGAAGTCCACTCGCGACTTCTACATCTACCGCGGCAGCAAGCTCTCAAGCCGTTGCAAGGACTGCCAATGCGCGGCCGCTCGAACCACGAGCCGGGACCGGCGGGGTGCGCTGCGAGTCCTGATCGCGGCGCACCACGAGGAGTACCGCGCGCTGCTCGCCGCTGAACGAGCCAAGCGCGGGGATCGTGACGCGCCGACGTCGGGGGGTGGCCCGGATGTGGCATGACGCCTGGCCGCCCCTGCCGCCTGGTGGGCATCGGCCACCCGACTCCCCGCCGTTCACCAGCCCCGGCGACCAGCTCCTCGCCCTGGGCCTGGGCGCGACCGCCGGCGCGGGCGCGCTGGTATGGGCCAGCGGCCAGCTCGCCGGCTTGGCGTTCGGGCATACCTGGCTGGACATGACTCCGGCCGACGTCGCCCACGTCCTGCTGCACCTGCCCCACCACTGGAGCGACCCGCAGCTCGCCTGGCCGGCCGAGGTGCGCGGCCCGCTGCCCGGCCCTGCCGGCATGTACGCCACCTTCACCGGCCTGGTCGGCGGCCTCTCCGGCGGGACCGCCGCGGTGCTGCGGCACCTACCGGGCCGTGCCGCCGGCCACCGCCCCGGCCACCCATGGCCGGCCAAGCATGCCGGCGCGGTCTGGGCCAGCAACCGCGAGCTGCGGCTGCTCACCGTCCACCAGCCCGAACCGGGCCGGGTGATCCTGGGCCGTACCCCGGGAGTCCTCGGGCGGCTGCTGGCCGCCGAGGACTGCCACTCGGTCCTCGTCTTCGGGCCCACCGGCAGCTACAAGACCTCCGCCCTGGTGATCCCCGCGGTCCTCGAATGGTCCGGCCCCCTGCTGGCAACGAGCGTGAAGCCGGACCTGCTGCGGGCCACCATGGCCCACCGCGCCCGCCTCGGCCAGGTGGTCGTCATCGACCCGCTCGGCGCGTCGGGGGTGAAGGCGGCGAAGTGGTCGCCGCTGGCCTCGTGCTCCACGTGGGCGGGCGCCCAGCAGACCGCCGTGCAGCTCGCCAACGCGATCGAGCAGACCCCCACCGAGGAGCAACGCCCCGAGCACCGCTTCTGGAAAACCATGGGCACCAAGTTCCTCGCCCCCATGCTGTTCGCCGCCGGTACCAAGGGCCTGAGCATGGCCGACGTGCTCCACTGGCTCGACTCGCGTGAGGACCAGCAGATCAAAGACATCCTCGACGCCGCCGGCGTGCCAGCCGCCTTGGATGCCTGGGAGTCCAGCCAGTACCGCACCGACCGGGCGGTGGACTCGCTGTACGCCACGGTCGAGGAGGTCCTGCACGTCTACGGCAACCAGCGTGTCTCAGCGTCGACCGAGGGGCACGACCTGGACCTGGAGCACTTCCTGTCGGGGGACCACACGATCTACCTGTACGCCCCCGCCCACCAGCAACGCCTCTTGCGGCCGTTGTTTGAGACGATCACCCAGCAGGTGGTCGCCGCCGCCCAGGAGAAGGCCGCCCTGAGTCCGGACGGCATGCTGTCGCCGCGGCTGGGGCTGTTCCTCGATGAGGCGGGCAACTGCGCCGCCCTCTCCGACCTGGACGTGCTGGCGACCACCGCGCGGGGGCAGGGCATCCAGCTCGTGACGGTGTGGCACGACAAGTCACAGTTGGAGGCCCGCTACGGCCCCAAGGCAGCGACGATCCTCAACAACCACCGCGCCAAGCTGTTCCTCTCCGGGCTGGCGGACCTGTCCGCCCTCGAGCTGGGCGCCAGGCTGATCGGCGACCAGGCGCTGACCGACCGGAATCGGTCGATGGGCTCCGACGGCCGCCACTCCCTGAACGAGTCCACCAGCTACCGGCCGTTGCTGCCGGTGGAGGACCTCCGCAGGCTGCGACCGGGGGAGGGGGTGCTGCTGTACGGGCACCTGCGCCCGACCCCGATCCGGCTGCGGCCGTTCTACGCCCCACGGGAGCAGGCCCGGCGGGACCGCACCGAGCAGCGGGCGGCGCGGCGGGTGGCGCGGGCACAGCGGCGGCTTGGCCGTAAGACCGAACGGGCCTTCACCCGGATGCAACGGCGTCGACAGCGCGAGCAGGGTCAGGCGGCGGCCGCCCGAGTGGTGTGGCCGGAGCGGGAAGGGGGCCGGCAATGACGCCCACGCCCGACCCCGCCACCATCCCAACCCCGACCCCAAAGCAGGAGGGGCCAGTCGATCCGCGGCCGGCGTGGGAGCGGATCGCCTACACCTGGCTTGCCCGCGAGGTCGACGGCGGCGAGCCGGTCGACCCCGCCAGCCTCGCGGCCGAGGTGAGCGTGGCGCCCAGGTTCGCCGGCGACCTGCTGCAGGTGCTACGTGCCCACCGCCGACGCGACCCGGAGCTCTCGGAGCTGCGAGCGCGGCTGGTCCGCGACCGGATCACCGACGCCTACCTGACCCGCGAGCTGCCGGGCGGCCAACGGCTCGACCCGGCCACCCTCGCCAGCGAGGTCGGCACCACCACCACGGTCGCCCGCCAGTGGCTGCACACCCTTCGCGCCGGCCAGCAGACCGACCGGCGGCTGGCGAGCCTACGCGCGGAGCCGGTCAGCCACGGCCGCCCAACCCCTGAGCAGCTCGCCGCGTTGCAGGCCGCCTACGCCGGCGGCGGCCGACCCCAACCCGACCAGGCCCCGGCGGCGGGGCGGGCGCTGGAGCGCATCGAGCAGCTCTACCACCGTGAGGTCGCTCGCGGTGCGCGGCTCGACCCGGCCGAGGTCGCCCGGCAGGTTGGGATGAGCGAGCACTACGTGCGCGGCACCCTCGCCGCACTCCGGGGCGGCACGCTCACCAGCGCCCAGCGCATCGAGCAGCTCTGGCAGCTATGGGAGGTGCAGGGCGGTCAGCGGCTCGCGTTCGCCGATGTCGCCCGCTTGGTCGGGGTCCGCGAGGGCCGGGTGCGGCAGGTGCTGGGGCCGCTGCGCACCGGCCATCGCAACACCACTACCGACCAGGCAGCGCGGCCGCCGCTGGTGGTCGAGGACGACGGCCGGCAGGGGTGGTTGGATCAGGCCGCCTGCCGCGACCAGGACCCGGAGCGGTTCTTTCCTGAGCCCGGTGAGCAGGTCAAGGCGGCCGAGGCCAAGGCCATCTGTGGGGGCTGCCAGGTCCGCGACCACTGCCTGGAGCTGGCGGTCAAGGCCGCCGGCGGGATCGACCATGACCACGGCGTCTTCGGCGGCACCCTGCCGGCCGAGCGTAGCCCGCTGCGAGGCAACCGCTTCCCCCAACCCAGCGCTTACCGGCAGCACCGCGAGCTGGCCGAGGCCGCCCACCAGCTCGCCGGCGAGGTCGGGCTGCGGCAGGCCGCCCGCCAGCTCGGCATCCACCGCGACGCCCTCACCGCCGCCTTCCAGCAGTGGGGCCTGCCCGCACCGGAGCGGCGGCACGGCTGGCAGCCCAGCCGGTTCCTCGCCGACCGCACCGAAGCCGAGCGCGCCTTCGCGCTGGCCGAGCGGCTGGGCAGCGTCAACGCCGCCGCGGCCGAGCTGGGCACCACCTGGCCGTCGCTGCGCAAGGCCTTCACCCGCCACGGGCTCGGGATGCCCGCGCGCGACCCTGAGGTCGTCCGGCAGCGGGTGATCGAGGCCGCCCGCCAGCGCAGCGGGCAGCCGGTCACGCCGAGCCTTGACCCGGTGTTTGTGGCGCTCAACCACAACGAGCTTCCTGTGCGGGCGCGGTCGGGTGGGGAGCTGGCCGAGCGGGTCCGCCGCGCCGAGGACTACGCGGCCCTCGGCGCCCGGGTGGTGGTGGAGCTGCACACCGAAAGCCACGCCGCCAAGCCCAGCACCCGCGCCTGGGCGATCACCCGCCGCGCCCAGCGCGCCCACCGCCGCCAGGTTGACCGCGAGCAGCGCGGCGAGCGTCACCAGGCCGACCGCACCAGCCGCACCAGCCGCACTGACCGACCCCACCAACAGCCCCAGGAGAGGGAGATGGTCGCCGATGCCCGCTGATCCCATCCACCCCGACCAGCCCAACGGCGAGCAGCGGTTCCGCGCCGACCTGGTCGCCTACCTGGACAGCCTGCCGGTCGGCGAGCTGGCCGACCTACTCGGCGAGCTGCCCAGCAGCCGCCAGCAGCCGCTGCAGCTCGGCGTGCTGATGGTGGCTGTGAACGAGCGGCTGCCCGACGCCTACAAGCTGCTGCCACCGGCCGGCCAGCCCGGCCCACACGAGGGCCGGCGCCGCTCGCTGCGGGAGGTGGTCGCCGACCGCCGCGCGGCCCGCGCCGCCCACCACACCGGCCCACCACCGCCGACGCTGGGCGAGTGGCACGCCGAGCGCCAACGCCTGGCCGACCAGCACACCGACCGGGCCCGTGGCGGTGCGGTCGGCGAGCGGCGGGTGGCAGAGGCGCTGCGCGCCCAGGCCGCCGACCGCGACCAGGCCGCCGGCCGCCAGGAGTACAGCGACCCACCGGCCGAGCCGCCGGAGCGGCAACGTGAGGAGAGCGACAGCCAGCGCGAGGAGGGCTTCAGCGACAGTTGGCGCACCTACCGGGAGCGCGCCGACCACATCCGCCAGACCTACGGCTGGAGGGTGGCGGAGCCGCCGCCGCGCGCCGAGAACTGGCTACCGCTGGGCCGCGACGACCAGGAGCACGACCAGCCGCCAGACCGGTCGCGCCGCTGGCTGGATGAGGAGCGCGACAGCGACCGCGAGGACCGCTGATCCGGCGCCCAACCCGCTGGAACAGGCCCTCGGCCTCGTGCCGGGGGCCTGCTGCTGTCGGGTGGGAGCGGATCGTCACCGCTCGATGCGGAGGGACCGTAACAGCCGATCGTGCCGTGACGACCAAACCGTAACGGTTGCCCTGACGGGCTCGTTCTTCTTCTTGTGGAGTCTGCCCGCCGCAGCACTCGTTACGAGGTAGGGACTCAGCGTGTCCGACCAGCCGACCCAGCCGATCCCGCCCGGTCCCGACGGCGCCGGCTGGGGCCAACCACCGCCACCTGGGACGCCGCAGCCACCCGGCCGGCCGCCGTGGTGGCGGCGGGGCTGGGTGCTGGCAATCGCCGGGTTCGCGGCCGGCGCGGTCGTTGGCACCGCCGGCGCCGGGGAGCAGCCGGTGCGCACGGTGACGGTGACCTCGATCGTGACCTCGCTGGTGACCGTGGCGCCCACCACCACCGAGCCGACGACCACCAAGACGACCAGGGCGCCGACCACCACGACGCGGCGGCCGAAGCCGACCTCGCCGTCGACCACCCGCCGGGCCACGACCACCACCCGGCCGCCGGCGCGCAACTGCGACCCGGCCTACCCGGACTTCTGCATCCCGCCACCGCCGCCGGATCTGGACTGCCCCGACATCGGCGAGACGGACTTCACGGTGCGGCCACCCGACCCGCACGGGTTCGACGCCGACGCCGATGGGGTGGGCTGCGAGAGCTAGCGCCTCCCTAGTGAACCGAGCACCGAACAGACGCGGCAATCTCGCACACAAGGTAGAGTGATACGGACGTATGGCCTGATACGGAACGACAGGACAAGTCTCGTATCTGGGAGGACACCATGGCCGACAACGACGATCAGGCCCGGGAGCCATCGGGCGAGACCTCGACCGTCCCCACCGTCACGCCGGCTCCACCGTTGCCAAGAATACGCACAGCGCAGCCGAGCAGGTTGGCGCAAGCGCTCGACCCCACGGCCGCTACGAGGCTGGCTGCGCTCGGGTTGCTGGTCGCCGGCTACGTGATCGCCTTGGGCATCAACGTGGTGGGCTACGACGCTGACCGGCAGCCGTTCAAGATCGCGACCAACCTGAGCGCCTTCGCCGCCCTGTTCGTGCTGGCTCTGGCCATCGAGCGTCTGGTCGAGCCGTTCTCGCGTGGGCTCGGCCCGGACTCCGAAGAGAAGAAGGAGGAGCTGGTCGAGGCGACCCTGGTCGCCGAAGGGAAGCCGGGCGACGAGGCGGCCGCGAAGCAGGTCGCTGACAAGCAGGCCGACGTGAACGACGCTCGGGCCAAGACCGCGGTGGTGACGTGGGGTCTGGCGTCCGGGCTGGGCTTCATCCTGGCCGCTGCGTTGAACATCACCCTGCTGGCGGTGATTGCCGCCGAGGGCAGTGGACGACCGCCCTACTGGGTGGACCTGCTGGTCACGGGCCTGGTTATCGGTGCGGGCACCAAGCCGCTCAACGATCTTGTGACTCGCATGGAGAAGAAGGCCAAGTAGGCGTGTCGTGATCTCGCCTCGTGGCGGCAACTGAGCTGCGCCCACCCGGGGACGGTCGGACCGCTCCCTCTGCCGGGGTTTCCGCTGTGCGGCGGAAGCGGAACTTCCGGCGGAGGGGTCCGCTTCCGTGGCCCGCCGGGTGGTGCGCTCCCTGAGCCTGGGGACATGGTGTCCGGCCGTGGCCACGGTGACATGTCCGGCCCCCTCTGCTGTCCGATCGCATCGCTGCCACAGCGTCCGGCCGCCGTCGCGGGCGTCCGCCGCGTTGGACTGCCACCGCGCGGAAGGCCGTCCGGTGTCCGCGCCGGGTCAGCGCTCGTGTCCCGCGGACCCAGCGGCCGTCTGGTCGGTTGACCAGCACGAGCAACCTGGGCCAGCCTGCGGCAGCCTGCCGACGACTGCCGTAGCAGGCGCAGGGGTGGCCACAGCGTCCGCCGCGGTGTCCGGACACGTCGGCGGCTTGGCCGCCGGCGGTGTCCGCCGCACGCTCTGGCCGTGTCCGGGTGTGGCTGTCCGGACGGCTGCGGCAGTATCCGGTGTCCGGCAGCGCCGCGGAACCGCAGCGGGTGTCCGGACGGCGCTGTCCACCGCGGACACTGCCGCAGTCTGCGAGTGTCCGCTGCTACAGGAAGCGGTCGCCTGGCCGGCGTCCGCTGGTGGGATGCAGCCACCGCCGCCAGGCCCGCCACACCTGCCGGGCGAGGCGCTCGCGAAGCTGCTCGCGCACGTAGGTCATAGCCGGACGCTCCAGCGCCAGGGCCTCCTCGGCGGTCAGCCCGCCGAGCCGCAGGCCCTTGACGTGGCCGCCGCGCCAGGCGACGACGACCCCGCCAGCGGCCGCCTGCGGGTCGACGCCGAGCCTGGCCCAGGTGCCGTAGGCCAGGCGCGCAGCTCCACCGCGAGGTCGGCCACAAACACCAGCTCGTGGGCTGCCCGGTTGGGGTGGCCGGACACAAGCTCATACAGCACGGTGCCGTCCGGCTGCGGCACGGCCGGATGCAGCAAAGCCGCGGGGGCGACCACCAGCACGCCGGCGGCCTCGGTGTCGTGGTCGGTTGGGTCAAGCAGCAGGCCGAGGTAGCAGTCCGGCACCCGGCCGGGCACAAGGACCTCCCCGAAGGCGTTGGCACCAAGCTGCGCCACAGGCCGTGCTCCTGCTGCTGGTGGATGGATGGGGCACCAAGCTACCCGGCCCGCCCGCCGCCGTCCCCGTGGGCCGGGCCACAGTTGGTTAGGCGGCGTGTGCCTGATTGCGCCCGTCCGCCCGGAAGCGGCGGGTAAGAGAGGATACGGCATATCTACGGCAGTTGGAGCCCGTCTGGTACGAAGTTTGCGGATGGACACCGATCCGTGCCATGCTCCCGCGGCCGCAAATGACAGCGGTGTGATTAGGTCGATTCGCCCGCGAAGAGGGGGGAGGCGTGGGCCGGACGGCGCCCGTGACAGGGGGCGTAGGAGGTAGAGGGTGAAGTTCGTCATCGTCCCGAGCGGCGGTCAGTGGTACTTCCGCATCGTCGCCGCCAACAGCCGCACGCTCGCCAACTCCGAGCGGTACCACAACAAGGCGGACTGCCAGAACGCCATCGCGCTCATCAAGCGCGGAGCAAGCAGCGCCCCCGTCGAGGACCAGGGCTACTAGGTTCGTCGACGTCCAGGCCGGGGGTCTCGGCGCTTCTCGGGGCCCTCGGCACCCCCCTTGGGTGTGGAACACTTGCGGCGCCCCTTGATCCCTAGGGGGCGGCTTCTTCCGTTTCGTACGGGCCGCGAACCGTGGTCGCGGCGAGGTCGTGCCCACTTGGCTGGCCAGCCCCAGGGGGCGGCGATTACCGGAGGAGACTGGCGAGCAGTGCGCCTCACCTCGATTGAAGCGAGTGACTTCTTGTCGTTCGAGGAGCTGAGTTTCGACCTGGACCCGGGCCTGAACGTGGTGGTAGGGCCCAATGGTGCGGGCAAGTCGAACCTGGTGCGAATCCTCGATCTGGTGACCAATGCCCTGGAGTGGTCAGACGGCAACGCTGCGCGCGCCGAGGCGGAGCTCAGCCGCTACGCAACGTCGCGTCGGCAGGGCGCAACCGGGCACGGGTTCTCTGTCCGCGTGGGTGTCGAGCTGGACCAATCGTGGGAGCGGCATCTCATCGTGAGCTTCGTCCGGGCCGCCGCCATCTCCGCTGTGCTAGCGCTGACCAGCGACGAGGCCCGCGACGGCGAGATCCGCCAGGAGATCACCGAGGACAGCCTCCAAGCCTTCTTCCGAGGGAAGTTGGCCATCACCTTCGATGCCAGGCCAGGTGGGGGCTGGGAAGTCGGCTACGAGTTCGACCACGTAGGGACCGGATACTGCTACATGCTTCGCGGTCGGGCTTCCGACGGTCTGATCGTGTCCGGCCGGCTTGCCCCTGGCCAGTCTCACGGCCGCGGAGGCCCGATACTCGTTAGCCGTCTGTTGCCCCAGGGCTACGACCAGCCATTCTCGTTTGACCTGGCCAGCCTCCTCCCAACAGCCGATGGGGATGCCCGCCTCGATATTGAACCGTTCGACCAGGCCCGCCTCACACCCACACTGCGCGAGTTTGCCGAGCTTGCCGAAGTGGACGTTACGCAGCGCCGCGTCTACACCCTCGCATCGATACTGCGGCGGATTGTGCGTGGTTCGCTGGTCATACGGGCCGACCAGCGGTTGCCGCCTCGTGAGGAGTACCCTCCGGCGGCGCTCGCGACCCAACCGCCGCTCACCGATGTGAGCCTGGGTGATCGAGGATGGCCGGGAGGTGCCAATCCGGCTGGCCGGCGCGGGCCGCTGGGAGGCGGTCACGCTCAGCGCGGCGATCGTTGAGGCGCCAGGGCGGGTGGTCATATTCGACGAGCCCGCTGTCAACATCGACCTCACGCTCCAGGGCAAGCTACTCGCTGACCTTGGAGGAGTCGATGGGCAAGTCCTGCTCATCACCCACTCCCCGCTGCTGGTGCCAGCCCAAAGCATTGACGACCTGCGCTGCATCATCCGGCTCCAGCGCCGCCGCGGCAAGACGGAGCTACGACGTCTTGCCGCGGCGGCCACGGCAGCGACCGACAAGCGCGGGTCGAGATGGCTACAGATCCTGTCGGGCTCGTCGGATGCCAGGGCGATGCTGTTTGCCGCGGGCGTGGTGCTGGTGGAAGGCGACACCGAACTCGGCGCGTTCCAGCAGTGGTTCCAACAGTGCCCGACCGCAGCGCGGTCGGGCACGCCGCAGGCGCGGAACGTCGTGATCCTGTCGGTGAGCGGCGACCAGGGCTTCGAGGCCTACGTGGAGTACCTCCAGGCCTTTGGCATTCCATGGGCGATCGTCTGTGACGGCCCGGTCCTCTCGCCTGACCATCCTGGCTCGGCGTTCGAACAGTTGGCTCGTGCCGGTGTCCAGGCCATCCCGGCGGCCACCCCCGGTCCCGGCAAGACCCCACTCGCCATCCCGTGCGAGTTCGAAGCGTGCCGCAGCCTCGCCGAGCAGCATGGCGTGTTCACGCTGACCGAGACGTTCACCGAGGAGATCGAAGCGGCGCTAGAGCGCTTCGACCCGACGGCCTGGGGGGAAGCGGTCCGCGTGGAGCGGAGAAGCAAGGTACGCCGCGGCCGGTACTTCGCACAAGAGGTCCCCTGTCCCACGCAGGTCGACAACCTCTACCAACGCCTGCTTGCACACCTTGACCGCAAGCATGCCAAGTGAACCGCTGAGCCCCGTGCTGACCGTTCACGCTGCACGGACTCACAGGCCCGAACTGGAGTACCACGCGACCCGGGCAGAGGCTGGCCCAGGCGGTGGTGGCGAGCAGGTCGACGTCGGCGCCCGACAGCACCCTGTCCTGCACGAGCGCCTCGCGGAGCCTGCCGCCACCGGGCGGCGGGCGGCGATGGCCTAGAAGGACCCCGGCTGCCTGAGCGAGCCCAAGCCCGCCCGCTCAGGGCTGGCGGGACTGGTAGCTGCGCGACGACGGCGTTTGACCTTAAGCGGTCAACGTCGCCGTGCAACCGTCGGCCAGCCCGCCCGCTGCTGTCCCGCCGCGCTGGCCGGCTGGCACGGTCAGGCGGCCGGACGGAGGCTGGTCCAGGCGGTGGTGGCGAGCAGGTCGACGTCGGCGTCCGACAGGACGCGCTCATCGCCAAGCGCACCGCGGAGCAGGTGGGCGGGCACGATCGCCACGCCTTGGGCGTGCAGGCCGCCGCCGTGGACATGGGCGCCGTGGACGCACAACAGGGGGTGGATGCGGGTGCCGAGCAGGTGGCCGAGCGTCTTGGCTTCCCAGCGGACCGTCTCCAGGGTGCGGTCAAGCCGGTAGTGGTTGTGCCAGGCCAGCCCGTCGGCGCCCTGGTGGACGCTGCCAGTCCACTGCTTGCTGTCAATCACGAAGACGCCAGTGGGGCCGATGACGAGATGGTCCACATTGGCGGGCGAGTCCGGCACGGCCAGGTCGTGGAACACCACGAAGCCGTCGCGGGTGAGCCGGTCCAGGAGGCGGGCGGTGTGCCGCTCGCCGGCGGCGCCGCGCTGCCAGGTGCGGGCCTGCTCCGAGGGCCGGAACCGCAGCCGCCAGCCGACCAGGGCAGCTACCGCCAGACCGACGAGTCCGGCCCGTGGAAGCCCGGCCTCGGTGGCGAGCACGTCGCCCGCGAAGCCGGCGGCGGCGACCAGCGGCGCCCGCCAGGCCAGGCTGCGGGTCCAGGCGGCCAGCTCGAGCGCGCGCCGGCGGCGGTACTCGAGCTGGGCGGAGCGGCCGGGGCTGCCCAGGCTGCCGACGGGTGGCTCGGCCGGCACCACTGGCTGTGTCGCCGGTGGGGTCCGGGGACTCCCGAGGGGATACCCCGGTGGGTCGAGGGCGGTCCAGCCGCTGCCCAGCAGCTCGGCGGGCTGCCCTTGGTGGGCGTCCAGGAACCGCTGGAGCTCCTCGGCGGTCAGGGCCCGGACCGACAGGCCGGTGCCCT
>WNFV01032423.1_pt1 | contig 11787 bp, 10 predicted proteins | sample 5400101 | NCBI WGS metagenome assembly WNFV01 (sample SAMN13153361, study PRJNA577476) | soil metagenome | isolation source: 115 cm soil or saprolite under grassland replicate 1 | place: USA:California | collected 2016-06-15
GGGAGTTTAAACGAGGAGCCGCTGTCTTACGCTTCCGGGCGCAGCATCTTGCGAATTTCTTCGCGAAGCTGCGGCGTCTTCTTGTGGCGTGGGTCGTCACAGCGTGTTGTACGGCGATCTCGAGGACCTCGTCCTCAGTCCCGGCAATCGTGACGCTGCACTTTTTCTCGCTGGGGAACAGACGACAGTCGGCGACCTTGCGTTCGTTCTTGGCCATGACGCACTCCTTCCGTTTTGCGGTGCTGCGGACCCAAAAGAAATCGGCGGCCTTGCGGCCGCCGAATCGTGAGTCCGCGGGAAGGGTCGCCCTTTTAATGACGCCCGCTGACTCCACGAACCTCAATCTGTTTTGCCAGCAGGGTGTGATCGTCCACTCGAGTGCCCATGCAATTCACCTGATCGTTGACCTTGATGTCGCCGACCGTGATCTGCACCCCCTGTTTACGAATGATGGTGTTGCTGTCGACATTGACCGTCACGTCGCCTTTGGGAACCGTCGATACCGTGAGCTGCGAACCGCCAACGTCTTTCACGGTGCCGTTCGCAGTCATCGTCTGGCTCGCGGCGTCGTCACTGCCGTCGTCAGGATTCTGAAGAATGATGATGATTGCGGTCTTATCGTCACCGCTGACGTTCGCCTTGACGTGGACCTGATCGCCAACCTTCAGGTCGCTCGGCTGCAGCCTCACGTTGCCCCGGTAAATCGCCGTGTCGGTGGTGATCGTCGCCGTCACGTCCTGACCGTGAGAGTCATGCACGGTGATTTCCGTGTCGCTCACCGCAGTGATGAGGCCTTCAATCTGCATCAGCGGATGTGACGGAACTACGCGCTTGCGGCCGACGCTCGCACTGTTGGAATTCAACTCGATCTGCAGCGGCGCCGGCGACGCCGTGACCCGAACGCGCGCGTTGAGGTCATCGCGGGAGAAGGTCAGATCCGCAGTTTCCGGAACGCCAAAAAACGAGAAACGCCCATCCGTGCCGAGGACCGCCGACATGCCCGTTCCACCAACCGTCACCCGCACGCCCTGCGGACTGCTGTTCGTCATGCCGACGGCCATCGTCACCACTCCCGACACGCCCTGACTGCCATAGCTGCCTGTGACCGCCTCGTGACCGCGGCATGCGGTCAAGGCCAGCACTGCTGCCACTACGACAAATGATGTTCTGGTTCGCATCCCATTTCCCTCCTAGATACACGAAGGGGGCGGTACGCCGACTGGTGTACGCCCCCCTCTGCGAGAATTAGTTTAAGTTCGCGTCCCTCGTTTGCGCGTGACCAAAGTCACGATGGCCTGGGTGCGTGACCTGCATCACGCAATGTATGGACCAGTGCTCACACCTCAGCTCGGTCACGCCTCAGCAATTGAATCGGAAAGCAAACACGCCTAACGGCTGCGAGGAATGTCTCGCCACCAGCGATTCGTGGGTGCAGTTACGGCTGTGTCTGCAGTGCGGCCACGTCGGCTGCTGCGACTCGTCGAAGAACAAGCATGCCACCAAGCATTACCGCGCCATGAAGCACCCGGTCATCCGGTCGTTTCAGCCCGGCGAGCGGTGGCTCTGGTGTTACGTCGATGAAGTTGGCGGGTAGCGGGTGGCGGGTAGCGGGTGGGCCCACCCGCCATAAGCCACCCGCCACCCGCCTCAGTCGCGCTGAACTTCTGTCGGATCGCCGGTCTTGTGCTCGCGAATCTGAAAGCGCAGGAACTTGTGAATTGCCTCGAGCGCCTTTGGATTGGCTCGTACGCTGCCGCCTAACGGCAGCTCGCTACAGTCATACTCAATATCGTTGCGCAGCTCCTTCATCGTCGCCGCGCCGTCCGGCAAGCGCTCGTGTACCGCTTCCGATTTCGCGAAATTGCCGTCCGCGAACTCCTTGGCGATCGTCTGCAGATGTTCGCGAATCATGGCCACGGTCGCGGCGTCTTTCTCATCGAGCGCTCGGACATCGATCGCCCCTCCATCAGGAAAGAGGCGAAAGGTGTGCTTGGTCGCCTGCTCGGAAAAGCCCATGACGTGGTGGTGCACGATAAAAAGAAGTGCTAAAATCATGCACATAAAATCCATTGGAAAACGTTGCAAGTCAATAGTGTTAACCTGATTGGCACCATCTTATGACCGAGCAGAAAAAACCGTTTCACCTGATCCCTGGCGCGGCTGACCCGCAGGCCGCCGCCGCGGAGCTGGCGCGCCTGCGCGCGGAGATCGAAGTCCGCAACCGGCAGGAAACTGCTGTGGCCGAGTTCGGTCAGGCCGCCCTTACCGGCGTCGATCCCTCGATCCTCCTCGGCCAAACCTGCGCCATCGTCGAGTCGACGCTCGAGGTTGATCACAGCCGCGCGCTCCAGATCACGACTGGAGGAAGGGTCATCACGCGCGCGGCGCTCGGGTCAAACGCAACGTTTCAGTATTGCAGCCGCGACGACGAGGAAAACGAATCCATCGGCATGTACGTCAGCCTGGCAGAAGGCCCGGTGACGTTCGCGGACCTCGAGCAGGAGCGGCGATTCAAGTGCTCGCACCTTCGCGACTACCACGGGATCAAATCGGGAGCCGGCGTTGCCATTCCGACCGCCAGCGGCACGTTTGGCGTTCTTCTCGCGTACTCCAGCGTGCAACGCGAGTTTCACGATTACGAGGTCGGTTTCCTGAAATCGATCGCCAATCTGGTCGGCGAGGCCGTCGAGCGCGCGCGCACGGAGCTCGCGCTGCGCCGCACCGAGTCGCGATTCAAACAGGTGATCGATTCGACGCTCGACGCGGTGATCACCATCGACCGCAACACCAACGTGATCGAATGGAACCGGCAGGCCGAAGAGACCTTCGGTCTGCGCTCACGCGATGTGGTCGGCCGTCCGCTGCCGCGCACGATCGTGCCGGCGCTTCTCGAGGCCATCGCCAGCGGCGTTCCGAAGCGACGCATCGAAAGCATCGCGCGCCGCGCGGACGGTCAGGAGTTGCCGGTCGAAGTGCTGATCGACCCTGTCGGATCGGGTGACGATCAGACGTACAGCGCGTTCATCCGCGACATCTCAGAGCGTAAGCGCGCGCAGGTCGAACTGGAGCAGCGCGAGCAGCGCTTCCGCCGAATCGGGAAATCAACGCGGAGCTCCGCTTCCTTCACAAGAATGGCACGTGGATCTGGCTCGAAGCGTTCGGCCAGAACCTTCTTCACGACAGCAGCGTGAACGCCATCGTGGTGAACTATCGCGACATCACCCAACGCAAGGCGACGGAAAAGCAGCTCGAATATCAGGCGTACTACGATGCGCTGACCGGCCTGCCGAACCGGCTGCTGTTCCGGGACCGGGTCATCAATGCGATCGCGCAGGCGAAGCGACATCGCCGGGGCATGGCGGTGATGTATCTCGACCTCGATCACTTCAAACTCGTCAACGACGGCCTCGGTCACTCTGTCGGCGACGCCCTGCTGTCCGAAGTCGCCACTCGGCTCCAGGGATCGATTCGCGCGTCGGACACGATCTCGCGCCTCGGCGGCGACGAATTCACCATTCTCTTGAACGACACGAACAGCAGCGACGGCGTATTCGCCGTCGCTCGCAAAGTCCTGCAATCGTTGGCACGACCGTTTCGCGTGAACGGACACGAGCTGTTCGTCACCGGGAGCATCGGCATCAGCATCTACCCGTCCGATGGGGAGGACGTGGAGACGCTTCTGAAATGCGCCGACAGCGCCATGTATCGCGCGAAAGAGCTCGGACGCAATCAGGCGCAGCTCTTCACGGCCAGCATGAACGAGCGCTACGTGCGCCGGCTGGAGGTCGAGCAGAGCTTGCATCACGCTCTCGAACGGAAAGAGCTCGACGTCTACTACCAGCCGATTTACGAAGGCCACAGCGGCCGCGCCGTCGCATTCGAGGCGCTGCTCCGTTGGAACGAACCGGCGAAAGGCATCGTCGAGCCGGTGGAGTTCATCCATCTGGCCGAGGAGACGGGGTTGATCGTGCCGATCGGCGATTGGGTCATTCACCAGGCATGCGCGCAACTCCGCGAGTGGCGCGACGCCGGACTCGATCACCTCGACATGGGCGTCAACATCTCCGCTCCGGAACTGCAGCAGCCGCGGTTTGCAGATCTCATCGCCGCCTGCCTGCGCGAGTTCGATCTTCCTCCCGACTCACTCACGCTGGAGATCACCGAATCGGTCGCCGTGCAAAACATGGAGCTCACGATGCAAGTCTTGTCCGAACTGCGGCGGCATGGTGTCGGCATCGCGATTGACGATTTCGGCACCGGACAGTCTTCGCTGAAGTACCTGAAGCAGTTCCCGATCGACTCCATCAAGATCGATCGGGTGTTCGTCCGCGACATTCCGGCCGAGCAGTCGGCGGCGGCGATCGTCTCGTACATCATCAATCTCGCGCACACGCTACAGCTCGACGTCGTCGCGGAAGGTGTGGAGACGGAAGAGCAGGCGACGTTTCTGAGGGAAAACGGCTGCGATCGACTGCAAGGCTTTCTCTTCAGCCCAGCCCTGCCGGCGCGGGAAGCGTACGAATTCATTCAGCGCAAAGCGTCATCCTGAACAGGGATGACACGACCCCTCACCCGCCGCGTGAAGGGTGTCATTCGATATCCTTGGCGCATGCACGCGCGCCGATCGCTGATTCCTCTTCTGTTCCTCGCGGCGAACGTCTTCGCACAAGACGTTTTCACCGTCCGCACGTTTCATCAGGTGGCGATATCGCCGGACGGCAAGCGCATCGCCTGGTCGGAACGCGATCACGGCATCTCTGTCTCCGACGCGGAGGGAACGAATCGAAAGCAGATGACCACCGGCGATGACCAGGGCCTCGCCTGGTCTTCCGACGGCGCTCGGCTCGCCTATCTGGCTTCGAAAGAAAAGGGGGGACAGCGCCAGCTTTACGTCGACGGAGCGCAGATCACTACGTTGAAGGGTTACCTGGCCGAACCGCACTGGTCGCGCGACGGCAAATCGATCGCATTATTGTTCATTGAAAATGCGGCACGTTCTGCAGGGCCACTCGTGGCCATGTCGCGCGCGGTCGGCGTGATCGAGGAGCACATCGACGAGCAACGCATCGCCATCGTGGACCTCGGTTCGAAAAACGTTCGCGTCGTCACGCCGCCGAATATGTACGTCTATCACTTCGACTGGTCGCCCGATTCGAAACAGATCGCGGCGATCGCCGCTCCGGGATCGGGCGATAACCATTGGTGGATCGCGCAACTGCATGTGGTGGACGTCGCATCGGCGACCATGAAGCCGATCTACAAACCGGAACTTCAGATTGCCAATCCGCGATGGTCGCCCGAAGGGTCGCACATCGCCTTCATCGAAGGGCTGATGAGCGACGAAGGATCGACCGGCGGCGATCTCTTCGTCGTTCCCGCGGCCGGGGGCGGGCGACGGAATCTCACGCCTGATCTCAAAGCGACCGTCACCTCGTTCGAATGGCTCTCGGCCGACTCGCTCTTCCTCGGCCAGGACATCAGCGGAGAGCCGGCGCTCGTACGGATGAATCTCGACGGCACCACGAAGCTCTTGTGGCGCGGATCGTCCGTGAACACCACCTCCATCGCTCGCGACGGCCGCATGAGCGCGGTGATCCACAGTGGATTTCGTCACCCGCCGGAGATCTGGGCAGGTCCGGTCGGAGAGTGGAAGCAGATCACCAAAGTCAACACATTGACTGCTTCCTGGGGCGAACCGCATTCGATTCACTGGCGCAGCGACAACTTCGACGTGCAGGGATGGCTGCTCGCGCCCGCGAATGTCGATCCGAGCAAAAAATATCCCATGGTTGTTTCGATCCACGGCGGACCGGCGTCCGCGTTTCTGCCAAGCTGGCCGCGCGAGCAGAACGCGATGCTCGCCTCCAACGGCTACTTCGTCTTCATGCCGAATCCCCGCGGCAGTTACGGTCAGGGGGAGGCATTCACGCGCGCGAACGTGAAGGATTTCGGAGGCGGCGACCTCCGCGACATCCTCGCCGGAGTCGACGCCGTGCTGAAGGACTACCCGATCGACTCGAATCGCATCGGGGTGTGGGGCTGGAGTTACGGCGGATTCATGACCATGTGGACGGCCACGCAGACGCATCGATTTCGCGCGGCGGTCGCCGGCGCCGGAATCGCCAACTGGCAGAGCTACTACGGTGAGAACGACATTGACCAATGGATGATCCCGTACTTCGGCGCGACGGTATACGACGATCCCGCGGTCTACGCGAAGAGCGCGCCGATCAACTTCATCCAGAACGTGAAGACCCCCACCCTGGTGCTGGTGGGTGAGCGCGACGGCGAATGCCCCGCCCCGCAATCATTCGAATTCTGGCACGCCCTGAAAACGTTGGGCGTCGACACCCAACTGGTGGTTTACCCGGACGAGGGACACTCGATCCGGAAGCTGGAGCATCGACGCGACATCGCCCGGCGCATCGTGCAGTGGTTCGACGCACACATGCGCTGAGTCGGTGCGCGATTCGATACAATCGAAGAGCATGCCCGCGGCGAAACCTCTCGCGATTCCAGTTCCGCACGACGCGATCGCTGAGTTTTGTCGGCGGTGGCAGGTCCGGAAACTCTCGTTTTTCGGCTCGGTGGTGCGAAACGACTTCGGCCCGACGAGTGACATCGATGTGCTCGTCGAGTTCAAACCCGACGCGCGCATCGGATGGAACATTGTCACCGCGGAACGAGAGCTGAGTGACATCCTCGGCCGCCGCGTCGATCTGCGCACACCCGCGGAACTCAGCCGCTGGATGATCAAAGACGTGACCACGGAAGCGGTCGTGGAGTATGTCGAAACGCATTGACCTCGTCTACCTCGGCGACATGCTCGATGCTGCGCGCCGTGTAGCGGCAAAGGTCGACGGCAAGACAATCGGTGATTTCCAAACAGACGATAATCTTCAACTGGCTGTCGTTCACCTCATTCAGGTAATCGGCGAGTCGGCGAGCCGCGTCTCAGCAGCCATTCGCGAAGAGAATTCGACACTTCCCTGGGATGCTGTCATCGGCATGCGGAATCGACTTGTCCATGACTACGGGAATGTCGATTACAGCATCGTCTGGCGCGTCGCAGTCGAGGAGATTCCGAAACTCATTTCTGTGCTTGCGCAAATCGTTCCTCCATCACCGTGAACGGACTTTCGCCAAGTTACAAACGCTCGTCCGAACCGGAGATGAAAATTTTCAGTACGACGATCAAGATCACCACGCCGGCGACGAGATAGAGCGCGGTCTTCACAGCCTTCGCGTCGAATTGGCTGACTCTTCGCCAGATCACCGGCGCAACCATCAGCGCAAGCGTGCCGAAGACAACCACCGCTTTGAGCTTGGCGATACTCGCTCGCGTCCGTGCGGGATCGAGCACCGCTTCGCGTTCGTCGGCATCGCACGCAGAGCAGACGGCACCCCGGAGCGAACGGCCGCAATTCGCGCAAGTCCCCGCGTCGATCGACGCGTCGTGCAACGTCGGCGCGTCGAGAATCTCATTCGCTGCATCCCTTTCATCGCGACGGATGAGGACCGTGACGCCGCCACCGGCGATCGACGCTTCGGGCCGGAATCCGCCGTACGACGTGAAGATGCGAAAACTTCCGCAGCTCGACCAGATCGTCGCGATCCATCAGACCCGCAGCGTATCCGGCCGCCAGTTCTTGATGCGCTTCTTGATGTCTTCGCGGCCGCGCAAGTCGCCGCGGAACACCGCGCGACAAAGCTCGGGCAATTCCTCATCGGCGCAGAATCGCAATCCGACGAGCTGCCCCGTCGACAGCTCGCCGATGCCACCCTGCAGATCGGCCGGAAGACATCGCTGCAGGCGCAGGGTCTCCTCGAGACGAATGATTCGATCCTGTGCCGTCGTGGCCATGCTTCGCGTGGCGATCACCAGCGCCGCCAACGCGGCGGCGACGAGAACGTTCCACACGCCCCAACCCGAGAAGTGCCGGATCAACATGTAAAGCTGAACCAGCACATTGATTCCAAGGATGGGAAGGGCGAAGAAGTGAAAGTGCGGAACCCAACGACGGTGCGTTGCATACGTCTGGGAATCGGCCATGAGTCCTCCAAGAGTGTCATCCTGACCCTGAGCGCAGCGAAGGGGAAGGATCTCAAAATACGAAGCAGCATGCCATCTTGAGATCCTTCGCCGTCTACGCGGCTCAGGATGACGCTAAAACACGTAGCGCGCCGTCGCATGCACCTGCTGCAGCGCTGAGTTGAGCGCGGGCCCCGGCTGCACCCGGAAATGTTGATTCAAGCGCAGCCGCAATTCGCTCTTGCCGAGCGTCTCCGGCACTTCGATGATGGTGACGCTCACGGGGATCTCGCCGGCGTGATCCTCGAAAATCTCGCGAATGCGCTTCACTGCATCTTCATCCATCCGCGTATACGGGACCTCGAGCGCGATCTCCTTCACTTTTTTCTCGCGAATGCCGTCGAGCGGGATGATCTCCAGCGCGTTCAATTCGGGCGTGACCGGCGCTTCGTGGAACGCCGCCGCATGCGACGCGAACTCAGGCTCCTCAGCCACGACTTCCAATTGAGGCGCCGCCGGGGGCGGCGGCGCTACATTACCGAACAAGCCGAGATTGTCTTTCCGATCCCCGTACTTCTCGCGTTCCACTTCTTTCGGATCGCGATCGTCATCCTCGGTCACTTCGTACGCCGAGATTCGCGTGTATTCATCGTCGACGCGCTGGGCATCCTGTTCCGCCGATTGCAGCGCGGCGCTCCGGCCGGCCTGAATCCCGCCCGTATCTTTCACAGCGGCAGTGAGGAGAACGGCGAGCCCGTTGTCCAGCCAGCGAACATACTTCGCGTACAGATCGCTGAATACGACGACGTCGACCGATCCGAACTGATCATCGAGAACGAACTTTGCCATCAGCTTGCCTTCGTTCGCCCCTTTTTTGATTTTCGATCGCTTCAGATTGGAGACGATGCCGCCGATGTTCACCACTTCGTCGACGTGGCTGTGCAGCGTCTCCGTCGTTGCATTTGCAAAGAGGCGCAGCTCGTCGCCGTATTTGTTCAGCGGGTGGCCGGTGATGTAGAAGCCGAGTGTCTCTTTTTCATGGCGAAGCTTTTCTTCCTCCGGCCACTCGATCCCCTCACCCGGCCTTCGGCCACTCTCTCCCGCGGGGAGAGGGGCAAAAAGAGAGACCTGCCCCTTTTCCTTCTCGTCTCTTGCGCGCTGCGCGCTGTCGGCGGTCGACTCGACCGATTCGAAGAGCGCCTTACGCGTCAGGGCGAACGAATCGAATGATCCCGATTTGATCAGCGCCTCGATCACCTTTTTGTTGCACGCGCGGAGGTCGACGCTCTCACAGAACTCATGAAGCGACGTGAAGCGGCCCACGGGTTGCCGCGCCTCGAGAATCGTCTCGATGGCGCTGTGGCCCACACCTTTCACTGCGCCGAGGCCGAAGCGGACATTCGGGCCGACGACGGTGAATGAATAGTTCGACTCGTTGATATCCGGCGGCAGAATCTCGATTCCCATCTGCGCCGTCTCGTTGATGAACTTCACCACCTGCTCGGTGCGGTCCATCTCCGATGTCATCAGGGCAGCCATGAAGTGCCGCGGATAATGGACTTTGAGCCATGCCGTCTGATACGCGACGAGCGCGTACGCGACGGAGTGCGATTTGCCGAACCCGTAGCGCGCGAACGGCTCGATGTACTCGAAAATCTCCGCCGCTTTCTGTTTCGTGTAGGCGTTGGCAACCGCGCCGGCGACGAACCTCTCGCGCTGCTGCTCCATGATGACTTTGTCTTTCTTGCCCATCGCTTTGCGGAGTAGGTCGGCGTCGAGTGCGCCGGGACGATAGAGCGCGTTGAACGCGGCGAGATCCTCGAATTTAGTGGGCTTCGCGCGACGCAGCACGTCGACCATCCCGCCGGACTCGAATTGAAATACGCCCTTCGTCCGCCCCTCCTGAAACAGCCGGTACACCTCCGGGTCGTCAAGGGGAATGGATGTGATGTCGATTTTTTCGCCGGTCTCCGCCTTCACGGATTTGATCGCATCGTCGATCACGGTCAGCGTGCGCAGGCCGAGGAAGTCCATTTTGAGCAGGCCCATTTTCTCGACGACGCGCATGTCGAATTGCGTGACGATTTCATCGCGCGTGGTGCGATAGAGCGGTACGTAATTGGTGACCGGCTCGGGCGTGATCACCACACCGGCGGCGTGCATCCCGGCATGACGGGCCAGACCTTCGAGTCTCGATCCGATCTCGATGACTCGCGCGACTTCCTTGTCGTTTTTCATGGCATCGGCAAGCGCGGGCGAATCTTGCGGCGCCGTCTCCAGCGTCACTTCCGGGCCTGCGGGGATCGTCTTGGCCACCTTGTCGACCAATCCGTACGGAAGACCGAGGACCCGGCCCACATCGCGCACGACAGAGCGTGCGGCCATCGTTCCGAACGTGATGATCTGCGCGACATTGTCCTGGCCGTACTTGCGGCGGACGTATTCGATGACTTCGCCGCGCCGATTCATGCAGAAGTCGACGTCGATGTCGGGCATGGAAATGCGCTCCGGATTCAGAAAGCGCTCGAAGAGAAGGTCGTAATCGAGCGGGTCGACATCGGTGATTTCCATCGACCAGGCAACCACCGATCCTGCCGCCGAGCCTCGTCCCGGACCGACGGGGATGCCGCTGTCCTTCGCGAATTTGATGAAATCCCAGACGACGAGAAAGTAGCCTGGAAATCCCATACGTTTAATGATGTCGATTTCTTTTTCGAGGCGCTCCCAATACGCCTGCGGCTCGTGCTGGGTCTGTTTCTTTTTCTCCAGACGCCTCTTCAGTCCCTCGCGGGCGATCTTCTCGAAATATGCTGTGGCGTCGAAGCCCTGCGGGACCGGGAACTCCGGCAAATGGAGGCCGTTCGTGTCGATTTTGACGTTGATCCGTTCGGCGATCCGCATCGTGTTCTCTACAGCCTGTGGATATGCGGAGAACACGCGGCGCATCTCGTCGGGACCCTTGACGTAGAAATCGTCGGAGAAGAACTTCATGCGCCGGTCATCCCCGAGCGTTTTGCCCGTGCCGATGCAGAGGAGGACTTCGTGCGCGAAGGCGTCGCTTTTCTCGAGGTAATGGGAATCGTTCGTGCCGACGAGCTGCAAACCGACTTCTTCGCCGAGGCGGGCCATCATCGGCACGATCTTCTGCTGATCGGGAATGCCGTGGTCCTGGATCTCCAGAAAGAAGTTGTCGGCGCCGAGGATTTCTTTGTACTGCAGGGCGGCTTCTTTCGCTTTTGCGTAGTTCCCGCCTGCGAGATTCTGTGACACCTCGCCTTTGAGGCACGACGAGAGCACGATCAGCCCCTCGCGATATTGACGCAGCAACTCCTTGTCGATTCGTGGCTTGTAGTAGAAGCCGTCGGTGTAGCCGTGGCTCACCAGCTTCACGAGATTGCGATAGCCGGTGTCGTTCGCCGCCAGGACGATGAGGTGGTTGTTCGAGCCGGCGTCGGCCGCCTGATCCTCCACGCCCGCTTTGTCCAAACGCGACCCGTATGCGACGTACATCTCGCATCCGATGATCGGCTTCACGCCGACGGCGCGCATCGCGTTGTAGAACTCGACCGCGCCGAACATGTTGCCGTGATCGGTGATCGCACACGCCGGCATGCCGAGTTCGGCGACTCTTTTTGCGAGTTGATCCGGGCGCGTGGCGCCGTCGAGGAGCGAATACTCAGTGTGGAGATGGAGGTGGACGAAAGACATCAGGTGTTGCTCAATTCTACACGAAAACGCGTGTCATACTGAGCCGC
>WNFV01008270.1_pt1 | contig 11783 bp, 13 predicted proteins | sample 5400101 | NCBI WGS metagenome assembly WNFV01 (sample SAMN13153361, study PRJNA577476) | soil metagenome | isolation source: 115 cm soil or saprolite under grassland replicate 1 | place: USA:California | collected 2016-06-15
CGTGAATACATATAACCGGATGGCCGCTGCCAAACTCGTGGTAGTGAAGCTTCAGATCGCGGGCCTGGATGTATTTGCCCTGCGGCTCTTTTTCCATGGGCATTAGTCCTCCACTTCTTTATCTCGGCGTACTGTTCTGCTTCTCCGCCAGCATCATCGCCACCTCGACGATCATGTCTTCCTGTCCGCCGACAACTTTGCGCTTGCCGAGCTCGACCAAAATATCGCGGGCGTCGACGCCGAACTGTTCGGCGGCTTTGTCGGCATGGAGCAGAAAGCTCGAATAGACTCCGGCGTAGCCCATGGTCAGACTGACTTTACCGATTCTTACTGGTTTCAGCATCATCGGCCGCACGATATTCTCGGCGACGTCCATGATCTTCCACAAATTGATGCCGGTCTCATATCCCATTTTATCCAAGACCGCCGCGAGCACTTCCGTCGGCGTGTTGCCCGAACCAGCGCCCAGGCCGCAGGTGCAGGCATCAATCCAGCGGGCTCCTTCTTCAATCGCGGCGACGCTATTGGCAACGGCAAGAGAAAGATTGTTGTGGCCGTGGAAACCGACGCCGATCTTCAGCGCCGCGCGCAACGCCGAGACCCGTTGCTTGACCGTATCGGGCATGAGCGCGCCGGCGGAGTCGGTAACTAACACCACGTCAGCGCCGTAGCTTTCCATGAGTTTTCCCTGTTCGGCGATCGTTTCCGGCGATCCCATGTGCGAGAGCATGAGCATGCCGATCACTTCCATGCCCATCTTTTTTGCCGCGCCGATATGCTGCTCGGCGATATCGGCTTCGGTGACGTGAGTGGCGATCTGCGCCACCTTGGCGCCGTAGTCGGCGGCCATTTTGAGATCGTCCTTCGTGCCGATCCCTGGCAGCAGCAACACCGCGAGCTTGCCGTTCTTGATCACCTCGGATGCCGCCTGGAGTAGCTCCATTTCGGATTGCTTCGAGAATCCGTAAGTGATGGTCGAGCCGCCCAAGCCGTCGCCGTGGGAGACCTCGATCATCTCGACGCCGGCGTCATCCAAGCCGCGCGCCACGCTGCTGACTTGAGCCGCGGTGTATTGGTGACTTAGCGCGTGGCTGCCGTCTCTGAGTGAACTGTCCAATATATGGACGAAGGTTTTCTCGCTCATTGTGTCATCTCCGCTGTTTACTTGTCCAAGTACCGGCGCGCAGGTGCCGGCCGATTTCTTCGCCGACCTTTACCGCCGCTGAGGTCATGATATCGAGATTACCGGCGTACTTCGGCAAGAAATCCCCAGCTCCCTCTACTTCGACGAAAAGAGTTACTTTCTTTTTTCGCTCGCCATTAGACAAATCTTGAATCAACGGTTTTGCGCGCAGGCGATAGCCGGGCACATACTGCTGGATGCGCTCGACCATGGATTCGATCGAGCGAAGGATCTTGGCCGCGTCGGCATCCGGCAAGACGCCGTACACGGTATTGCGCATGAGGATCGGCGGCTCGGCCGGATTCAAGACAATGATCGCCTTGGCGCGCGCTGCGTGGCCAATCTTCTCCAACCCTCGAGCGGTAGTTTCAGTGAATTCGTCGATATTCTGCCTGGTGCCAGGACCGGCGCTTTTGCTCGCAATCGTCGCGACGATTTCGGCGTATTCGACCGGGGCCACTTCGTCGAGCGCGCTCACCAGCGGCACGGTGGCCTGACCGCCGCAACTCACCAGGTTGACGTTGCTGGCGCCGACATGTTCATCGAGATTTACCAGCGGAATGACGTAAGGCCCAACCGCCGCAGGGGTTAAATCGATGGCGATTTTTTTTGCATCACGCAAGAGCGGTGCATGCTTTTTGTGGGCGGCTGCTGTGGTCGCATCGAAGACGATATCGAAGGTCTCTCTTTGCTTGAGCAATCCGTCGATGCCCTCGGTGGTAGTTGCCAAGCCCTCTTGGCGCGCCCGCGCCAAGCCCTCCGAATCAGCAATGATGCCGGCCATAAGCACGGGACGCAGGAGATGACTCCGTTTGAGTTTGTACATGAGGTCGGTGCCGATATTGCCGGAGCCCAAGATCGCTGCGCGGACTTGATCCATCGTCTCCCCCTATGCGAACCGAACTGAAACCGTGCCGAGGCCGTCGAACGAAGCTTGCAGCAAATCGCCCGCGCTCACATCGGTGGCCGCACAAAGAGCCCCCGGCATGACGATTTCCCCCGCGCCAAGACTCACGCCGAATTGTCCCACCGCATTGGCCAACCATGCGACGGCAACCGCGGGATGACCCAAAACGGCGCCACCAGCCCCTGTCTGTACGATGTCGCCGTTTTTTTCGAGAACCATTCCGACAAGCTTGAGGTCAAACTCCTCGATGCGCTTTGGCGAGTTGCCGAGTACGACTCGCGCCGATGAGGCGTTGTCGGCGATGGTGTCGCAGAGCTTGATTTTCCAGCCCTCGATTCGGCTATCGATGATCTCCAGCGCCGGAACGACAAACCGGGTCGCGGCCAGAACCTGGGTGGGAGTAACACCCGGCCCCTTCAGTTCGCGGTCGAGAATAAACGCGATCTCCGGCTCGATCTTCGGCTGAATCAATTCGCCCGCTAGGAAAACCGCCGCGTCCGGCAAAACCATGTTGTCCAAAATATGACCGTAATCCGGCTGATCGACGTTGAGCATCTTCTGCATCGCCTTGCTGGTCAGGCCGATTTTTTTTCCCACCACCTTGGCGCCGTCGGCTTTTTTCATTTCGATTAGCGCAAGTTGAATTCGATAGGATTCTTCCGGAGCGATCTTCGGATATTTCTCGGTGAACGGGCGGAGCACGATCTTGTCTTTTTCAGCCCGATAAAGCTCCTGCGCTTCCTTTCGAATCTGCTCTTGAGTTAGTCCTTCCACGGTCAGCACTCCAATCTCATTGCGCTTTGGCCTTTGTGGGTTTCTCGTAACCCAATTGTTCCGAGATCTCCGCCGCGACTGCCATGACTAACCTTCCGACACCGGGAATTTTTTGAGCGGCGAGACGAGCGGACGGTGCGGCCGTACTAATCGCGCCGACCATGGCACCCGTGTGATCTTTGATCGGCGCGCCGACGCAGCGCAGGCCGATCTCGATCTCTTCGTTATCGACGGAATATCCGCGCCTGCGGATGACTCACAGATCGGTGAGCAACCGATCGAGAGTCTTGACAGTGTTGACGGTGTAGGACCGTAGAACGCGACTGCGGAAAATGTTCTTCACTTTGTGATCGTCCAAACACGACAGCATCGCCTTGCCGAGAGACGTGCAATACGTGGGAATATGTCGGCCGACGCGGGAAGGCATGCGCAGCGCGTGAGGACCCTCGACTTTATCTAAATACAGCACTTGATCGTCATCCAATACCGCGAGATGAACGGTTTCCTGGGTCTCGTTCATGATACGCATCAAAAACGGCCGACAAATCTCCCGCAAGTTCAATTGCGAGACAGCCTGGTGTCCGAGTTTAAAGAGTTTGATCCCCAAATGGTACTTACCGGTGTCGGGATTCTGTTTAATAAGATCATTGTACTCAAGCGCCATCAAGATTCGGTGAGCGGTGCTGCGGTGCAAACCGGTCTTGGCGCCGATTTCGCTGACGCTCAGCTCTTGATGATCAAAGCCAAAACTGTCCAGAATCTGTGCCGCTCGGTCGATCACGTGAATCCGGTAGCGATCCGCGGGAGCTTTGGACTTTCGTTGATGCGTCGCGATTGCCTCCACTGGAGGAGTCTTTTTTAATTGTCTCATATGCTAAGACGGCGTTTCGAAATATTACTGAACGGTATTGATAGTGTCAATCATTGATTTACGATCGAACGCTAACACATTGTGCAGACGCCCCTCATCGGTAGTAGCTTTGGGATATGGACAGATCATTTTCCCAAAAGTTGTCACCTCCGAATGTTTTTCTCGCGGTCCCGGTCAGAATTTCGCCCGATAGGGGTGACGACGGCTTTCGCCGTCCCCGCCCTCCGAACCGTGCGCGCGGTTCTCCCGCACACGGCTTTCCAGTCGGTAGTTTTTTCATTGAGATTGGCTCGCCACTCAACGGGCCGTAACCATGGTAAACAGCCGCTCGGTGGCGAAGAAAGCATTGGGCCATCTTAGACGGTCATTAACATATCGTCCTAACCCAGGACGCTTGTCCTGCTTGCGCAGGCGTAGAAAGCCGCTTCGGGTTCCGTCGTCACTGCTCCACGGACTGCATCATCCGTTAAGGGCAACGCTGCATTGACTTAAGGTCTTCAATTGGTAACCTGGAGCCGATGAAACGGTCGTTTATCGGCGTGACTTTCGCTCTATTCTTCGTGTTCGGCACGTTCGGGACTGAAGCCCATCGAACCCAAGTGAACGCAAAAGAGGCGGCCGAAGAGGATGCCGCATCTGAAGAGCGCGAAGAAAAAGCTCTTCGATCGTCCGTCGCTCCAAAACGATCCCGCGCGCGGCAAAAAAAGAACACACGGAATTTCCCCAGTGTTTGGATTATTGTCGCGCGATCGCTCGACGGCAGTCGATCTGTTTCTTCGATTCATTCTTTGTTCCGGGCGCCTGTTTCAGTTCATCTGCACAGCGTTCTCCAAGTCTTTCGGATCTAGCATTTCCGTTCTCTTCAAAAGCTTTGCCCACTCGGCCCGCGCGAAGACGCCCGAGGGCACTCTTGCCGAACAAAAGGAGAATGGAATCATGGATTCGGAACGTTTGTTACTGTGGATTGCTTTCAATGTATTTGTGCTGGGAATGCTCGCTCTCGACTTGGGGGTTTTTCACCGCAAGGCGCACGCGGTATCGATCAAGGAAGCCTCGACGTGGAGTGTCATCTGGATCGCGCTGGCACTGCTCTTCAACACCGGGATTTATTTCTATTGGGGCCAGGGAAAAGCCCTCGAATTTCTCACCGGTTACGTCATCGAAAAATCGCTGAGCGTGGACAATCTTTTTGTCTTCTTGATGATCTTTCAATATTTCGGAACGCCCGCTCAGTACCAACATCGAGTTTTGTTCTGGGGCATTCTGGGTGCGCTGATTCTGCGCGCGATTTTCATTGCTACCGGCTCCGCCCTATTGAGTAACTTCCACTGGATGATCTACATTTTCGGCGGCTTCTTGGTGCTCACGGGAATCAAAATGTTCCTTCAAGGCGATGAAAAGCTGGCGCCGGAAAAAAATCCCGTCGTGCGTCTGTTCGAGCGTTGGGTTCCGATCGATAAATCTTATCACGGCCAGAGCTTCTTCGTGCGCAAGGAAGGAAAACTCCATGCCACGCTTTTGATGCTGGTATTGATCATCGTCGAAACCACCGATGTGATTTTCGCTGTCGACTCCATTCCCGCCATCTTCGCGATCACGCAAGACTCGTTCATCGTTTATACATCGAACGTCTTTGCTATCCTGGGGCTACGCGCGCTTTACTTCATGCTCGCGGGAGTCATGGAAATGTTTAGTTATCTGAAAGTCGGCTTGTCTTTCATCCTTTGTTTTGTTGGCGCCAAGATGTTGCTCGTCGACGTTTACAAGATCCCCATCGACATGTCTTTGGCGGTTATCGGCGGAGTCTTACTTTTGTCGATACTTGCGTCTTGGGTGAAGCAAAAGACCCAGACTGCCGAACCGCCGTCAAAAATCGGCCGCAAGGTTGCGCGGCCGCGCACAGTCGTTGCTCCCGCCGGTGCCTACGTTCCTTCATTCGTGACGTGTTGCGCATCGATTGTTCTTCTCATCGTGGTCCTTGCTCTCGTCAAGTGGGACGCCGTTGCGCGCGGTCCCACGAGCAATGAGGCGATTGCCGTGCTGCGCGTGGTCGAGCGCGAGCTCGCGGCCGTACAAGAACGACAACCGGTCAACGACCAATCGATTGTCGATCGTGCCAATGCTTCGCTAGATGAAGCCTGGTCGAAGCTTGAAGAGAAACGTTATCAGGAAGCGATCTTGAGCGCCCAAGCGGCCTACCGGATGCTAACGGAAGGATCAAAAATGTTACCGGACTGATTGTCGTTTTCGCCACCCCGCCGCCGGCTCGAATGTATTCGACATTGAGATTTTGCTCGCGGAAGTAGCCTTTCTCGATGGCGACGAAATGGTCCATGTACGCCGCGCTCGGCGTGACCAGAGAGACCACGATGTTTTCCGCTTGGACGAGACCGCGACAAAACGGCAACGAAATTAGCAAACAAAAGTGGCGAAATTTTCTCACACCAAAATCCTCTCGACAGTTAATCGTATTGATTACGAACAGCAACTGGTACTTCCTACGAACGACTTTTGTCAAGCCCGCCTTATCGGCGCTATGAACACACGTCAAGCGGATCAAACTCGGCAGTGCAGCGGATTGACTCTGAGATGGGCTTTTTGTAAGACACAGCTTGTCGCTGTTCAATCCATCTCAGATCATTAAATGAGACTAAAAGACAAAATCGCCTTAATCACCAGCGCGCAAAATCCTTGCGCTCCCGCCATCGCCTTGGGATTTGCCCGAGAAGGCGCAAATTGCGTCGTGGTCGATGACGACGCGAGTCAAGCAGAACAGCTCGCCGCTCAAGTTAGATCTCTCGGCCGGCGCGCTCTGCCGCTCCGGTGCGACGTCACCAAAAAATCTCAAGTCGAGGAAATCGTCAGGCGCGCCGTCGCTGAGTTCGGGCGCATCGATGTCCTGCTCAACTGTTCGGGGATCACGCCCGAAAGCAATTTCCTAACGTTGACCGACGAAGTATTCAACAAGTGTCTCGATCGCGGGCCCAAAGCCTACTTTCTTACTTGCCAAGCGGTCGGACGGCAGATGGCCGAGCAACGCTCCGGCAAAATTATCAATCTTTCGACGACTGATGCACGCATCGGTTCGGGCGAGTCGGCGGGTAACAGCGCTGCCTACTCCAGCATCGATTCGATGACCCGCGCTATCGCCCAGGCGCTGGGATACTATGGCGTTAACGTGAACTCGCTCGTCAGCGGACCGATGGATAATTTTTCGGGAACTGGCGCGGAAGCGGGAGAGCGCCTGCGGCGCATTCCCATGGGTCGCTTGGGCAAACCTGAAGATCTTGTCGGCGCGGCGATTTTTTTGGCCACGGATGATTCGAATTTTGTCGCCGGCGAGAGCCTCTACGTCGATGCCGGCTACTCGAATGCCGCCGTCACCGAGGACAGCTTTCGCCCCGCGTGGGCCCGGACTTGGGGCAAATTCGAAGTTCCACCTCATAGCAAGTAAACGCAGAGTCTCTAAGGAGGCGATGTTATGGGAACCAAATTCAAGGAAATCAACACGCTGTCGTTCATCGGCAATGTCGGCCCAAAGACCGCCGATGAATATATCGAGCGCGCCAAACGAGCGGGACAGCGGGTCTCGTAATCGGTTGGATTTTAGATGGCCCGATCCTTCAAAGAATTCTGCGACTGCCCGTGCCGTCATATCGGTCCCTCGACCTTGCTCAGGATAAACTCCAGCGGGTATCCAACCCCCACTAAATCTCCCCCTTTGCTAAGGGGGAGACAAAGACGGGGTCCTGGATTCCGCGTCGCGCTGACCCCGTCCTTTGATCCGGGGTTGCCTGGAATGATTTCTGAATTAATATCAGACGGATTTCGCAAACTAACGTACTGTTGCCTTTTTCTATTGCTCGCCATCGCATCCTCGGCCGCCGCAGCCGAGAACATACGAGTGTCCTATGCGACGCTCAGCGCCGCTTACATGGATCATATTTGCGCCATGGAAAAAGGCTACTTCCGCGAAGAGGGCCTAAATATCGAAGTGATTCGTGCCCCGGGCGGGGTAGCGACTCCGGGTTTGTTGTCGGGCCAGTTTCAATTCAGCAGCTCGGCAAGCTCGGCAGTAAGCGCCGCGGTGCGCGGCGGCCCGGTGAAAATCGTTTACACAAATCTCTCGCGACCGAGCTACACTCTGGTTTCGATAAAACCGGAAATCACTTCAGCAAAAGAGCTGGTCGGCAAAAAAATCGCGATCAATAGTTTCGGCGATACCGGCCACCTATCGACGATTCTCTATCTCAAAAAAATGGGCGTCAACCCTTCGTCAGTGCTTTTCATCGCTGTCGGAAGAAATGAAGTCCGTTTTCCCGCGCTTCGTACCGGTGCGATCGACGCTGCCCCGCTGGTGCCACGGGATATGGTCCTATTAAAAGAGCAAAAACATTTTGTCCTGGCCGATCTCGGCAAAGAAATCCAACTGGTATGGAACGGGGTTGCCGTATCGAACAAGCTATTGACCGAAAACCCGCAACTGGTAGAACGATTCTTGCGCGGGCTGGCCAAGGGCCGGGATTTCGCGCGGCGCTACCGAGACGAGACTATTGCGCTCATCAGCAAGCGCGATCCTTCGCCTCTGGACGCCATCAAAGTCGACTACGAAGTAACCAAAGCAAGCATGACCGAAGACGGCTCGTTGCCTGACGATGTTCTTAGAGACGAAGTTGCGACTCGCGCCGAGCTGACCAAAGTTGCCATTCCCCCTAACATATCGACCGTATTTGATTACAGCGTTACGAGAAAAAACTACGCCCAGTTAAAGGCAACCGGCTGGCAGCCGGTTCGATGAGGCTATGAAACTCGAAGGAAAAATCGCCATCGTCACCGGCTGCAACGGCGAATTTGGTTCGGCCATCGTCCCCGGTTTTGCCGCTGAAGGCTGCGACGTGGCTTGCGTCGATTTTAAACAGGCCGACGCCGACATTGCCGCGGAAAAAGTACGGCAAAAAGGCCGGCGTGCGCTGGCAATCGCCATCGATCTGCGTCAACGCGCGGAAGTCGAGGCGATGGTCAAGCAAGTCGTCGATGCCTTTGGACGCATCGATATTCTCGTCAACACCACCATGGCTTCTCACAACCAGGAGTTTCTGAATGTTCAGGAAGAAGACTTTGACGATTCCCTGAGTCGCGGCGTGAAGAGCTATTTTCTTACGTGCCAAGCCGTCGCGCGCCACATGGTGACACAGCGCTACGGGAAGATCATCAATCTAAGTTCCATCGTCGGCGTGCTCGGCCCCGGTCAAGCGGCGTCATGGACCGCGGATCGAGGCGCAGTCAACGGCCTCACCCGTGCCGCGGCGCATGCGTTGGGATTTTATGGCATCAATGTAAACGCGGTCGCGCGCGGCAACACCGCGCGCAAGCCTTACAATCCCGGCGTTCTCGAGCGAGTCCGCAGGCTGCCTCTGGGAAGAACCGAAACTGCCGAGGATATGGTTGAGCCTTGCGTCTTTTTAGCTTCCGACGGCGCCAGTTACGTAACCGGAACGATTCTCTACGTCGACGGCGGTTACACCGTCGCCGGGGTCACAGATGACCGTTACCGCCCTGAGTGGGCGCGCGCGGACGCCGAGGAAAATAAGTAGCGTTGTTAGCCAGGCCGACGGGTTCTGAATTGGTCGATTGGAAGTCGACTCTTGCTCCTGTCATTCCGGCGGAATCCAGGCGGTTTTTGATCGTGAACTGAAAGCGAACCTGGATGCCGGCGTTCGCCGGCATGACGAACATTCACTTCGCCTGAAGGCGAGGGATTTCAACCATCCCCGAAAAGACATTAATGGGATGTCATTCTGAGGCAGCCGAAGAATCTCGACTGATCCGTTGGCACCGAACGACGAGATCCTTAACTTCGTTCAGGATGACAACCGAAGAGATTTCCCCACGATAGTCCCGTGCGGCAGAGGAAATAAGTCTTTAATTTTGTATTTTATTCTCAAACCGTTTCGCTGGCCAACACGCTCTCGGCGAACATCTCTTTGATCTCAAGTTTGCGGTCCGTCACGCCTATCATTTCCGCATAGCGCGCCATGGTTTCCAACACGAGCCGGTTGTCTTTAATATTGTAGGGCCACGCGTCTTCGCCAAAGAGTTCTCTCTCTTCTTCCAGCTCGGCGCCGTACCAGGCGAGAAAGGATCGCCGCGTATCGCTCACATGCTTGATGCCGATCTCCTTGGCTTTAATAAAAGCTTCGACGAGACTTCCAGCTACCCACGGATGGCGCTCTAGTATGGAATTTTTCACAACGACGACATGGCGAATCGGAAAGATTTTCGTGCGCAGATAATATTGTTTTTCGACTTCGCGAAAATTTGGCCACAAGCGGCGCACTCCGGGAATATGACGTGTGTGCTTCGGAGTGATTTCCGGCAGCATGCAGGCGTCGATTTCACCAAGCGGCAATGCGTCTTCTATCTTTTGTCCTTTCGGTAGGCGCTCGATTTCCATCCAATCCGGTGGTTGCCAGCCGGGGACTTGTTCCTGCTGATTGGTACGAATTCTAAGCGAGCGCGCCGGGACACCGTAATCTTCCTGCAACACGCCGCGCATCCACAGCGATACCGGATTGAAGTGGGCACGCATGCCGATAATTTTGCCGGCAAGATCTTCGGGCTTTTGAACACCGCTTGCAGAATTGAGCAGCACGTTGCCATGGCAAAATTTCCGGTGCGGAAATACCGGGATCGCACTGAACGGCGCGCCGCGGGCCATCCAACCGAGAAACACGCCCATCTGGAGCTCGCACACATCGAATTCGAGATCGCGAGAAAACCGTCTGTGGCGCTCCTCCGACGGTAACGCGACGACTGTGAGATCGATGCCTTCCGCCTTCACGGTTCCGTCGACCAAAAAGCGCGTTCGGTCGTATTCGTTGCAGGATAATGTCAGACGAAGCTCCATGTTATGAGGCTAATTGCGGTTTAATCTCGTTTACCAACAGACGCGCCTGCGCGCGCACATCGTCCGACGCGATCCGGGCGATGATAGTTGTGAGACCTGCCCCGGCGTATCCTTTTAGCAAACGCACGCATTCTGCCGGCGTGCCGAAAATAGTGAAGTGGTAACTGATTTTTTGTCTGGGTTGCTCGAAGAAACGCTCCATCCACTCCCAGCCTTCGTCTTTCGCTTTGGCGCCATCGCTTTGAATATTGAAACTTGCATATAGAGCGCTGACAGGACATTTGCCCAGGCGGCCGTGCTCCTGGGCATATTCATCGATTTTATGCCGCGCCGCAGCAAATCTCTCCAACGTCGGCGCCAGTGTGACCCAGCCGTCACCCAGACGGCCGACTCGCTTAAATCCATTCTCGTTTCGATCCGCGGCGATCCAGATAGGAATCCCCGGCTTTTGCGCCGGATGAGGCAGTATTCCAACATCGTCTAATTTGAAGTAGCGCCCATCATAGTTGATCGTCTTCTCGCTCCAAAGCCGGCGCATGATTTCGATCGACTCGTTCAACCGTCCTGCTTTCTCCTGGGGAGGAACTCCACAGGCCGCAAATTGACGTTGGATGTAATCTCTTACCGGTCCGACGCTGACGCCAAGGATAATCCGGCCTTTCGAGATAACATCCAGGGTGGCGAGCGCGTGAGCCAACAGGACCGGATTTCTTAACGCCGGGAGCATGGGAACCGCGCCGATTCTAATTTTGTTCGTGCGCGCCGCCAGCGCGGCCATGGTGGTCAGACAATCGCCGCGCGCTTTGTCCAAAACCGTGACGCTGTCGCCCAACCAGATATGGTCGAAGCCCAACTCCTCCGCTAGTACCGCATCCGACCACAGTTGATCGAAACTCTTCGCCGCGTCTTCTTGGCGGATGATTTGTCGCGTGTGCAACAGTAACCCGATATCCATTTAATTTTCTTCTGTCGATTTCCCGACGGATGAGCGGGTAATGCTGATTTCCAATCCCGTCAAAGTCCGTCATTGCCGCATGTTTTTACCGTTCGACTGGGCTCACGGCCCTGAGGGTCTCGAAGGGCGGGAATCCAGGCGAAAGTCCGGCTGGACCAATCAAAACATTCGGGGTGAATCCCATCG
>WNFV01013054.1_pt1 | contig 11782 bp, 13 predicted proteins | sample 5400101 | NCBI WGS metagenome assembly WNFV01 (sample SAMN13153361, study PRJNA577476) | soil metagenome | isolation source: 115 cm soil or saprolite under grassland replicate 1 | place: USA:California | collected 2016-06-15
ATGTTCCCGGGCGCCGCGCGGAGCGTCAGGATGACCGTGTGACTGCCAGAACCGAGGGGCACGTCGTTGGCGAGAGCGACGACGAAGATGCGTCGCTCCTCGATTCGGACGGAGCTGCCCTGGTACTGGACCGCTTCCGCTTTCCCATGGGTCTCATTGATCGCGCCGCTCACGGGTGCGCCGCTCCGTTGGAGCTCCGCCTTCAAGTATTGGCCGAAGAACAGGTCGTCCTGCGTGTTTACATAGGCCGAATCGTTCAAGTCGCGGCCTGCGAGGAAGGCGGCATCCCTCACGAGGACGGTCGTCGCCTCAATCTTGATCACGTGGGCCTTCGAGAGCCCAACCGGAACGGTGAAGGAATGGCTCCAGGTCCCGGGGTCCACGAGGCTCCCCGTCGTCGGCGTGACGCTGAACAGGTGGTATTGCGTCACCTCGTCGTAATCGGTCAGGCCGTCCTGGTCCGTATCCCAACTCAGAGGATAGGTACGTGCGCACCTCGTCTCCGTCCGTGAGCCCGTCTCGTTCCGTATCCGGCAGGAACGGAGCCGTCTGGCTTCTGCCGCCGAGCGGAAACACCTCCTCTCCGTCCTTGAGGAGGTCCTGATCCGTATCCGCGATGTTCGGGTCGGTCCCCATGTGCATCCGCACACGCGCGGACGTGAGGACGCCGGCAAGTGGGAAAAGCGGTGTCCACGATTTGATCGTGACTCGCCATTGCGGGTTGAGGAAATCCGCGAGGCCGAAGGCGGGGCCGAGCAAACCCGCATCCCGTTGCGCTTGCGTGAGGCTCGCCGTGTCCTTCGTCAAATCCATGGAGATGACCGTGGGGGTCGAACCGCCCCCCTGCCCCCATTTGCCCGTCACGGGCGCCCCCGTGGACCGACCCCATGATGTCTCGGCTCCGACGCCAGCGTAAAGGGCGCCGAGGGTCCCGGTCGACGGACTGATACCGGCGGGTGGGGCCGATGCCGTCAAGACACCCGGACCGGCCCCGCTGATCGGACCCGTCCCGGGTTCGGGTGGGCATGGGCACCCCGGGTTGTTCACCGTCACCGAGATCGATTTTTGCAACTTGTTCCCCGCTCGGTCGTAGGCCACGGCAGCCAACGTCTTGGCGCCGTTGGCCAGACCTTTCGTGTTCCAGTTGAAACAGTAGGAATTGGTGCAGTCGGGGACGCCCCAATCCGTCTTGACGAGGGCTCCGCCGACTAAGAACTCCACACGATCCAGATTCGCGTCGGACGCCTGCGCGGTCACCAAGACGGTGTTCGACACCGTCGCCCCCGCCGGCGGGGTCAACAGGGCGGCGGTTGGGAGGGTGTTGTCCACCGTGATCGTCCGATTGCTCCAGGATGACTTTCCGTCAACAGTCCAGAAGCGCACCTGGACCGCGTAGTCCCCATTGACCACGGCGGCCGTGTTCCAAGACCAATCAAACACATAGCCGTCCGGAGTGACCGTGTCCATGGACATCAGGACCCCACCCAAGTGGAATTCGGCCCTGGTGGCCTTGATGCCGTTCGTGATCTTCGCGACGACCACGGTCACCGAGCGCGCGTCGCCTGGAGTTACGGCGGCCTCCGGGACGACCTCGTTCTTCCCAGGGTCCCAAAAAGGTCGGTCGATCCACCCCGACTGCCCTTTGTAGCCGACCCGGGCGGAGATCATGTTCGTGTTGTGGACGAGACTCACGTTGACGTACCCACCTTTCGAAACCCCCTTCCAATTGGGGAGGGAGAGATCCCAGCTTGCGCCCGGATGGATTCCGGGCTGAAGGGCCGAACCGGTCGATGGTTGGACTACATTGGCCTTGACCTCCAGGTACCAGACATCCGCGTTTTCATTCACGGTCGGGATGCCGTCGAGGTCGTCGTCGGTGGATGCCGAAATAATCGGCTCCAGGGCGACAAACAGGAGGACCGCAGTCGCAAAGGCTGCCATCCCGACCATCCACACAGGCTTTCTGGGACTCGTCGAGTTTTCCAAACTGCTCCCTCCGCAGTTGACGTGACTGACTCGTCACTCCGAAAACGGGCCCGGCATGCCATGGTGAATATTCAATCTATTCGTATCCCCGCACATAGGACATGACCCAACGACTATCGCGCTGTCGAGAGGCCGCCTGCCTTCGCCGTGGGCTTCGGATCGCCCAAATCGACCGCCAAGTTAACTCGAGATGCACGACAGGTTTCTCCAATCGACCTTCGGAAGATGGATGGCCGGCGTGCGTGTTCATGCTCCGAAGAGGAGGTTTATTAGAGGAAAGGCCTCTTGTTGAATGAGGCGGCCAAGATGGATACGACGTACATTTCCATGGAGAAGAAAGATCGCGTAGCCATTGCATGGATGAATAAGCCGAAAGCGAACACGTACGACGCGGATCTTATGCGAGACCTCAACACCGTAATCGACGAGGTCCGCTTTAACGACGAGGTCGACCTGTGCGTGATCGCGTCGAAGCTCGACGGAATCTGGTCCGCGGGGGCAGACGTTAACCTCCTCGCGTCGTCCACGCCGGACTACAAGGCGATGTTCTGCCTGAATTGCCAGGAGACGCTGAACAAGATGGAGAGCACCCCGAAGCTCTTCATCGCGGCGATCGACGGGCATTGTGTCGGAGGCGGACTCGAGATTGCCATGGCGACGGACCTCCGCGTCGCCTCCGACGGGGCGTGGCGAGTCGGTTTGCCGGAGGTCACGTTGGGCGTACTCCCCGGGACCGGCGGCACGCAGCGCCTCCCGCGCCTGATCGGCAAGAGCCGCGCGATCGACCTCATGGCCACGGGCCGCATGCTCACGCCGAAGGAGGCGCTCGACTGGGGGCTCCTCAACCGGGTCTTCCCGCGGGAGAAGTTCTGGGACGAGACGATGGCGTTCGCGAAGGGATTGACGTATCCGCAGCACTCGGCGCGGGCCGTAGGCTTGATCAAGCGATCCGTCACGGAAGGCGTCGAGATGCCCATGTACGAGGGCCTCGCGCTCGAACGGGAGTTGCAGAACCGGCTCTTCGCGATGGCAGACGCGAAGGAGGGATTCCGCGCCTTCCTGGAAAAGAGGAAACCGACCTTCCAGGGAAAATAGCCGGGTCACTCCGCCCCTATCGCCGGGGCTCGGTCTCCGTCGAGAGGAACCGTCGGGTCGCCGTCTCGAACGCCCTCAGACGCTGCCGAGGCTTCCGGACGTCTGCGCCGAGTTCGTGGAGAAAGAGAATCCCCTCCTTAGCGTCCTGATAGGCGAATCGGAGCAGGTCCAGTTCCTCGGGCGTTTCCAGGGTCCACCGAAGCGCGTCCCGATCGAGGAGCTCTGCCTCGAGGCCCGTGAGGATCCTCTCCAGTTCAGCTTTTAAGATTGGCCTCGCGTAGTCTCGGTTCTTGCGCGCCGCTTCGTTGATACGGCGGAGCCAGCGCAGGACCTCTCTACGCGTCTCGGCGACATCCTTCCCCGTGCCGTCTTGCCCCGCGGGAGCGCTCCGCAGGAGGAACCCCGCTTCCTTCCCTCGCCAGCGCACGCCAGCGATCGGGAGTTTGGCCTCCTCGGACCGCTTCTCGAGCCGTTCGACGAGGTCCCTTGCGGTTTGAATGAATGAGAGCCCCATCGAAATCGCATGGAATCGGGGCCGTGCCGGAGAGGCGAGCGCCTTCGCCAAAAGATCCGCCAGGTCCGCCATCGGGTCCCGTAGAAGTCATTTCCGACTTGCGGCTTTAGGGTTGCGCCCGAAGGCTCTAAGCGCTACGAGCCGTTCCTCTTCGAGGTCCTATGAATTTCGAGACGATCACGGTCGCGCGTCGCGATTCCGCCGCACTCATCACGCTGAACCGGCCCGAGAAACTCAACGCGATGTCGATGATGATGAAAGAAGAACTCATCCGCGCGTTGCGCGAACTCGACACGGACGCGGCGACCCGCACGATTGTCCTCACAGGTGCCGGCCCGAAAGCGTTCACGGCCGGCGCCGACATCCACGAGTTCCAGGGTCGTACATCGATGGAGCAGTGGCACATGTACGAGCACGGCACCCTCTACGACGCGGTGGACCGGACCGCGAAGCCGATCATCGCGATGATCAACGGCTACTGCTTCGGCGGCGGACTCGAGCTCGCAATGGCATGCGACATCCGCATCGCATCGGAGCGGGCGACGCTCGGGCAGACGGAGATCAACATCGGAATCATCCCGGGCGGCGGGGCCAGCCAGCGCCTCCCGCGCCTCGTCGGCATGGGCCACGCCCTGCGCCTCACGCTGACCGGCGAGCGGATCGATGCGGCCGAAGCCGGGCGCCTTGGCCTGGTGGACGAGGTCGTGCCGCACGCCCGCCTCGAGCCGCGGACGTTCGAGATCGCAGACAAGATCGCTTCGAAGAGCGCCCTCGCGGTGCGCCTCGCGAAGGCCGCGGTCCGTGCCTCCTTCCGCTTGCCGCTCGATCAAGGCCTCCGGTACGAGCAGAGCCTGTTCGCCCTCGCGATGACGTCGGAGGACAAGGAGGAAGGCGTGCGGGCGTTCCTCGAAAAGCGCGATCCGGTGTGGAAAGACCGCTGAGGGCGGTTCTCAACCCTGATTCTTCGTGTCACGGCCGATAACCACATGGGAGGGCTCTTAACCGGATGGCGGCGTCGAATTTTCGAGTATGTCCGTCTGGTCGGGCATCGCCGCGGCAGGGGTAGCCATCGCCTTGGCCCTCGCCGTTTTCGGTCAGCCGACGTGGGAGTGGCGGCTCGATACCACGCAGGCGCGCGAAGTGTGGGAGTACGGCGTGTTCTCCGTCCATCACGAGCTCTACAACAAGACCTCCGGCCAAACCGTGACCCAGGACTACTCGTACGCCGACCTCGCCGCCTCGCAACCGCACATGGCCCAGGTGTTCGGCGAGTTCGCCCAGTTCTTCTTGCTTGGGATCATCGCGTCGTTCGGCGGCGTTGCGTTGTCGGCCGTGTCGTATTGGAAACGGATCCGGGGGATCTTCGCGGGCCTCGCGTTCCTCGGCGCCTGCGCATCGATCCTGTACGCGACGTTCGCCATCGTCTTCACGCTCCCAGGTGCAGCGTCTCTAGACTTGCCGACGCTCGGGAGCGGCATCCCGGAGTTCCGGGGGCAGACGTACGATCCCTCAAACGGTACGCTCCTCGCGTGGACTCCCCTCACGGGGTGGGTGCTCGCAATCGTCTCGGGGCTCGCGCTCGCCTGGGCCTCCTCGGACGTCTGGCACCTCGCGCCGCCGGTCAAGAAAGCCGCTCCGTTGCGGGCCGTCCAGCTCTCCCCGGCAATGAAAACCGTCGAGGTGCCGCTCGCCCCGCCTCCTCCGCCGCCGACCGAGTTCGTCGTCGAGGTCCCGCCGGAGCCCATGATCGAGGAGGTCTTCCTGATCGGCCAGAACGGGCTCCTGATCAAACACATGTCCCGCAGCCTGATGTCCGACAAGGACCGCGACGTGGTCGGGAGCATGATCTCCGCCATCTCGTCGTTCGTGCGGGAGGCGTTCTCCGAGCGGGACGGCGAGGTCCACGAGGTCACGTTGGGAGACCACCGCTTCGTCATGTGCAACGATAGCGGGCTCGTGGCGGCGGTGCTCGTGAAGGCGGGTCAGACCGAGGACATCGTTCACCGGCTGCGCCACCTCCTCGCGGTGCTCCAGGACCGGTATGGCGCGCGGCTCATGCACTGGTCGGGCGAGACGATTGAGGGAATCGAGGATGAGCTCTCCGTCCTGTGGCAGCCGTACCACCTGCCTCCACCTCCGGCCTCGTAGCCCTGAAGCGACAAGCCCCGGGCGTTCCTGGGACAGATATTTATGGCGCCGCGGGCTCCCTTCCGCGGGTCTCCCCGACTTCGGTGAGGGCCTTCGAAGGCGGCATGACGCATGGAGCGCGCGATCGTCCTCCTTTCCGGCGGCATCGACTCCGCCGTGACTCTGTGGTGGGCGAAGGCGCGCGGCTGGGAGCTCCGCCCACTCACCTTCGACTACTTCGGCCGGCCCAAGCGGGAGCATCGGGCGATCACCGCCCTCACCCAGCAGGTCGGCATCGAAAACGCCCGCCACGTCGAGCTGCCGTTCCTCAAGGAGGTCGACGACCTCCGCGCGCAGGGGATCGACAACCGCCTGCTCCTCGACTCCCCGGAGGGCTACATCCCCGGTCGGAACCTGATCTTCTACGCCCTCGCCGGCTACTACGCGGAGCTCGATGCGGTTCGGTACATCGTGGGCGGCCACAACGGCATCGACCCCGAGTCGTTTCCCGACGCGAGTCCGAAGTTCTTCAACTTCCTGAACAGCGTGTTCCACCTGAGCCTCTGGTCGTACGACAAGTCGCCGGTGCAGATCCTCGTGCCGCTGAGCGGCAAGTCGAAGGAGGAGGTCGTCGGCCTGGGCCTCGAGATGCATGTGCCGTTCGACGTCACCTGGTCGTGCTACTGGGACCGGGACGTTCACTGCGGCACGTGCGAGTCGTGCAAGGAGCGACGCGCCGCGTTCGCGGCCGTCGGCGTCGAGGATCCGGTCGCGTACGAGGCGTGAGCTAGCGAGACGCAAATCTTATTCGGGAGGGACGAATCCCCCGCCCGTACACCATGTACACGACGACCGTCCGGTCGGTCGGGCCCGTGCGTTTCTTGGAAGACGGCAGCTACAACGTCAAGATGCGCCCGCTCATCGGGCGCGAAGACGGCGCCCGGAAGACCTCGATGCACGAGCTGATCCTGGGCAAGGGCGGCTACTCCGCGATGCACCGCCACGAGTGGGATCACCAGCTCGTCGTCACGGAAGGCCGCGGCACCGCGATCATCGGAGGTTCGAGACTTGCGCTCCGCCCGGGCGTCGTGCTGCTCGTGCAGTCGAACGAGGAACATCAGTTCAAGCAGCGGGGCACGGGACCGCTGAAGTTCCTCACGGTGACGCCAATCTGACGGGAGCGCGGGCCAAGCTTTATGGCCGCCCGCCTCTTCGTGCCGACGATGAAGCTCGGGGTCACCGAGTACATCGACTGCGCGCACCACCTCCCGGGCCACGCGCGGTGCGGGTCCCTCCATGGCCACACGTACCAGATCGACGTGACAATCGAAGGCGAGCACAAGGGCGGGATGCTCCTCGACTTCGCGGACATCAAGAAGTCCCTGCGGACGATCCTCGCCGAGTATGACCACAAGGACTGGAACGACTTCCTCGAGTACCCGACGGTCGAGAACATCTGCGAGCTGATCTCGAAGCGGCTCCGGGAGAAGATCAAGTTCCCGCTGCACGTCCGCGTCTGGGAAGGCCACGGGAAGTGGGCCGAGATCTGAGGCTCAAAGCCCTTCGGTCGCGAGGACCATCAGGCCGACGATCACGAGCCCGAGACCGAGGCCGATGAACTGGGCGAGGTTGAACCGCTTCTGGAGGGCTCCGACCTCCGGACCGTGGGTGCACGACTCCTCGTTCAGGTGTCCGAGGATCTTCTTCGCGCTCCCGACACCGAACACCATGCCGATGGCGAACGTCCCGAGAGCCAGGACGATGGCGGCAATCAGAGTCCGGCCCCACCCACTCCCTGTGAGGTAGGCGACGTCGAACGAGCCAAGGTACAGGTAGAGGATGAACCCGAACAGGATCGTCATGACCGCGCTCCCCGGTAGGAATCGGGTGACGACCGGGATGAACTGCTTCATGAATTCCTTGCTCGAGGCCGCATCGACTCGGGCGAGCGCGCGACGGAGGACGCTTACGCCGTACACCAGCGCGCCGATCCAAGCGATCCCGAACCAGATATGGAAGAACCGGAGGACCAATGCGATGACGTCGGCCATGCGCCGCGAATAGCCCCCCCACTTAAGAATCTACTCCGACGTCGAGCGCAGCCTCATATCCCGGAGGCGACTTCGCGGCTCCATGTCCCACCTCGTCGAAGCAATCGAGGCGGAGGCCCGGGGCGACTTCGCCACCGCGCTCGAGCACTACGCGAAACTGACCGAGTCCGGCTCGTCGCTCGACCGCGTCGGGATGTTCCAGGCGCTCGCCCGCTGTCACGAGAAACTCGGTCGATTGGGGGAAGGGGGCGTGTGGCGGCGCCGGGCAGGGCAGGCGTATCTGCACCTGAAGGACGACGAGATGGCCCAGGACGAGCGGCAGTACCTCGCCCTCGTCGAGTACCGCAATGCGGTCCAGGACCTCCACGGCGACCCGTCGCTGAAGGACGTCGCGAAGGAGTACGCTGCGGTCCTCAAGGACAACTTCTCCGGCGGCGCGGAAGGGCTGACGCACGAAGGGCTCTTCGCCGGCGCGTTCTTCCGAGCGCTCGGTGACCATCTCACCGCTGCGAAGTACTTCTTTGACACGGCCGAGGTGATGAGCGAGCAGGCATCCACGAGCGGCGATGCGGACTTGCGACAAGCGACGATCCTGGCGTACGAGCGCGCGATGGACTCCGCCACGAAGGCCGGCCGTGCGGACGTCGCCCGGGTTGCACAGATGCGAGCGTACGATCTGCGGCAGACGAAGTGAGCGACATGTGCACCCTCATCGCCGTCTGGCGATCCGTCCCGGGATACGACGTCGTGATCGGGATGAATCGCGACGAGTCCGCGATGCGTCCGGCGGATCCGCCGGCCCTGGTCGCGGAGGACCCGGTCATCGTGGCACCGCGTGACCGCCAGGCGGGCGGGACGTGGCTCGGCGCGAGCGGAACCGGACTCGTCGTCGCGCTGTCGAACCGCCGTGGCCGGACGTCGGCGAGCGCGCGATCCCGGGGGCTCCTCGTCCTCGACGTGTTGAGGCAGGCCTCCGTTCCGGGCGTGGACGTCCTCCTACAACGCGAGATGCGCGAACACGAGTACAACTTCTGGAATCTCTTCGTGGCCTCCCGCCACGAGCTGCGGTTCTTCCGGTACGATGGCGAGATCGGGATGACGCGCGGTCGCGAGGGACTCAACGTCCTCACGAACGATGGAGGAAATATTGCAACGGATCCGAAGGTGCAGACGATCCAAGGCCTCCTCGCGAAGACGTCGAACCGGTCGATCGAGGACGTGGTTCGGACGCTCCAGCCCACGCTCCGGACGCACGCGTCTGGCCCGGGCGGCGTGAGCATCTGCGTCCACGCCTACGCTGACGGCCAGCCGTGCTCGACGCCGTATCGCGACTACCGAGAAGTGATCCGGCGTCTCCCGAGTCCAGTGTGACCCGTGCGGCTGCGAAAAGGCTTTTGTGCGCCCTGGGCTACGGCGCCGCGTTGCCCGGCATCACGGACGTCCACGTGCACCTCGAGCCGTATCGCGACATCAAGCCGAAGGTCCTCGAGATGCTCTGGCGAGAGATCCCGGACCGAGATCGCGTCCGGCGGCTCATGGACGATCCGCGAGGCTTCCTAGACCACTTGGATGCCGCGAAGGTGGACCGGGCCTGCCTGATCAATTACGTTGCGCCGGAAGTCATGGGGTTCGCGGAAGCCGACCCGAAACGCACCAAGAACCCGAAGCGGGACGTCGAGCGCCTCGCGTCGAAACTCGAGATGGGCGGGATGAAGATCCATCCGCCGCATCAGTTGTTCGCGGCGAACGCGTACGCGGACGGACGGCTGCCCGCGTTGCGGACGATCTACAAGACCGCGGAGCAGATCGGGATGCCGGTGATGGTCCACACGGGCACGTCAATCTTCCCGGGAGCACGTTCGAAATACGGAGACCCGATGGACCTCGATGACGTCGCACAGGACTTTCCCGACCTGACGATCTTGATGGCGCACGGCGGCCGGCCTCTCTGGTGCGATACCGCGTTCTACCTGCTCCGCCGCCACCCGAACGTCCACCTCGACATCTCGAGCATCCCGCCGAGGAGGCTCCTCGAGTGGTTCCCGCGCCTCGAGGAAATCCGAGACAAGGTCGTCTTCGGCTCGGACTGGCCGGCCCCGGGAATCCCCGGAATCCGGGAGGAGATCGATGCGTTGGAGGCTCTGGCCCTCTCGTCGGAAACGAAGGAACGCATCTTCCGGACGAATGCGGCACGGATCTTCCGATGACCGGAGGGAGGCCGATTGCGGAAAGCTTGGCAAACCTTAATCCGGGTCCGACCTTCCCTGAATCCCACGGGGCGCTGAATCCCAATGGAAAACGGACGAGAGACGATCACCCTGGCCGGCGGCTGCTTCTGGTGCCTGCAGCCCGTGTTCCAGGAACTGCGCGGCGTCGAGAGAGTCGAGGTCGGCTATTCCGGCGGCAAGGTTCAGAACCCGTCGTATGAGATGGTGTGCACCGACACGACGGGCCACGCGGAGGCCATCCAGATCACCTTCGACCCGACGATCGTCTCCCTCGCCGAGATCCTTCGGATCTTCTTCACCGTGCACGATCCCACGACGCTGAACCGCCAGGGTGGAGACTTCGGAACGCAATACCGGTCCGCGGTCTTCTATGCGAACGACGACCAGAAAGGGGCCGCGCAGAAGGTCATCGGGGAGTTCGAAGCAGCGAAGCTCTGGGCCCATCCGTTCGTGACGGAGCTCTCGCCCCTGTCCGCGTTCTATCGCGCCGAGGAATACCACCAGGACTACTTCCGCAAGAACCCGACGGCGGGCTACTGCCGCGCGGTCGTCGCGCCGAAAGTCGCGAAGTTCCGGAAGCAGTTCGCGGAGAAGCTGAAGGCGCCGGTGGCGGCACCCAAAGGCACTTAACGCGCCCGCGCCTCCGCTCCGCCCATGGGGAAAAACCGCCTCGCCCGGGAGACATCGACGTATCTCAAAGGCGCGGCGAACCAGCCCGTCGACTGGCATCCGTGGGGCGAGGACGCGTTCCAACGGGCGAAGGAACTCGACCGACCAATCCTCCTCGACATCGGGGCGACGTGGTGCCATTGGTGCCACGTGATCGACCGCGAATCGTACGAGGACCCCGACCTCGCCCAGGTGATTAACGAGAACTTCATCGCGATCAAGGTCGACCGGGACGAGCGGCCCGACATCGACGCCCGCTACCAGCAGGCGGTCGGCGTGATCACCGGGTCCGGAGGTTGGCCCCTCACCGGCTTCCTGACCCCGGACGGCAAGGTGTTCTACGGCGGCACGTACTTCCCGCCCAAAGACGCATTCGGACGCCCGAGCTTCCGACGCGTCCTGCTCGCGATGGCCGAGGCGTACCGCACGAACAAGGCCGACACGGTGCGGGAGGCCGAATCGCTTCATCGCGCGCTCGCCGAGCGACGCGGAGCCCTCGTCGAAGAGGGCGTCGTGAACGACGCGATGCTGAAAGAGAGCCTCGACGCCCTCCGCGGCCAGTTCGACCCCGTGAACGGCGGGATCTCCGGCCAGCAGAAGTTCCCGCACGCTGGCACGATGGAGTGGGTCATGGCGCGCTACCACCGCACACGGGAGCCCGGCCTCGCCACGATCTTCACGGGAACGCTCGGATCGATGGCCCGGGGCGGCGTCTACGACCAGGTGGGCGGCGGCTTCCACCGCTACGCGACCGACTCGCGGTGGATCGTGCCGCACTTCGAGAAGATGCTCTACGACAACGCCGGCCTCCTTGCGAACTACGTGCACGCGTGGCAACTGACGAAGGACCCGCTCTTTCGCGAGACCGCGGAGGGAATCCTCCGATGGGCAGACGAGGTCCTCTCGGACCGCACACACGGCGGGTACTACGCCAGCCAAGATGCCGACGTCGGCCTCGACGACGACGGCGACTACTTCACATGGACGCTCAACGAACTCAAGGATGCCGTGACCGCGGACGAAGCGGGCGTCCTCGCCCTCCTGTATGAAGTCGGCGACCGCGGCGAGATGCGGCACAATCCGAAGAAGAACGTCCTGTTCGTCGACCAGGA
>WNFV01008271.1_pt1 | contig 11781 bp, 15 predicted proteins | sample 5400101 | NCBI WGS metagenome assembly WNFV01 (sample SAMN13153361, study PRJNA577476) | soil metagenome | isolation source: 115 cm soil or saprolite under grassland replicate 1 | place: USA:California | collected 2016-06-15
CCGCACGGTGCGAGATCCTGGCCCGCCTGGCTCTGGAATCGGCCAGGCTGGGGGCCGAGCGCGGCGACGAGGAGCTCCTGGTGCTGGCCGAGCGCTCGGCCGGCGAGGCCAAGGAGCTGACGCCGCTGTTCGTGGCCCACCAGCCGTGGGGAGCGCAGGCCGATGCCGCCCTGGCCGAGGTGGCGCTGGCCCGGGGCGACCTCCCGGCGGCCGCGGCGGCCGGCCGAGCGGTGATGGGTGCGCTCCAGGAGGCCATGCGCGAGGACGTCTACCCCGAGCTCCTGCTCCCGACGGCCCGGGCCGTCCTGGCGGCCGGCGAGGAGGGCGAGCAGCAGATGGCCCGGATGTTCCTCCAGCTGCTGCTGGCCATGACGGCCCAGAGGACGGTGGACGAGGACGTCCGGGTGCGGTGGGTCCGGGGTCCCATCGGACGTGAATGGTCGAGGCTGGCCGGCCCGGTCCTCGAGGGCGCGGTCGCCGGCCCGCACGGGAACGGTGCCCTGGCGTCGCTGGACTCGGGGGAACGGCGGTTGCTCGGCCTGCTGACGGAGGGGCTGACCACGAAGGAGATCGCCGAGCGGCTGGAGGACGGCGAGGAGTCGGTCCGGCTGCGGCTGCAGGAGATGTTCGCCAAGATCGGCGCCTCGTCGCTGGGCGAGGCCACGGCGTTCGCGCTCCGCGAGGGGGTGCTGTAGGCGGTGCTCCGGGCGCGCGTGGACCGGCACCGCTGCATCGGCGCCGGCAACTGCATCACGATCGCGCCCACCGCCTTCGACTGGCACGAGGGGGACTTCTCGAAGGCCGACGTGGTGGATCCGGGAAGCGTTGAGGACGACATGCTCCGCGAGGCCGCGCTGGCTTGCCCCACCCTGGCCATCGTGATCGAGGAGGTGGAGGAGCTCCTGCCGTGGCAGCTCCGGACCGCCGCCGCCGGGCGACCGCACCGGGTGATGAAGACATTCATGTTCACCGACATCGTGGGCTCGACCCAGCTGGTGGAGGCCCTCGGGGACGAGGCCTGGGAAGTCCTCCTGCGGTGGCACGACGACACGCTGCGGTCGCTGTTCACCGCGAACCAGGGCGACGAGGTGGCGGCCACGGGCGACGGGTTCTTCGTCGGGTTCGACAGCCCCGAGGCGGCGCTGGCGTGCGCGGTGGCCATCCAGCGGCGGCTGGCGGAGCACCGGCAGGCCCACGGGTTCGCCCCCCAGGTGCGGATCGGGGTGCACGCCTCCGAGGCCACGCAGGTGGCCCAGAATTTCCGGGGGAAGGGCGTGCACGAGGCCGCGAGGATCGCGGCTCTGGCCGGCGGCGGCGAGGTCCTGGCCAGTAGCGTGACGGCCGCCGGCACGCGCTATCAGGCGTCGGAGCCGCGGACCGTACCCCTGAAGGGCATCGCCGAGCCGATCGAAATCGTCACCATCAACTGGCGTTGAAGCGCTGTTCGTACTGTTCCGGCGGGCAGATCAGGCCGGGAGGGCCTTGATCTCTCTCTCGGTGAGCCGCTTGGTCGAGGCGTGGAGCCGGAGCCCCACCATGTTGACCTTCCCGGGAACCCAGGTCCCATCCGTCAGGACCTCGACCCGGAGCCCCCCCTCGACGCTCTCCGTCACCCGCCACACCGTCCCGTTGAGCCGGTAGACGCCCGACGACGACCTCTGCATGGCCGTGCCCTCCTTCATCGAGCGGGAGCTCGCCCGCCGATGCGACCGGAAGCGGGAGCCCCCGAACCATGCGGGGGCTCCCACCCGGGTGTCATCTTGCTAAGCGATCGGTCGGACGTTGCTCGCCTGGGGGCCCTTCGGCCCCTGCGTCACGTCGAACTCGACCTTCTGGTTCTCCTCGAGGTTGCGGTACCCGTCGCCCTGGATCGCGCTGAAATGCACGAAAACATCGGGGCCGTCCTCACGGGAGATGAAGCCGAACCCCTTCTCGGGGTTGAACCACTTCACGGTTCCGGTAGTCACTTGCTGTTCCCTCCTTCCCTGGCCACCCCGAACCTGAATGCTGTCCGGAGCGCCTCCGGCTGTGAGCCGGAGAGGGAACTGCTCGTAGCCTCGTGCGTTTGGAAAACGATCCGAAACCTGCGTGCGGAGCCCTCTGGAATCAGCATACACGGTTCGGGGAGCGGTCCCCACCGATCCCGGGCCGGATGGGCCCTCAGGCGTCCGGCTGGGGGTGTCTCGAGCGCGGGCGCACGTACAGGGTTCCGTCGCGTTCGACGACCTCGCCCCGGCCGAGGGGCAGCACCCGGGTGAGGGCCTTGAACGAGGGGCCCAGGCCGGGGATCTTGGCGAACACCCCCTGGGGGCCCCGCACCATCCTGCCGGTCTTCACGTCGTACTTCGACCCGTGCCACGGGCACACCAGGCAGCCGTCGCGCTTGTCGATGCGGCCGTTCGCCAGGTCGGCGAACAGGTGCCGGCACCGCCGGGTGACCGCGAAGCGCTCGCCCGCGGAGTTGCCCACGGCCCACTTCCCCGCTCCGGTCACGGTTCCCGGCGGCAGCTCGGCGGCGGGGCCGACCCGCTCTTCCGTCCCCATGTCCGCCACCGTACAGGATGTGGCCGCCCCGGACTCGCCCCCCGCCTATGCTTCGGCGAACGGGCGCGAGGCCCGGCAGACGGGAGACCTGGAGGGCGCCGGATGACCGAGCTGGAGGTGGTGTCGTACCGCCCCGATCCGTCGGAGTTCGCGTGGACGTTCGGCGGGGTCCGGCCCGTGCGGAGCGTCCGGCCCGGCACCGTGATGGAGCTGTGGACCGAGGACGCGTTCGGCGGCAGGGTCCGAGGGCCGGACGACCTGGTGAGCCGGGTCATCGAGTTCCCGTTCGTGAACCCCCAGACCGGGCCGTTCGCCGTGGAGGGCGCGGAGCCCGGCGACACGCTCGCGATCCACTTCGTGTCGATCGAACCCTCGCGGGACTGGGCCGCCTCGACCACGATCCCGCTGTTCGGGTCGCTCACCCAGACCCACGCGACGGCCGGGCTCCAGCAACCGCTCCCCGAGGTGGTGTGGATGTACGAGGTGGACCGGGCCCGGCGGACGGTCGCGTACCGGTCGCTTCGCGGCGACCACCAGGTGGAGCTGCCGCTCGACCCCATGCACGGCACGGTGGGCGTGGCCCCCGCCAGCTTCGAGGCCCGGTCCTCCCTGGTGCCCGACGCGCACGGCGGAAACATGGACACGCCGGAGATGCGGGCCGGCACCACCTGCTACCTCGGCGTGAACGTGGAGGGTGCCCTGTTCTCGATCGGCGACGGCCACTGCCGCCAGGGCGAGGGTGAGTCGTGTGGGGTGGCGGTGGAAGCGGCCATGGACACCGTGATCGTGGTGGACCTGATCAAGGGCGCCCCGACGCCGTGGCCCCGGCTGGAGAGCGACGCCCACCTGATGAGCGCCGGGTCGGCCCGGCCCCTGGAGGACGCGTTCCGGATCTCGCAGGTGGACATGGTGGAGTGGCTGGCGGCCGAACGGGGCCTGGACCGGCTGGACGCGTACCAGCTGCTGACCCAGGCCGCGGAGGCGCCGATCGCGAACGTCGTCGACCCCAACTACACGGTCGTGACGAAGATGCGGAAGGCCTACCTCCCGTCCGGCGAGGCGTACGGCGGCGCCCACACCCGCCTGAAGGAGATGGCGGCCTCGTACCGGACCGAGCGCGGCTGACGGGTCGCGGATCCTCGCTCAACCGGCGCTGACGGCCGGCTCTCCTTCCGAGACGGCCGCGGGCGACTACGACTGGCCGTGGTGCGGGTGGTGGTGCTTCCCGTGCTTGTCGTGGCCGCCGTGGTGGTCGTGACCGTGATGCCGTGTGCCCGCGTGCGACGGGTGGTGCTTCGGGTGACTGGATCCGTGATGCCCGGCGGGCCGGTGTGACGCCTTCTCGTGCCTGGACCCGGACGAGTGGCCGGGGGTCGAGTGCGCGTGGTGCTTCGGCGCGTGGGTCTTCGGCGCGTGGGTCTTCGGAGCGTGGGTCTTCGGAGCGTGGGTCTTCGGCGCGTGGGTCTTCGGCCCGCCGTCATGGTGCTTGGACTGGTCCTTCGTCTTGCCGCCGTGCCCGTCCTTGTGGCCCTTGTCACCCTTGTCGCCGCCGGAATCGGTGGGTGGAGGGTCCTCCGTGGGTGTCGGGGTGTCCGTGGGTGTCGGGGTGTCCGTGGGTGTCGGGGTCTCCGTGGGTGTCGGGGTCTCCGTGGGTGTCGGGTCCTCCGTGGGTCCGGGATCGGGTGCTCCGTTGTCGCCGGGTGACGGCTGGACGGTCGGCCCAGCGGGCGGACCTCCCAGGGGACTCGAGGCGTCGCCCTGGCCCTGCGGCGAGGAGCCGGGAGACTGCGAAGGGGTCGGGGACGGGCTGGTCGCGGGCTTCGGCGGCGGCGGGCCGCCCCCCTTCGGGTTCGACGCGGACCCCGTCCCGGGGGACGCGACACCGGTGCTGCCGTCGCCGGGGACCGGCGCGGAGACCTGGAACGAGAGCAGCCCCACGCCGGGCAGCAGGAACAGGCTCAGCGTCACGAGCACGCTGAGCGCCCCCGCGAGCATCCGGGCACGAGTGCGATCACTGGTCACTGCCCTATCACTCTCGGCATGGGAATACGGTGACTTGAGGCCTAGGCCACTCAAGTTTCCGAACGAGACTTCCGATGCAGACGCCGTGACCTTTCGGGCTCGCCTGACCCTGTTCTTCCTGGGGATCGTGGCGGCGCCGCTGATCGGGGGGGCCGTCCTGGCCGGCAACCTGTCCAGGGCCCAGGCGGTTCGCGACGCCGACGCCCGGCTCCAGGTGGCCGCGCTGAGCGCGACCAACGCCCTCCAGCAGGAGCGGCTCGTCATCCCGCGCGACCTTTCGTCGGCCGTGGCCCTCCGAGCCGTGCGGGCCCCGACGTCCGCCGGGCTCGACTCCATTCGCCGGTCCGCACGCCTGGACTACCTGGCGGTGGTCCGCGACGGCCGGGTGGTGGCGTCCTCGATCGAGGTCTCCCCCGGGCTCCCGACTGACGCGGCCGCGATCGAGGCCGGCGTGCTCCGTCCGGTCGCCGCGGAGCGCCGTGTGGCCATCCGGGGCAGGAACGTCACCGTCCTGGGCGGGCGGGTGTGGCGGCCGGGCCTGGCCTCGACGCTCGACGTCCGGGCCGTCCTCGTGCTGGACGGCCATCCGGTCGGCGGAGTGCCCGGGTCGTTCTCGCCGTCCCTCCGGCCGGTCACGGCCGACGGGGATCGAGTGGTCTGCATGTGCCGGAACGGTGGGGAAGCATCCGGCCTGGTCCTGTTCACACCGGCGCACGCGGAGGGGCTGGGCCGGTGGTTCCGGTGGCCGGCGGTCGCCCTGCTCGCGGTGGGGCTCGTGGTCCTGGTCTCGATCGCCTACGGCCTGGCCTGGCTCCTGGCCCGTCCCCTGAGCCGTCTGGCCCAGGAGGCCGAGGCCGTGGCCCGGGGAGAGCCCGACGCGGCGCCGGCGGTGGACCCCGCCGCGGGGCGCGAGTTCGGCCAGGTCGAACGAACCCTCCGGAGCGTCTCCGCGGAGCTCACCGGATCGCGGGGCGAGCTGGCGCAGGCCCGGGGCCGCCTGGTCGCCTCCGAGCGCCTGACGCTCGTCGACCCCCTGACCGGGGCGTGGAACCGCCGGTACCTCGACCAGGCCCTCCGCGAGCAGGTCAAGCGGTTCCAGAGATACGGCAGCCCGTTCGCGATCCTCATGATCGACTGCGACCACTTCAAGCGGGTCAACGACCAGCACGGCCACGCCGCCGGCGACGCGGTCCTGGTCGGCGTGGCCCGAACCATCGGTCGTTCGATCCGCTCCGACATCGACGTCCTGGCGCGGTTCGGGGGGGAGGAGTTCGTGGCGGTACTCCCCGAGACCGACGCCGAGGGCGCGGTCGCCGCCGCGGAGAAGATCCGAAAGCTGGTTGCCGGGACCCCGCTGGAACACGAGGGCGCCACCATCGCGATCACCGTGAGCATCGGCGTCACGGCCTGCCCCACGGACGGCCGGGAGCCCGAGCGGCTCCTGGCCACCGCCGACTCCGCCCTGTACCGGGCCAAGCACGCCGGGCGGAACCGGACGGTCTCCGCCTCCCCGCCGGCCTCCACGCCCCGCGAAGCCTGACGTGAGCCCGGAGCTTCCGGTTACAGCCTGAGCGGCCGGGTGGGGGCCATGACGGCCTGGGGGTCGTCCCGCCAGATCTCGGGCTGGACGTCGATGTAGAGCTCGATCTCGTTGCCATCGGGGTCGGCGATGTACAGGCTGTGCGTGACCGTGTGGTCCGCCGAGCCGCGCACGTCGGCCCCGGCGTTCACCAGTGTCTCCAGAGCCTCCCGGAGCTCCTCGTCGGTGGTCCCCACCTTGAGCCCGAAGTGGTACATGCCCGCACGGCGGCCGGCCGGGATCGGTGCGGCGTCGGGCCCCACCTCGATCAGCAGCAGCTCGTGGCGGGTCCGGCCGCTCGAGTACATGGCCATCTGGCCCGGCGCGGCGGCGATCTCCCGCCATCCCAGCACGTCGCGGTAGAACCCCCGCGACACCTCCAGGTCCCGCACGTACAGCACGATGTGCCCGAGCTCCTTGACCTCCATGGCCCTCGTCCTCCTCGCTGCCGTCCGCACTCCCCAACCATCCGGCGTCCCCTCCGATTCCCCGGGCCAAACACCTCCCGGGTGCCCCGGACGTAGGATTCGCCCGGCAGGCGGCCCGGGCGGCGCCGTCCGGGGTTCGGGAGGTGTCATGGTGGCTTCGGTTCCTCGTTCCAGGCGGCAGATCCGCCGGCGCCACGCGGCCCTGTTGGCGGGCGTGGCGTTGCTCGTGTCGGCAACGATCACGGTCCCCGCGTCCGCGGCGCGGAACGGCGCACGTCACCGGATCACCACGCCGAGCGTGACGTACTTCTCGCTGACGAAGAAGATCCGCGACCCGTTCTGGATCACCGCCGGGCCCGACGGCAACATGTGGTTCACCAACCCGAACGGCGACACCATCGGACGGATCACGCCGAGGGGCGTGGTCACGGAGTTCCAGCTGGCCAAGGACACGCATCCCCAGACCATCACCGCGGGGGCCGACGGCAATCTGTGGTTCACGATGCGAGTCCAGGACAAGATCGGCGTCATGGACGTCCGGGGCCACCTGCTGCACCAGTACGCGACGAACCTGCCGGACGCCGAGCCGTACAGCATCGCGCCGTCCCCCGACGGGGTCGTCTGGTACACGGACTCCTCCACCAGCAGCGAGGACGTGCTGGACAAGGTGGAACGGATGACGCTCGACGGGAACACCGTCGAGGACTTCGACCTGGCGCAGTGCGCCTGCGGCCCCATCGGCGCCGCGTACGGCCCCGACGGGAACATGTGGTTCACCGAGGAGCTCGGGGCCACGCCGGAGATGAACGGCTCGGCGTTCGGGACCGTGGACCGGGTCTCGCTGGACGGCAAGACGATCGACCGGTTCGCCCCCTCGGTGGAGCATGCAACGCTGCCCCAGTTCCTCACGCCGGGGCCGGACGGCAACGTCTGGTTCACCGAGGTGAGCGGCGAGCAGCACTCGATCGGCCGGGTCACGCCGGCGGGTGACATCACTGAATTCAAGGTCGCGGAGACGAATGCGTCCACGAACGGGATCGCCGCCGGGGCCGACGGCGACATCTGGTTCACCGAGGCCGGGTTCGGCGGCAGCGACGTGTGGCGGGTCCATCCGGACGGGTCGTTCGTGGGGACGGCGATCCCGGTGCACCCGACACCGGTCGGCCTGGCGGTCGGTCCGGACGGGAACCTCTGGTTCGCCTCCCGACTGGACGGCGAGATCGGCCGGATCGGCGCCGCCCCGGCGGCACGAGGGTTCGTCCTCGAGATCGCCTCGGGGTTCGCTCCGGCCCTGCGGACGGTGAGCCTGGGACGGCTGGTCCAGTGGGTCATGGAGGCGCCCGGGACGCACCGCGTGCGCGACGCCACCGGCATGGGGCTGTACGACTCCGGCCCGGTGGACCCGGTCTCGTTCGCCACGTTCCGCTTCCCCGCGGCCGGGCGGTATCCCTACGCGGACGGCCCCGGGCATCGCCGGGGGGCCGTCGCGGTGGGGATGGACGGGCCAGCCACGGCGGACCTCGGCTCGCCGGCCCACCTGCGGTGGGCCACCGCCGGTGCCCCGGACGGGATGGTGTTCGACGTCCAGGTCCAGCGGCCCGGGAGCGACCGCTTCACGGCGTTCCGAACGGCCACCCCGAGCCACGGGACGACGTTCACGCCGGCCCTGGCGGGGTCGTGGCGGTTCCGGGCCCGGATGCACCCGTCCGGCCAGCCGGGAACGGGGTACTCGCCGGTGCGTGTGGTCCACGTGGGCTGAGCCGTTGGCCCCCCGGAATCGCGTTCGGGCCGCCGCCTTCGCGGTGGCGCTGGCGGCGTCCGCTGCCGGGTCCGTGCCGAACGTCGGGTGTCCGCCCCAGCCACTGCGACAGCGTGCCGGTCCCGTCGCGGGCCTCATCCGTGCTGGCCATGGCCCGCTCCACGTCCCGAGTTCCCATCGTGGCCTCGTGCCCCAACTCCGCAAGCCTCCCGGCGTGCGCCCGCCCCACCATTCCCGTCCCCAGCACCGCGATCCGCATGTCTCCTCCTCCGCGCCGATGTTCGCCGCCCCGATCATGCCTGGTTCACGGGGCCGTTGACCCGGGTACGTCGTCCAGATGATGTCCGCGATCCGGCGGAGGTTCCACGGCAGCGAGGGGGCGGCGTGAGCCCGGCCGAACGCCCGCCGGGCCGGGCGAGGCCGAAGGCGCTGGTGACGGGGGCGCCGGCCGACCTGGACGCGCGCGATCCCGAATTCATCAAGTCCCAGATGCCGCTGGCCTGGCTCCTGGCCACGCTGTACTTCCGGGCGGAGGTCCGGGGGCTGGAGCGGGTCCCGGAAGACCGGCCGGTGCTGTTCGTCGGCAACCACTCGGGCGGGAACATGACCCCGGACAGCTTCGTGTTCGGGCTGGCCTTCGGGACGTACTTCGGGGTCGAGCGCCCCATGTACTCGCTGGCCCACGCCCTGGTCACGTCGTGGCCGGTGATCGGGAAGATCGGGAAGAAGTTCGGGATCATCACCGCCGGGCACGAGGCGGCCACCGCGGCGCTGAAGTCCGGGGCCTGCGTGCTGGTGTACCCGGGCGGCGATGTCGAGACCCACCGGCCCTGGACGGCCCGCCACGAGATCCGGTTCTCCGGACGCAAGGGGTTCGTCCGCCTGGCCCGGGACGCCGGCGTGCCGATCGTGCCGGTGGTGTCCTCCGGCGGGCAGCAGACGTACCTCCCGCTCACCGACGGCGCGAAGCTGGCCAAGGCCCTGCGCCTGGACAAGCTGGCGAGGCTCAAGGTGGTCCCGATCTCGCTCGCTCTCCCCTGGGGGCTGAACATCGGAGACTTCCTGGGACACATCCCGTTCCCGGTGAAGATCCGCCAGGAGGTCCTGCCCCCCATCGACGTGGCCGAGATGTTCGGCGACGACGACGACCGCGCGTACGACTACGTCACGACCCGGATGCAGGAGACGTTGACGGCGCTGGCCGCCGAGCGCGTCCTGCCGTTGCAATGAGGGGGCCGGTGTGGTCAGCCTGAGCCGCCGGGTGATCGTGGACCGGACCCCGGCCGAGGTGTTCGGGCTGGTGTCGGATCCCACGCGGGCCCGGGAGTTCTTCGTGGGCCTGACCCGGTGGGAGCCTCGTTCGAAGAAGCGCGGGGGCGTGGGGACGCGCTACCGCGTCCTGACCCGAGTGGGCTCGATCGAGGCCGGCGGGACCCTCGCCGTCACCGAGTGGAAACCGAGCGAGATTCTGGCCTGGGAGTCCGAGGACGGGATCGATCAGCAGGGCCGGTGGCGGCTCCGGGAAGCCTCCGGGGGCGGGACCGAGCTGACCCTGGAGATCGAGTTCGGCCTCACCGGCCCCGGCGCATGGCTGGCCGAGCGCCTCGCCGCCCGCGTGGTCGGGAGGAACATGACCGCCACCCTCCTCGCGGTCCGCAGGATCCTGGAGTTCAAACGGCCGCCGGGTCGCGCCTCGTCTCCCGGCTGATCCCGGATCAGTCCAGGTTCCGGACGGCCTCGGCCCCCATCTCGAAGTAGCGCAGCAGCGCTTCCGCGACGTTCGGCGGCGGATCCAGGGACTCCATGGCCGCCCGCATGTGCACCAGCCACCGGTCCCGCTGGGCCGGGCCGATCGGGAACTCCGCGTGGCGCATCCGGAGGCGGGGGTGGCCCCGCAGCGCCGAGTAGCCGGCGGGCCCGCCCCAGTACTCCGCCAGGAACAGCGCGAGCTTCCGCCGGGCGAACGACAGGTCCTCCGGCGTGGGATAGACGCCGCGGACCACCGGGTCGGCCTCGACCCCGTCGTAGAACCGGTCCACCAGGACCTCGAAGAACGGGAGTCCCCCGACCTCGTCGTACAGCGTCGCCTGATCGGTCACGATCCCGAGTGTACGGAGTGGGACGCCGTGAACGGCAGGCGCACCAACGCGTCCTCCAGCTCCTCGCGGGTCTCGGCGCGCTCGACGACCTCCGCACTGTCCACGGTGTACGCGTCGTCGCGCCACTTCCCCTCTACGCGGTGAGCGTGCCGAAGCCCTGCTCCTGGAACGCCTGCTTCACCCCGGGGACGGCGTCCTCGAAGGAGAGCTCGAGCTCGATGGCCCTTCCATACTTCACGTCGCATCCACCCCCATCCGCGTCGCGCCCTCGCCGGTCACCGCGACGACCCCCCGACGGGGCTCTCCACGGCTCCCCGAACCAGGTCCAGGAGCACCTCCTCGGGCACGGCTCCTTCGACCTCGACGGTCTCGTTGATCACGGTCTTCGGCACACCCATGACGCCGTAGCGCTGCACCAGCTCGGGGAACTCCGATGCTTCGATCCCGTCGGCCCGGACCCGGTCCGAGGCCATGGCCATCTGGTGGGCGAGGTACACGGCCCTCGGGCAGTACGGACAGGTCGGGGTGACGAACACCTTGATGTGTACGTCCTCTGGGAGTGCCGCCAGGGCGTCCCGGGCCGGCTCCGACAGATCGGGGACTCCGGAGGACATCGCGATCAGGTCGGACACGAGCGTGGCGAACTCGTACCCGGCGGGGATGCCATAGAAGCGGATCCCCACGTCCTTCCGGTCGGGGCCCAGCAGGACGAGGGCCGGGATCCGTTCGATCCCGAAGTCGGCCGCGGCGGTGTCGCCGGCCGCCAGGAAGTCGTGGGCCTCGAGGCGGATCAGATCGGAGGCTCCGGCGAGCTCCTCGGCGAGCTCCCGGGTCTCCCGGCACAGGTCACATTCCACGCCGGGGGGACCGAGCGGCCCCTGCTCCTGGGTGAACAGGATGATGGTCACCTCGCCCTGGAGGTCCTCGAAGCGATCGGCCAGCTCCCGTCGGTCGCGTTCGGATAACAGGGTCATGGTCCCTCTCCTCTCCTCGTTCGAACCGCGCCTTCTTCGGCCCACGTTGCATGGATGCAGGAGGGAGCGAAACGGTGCGCGGGGCTACCCCGGGCCGGATCGCCCGGGGGGCGGCGTCGGTGGCGGCTTCCTCCGGGCCGCCGACCCGGACCGTTCGAAGCGGGCGCGCCCGGCCCGGGCACGTGATCCCCCAGCCGCCTCCTCAGGTCCTCGCGCAGCAGCGACCTGGCCCGGTGGAGGATCGAACGGACCGCCCCGACGGTGCTGCCGGTGAGCCCGGCGATCTCCTCGGCCGGCAGCCCTTGTCCGTCCTTGAGCAACACGACCGTGCGGTAGTGGGCGGGCAAAGCCTCCAGAGACCCCAGGACGGCGGCCC
>WNFV01008813.1_pt1 | contig 11780 bp, 12 predicted proteins | sample 5400101 | NCBI WGS metagenome assembly WNFV01 (sample SAMN13153361, study PRJNA577476) | soil metagenome | isolation source: 115 cm soil or saprolite under grassland replicate 1 | place: USA:California | collected 2016-06-15
AGATGCGAACGAACTTGCGTCCGAGCGCGCGCGCGATCGACTGCCCCAGGGAGGTCTTGCCGACGCCTGGGGGCCCGACGAAGCAGAGGATCGGCCCCGAGAGATCGTGCTTGAGCTTCGAGACGGCGAGGTGCTCGATGATGCGCTCCTTCACCTTCTCGAGGTCGTAGTGGTCCTCGTCGAGGATCTTCCGCGCCTTCTCGAGGTCGAGGTCGTCTTCGGTCGTCTCGTTCCACGGGAGCGACAGGATCCACTCGAGATACGTGCGAATCACGCCGTACTCGGCGGCCGCGGACGGCAGCTTCGCGAGCCGGTCGAGCTCGCGACGCGCCTGCTTCTCCGCCGCCTCGGGAAGATTCGCCTCCTCGATCTGAGCCCGTAGCTCGGCGATCTCCGCCTGCTGCTCGTCGCCTTCGCCCAGCTCCTCCTGAATCGCCTTCAGCTGCGAGCGCAGGAAGTACTCACGCTGGGACTTTTCCATCTCCGAGTGCACTTGCGACTGGATCTTCGTGCCGAGCTCGAGCAGCTCGAGCTCCCGGTTTAGGATCACCGTCAGCTGGCGCAGGCGAGCCTCGACGTCGGCCTCCTCGAGGAGCTCTTGCTTCTCGGAGGTCTTGAGTCGCATGGTCGTCGCAATCAGGTTCGCGAGCGCGCTCGGGTCCTCTGCATTCGTAGCGGCAAGCTGCAGCTCGTCGGGGAGGTAGGGGACGAGCGCGATAATGCGCGAGAAGAGCGCTTCCACGTTGCGCGCGAGCGCCGCGATCTCCTTCTCGCGAGTAATGACGTCGGGCAGCTCCTCGAACTCGCCGACGAGGTAGGGGTCGTCCTGGACGATGCGAGTCAACCGCACACGGCGATGGCCCTGAATGAGGATGCGTAGCGTCCCGTCTGGGACCCGGATCATCTTGTGGATCACGGCCGCCGTGCCCACGGAGTAGAGATCGTCGGCCGACCGGGCCTCGTCGTCGCCCTCACGGGAAGTGACCAGCGCGATGGGCCGGTCGTTCGCCACCGCCTCGTCGACCAGCCGGATCGACCGCTCCTGGCCGATGGCGAGCGGGATCATGGAGTCCGGGAAGACCACGGTGTCCTTGAGCGGGAGGGTCGGCATTACGTTCTCCACGGGCTCCTCCACGCCGTCTTCCTGCTCGATGAGTGTCTCCTCGACAGCGCTCATGCGCTTCCCTTGGTGGTGATCTGAACGCTCAGCTTGCTGGTTGGCCGTTCGGCGAGCGGAAACGTCACCATGAGCAGCCCGCGGGAGTACGTCGCCTTCGCCGCCTCTGCGTCCACGGGCTCGGCGATGGGAATCTGGCGCTCGAACGGTCCGTAGTCGATCTCCATGTGGACAACTCGCTGCTCGCCTGCGCTCCGGCGACGGATGCCCCGGATGACGAGGATCCCGTCGGCCAGCACGAGCTCTGTCGTCGCGGGGTCGACCCCTGCGAGCTCGATGACAACGGTGACCGCGCGGGGATCCTCGGTGCGGTAGACGTCGACCGCCGGGCGGAAGCCGCGGCGTGAGGCGACAAGCCGAGGCACCTGGCAGAGGTCGGCGAAGAGCTCCTCCATCTCCAGCTTGAGGCGGTCGATGTCCTTGCGCGAGCGCATGCGACAATCGTACCCGTGGGCCGCATCCTCAAAGTCTCGGGCGCCGCCTTCGGTCTCCTTCTGTATCTCTGGGTCGCGGGGGTCAAGAACGTCGATGGGGTGAAGGAACGGAAACGGTCGCGCAGAGGGCTTGACGCGTCCCGTAGCCTTCACTAACTTAGTCCGCGCTAACCCCTCCCGAAGGAGCCTGCGTGGAGCGCTTGACCCGCACGATGATCCGTTACCGCTGGGCGGTCGTGGCCGTCTGGACTCTTCTCCTCGTCGTGTCGGTAATGGCCATGTCGGGTCTCAGCGCGCTCCTCACGAACCGCTTCACCCTCCCGGGAACGGACACCCACAGGGCCGAGAAGATCCTCGAGCAGCACTTCGGCCAGAAGACCACGGGCTCGTTCAGCGTCGTCGTCCAGGGCCCGCCCGGCTCGGCCGAGCGGCTCGTTCCTGTGGTGCGGCAACGCGCGGCGAAAGCCGCCGCGGAGCTTCCGACTGGGAAGCTCGCCGGCGTCCAGGCGGTCTCCGACTCGGTGGTCACGGCGACGATCGTGTCCAATCTCGAGCCTGCCGACGCCAAGGGCTATACCGACGACATGCGGGCCGCGGCGGGCGAGATCCCCGGCGCGGAGCTCTACGTGTCGGGACAGGCGGCGATCGAGCACGACCTCGATCCGGTGTTCGCTCACGACCTCAAGGTCGGCGAGCTCTTCATCGCCATCCCGATCGCAGTCCTCATCCTCGCGTTCGTGTTCGGCACCGCCGCGTTCGTCCTTCCGCTGCTGTTCGCGGCCTTCGCGATTCCGACCACGCTGTCGATCATCTGGGTCTTCGCTCACTTCATGGAGCTGACGACCTACCTGCAGAACCTCGTCATGCTCATCGGCCTCGGGATCGCCATCGACTACTCGCTCCTCGTCGTCTACCGCTACCGCGAGGAGCTCCGTAGCGGCAAGTCCAAGGAAGACGCGCTCGTGCAAACGATGCAGACGGCCGGGCGCGCGGTCGTCTTCAGCGGCTCGGCGGTGGGCATCGGCCTCGCGCTCATGCTCTTCATGCCGCTCCCGTTCATGCGCGGGTTCGGCATCGGCGGCTTCGCGATTCCGATCGTCTCTGTCCTGTGCGCGCTCACTCTGCTCCCGGTCCTGCTCTATTTCTGGGGGGCGAACCTCGATCGCGTGCGGCTGGTGCCCAAGCGGGTCCTGGAGCGCCGCGACGCCGAGTACAACCTGTGGATGCGCCTGGCGCGCGCGATCCAGCGCCGGCCCGTCATGTTCGCCGCAGGCGCGGCCGCGCTTCTTCTGGCGCTCGCCTCGCCGGTGTTCGCGCTGGAGCTGGGGCCCGGATCCAACAAGGGCATTCCGCAGAACCTCGAGGGCGTCAAGGGACTGAACGTCATCTCGGACGCGGTCGGCGAGGGCGCGCTCGCGCCGACGGTGATCGTCGGGGATACGGGCCGCCCGGGCGGAGTCGCATCGACCGGCGTCCGAGCCGCCATCGGCGATCTGATCACGGGCCTGCGGAAGGACCCCGAGGTGGCGCGCGTCACCTTTGACGAATCGCGCCAGCACGTCGATCCGACGGGCCGGTACTTCAACGTCGAGGTCGTCGGTAATAGCGAGTACGGCTCGCCGCCCGCACTCGATTTCGTCCACCGGCTCCGGGACCGGATCATCCCGGCCGCGGGCTTCGCCGAGGGAGTGGAGGTCTACGCGGGCGGAGGCCCCCCGGGCGGGGTCGACTTCCTCGAGCTCACGTATGGCGCGTTCCCCTGGCTCGTGCTCGGGGTCCTGCTCCTCACCTACATCCTGCTCTTGCGCGCCTTCCGCTCCATTCTCCTCCCGCTCAAGGCGATCATCCTCAACCTCCTCTCGATCGGAGCGGCCTACGGCATGCTCGTGATCTTCTTCAAATGGGGAGGGGCGGACGCGGTCGGCCTGATCTCCTTCGACCAGATCGAGGGCTGGATCCCGGTGTTCGTCTTCGCCATGGTCTTCGGGCTCTCCATGGACTACGAGGTCTTCCTCGTCAGCCGGATGCGCGAGGAATGGGACGCCGGTCGCCCCAACGACGAAGCGGTGGCGCTCGGCCTGGCCAAGACGGGGCGCATCGTTACGGCCGCCGGGCTGGTCATGTTCGCCGCCTTCATGGGCTTCGTCGCCGGCTCGATCGTCGGCCTGCAGCAGTTCGGCTTCGGGCTGGCGGTGGCGATCCTGCTCGACGTGACGATAGTGCGGGCCCTGCTGGTTCCGAGCGCCATGGAGATCTTCGGGCGCTGGAACTGGTGGCTGCCCGAGAACGTCGCTCGCGTCTTCCGCGTGAAGCCTTCCCCGCTGGCGCGGAAGTCGCGTCCGGCGATGAGCCCGAGCGGGCGTTAAGTTGCTCTCGTGCAGCTTGAGGTAGTCGAGGGCGACATCGCGGCGCTCGAGGTCGACGCGATCGCGAACGCAGCCAACAACGAGCTCTGGATGGGCGCCGGCGTCGCGGGCGCGATCAAGCGGGCCGGCGGCCGCGAGATCGAAGCCGAGGCTATGGCGCAGGGGCCGATTGAGGTCGGCGAAGCAGTGGCCACCGGTGGAGGCAGCCTGCATGCCAGCCACGTCGTCCACGGGGCGGTGATGGGCCAGGACCTGCGTACGAATGCCGACCTCGTGGCCCGCACGACGCGCCGCGTTCTCGAAGTCGCCGACGAGCTGGGTGCTCGCTCGCTCGGGCTGCCGGGGTTCGGGACCGGTGTCGGCGGCTTTCCGCTCGAAGAGTGCGCCGCGATCATGGTGCGCGAGGCGCGCGCGTACGAGCCGCGAAACCTCGAGCGCGTGGTTTTCGCGGTCTTCGGCGATCAGGCTGAGGAAGCGTTCCGCCGCGCGCTCGGCGAGCTAGGGGATTCGGACTAGCCCTCCTCCTCGCATTTGACCCGCGCCCCCGCGACTCCCCGACGTCGAAGCTGGTGACGACGTGCGGGTGGCCTGAGAGCCGCGCGGCAGCCAGCGCCTCGCGCTTGAAGCGCTCGCGGAGTTGCTCGTTGCCCGCGAAGCGGTCCCTCTCGTTACTCCCTCGTTCCAGGCCTGATTCATGCTTTCCTTACGAGGTTCCCTTACTTTGTCGATGGGGTCTCACACGGTCATGCGTCGTATCTCCCTCCTGGTAGCCCTCTTCGCCGCGCTCGCGTTCACGTCGAGCGCCGCGGCGTCGACGCTCTTTGTCGTCAAGGGCAAGGGCTGGGGCCACGGCATCGGCATGAGCCAGTGGGGCGCGCAAGGCTTCGCCCAACATGGCTGGACGCATCAGCAAATCCTCGCTCACTACTACCATGGAACGACGCTGGGCGTGAGGACAGGCAACGTCCGCGTGCTGCTCACCAGCGGCCGCTCGAGGTTCCCGCTCGCATCGGCCCAGACTATCTGGGGGGCGGGCAAGTCACTTGCGCCAGGGTCGTACTCCGTGACTCGTTCGGGCTCCACTATTCTCATCGGAGGCAAGACGTTCCCGAGCGGCACGACATTTCGTTCCGCGGCCCATCTTTCCGTCGACGGACAGCCTTTCCGCGGGAAGATTCAGATCTACGCGCCCGGTGGCCTGGCAGCCGTGAACCTGCTCGGGCTGGACCCGTACGTCCGGGGCGTGGTGGCAAACGAATCGCCCTCGTCGTGGCATCAGGAGGCCCTACGGGCTCAGGCGGACGCCGCGCGCTCCTACGCCCTAGCCGCTGGGGGGCATTGCGGGAATTCCGTGATCGGTTCGAACGTGCTCTGCCGGAGCACGAGCGACCAGGTCTACGGGGGCATCAACTCGGAGACTGCGTCGACGAACGCTGCCGTCACGGCGACTGCGGGGGAGGTCGTGATGAGCGGCGGATCGGTCGCGACCACCTTCTTCTTCTCCACCTCTGGCGGAAGCACCGTCAACAAGGCCGAGGAGTGGGGCGGTTCCGACGTCTCGTATCTTCAGACCGAAAGCGATCCCTACGACAACCTCTCGCCTCATCACACATGGGGGCCGACGGACGCCGAGGAAGACTGCCCGGGTGCGGGGCGCGATTGCGTCTTCGCTCGGGCGGCGATGTCGTCGCGCCTCGGCATCAGCGGGATCCGCGACATGACGGTGAGCGCGCGGAACTCAGGTCACCGCGTCGAACGCGTGGACATCGTCGCCGCGGGCGGGACGGCGACGCGCACCGGCGCGCAGATCCGCTCCGCGCTCGGCCTTCGCTCGACCTGGTTCTCGATCGGCGTCCTTTCGCTCGTCCCGGAGAAGACGCGGATCGTTTGGGGAAAGAGCGTCGATCTCGACATCATCGCCCGCGGGGTCCCGAACACAGTGCTGCAGCGGCGGCCCTACGGCGGTGACTGGACGGACGTCATCGCCGTGACGGGGGCGGGCGCGATCTCTGTCTCGCCGCGCAAGGAGACGTCGTACAGGCTCAGCTCACCTGCAGCGACGACGACCGCAACGCGCATTGTCGTCGCGGCCAAGATCGTGCTCGCCGACAGCTCAGCCACCGCGCTGAAGGGCACGGTTCGTCCGCTGTCGCTTGCCGGGAGGACGGTCGTCATCGACAGGCAGCGCCTGGACGGATCGTGGGCCCGCGGCGTGGCGAGGGCGACCGTCAAATCAGACGGCTCTTTCCGCGCCGCCTTCAACGTGAGGGCGGGCCGCGACTACAGGGCGCGTATCACGCCCCCCGCGACGAGCGGCCTCGTCCGCGGCGTCAGCCCCGAGCTGCACGTCCCGTAACTACGCGAGCAGCTCGTCGTCCGCTACGTCGCGGATCTGGCGCGCCGGGTTGCCCACGACGACGGCCCGTGCCGGCACGTCGTGCAACACCACGGCGCCGGCTCCGACAAAGGCCTCCTCACCGATCTCGATTCCCGGGAGCAGGATTGCACCGCCGCCGATGCGTGCCCCGCGGCGGATGGTGGGACCCTTGCGGAGCTCGTGCCGTCTTTCCGTTCGCCCCATGAAGTTGTCGTTCGTGGTCACGACGCACGGGGCGAGAAAGACGTCCTCCTCGAGCCTAGAGTACGCGGTCACGTAGGCGTTCGCCTGGATCTTCGTGCGCGCGCCGACGGCCACGTCGTTCTCGACGAATGCACCGCGGCCGACGACCACGTGGTCGGCCAGGTCGCACCGTTCTCGCACGCACGCCTGGTCGCCGACGATGACGCCCTCTCCTAGTCTCGTCCCCGCGAAGATAACGGCGCCGGCCAGAATGCTCGTTCCGTCTCCGATAACCAGCGGAGGCAGATCCTCTCGCGGCGCAGTGGACTGGGGTCCCAGGGTGGGCTGCTTACCGACGACTGCGTAGTCGCCGATCTCGACGTCCGCGCCGAGCTGTGTCCCCGGATAGATCGCTGCCGTCTTCGAGATCCGCCGCAAGTCAAACGCGCTCCCGCTCGAGCGAGGCCTGCAGCTGTTCGAGCGCCCGCACGACCGCGAGGCCTTCCCGAGCCGCCGCGAAGCGGTCGCCCTGCCCTCGCAGGAGCTGCACGAAGTGCTCGCACTCGAGCCGAAGGGGTTCGTCGTTCGGGACCTTGGGAATGGAGATGTCGCCGGTGCGGGTCTGCCATTCGCCCCAGGTGTCGGCGCGCTGCTCGGGCCCTTTGTCGTAGATCGTCACCTTGCGCTCGAGCTCCATGTCGTCGAAGACGGCCATCTTGCGGTCGCCCACGACGGTCATGCGCCGCATCTTGTGGGGGTCGAGCCAGGAGAGGTGCATGTGTGCGATCACTCCCGACGGGAAGCGGAGGTAGCAGAAAACGACGTCCTCGACTCTCGGGTTCAGGAAGGATTCGCCCCGCGCCCAGGCCTCGAGCGGCTCCTCCTCGACGAGGTGGAGGATCACGGAGAGGTCGTGCGCGCCGAGGCTCCAGAGCGCGTTCTCGTCCCGGCGGATCTGGCCCAGGTTCTGGCGGTTTCCGTACACGTAGAGGAGCCGGCCGAGGTCTCCCGCAGCGACAAGCTCCTTCAGCTTTCCGACGCCCGGGTGGTAGAGGAGGAGGTGGCCGGGCATGAGGACGAGGCCGCGTTCTTCGGCGAGGGCCACCAGCTGCTCGCCCAGGGTGGAGGAGAGCGCGAGCGGTTTCTCCACGAACACGTGCTTCCCGGCGAGGAGGGCCTCTCGCGCAAGCTCGAAATGAGTGACGACGGGAGTCGCGATGGCGACGGCTTGCAGGGTTTCGTCCTCCAGCAGGTCTTCGAACCGGGTCGTGTGCCTGGCTTCAGGGAAGCGCGAAGCGGCGCGCGCGAGCGCCTGCTCGTCGCGGTCGCAGATCCACGTCAGCCGGACTTCGGGATGATCGTCCAGGTTCCGCGCCAGGTTGGGACCCCAGTAGCCGAGGCCGGCCAGGCCGACGTGCTTCAGAGCTTCCATACGCGCCCGTTGGCCGACCCGTTCTGGCCCGTCGCGTTGCGAAAGTCGACGACGAGGCGTGCGCGGTCCGCGAGCTGCTCATAGTCGATGCCGGAATGCGCGGTCACGATGGCGACGCAGTCGGCATTCGCCACGGAGCCGTCCAGCTCCTGCGAGGTGAGGCCGTGCTCCGGGAGCTCGGGCACATGCGGATCGTGGTAGGAGAGCTCGGCCCCCTCGTCGCGCAGGAGCTCGATGAGCTTCAGCGCGGGCGATTCGCGCAGGTCTCCCACGTCGGCCTTGTAGGCGACGCCGACGAGGTGCACACGGCTGCCCTTGACCGATTTCTCCTGAGAGTTGAGGGCGCGTGTGATCTTCTCCAGGCAGAAGTAGGGCATGTTCTCGTTGACCTTGCCGGCGAGCTCGATGAACTCCGTGTAGAAGTCGAACTCGCGCGCCTTCCAGGCGAGGTAGAACGGGTCGACCGGCAGGCAGTGGCCGCCCAGGCCCGGGCCAGGCTTGAAGCTCATGAAGCCGAAGGGCTTGGTCGCAGCCGCCTCGACGACCTCCCAGACGTCCACGCGCATGCGATCGCAGAGCTGCGCGAGCTCGTTGACCAGCGCGATGTTCACGGAACGGAAGATGTTCTCGAGGAGCTTCGTCAGCTCCGCAGCCTCCGGGGTGGAGACCGAGAACACCGTGTCGATCGCCTGCCTGTAGAACCGGCACGCGCGCTCGGTGCAGGCGGGGGTGATTCCGCCGACGACCTTCGGAGTCGTCTTCACGGTCCAGTCCTCGCGGCCCGGATCGATTCGCTCCGGGGAGAAAGCGAGAAAGAAGTCTTCTCCGACCTTCAAGCCGCGGGCTTCGAGCAGCGGCAGGACCTCCTCGCGAGTGGTTCCGGGATAGGTGGTCGACTCGAGGGAGACGAGGTGTCCCTTGCGGAGGCGTTTGCTCACCTCGCCCACGGCGCTCAGCACGATCGAGAGATCGGGCTCGCGGTTGGCCGAGAGCGGAGTCGGAAGGGCGATCACGATCGCGTCCGTGTCGCGCACGAGCTCGTAGTCGCTCGTCGCTGAGAGCGTGCCCGCCTCGACGAGCGGTCGGAGTGCTTCGGACGGCACGTCCTCGACGTAGCTCTTCCCGCGGGCGATCGCCGCAACGCGCTCCTCGTCGATCTCGACGAGCACCACTCCGACGCCCGCTTCAGCGAAGCAGCGGGCGAGGGGCAGGCCGACGTAGCCGGCGCCCACGATGGCGATGTCGGGCGTCATCCGCGATCAATCGTACAAATGAGGTCAGCGATTGAATCGGCCGCATGGCCGTCTCCATAAAGAGGCGGATGCTGAAGGGGCGCGCGCGCGGCACGGGCTTGCTCGACGATCCTCTGCGGGTCCGATCCCGCCAACCGGTTCCATCCCAGCTCGACGGTCTCGACCCATTCCGTGTTCTCACGGAGCGTCACGCAGGGAACGCCGTACCAGTACGCCTCCTTCTGGACCCCGCCCGAGTCGGTGAGGATCACTCGGGCCTGCGAGGCGAGGGCGGCAAAGTCGAGGTAACCGAGAGGCGGCCGAGCATGCACGTGCCCGCCCAACCTGTGCCCTTGCTCCTCGATCGCTGCCGCGGTCCGCGGATGGAGCGGGAAGACGACCGTTTCCTCCAGGGCATTAAGCCCCACGACGATGCTGCCGAGCGCGGTCTCGCGGACGTTTGCTTCGCGGTGGACGGTGGCTAACGCGTAACCCCCGGGCTCGACCCCCGCTTCCGCGAGCGCCTGCGAACGCGCGCGGGCGATGGGCGCGAGGCGGAGGTTCGCGTCCAGCATGACGTCTCCAACCACGCGGACGCCCTCGACGATTCCTTCCCGCCGGAGGTTGGTTACGGCCACGTCGGCGGGCGCGAAGAGAAGGGCCGAAACGCGGTCGACGACCATCCGGTTGAGCTCCTCGGGCATCGTCAGGTCGAATGAGCGCAGGCCTGCCTCGACGTGGGCGACCCGAAAACCGGCCTTGGCGCCTGCGAGCGCACCGGCGAGCGTGGAGTTCGTGTCCCCGTAGACGAGCACCCAGTCGGGCCGCTCCTCAACCGCGGCTTGTTCGATTCCCGGCAGCATGCGCGCGAGCTGCTCAGCGTGAGTTCCGGAACCGGCCTCGAGCTGACGGGCCGGCGGGTCGAGCCTCAGCTCCTCGAAGAACACCTGCGAGAGCTCGGGATCGTAGTGCTGGCCGGTGTGAAGAAGGATTTCCTCGACGCCCCGCTCCTTGAACGCGAGCGAGACAGGGGCCGACTTCACGAACTGCGGCCGATTGCCTACGACGGAAAGGATTCGCACGGCGGCGGCGAATCTACCGTGTCTTGTGACTCTGAAGATCCTCCTCAGCGGCGCGCCGCTCTTTCTCCGGGGCTACGGGGCCGGAAGGACGCTCGCCTGGTACCTGAACAGGCGGCTCCAGCGGGCCTGAAGGCCAAGGACCCCTCGCTACAATGGCCCCGTCGCGGGGCCGTTAGCTCAGCTGGTAGAGCAGGGGACTCTTAATCCCAAGGTCGCAGGTTCGATCCCTGCACGGCCCACAAAGAAAAGCCCTGCACACGCGGGGCTTTTCGTTGTCAGGTCAGGCGCGCTCAAGGGCTAGGTGGCAACCGAGGGGGCAACTCACCCGAGCCACTTCATTTCGATGCCCTCGGCCGTGACAGGCCGGGCCATCTTCTCTCGAGCTCGTGCGTCGACCAGGCGCTTGACCTGGCGGCGCGTCTCGGCGTCGAAGGCCGAAATAGCTGCCATGTGCAGGGATGATGCACTGCCTGGTGGTCAAATGCCGTCGCTAAGCTGAGAGCGGCGATGAGCGGATGAGCGGCAACCCGATCGAGGGTTCGGGCCCCTGGGGCTCGCATCGGCTACTCGGCGAGCAGGAACGGAAGCTCGCCAAGGTCGCCCTGGAGACGGGCAACGAGGTCCCGCGCCAGACAGGCCACGGCCCGCTCATCGGGTCGCCCGCTGAGTTGCGAGGGATTCCAGCAGTCGGGCCCAGAGTCGGAGGAGCCATCCGAGGCACGCGGCCGGGAGACGGGCTCGAGTGAGCGTCGCCGAACCATCCGACGAAGACGTGTGGGCGATCGCCGAGCGCGTGTGCACCCCCAACCAGCTCGAGGCGCTTCGCCTCAAGGCGACGGGCTTCAGCGAGCGAAGAATCGCGAGCATCATCGGGATCACTCGCCCGGCCGTCCAAGACAGGCTCGCGGGAGCCTTCCTGAAGATCAGGCAGGCGGCGGAAAAGAGCACACATCCCGACAACTCTCGCTAAAGTGTGAGTCGACGGAGCCTTCCGTCCAGCAGTTCCACCGGTACGCCTCGAGCCCGCCCCAGAACAGGAGATCAGCATGGCAGGCCTCTTCACCGTCGACGAGGTCGCGCACACCCTTCGCCTCGCGCCGCGCTCGGTCTACGACCGCATCTCGCGGGGCGAGATCGCCGCGGTCCGGCTCGGCTCGGGCCCCAAACCGCCGATCCGCGTCAGGGCCGAAGATCTCGACCGCTACGTCAAGCCGGCGAAGGTGCGATGAGCCCACCGCGCGACCGCCGCGAGCTCGATGAGTACGTCCGCGAGCGCCTGACGGCCATGCTGCCGAGAGCGATCGAGCGCCTCGAGGAGATGGCCGCCTCGCCGAACAAGGGGGTTGCCGCAAAGGCACGCAAGCTGCTCGCACGCCACGACGCCGCTCTAAGGAGCACGAAGGAGCAGGAAGGAGCACGTACCCGTGCCGCGTCCTGACCCGAACACGTTCGCGACGTTCGAGAGCCGCCAGAAGGGTGGCTACGCCCGCGCGGCCA
>WNFV01017301.1_pt1 | contig 11775 bp, 9 predicted proteins | sample 5400101 | NCBI WGS metagenome assembly WNFV01 (sample SAMN13153361, study PRJNA577476) | soil metagenome | isolation source: 115 cm soil or saprolite under grassland replicate 1 | place: USA:California | collected 2016-06-15
GCCGGGCAATTAATAATATTGCTCGAGATGATGGGTCCTTCACTGAGTTGAATCAACGCATACACATAGGGCGTTTCATCCTTGAAAGCCGGCCGCATGGCAACCCGCGTGACGTTGAAAGAAATGATTTTTCCCTGGCCGCTGGCGTCGGTCCACGACAGGCTACCGAAAAATGGCTTGTTCCGATGGTTCCGGCAATAGGTAGCCGGCCAATACCAGGCGCCGCATTCGTTGCATTTCATCAATAGAAAACGGTGATTCTTGAGTCCTTCCCAAAATGGCTTCATCACTTTTTCAACAACAGGGATCGGTTTAATCCAAGCCATCATGGCCTCCCCAACACAAAACTGGTATGGATCGAACACATGCCGGGCGCGAATACTTCGCCGCCGTGTCCCGTCACTAAAGAAATACGCGCGTTCGGCACCTGTCTTTCTGCCGCCTCGCCGCGCAGTTGAAAAATTGCCTCGGAGAGTCCGGTCATATCGGCCAAATGATAGGCCGAGAGAAGACCGCCGCTGGTATTCGCCGGTGTGGCGCCTCCGGGGCCGATGTGACCCGCCTCGACGTAGGCGCCGCCTTCGCCTTTTGCGCACCAGCCGTAATCTTCCAACTGAAGTATTAGCTCCGCCGTAAAGCAATCATAGAACTGCGCTACATCGATATCTTGAATGGCGATTCCGGCCTGACCGAATGCGGCTTCTTTAGCCTTGGCCACCGGAAGCCGTGTGTAGTGCGCGGCGCCCTCCCACCATTGCCCTCCCTGCGCGTCGCCGTAGCCGATGCCGAGAACAGCAACAGGCGGCTTCGGACAGTCGTGCGCGCGCTCTATCGAAGTCAGGACGAATGCGACGGCGCCATCCGTGGTGACCGCCATGTCCATCAGGTGATAGGGAGCGATGTACATCGGCGACGCGAGGTAGTCCTCCATCGTCGCCGGACGGCCGTACATAAGTGCCAGGGGATTCTTGCAGGCCCAGGCGCGCACCTGAATGGCCCCGGCGCCAAACTGCTCTTCGGTTGTGCCGTATTCATGCCGATGCCGCGTCGCGAACATACTGTGATCGTGCGCCGCGGCGGTTCGGCCAAAAGTCGGACCCCACATCCCGGCAACGCTCGCGAGATTAACCTGGCCGCGAACTCCCTGCTCACGAACATCCTTTCTATGGCTTCTCGTCCAATCTTCTCTCGATCCGGCGATGACGACGTATTTTGCGAGTCCCAACTCCAGGAAGGACAATGCAGTTATGATCCCGATCGTTCCCCAGCCGCCACCTCTGCCGCAGTGATAGTAGAAGTTGACGGGCAGACCTAACATGCGCGGAAAAGCGTCCATGTGCTCGACGACTCCGCGTCCGCTTCTGGGACCGCCATGAACATGGACAGCGCCATCGATATCCTGGTTACTCAAGCCGGCGTCTTCGATCGAACGGCGCGCGGCTTCGGCTTCGAGGTCCTTGGCCGAGAGGTCGAGCACGGGAGATGCGATCGCATGTTCCAACATTGGATGACCCGGCAGTTCCGCTTTGCGTTTTGCCAATGCCTTTTCGGGAACGCCGACGACCATTCCCAACCCGGCGATAGCGTATTTACCTGACAACCTGTGTGTTTCCATGAGCGGACTCCAATCCTGATCAATGTGAAGGGATGGAACAACTGTGTTTAGCTTCCCGCCTTGGGAAAGCCAAACGCTTTTACCGCCATACCCATCCAGTCCGGCCCTTTTTCATAATGCTTCCAGTCCTTGAGCCAGATCTTTTTGCCGCGAATGATTTTTTCCACGGCCGATCCCGGTGTGTAAATGGAAGATTTTAGCGGCTCGTACTTATCGATAATCGCCTGGGCTTCGGCGCCCGCGAGGAATTCCAGCCACAGCAGAGCCGCGTTCGGATGCTTCGCCGTCTCGACGACCATTTGTGGTTCAGAGAGGCGCACGGGAACCGGTTCGATGATTTTGAGCTCCAAACAGCCGGTTTTGTCCTTCTCCTTGGCCCTCAGCGTGCTGTGATAATTAATTCCTGAGTGCAACTGGTACTCACCCACAGCGATCGAGGTAAGAATCCGGCTGGCTCCTCTGATCCACACAGGATCCTGGGCGGCGATCTTCTGAGCGTAATCGAGCATCCATTCTTCGCCCGCTCCAGCGGCGAACGATTGATAATGAAAAGGCCGGATATCCACCAAAAATTTTTTGCCTTTCAGCTCCGGCTTTAAAAAATCCTCCCAACGGTCTGGCACCTTGGCCGGTTCGAGAAGGCACTTATTGAAGGCGACGGCAGCAAAAATCGTCGCCGCCGCAATCGCCTTGCGCGACAAAGGATCGATCATCTTGACCGGGATCGATAGAACACCCTGCTCGGCCATCCCTAGCATGTCGAACTTCTTGCCGCGAGAAATAAATCCTTTATAAAAATCTTCGCTGATGTAGGTGAAGTCCGCCTGCGCCGTGCCACTCTGAACTTCCAACAGGAATCGCTGTGTCGCCTCCGTTCCTGTAACTTCGCGGAGCTTTAGATCAAGAAAGGGATATCTGCTTTTGAAAGCTTTCGTCAGAGGACCGAAGGTTTCCGGATCAAGAGAGACTATTCCGTCAACCTTCGCCTCCTGCTTTGCCATTTTGACGATGTCGTCGTGGCTTGAATGGAAGACATGTCCCTTGGCTTCCGCCTCTTGTTTGCTCTTTTGCAACGCCGGACCCGCCGATGCAGCCAGTGCGCTGGATGCGGCGAGCAAAAAAAGTATGAACAAAGAGAATCGAGTTGTCATTCTGGCCGACCCATTATTGCATGAACGAACCTAACGAGCTGGGAGAGGCTGGTTGCCGTTAATCAATTTAAAGAGTTCGATGGTTTCCACGTCACGCGGCACCGACCTGACGGTTTCTTCTTGACGTTCCGGTGTTATCGGACTGACATCGTCGCCGGTGATCTTCCTGTATTCTTTTTTGAACTCAGGATCGCGAAAGGTTTTACTCATTCCCTCCCGCACGATTTGCACCAGTTCTTTGGGCGTGCCCGGAGGAATCAAGTAGGGAGTTCCGACAACTCTCGTGGCGCGGATCAAGGTCAGCAAGCGCCGCTCCCTCTCCGCTTTCGAGAAGTTGTCGATTTCGGGAAGATGATCGAACTCCGGATCCTTGTCATCTCGAGGAATTTTGAAGATGGCGACATAATTGAACGGACCTTTCTTAAGCGCATCGGGATAGCGCCGGAGCACCTCGCTGGTGTTGTTACTACGCGCATCCGCCTCGCCCCGTTCCACGGCCAGATCAAGCTCGAGAGAGGCATAGCCCAAGACAAATCTGGGATCTTTAACACCGAGCAGCCAGGCAAAACTGCGTCCGAACGTGTAAGTGGTGTGGCCTATGGATGTTGCACCAATTTTAAGCCCCGAATAGGCTTGCAGCTTTTCTACGTTAGTCAGCCCTAACTCTTTGCGGATCGCAAAAGCATAGTGGAAGGCGCTATCGGTCGATCCGAGCCAATGAAATTTGTCGAGCTCATATTGGACGCCGCTTTCCCCCAAGACAGAACTCGTCACCACGCCACTGCTGACATGGCCGATGGTCAGACCGTCCGGGCGCGCGCTGAAAAGGTAGTTGGCGGCTTTGCGACCTCCGCCGCCTGGCATGAACTCATTTACGATATTGGGATTTCCTGGAAGGTATTTCTTTAAATAGGGCATGACCAATTTTGCTCTGGTGTCTCCCGAACCGCCGGGCTCGCGTCCCTGTACAAGTCTGATGGTCTTGCCTTGGTAATACGAAGACTGCGCATAAACATGCCCGTCGAATCCTAGGTAAGAAGCGGCGCTGAAAAGCCAAATGGTTACAAGCGCTCCCATTCTCATATTAGCCCCCTGTCAATGATCGCATGTGTTTGCACCATGAATCTTTCGATCACCAATTTCTGAACCCGTAACGGCGCCACACCAAAGACAACACCACGCACACCACGAGGTACAAGAGGCCTATCACGGAGACCGCCTCGACCATATCGTTATCCCAATAGGTCCACAGAAGCATCGCTAACACTTCATTACCCTGAGTGGTCAAGAACATAGGCACCGTGAGCGACCGCATCGCGTGAATGGCGATCCACAGCGCCACGGACGCGAGCGCAGGTAGCACCAGCGGCAGGGTGATGCGCAGGAAAGTGGTTAGCCAGCTCGCGCCGCTGACATAAGCCGCCTGTTCGAGCTCTTGATGCACCTGGATAAAGGCCGCGTTCAAGGTTCGCACGCTAAAAGGCATGTAAGAAATCGTCAGCCCCAATATGATCGGCCAGAGGGTTCCCCAAACCGGCGGAAAGTTGACGATGATGAAAAACCACAACAGCGCGACCCCCAGGACAATTCCCGGATAGGCATGGGGCCAAAATGTCAACGTATCGAGGAGCGATTTGCTTTTTAGACTTAGATTGGAGCGGACGATTAACCACGAGGCGACGCTGATCAACGCGACCGTGATCACCGGAGTCACCAGCATTAGAATCAAAGTGTTTTTTACACTCTCAAGAAAATTAGCGTTGCCGAATACTTCACGGTAGCTTTCCAGGTTTACCTGAGACAACATCGCCAAAGACGGCGGTTGCCAGGTTGGATAGAGGCTGGACCAGATAAAAACAAAGAAGGGCAAGGCGATCGTGACGAAGAGATAAAAGGCGATCAGAATTAACGCAACATACTTCCAGCGACCGATTTTAATGAGTTTGGGCCGGTATCCCTTGCCGGAAATGGTGGCGTAGCGAAAGCCGTGGCGCGTCGTTTTCTGGTAGAGATAAACTAACCCTATGAGCATGATGAGAAATATGACGGAATACGCGCTGGCAACGGTATGGTTCCCCCACACACGCAAAGAGAGGTACACCTGGGAGGAAAGGACATGAAATCCAATCGGCACGCCGATCAGCGCCGGAATTTCGAAGGTCTCCGCGATACTCATTCCCGTGTAGATCGCTGCTGACAGGATGGCCGGAACCATCATCGGCAAGGTGACCCTCCGGATCGTACTCGGCCAACCCACCCCTGAAACGGAAGCGGCCTCCTCGAGCGCCGGGTCCATGCTTCTAAGCGCCGAGAGCACGATCAAAAAAGACGCCGGCACGCTGCTGAGGGCCTGCAAGATGAACATGGCCGGGAGCGAAAAAATGTTGAAAGGTTTAACGCCGAACAATTCATCGGTGAGTCGATTCAAAAGTCCGGCTTCAGGCCCGGCAAGAATGATATACGATATTCCCATCAGCAAAGATGGGACGGCCGATGGCAGCAAAATCAAAACGAAAAGCGTACCCTTGGCCGATATATCGGTCCGTTCGATCAGCCACGCGAAACCAACGGCTAACAAAAGCGCTAACGAGGTACACACCAAGACGAAGATTGCTGTGTTGAGAAACAATGTATACGTGGCGGCGTTGCTGTATACGAAGATGTAGTTTTTTAGCGTGAAAAGCCCCGGATTGGCCGGCGTGGGTAACGCGGTCCGAAAGCTGCTCCACAACAGAAAAATGATCGGAGCGACTACGAGATAGGCGATGATCGCGACGGTCCCGACCAGGATGACGTTGGTGGTGCTGAAACGCGGCAGGATCTTGCTGGCGTATACTCCTCTTTCCGCCTCCACCAGCTGCATAGATTATCTTTCCGGTACCGGCACGCCGAATAGTTGCAGGATCTGCGCGCCATTCTCCCTGGCTTTGGCTTCGCGCTCTTCATCGGGATACTCGTAGAGCTTGGCGCCATGCTGCTTGAACCAGCGTCCGACGACGTTCGTTTCATCATAAGGATTAGCACGACCTCGATGCTGGTGTAGAGCTTCCTGGCCATTGTCCGAGGTGATCCAGTGGAGAAACAGCTTCGACGCGTTCGGGTGCGGCGCATCTTTCAGCAGCGCGATCGGTTTGCCGGATTCTACGCCGGCCAAGTCCGGGGCGACCGCGATATTCTTGACCCCCTTCGGCTGGTACCGGGAGAAATACTGGTGCGTGTTGGAAACCGGATTGGCCCAGATCTCACCGCGGACCAACATTTCCCAGCCGTCGCCGGAGCCGTTGTACAGCCGCGGTTTCTGCGGAACGATGACCGTTTTGACATAGCGCATGATTTCTTCCTCGCTCCACTTCGGGTACAAGGCATCCCAGAAATAATACTGACGTATGTTGACGCCGATCTTGCCGCGCAGGCGAGGATCGGACAATTTGGCGTAGGTCAAAGGTTGCAAGTTTTTCGGAACTAGATCCGGACGATACACGAGCGCGTAGGTGCCACCAGGCTCTAGAGCTGCCATCAACGACGAGTGAACGGTTTTTTTCTTGGTCTTGGGAAAAACCTCGAACCAGTCCCGCCAGGCCTGGACCATCCCGGCCTTTTCCAGATCGACAATAGAAGTGTTTATAAGATCCGTCGTCCGGCGGCCGGAGGCAAACTCCGCTCTGAGTCTCTCAAAACCAACGGCGCCGGCCATCATCGTTTGTTTGACCTCTATGAATGGGTAAGCCTCCTTGAAAGCGCCGAATACCCCTTTGGCTTCACTGGGCCGCCAGGTCGCGATGATATCAATGACACCGTCTTTCTTGGCTGCGTCGATCAGCGCTTGCTGCTTCGCCGAAAGCGGCGCTTGCGTCGCATGAACCTGAGCAGCTGAGAAAAAGACAGCGAGCGAAGCAGCTATAATAATTGCCTTTGACGTCATCGCGCACCTCCGATTATTTAGGTTCTTCAGGCTGCTCTGTGAATATTCTGGCATTATGCAAAAGTAATTGTTCACCACGAAGAGGACGAAGGACACGAAGGTTTCTAATATCCAACTCTTAAACTTCGTGCGCTTCGTACTACTATGGTTGAAAGTTTTCGCGGCCCTGACTCGTAGTTCCCTCTCCCTTTGGGAGAGGGCTAGGGTGAGGGCCCTCACCTCTATCCTCTCCCAGAGGGAGAGGAGGTAAGAAGGGTACCCAGTGGTGGATACTCCTCACAGTAAACCCGGAAGAGCGATTATTTATGACCATGTCTAAAACGTCCCGCGGCTCGCGAAAATTTTCCGGCTGAGTGCTCCGGCTTACCCATACGTCCGCTCGTCGATTTTCTGGCCGTTGTGAACGAGGGTTACCTCGATGCGCGCGGCGCGCGCAAACGTGACGAAGGAGGTGCAGTGTTCGCTTGCACGGCCGACGATTTTTTTCGGTTCTCGAGCCGGACGTCGGCGAGCGCGGCGCTTTTCACGCACCAGACTTGGTGGCACATCATGATACCCGCAAGGAAGTAGCGCAGCGGCGCCGGCCCGGCATCCGTGCCGCCGGCCGATTCGCGTTCGTCGGAGATGAAAACATGGCCCTCGACGCTGGCGCGAAATTGCAGATCGTGGAGCGCTTTGGATTTGACAGTCGTAACCGGCCGAACGGGCTGTCCCGCGGTCCTAGTCCCTCGCTCTTCGAGCTGGCGCTGCACCAGCTGTTTCATATTCGGATTAATTGATAGCATGGTGTCTCCTCCTATTTTCTTCTCACGGAGCGAAGAAACCACTTCGACGGTGCTCGCTTATCTTCAGGCAATCTGCGAGTTCGTCATGCCGGCGGACGCCGGCATCCAGGTTCCTTCAGTCAAAAGCAAAAGACTGGATTCCGGCCTTCGCCGGAATGACTGAAAAGAGAGCGAACGTCAAAAGTAATCACTTTCAGACCTTTATTTCACCGTTCTCACAAACGACGATATTGTCGTCCACAATCACTGTCACGCGCGCAATGATCCCTTCCAATCTAAGCGTGCTGAACACTCGCTTGCTCGGATCGTCGGTAAAGGTATAACGATCCGGACCGGTGCCGATGCCAAAGTGCATTGAGCCGTAGCGTTTCTTGTCGCTTCTCATAATGCCGGCGCGTGGCGGACATTTTTTATTCGTCCCTAATCCCATCTCGCCGCCTACGGAATAGGAATCTGCATCGCCGTATTTTTGTAAATAGCCTTTGACTTGCTGGGCTTCGAGGCCGCCGGTGATATCGACGACCCGACCGTCCTTGATCGTGAGTTTAACGGGATCCTTCCAAATCCCGGCGGGATAATGCGCGGTCGTATCCCAAACCACAGTGCCGTTGGCGCTGCCCGGAAGCGGCTCAACGTGGATTTCTCCATAGGGCCATGTTCCTCCTCCAAGATGCTGGCCATCCCTTTGAAACGGCAGCTTGGCAGCCCTGTTGAAATGAAAATCTTTGGGGTAGCCGGAAATATCCGCGGTAAAATCGGTGCCGTACTCGGAGAGCAAACGGATTTTTTTGCCGCAGTCGTAAATCGCGCCGATTCTTTTGTGCAGCTCCACCATTTCTTTGAGATCGTCCCACGTGGCAGTGCCACCGCCTTCAGTGAGAATCTCCACAGTGTTTTCTTCCATCAGCCAGATCGGAATCCGGCCTGCCTTGCGAATGGAACGCAGGCCGGGCGTTCCACTATTCATGCATGTGGTTGTCAGAGCCGCCACGCCGTTGCAGGCCTTGGCCGCTTCGATGGCGGCCGGATGGGGATCGCAGCAATGATAGGGAAGCTTGGGAAACAAACACAAAGCCGGCGAGCCGCCCTTCTCGTTCACGACGGCCATGAATGCCTGCCAAACCAGCGGATCCATGCTGTCATCCGTCATCACCAGTACCTTGTCACCCGGTTGAATCTGTTGCAGCGGGGTCTGCAGATACTTCATCAGAGCGATGATTTTGGTTGCAGGCACACCGTAGCGCTCAGTCATAACCATAAGAAACCTCCTCGTTAGTTAAGAATTTTTTTTGACATAGCGGTATTTCAATGGATCCCATTTTTGCGCCACCAGTTCGTCGTAGGCCCGTTTCACAAAAGTAAAGTCGTAAGCCTGGTCCACTGTTATATCCTTACCTTTCGGTTGCGCGCCGGCCATGCGCATTTGCTCCTTGACCCTTTCGAGATTCGTCGCCATCGCCTCTTCGGTGGCTCTGCCTACCTGCGCGATCTCTGATGCTCTCCTAACCCGCTCTTCCCAAATTTCTTTGACCTCAGCCTCATCCGATAGCGCCAAGGCTTCCATCAGGAACTTTATCGTTTCGGGATTGCGGTACCAGAACAATTGCCCCTTGAGGGTCGCTCTGACGACGCGGTAGACCTCGTCGGGCAACTCCTTGATTCTCGCGTCGGTGGTGCCCAAACCGGGGCTCAGTGAAGAGATAAAATCTCCGCTGTAGGCCAGCATGCGGTAGCCTTTCGCTTGTGCGCGCTTGACTTGTTCATAGGACAGCATCGTGGCGTCGACCGAGTCGGTCAGCAATGCGTTGAGCCGGAGATTGGCCTCGCCAAAAACTCTTAGTTTGACGTCAGCGATTGGCACTCCCGTCCTAGCCAGAAGGTCTTTCATGATGAGAAACGCATTGCCCGAGAAATCTGAGATGGCAACCGTTTTACCAGGCAGTTGCTTGAGACTGGAGATTTTCGGAGAGCTAACCAGGTACTGCGCCGGCTTGTCGGCGTTATTGAGTATAGTCTTCAGGCGCGCGCCGTTGAGAATCGCGGGCAGAACATTGGCATTCGTGTAGCCGACGCTGCCGCCGATGAGCGCTTGGCTCGCGATGGTTCCTCGGGTCACAACGACTTCAGCCTTGACGCCTTCTTCACGATAAAAGCCCAGGCGCTCGGATATTACAAAGGGAAGCATCGACTCCCCCGCGCCCTTTGCCGAGAACATGATTTTCTTTAAGGGCTGAGCGTCGACGCTATGATTGAAAACTTGAAAAAGAACCAGTGCGATGAAAGCGATCTTTGTTTTCATTTTCGGCTCTGACGTCGGCTCAAGACGTGCAAGTCCGCGGGGCAAGGTTGTAACGATGGTTTATTGAATGTTGCTCCACAAGTCAAAGGTTTGGGTAGTGTTTCAGTTAGCTCAAGATCTCTCACGCAGTTTATCCTGAGGTGTTTTATCGAAGGGTTCGAGATGACAGACCACTTACTTTGCTGTCATTCCGAGTCCTTCGGAGGACTCAGGATAAACTCCGCGAGGAGTCTTTCTCGGCGTGGGGATTCCCTGGTGTACCCAAACTGAACCCAGTGCCCCAAACGTTAACGGGCGAGGTTTCTCTATTTGACATGTGATGCCATTAGTCGATATTTCTTTTTTTAGTTCGAGACGCGGCCTTTTGCGCTTTGAAATCTGTGTTATCTGCTGAGTGACGCGCGAACGATAATGCTGAACGGTGGTGCGACCGCGCGTAATCCGTGAACCGACTCCTCTCACCCTTTCTCGCTCCCGCGACGGGGGAGAGACTTAAGGTGAGGGGGCGACGAGTGCGCGAGGGGAGGGACTAGCAATGTCAGTCTGGGAACGTGGTGAGCTTTCGATTTATTACGAAACCCATGGTTCGGGGTTTCCGCTGTTGCTCATCGCCCCCGGGGGCATGAACTCGGTGATTGGCTTCTGGAACCGAGCGGCGTTTAACCCGATCGAAATCTTCTCCCGGGAATACTGGGTCATCGCCATGGACCAACGCAACGCCGGTAGATCGAAGGGCCCGCTCGACTTGAACGATCCGTGGGGTAGCTACGCGGAAGACCAACTCGGGTTGATGAATCATTTGGGCATCGAGCGATTCCATGTTCTGGGTTGCTGCATCGGCTGCTCGTACGCGCTGAGGTTAATACAGCGCGCGCCCGAGCGGGTGATCGCCGCGGTGATCGAGCAGCCGATCGGCGTCTCGGACGAGAATCGCAATGTCCTGGCCAAGAACCTCTACGGACGATGGGCCGAGGCACTTCCCAAGCAGCGGCCGGAACTTGAACGGGAAAAAGTGGAAGCGTTCGGCAAGCACATGTTCACCGGCGATTTTGTCTTCAGCGTCACGAGAGAGTTCGTCAAGAGTTGCCGGACACCTATGATTGTCATGCCGGGTAACAATCTGGATCACCCGCGTATCATCGGCAACGAGATTGCGGCGCTGGCGCCGAACTCAGAACTCATCCCGGAATGGCGCCATCCGCCGGAGCTCGTCCCGCCGGCCGTGGCGCGCATAAAAAACTTTCTCAAAACCCATACGCCGAGTTAGGAAAAAGCTCGAAACTCGAAATCCGAAATTCGAAACAAATCCAAATGATCAAAATTCACAAAGTTCCAAACAAGTTCGATTCGGATCGGGGTTTTGAAATTTCTCAGATTTTAGATTTATTTGACTTTGAGTTTGTTTCGGATTTAGAGCTTCGGATTTCGGATTTTGATTGGAGACCGCTGCATGAAAAATGGCTTTAAAATTTTTGATACCGACACGCATGTTCGCCCCTCACTAGAAACGCTCGAACCGTACTATGATGCAAGCGTGCGTGCGCGCTTGCCTGAGCTCGAGCCGTATAAAAGGGAGAACCGGCGCGACGTCGAAGGCATGGTCGTCGGCCGCCATTCCTATTCGCTCGGAGAGCGCGTCGCATACTCTCGCTTGCTGGGCAAAGCCGAGCCAGAGCCCGGGCACTTCGCGCCAAGGTCAAAGTACATGGGGACACGTCATGCGACCAAGGGGGCGATCGATGACGATGCCGGCGCGCGTCTGCGTGACATGGATGAAGAAGGTGTCGACGTTCAGTTCCTCATCGGCGGAGCGGCAAACAGCGGACCGCTTAAGGACCATGAACTGGATGTCGGCTTCATGCGAGCCTACAATCGGTATCTGCACGATTTTTGCGGCAAGGCGCCGCATCGTCTGAAGGCGGCGCCGCCGGTGGCACTCGACGCGGTCGAGGAGTGCGTCGAAGAAATCAGACGCTGGGGCAAAGAGCCGTGGATGGTCGGCA
>WNFV01010249.1_pt1 | contig 11773 bp, 10 predicted proteins | sample 5400101 | NCBI WGS metagenome assembly WNFV01 (sample SAMN13153361, study PRJNA577476) | soil metagenome | isolation source: 115 cm soil or saprolite under grassland replicate 1 | place: USA:California | collected 2016-06-15
CGGGCGTCATGGCACTCGTCGCGACGCGCATCGTGCGCGCCGAGCGCCACGTCGCGCCCACCTAGAGCCAGCTTTGGCGTCAATAGCCCACCTCATACGTGGGTTGCTGACGCCAAAGCGTTGGTGAGGTCAGGTTCGTTGGTTGTCAATGTTCGTCGGGATGACCGAGGCGTAGCTGTCGTCGCCGGTGGACGCCCGGCGCACGGTGAACGCGCGTTCCTCGCGATGGCGGCCGAGGAGGGCGCCCGTCCAGCGGAACAGCGCGCCGAGCCGGTTCCGGAAGCCGGTCAGGAACACGAGGTGCACCGCGAGCCACATCAGCCACCCCGCAAAGCCGCTGAGGTGGATGCCCTTGAACTCGACGACGGCGCGGAACCGTCCGATCGTCGCCATGCTGCCGAGGTCGACGTACTTGAACGTCACGGTCTTGTCGCCTCCGCCTTGCAGCCGGCGGCGGATCGTGCGGCCGGCGAAGAGCCCTTGTTGCATCGCGACCTCGGCGACGCCCGGGAGGTGATCGAGGCTCATCATGTCGCCGATCGCGAACACCTCCGGATGACCGGGCAGCGTGCAGTCGGGCAGCACCGCCACCCGGCCGGCGCGATCGACTTCTGCTCCCGACGCGTCCCCCAGCATCTTTGCCAGCGGGGACGCCGCGACGCCGGCGGCCCAGATGACGGTGTGCGCATCGATGCGCTCGTCGCCGTCCGGGGTCTTGACGGCGATGCCGTTGAAGTCGACGTCGGTGGCGCGCAGGCCCATGCGCAACTCGACGCCCATGTGCTCGAGCTCCTTGCGGCCCTTGCCGGAGAGGTTCTCGCCGAAGCTGGCCAACGGCTCCTGTCCGCCGTCGACGAGGATGACCTTGGCCGTGGCGGGGTCGATCGTCCGGAAGTTGTGGCGCAGCGACCGCTCGGCGAGCTCGCGGATCTGGCCGGCGAGCTCACACCCGGTCGGGCCCGCGCCGACGACCACGAACGTGAGCCACCGACGCTTCTCCTCGGGATCCTCCTCGAGCTCGGCGAGCTCGAAGGCGCCGAAGATGCGGCGGCGCAGCTCGAGCGCGTCGTCGATCGTCTTCATGCCCGGGGCGAAGGGCGCGAACTGGTCGTTGCCGAAGTAGGAGGTGCGCCCGCCGGCGGCGACGATGAGGCTGTCGTACGGGATCTCCATCCGCTGGCCGATGGGGTTGATCGCGGAGACGACGCGTTGGTCGAGATCGAAGCCCGTGACCTCGGCGAGCTCGACGCGGCAGTTGCGCGTGTTCCGCGTCACGTCGCGCAGCGGCGGGCCGATCTGTCCCTCCGACAGGATTCCGGTCGAGACCTGGTACAGCAGCGGTTGGAACAGGTGGTAGTTGTGCCGGTCGACCAGCGTGACGTCGACGGGCGCCATCGCCAACGCCTTCGTGGCGAAGAGGCCGCCGAACCCGCCGCCGATGATGACGACGCGGTGACGTTCCGCGACGCCTCCCTCGGTGCCCTCGTCCAGCCGGTTGCCCTGGTCGAGCTTCCAGAGCATCAGGAGTGCGGGTGCGACGAGCACGGCGCCGATGATGAACGCGATGACCAGCCACAAGAGCACCGAACCCGGAGCGGCGGCCTGATCGATCGTCAACGTGGTCGGGAGGATGTACGGGTACTGCGCCGCCCCCCAGGCGAGGAGCACGGAGACTCGCGACGGCCAGGAGCCGGACCCGGGTGCCGCCGAACTGCCGCCACAGCGCGCCCAGCGTGGTGAGGCCGAACACGCCTGATGCGATCACGAACGGGAGCCCTTCGTGCAGCAGGCCGTGGTGGATGTACGGGGCGTCGTCGCGCAGCACGAAGAAGCCGACGACGGCAGCGAGCCCCGCGAAGATGCCGATCACGAACGCGCGCGTCCGGAAGTACGCCGCCATGACGTCGTCGTAGTAGCGGTTCGCGTCGGCGACGAGGAAGGTCGCGGCGACGAACGCTGAGATCAGGACGCCGAAGATCCCGACCGCGATCGACGTCGAGTTCAACCAGCTCGACCAGAGACTGCCCTGCTGGTTGCCGGGCGGGACCCGCCCCGACGCGATGCCGCCGAGCGCGGCGCCGAGCATGAACGGCGTGACGAGCGACGAGATGCCGAATGCAGCCGTGAGCACGCGCTTGCGCCCGGCCTTTTGGGCGATCTTGCGGAACGCGAACCCCGAGCCGCGGACGACGATCCCGATTCCCGCCAGGATGATCGGGACGAACAGCGTCTTCATGATCGAGCCGAACGCCTCGCTGAACGCCGTCCAGCACACGATGGCGGCGAAGATCAGCCAGACGTTGTTGGCCTCCCAGACGGGCGCCATGGCGTGATCGATGAGCCCACGTGGTCGCTCGCCCCGCCGATCGCCGCCCGCGAACAGGTCCCAGAACCCTGCCCCGTAGTCGGCGCCCCCGAGGACGGAGTACATGATGACGCTGAACCAGAGGATGCACGCGACCGCGATCGCCATCAGACGCCGACCTTCTCGGGCGCTGGCGATCGTTCGTGGTCACCGAGGCGCAACGGTCCCCGCGGCCCGTAGGGGACGTCGGAGTCGGCGCCCTCGTCCTGGGTCCGCCACCTGCGTGCGAGCACGCGCAGCGTCGTGATGAGCCCGGTTGCGACCAACAGGTACAGCACGACGATGATCCCGAACGTGAACCAGATGCCGCCGTGGTCGGTCACGGCGTCCTTGGTGCGCAGCACGTTGTAGACGATCCACGGCTGGCGACCGACCTCGGTCACGAACCAACCCGTCTCGAGCGCGGCGAGCGTCGCCACACCGGAGACCGCCGCGGCGCGGAGGAACCAGCGCGTCTTCGGCAAGCGTCGTCGTCGCCACCACACGAAACCGAACCACACCGCGAGCAGCGCGAGCGCAGACGCGATCAGCACCATGATGTCGAAGGACCAGTGCACGATGTTCACCGGCGGCCGGTCGTCGTCCTTGACGGTGTTGAGACCCTTGATCTCGGTGTCGGCGCTGCCGCCGGTGAGGAACGACCCCAGATCCGGGATCTTGATCGCGTATTCGATGCTCGCGTTGTCGTCCTGACCGTTCCCGGGCAGGTAGCCGAAGAGTGCCTCGGGCTCGTGGGTGCCCGACTGCTGGACGCCCTCGATGGCGGCGAACTTGACGGGCTGTTCGCGAATCACCATCCGCGTGATCTGGTCGCCGACGACGAGCTGCACGGGGGTGAGGATCGCCGCGATGGTGAACGGGATCAGGAAGCCGAGGCGGTGGTAGCGGTCGTTGCGGCCGCGCAGCATGCCGACCGCGTACACGCTGGCGACGAGGAAGCCCGCGGCCAGATAGGCGGCGATGACGAAGTGCGTCACCTCCCACGGGAACGCGGGCGTGAACATCGCCTTGGCGACGTCGACGTTCTCGGGCAGTCCCTTCGACGAGAGCTTGAACCCTTGGGGTGTGTTCATCCACGAGTTCACGGCCAGGATGCTGATGGCGCCGAGCACGGACGCGAACGGGATGGGGACGCCTGTCCAGAGGTGTGCGCGCGGGGTGAGCCGGTCCCAGCCGTAGATGTAGACGGCGATGAGGATCGCCTCGAGGAAGAACGCGATCGCCTCGAGACCGAACGGCAGTCCGAAGACGCTGCCGAACTTGCCCATCAAGCCGGGCCACAGGAGCCCGAGCTCGAACGACAGGACCGTGCCCGTCACGGCACCGACCGCGAACGTCACCGCCATGACCTTCGACCACCGCCGCGCCAGTAGCAGAGCGACCTCGTCGCGCTTGCGGATGCCGCGCCAGTTCGCGATGAGGGTGATGGTCGGCAGCGCCACGCCGATGGGGACCAGCAGGATGTGGAACGCGAGCGTGAAGGCCATCTGCTCGCGGGCGGCGAGCAGCGTCGAGGAGGCGCTCGACGCGACGACCGTGAGGTTCACGAGCGGGCTACCCCATCCGCTCGAGCAGGTGCGTTCCGACGCGCAGCGTGTTGGCGATGATGGTCAGCGTCGGGTTCACGGCGCCGATGGACACGAAGAAGCTCGAGTCGATGACGTAGAGGTTGTCGAGCTCGTGGGCCTTGCAGTTGAGGTCGAGCACCGACGACTTCGGGTCGTCCCCGAACCTCGCCGTTCCGGCCTGATGCGCCGTCGCCGAGATCGCCATCCCCTCGTGCAGGTACACGTTGCGCCGGTGGGTGTGCTCGTCGAAGCCGAGGTCGCTCAGCATCGATTCGAACTTCTTGCGGAGCCGCTTCAGCGGTTCGGTGTTGTTCTCGTCGGCGAGGGTGAGGCGAGGGGTCCCGTCGTCGTCGATGGTGAGTCGGTTGTGAGGTTCGGGGAGGTCTTCGGCGGAAAGCCAGAAGTCGACACCGTGCAGAGCGACCGATTCGAGTGAGGCTTCCGGCGTGAGCTTGGCGCCCCACTTGACGCGCCGGGGCGCCATGGCCCGGAGCTGGATGCCGTCGGACTTGCCGAGCATCTGGATGGCGCCGAACGGGTAGTCCCAGTCGTCGCCCTTCAGGTACCAGTCGTTGAGCGCCAGGGTCTTCTGGAAGCGAGTCGGGTTCGGCTCGCGCGAGAGTGCCATGAGCGCCATGTTGTTGTGGCGCATGTAGTTCCGGCCCACCTGGTCGGAGCCGTTGGCGAGGCCGTTGGGGTGCCGGTCGTTGGCCGACTGCAGTAGCAGGAGCGCGGAGTTCAACGCTCCGCACGACACCACGACGATGTCTCCCGAATACCGAGCCTCGGAACCGTCGGCCGTCGTCGCCACGACCGCCGTCACCTCCCGGCCGGCGTCGTCGGTCTCGAGCCGCTCGACCTTGGCATCCGTGACGAGCTCGAGGTTGGGATGCTGCGTCAACGCGGGGTCGACGCAGACGGTCTGAGCATCCGCCTTGGCGTCGACGAGACACGGGAAGCCATCGAGCCGGTCGCAGCGGATGCAGGGGCTGGTGTGCGTGGCGGACCCGTCCGCTTCCTGATCCAACATGGCGCCGACGGGGAGGTGCGATGGGTGCAGCCCGAGGCGCACGAGGTCGTCGTGGAGTTGCTGAATGCGCGGCTCGTGCTTCACCGCCGGGTACGGGTACTCGCTGCTGCGCGGGCCGTCGGTCGGGTCCTCGCCCGCTTGCCCGTGCACGAAGTAAAGGCGCTCCGCGTCGGCGTACCACGGCTCGAAATCCTGGTACGACAGCGGCCACGCGGGGGAGACGCCGCCGTGGTGCTTGATCTCGCCGAAGTCCTGGGGACGGAGCCGGAGCAACGCGGCGCCGTAGAACTTGGTGTTCCCGCCGACGTAGTAGTTCTGCTCCGGTGTGAACTCGTCGCCTTTCCGGTCGCGCCATTCCTCGTCAGTGGAGTACTTCCCCTGCAGGAAGACGGCGGTCGTGTCCCAGTTGTCACGCTCCCGCGGGAGGTAGCCACCCCGTTCTAGGAGCAGGATCCGCTTTCCGGAGGGCGCCAGCTTCCACGCCAGCGTTCCACCGCCTGCGCCGCTGCCGATGATGATGACGTCGTAGTGCTCGGTAGCCGGCATCGCGGCGCGCTCCCTACAGCCCGGGGCTGGTCTGCATGAGGCCGCCGTCCGTGAACACCGTGGTCGCCGTGATATAGCCCGCTTCGTCGTCGGCGAGAAACGCAACGACGTCGCCGATCTCCTCGGGCTTGGCCAGTCGCCCGAGCGGGATCGCGTCGTCGAGCGTCTTGAGCTTCTCAGGGTCTGCGACGGTCGACACGTTGATCGGCGTGTCGACGGCTCCGGGTCCGACGCCGACGACGTGGATGTCGTGCGGTCCGAGCTCGACGCCCGCCGTGCGGGTGAGCATCCGCATCCCGCCCTTCGACAGGCAATAAGGGGCGTTGCCCGGCATCGGCCAGTCCTCGTGGACGGAGCTGATGTTGATGATCCGCCCGCCGCCGCCCTGGGCGATCATCTGCTTGGCGGCGAGCTGGGTGCCGAAGAACGCGCTCTTGAGGTTGATCGCCAGGACCTTGTCGTACTGGTCTTCGGTGGTCTCGAGCACCGAAGTGCGCGTTTCGACGCCGGCGTTGTTGACCATCACGTCGAGCCGGCCGAAGGCCTTGACGGCTCGGTCGACCAGCCGCTCGAGATCCTCGACCTTGCTCACATCGGCTTTCACGCCCGTCGCCTTGTCACCGAGCGCCTCGATCTCGTGCTCGAGCTCCTCGGTCGCGTGCTCCTGGGCGACGTAGTCGATGACGATGTTGGCGTGCCGGCGGGCGAGCGCGAGCGCGATGGCCTTGCCGATGCCGCTGTTCCCCCCGGTCACGACCGCGACCTTGCCCTCGAGTGACATCCGTGGCCTCCTCGCTGCGACGTCGTCCCAGAGGTGGGATCCAATTCTGTGGCAATCCGGGCACGGCGTCGTCATCCCATGAGGGTGATGACACTCCGCCCCACGGCCCTGCAGAGTCGAGCCAGCGGCCCGCACGAGGAGACCAGCACCGATGTCCAGGTATCCGCCCATCGCCGACCACGGCCTGATCGGCGATCTGCAGACCGCAGCGCTCGTCACCACCGACGGCACCGTCGACTGGTTCTGTTGCCCCCGCTTCGATTCGCCGAGCATCTTCGCCTCGTTGCTCGACGACCGGAAGGGTGGCCACTTCGCGCTCCACGCCGTCGATGACTGCGTGACCAAGCAGATGTACCTCCCCGACACGGCCGTCCTCGTGACCCGGTTCCTGTCCTCGAAGGGCGTCGCCGAGGTGATCGACTTCATGCCGATCGAGAACCCCGGCGTCGTGACCGACCACCACCGCCTGGCCCGCGCGGTGCGCTGCATCCGCGGCGAACTGGACTTCGAGGCCGAGATCCAGCCGCGGTTCGACTACGGGCGCGAGGCCCACAAGACGCAGGTCAAGGGCACGGACGCGGTGTTCGAGGCGCCGTCGATGACGATGCACCTCACCGGCACGATCCCGCTCGAGGAGCACAACGGTGACGTCCGCTCCCGGTTCACCGTGCGCGCCGGCGATTTCACCGGCGTGGTCCTCGAGTCGGCACAGAAGAGCGAGATCGGCCACGGCGAGATGATCCAGGTCTTCTCGGACACGGTCGAGTTCTGGAAGGACTGGCTCCACACGTCCACGTACCGGGGCCGGTGGCGGGAGGCCGTCGCCCGCTCGGCGATGACGCTGAAGCTCATGACGTACGCACCCACCGGCGCGCTGGTCGCGGCACCCACGGCCGGACTCCCCGAGCAGGTGGGCGGCGAGCGCAACTGGGACTACCGCTTTACCTGGGTCCGCGACGCGTCCTTCTCGGTCTACGCCCTGCTGGGGCTTGGATACACCGAAGAGGCGGCGGCGTTCGCGCTCTGGCTGCGGAACACGATGGAGCAGGACGTGGCCGCCGGCGAGTCCCTCCACCTCATGTACCGGGTCGACGGGAGCTCCGACCTGAAAGAGGAGATCCTCGATCACTTCGAGGGCTACCGCGGTTCGGCGCCGGTGCGGATCGGCAATGGCGCCGCGGATCAGTTGCAGCTCGACATCTACGGCGAAGCCATGGACTCCATCCGGTTCGTCGACCGGTCGGGCGCGCGGATCGCCGACCGGGGCTGGAACGACATCGTGCACATGATCGACTGGCTGTGCGAGCACTGGGACCAGCCCGACGAGGGCATCTGGGAGACCCGCGGCGGGCGCAAGGGGTTCACGTACAGCCGACTGATGGAGTGGGTCGCGTTCGACCGCGCGATCCGTATGGCAGTTGACCACGGCCTTCCCGCCGACCTCGAGCGGTGGAGGAAGGAGCGCGACCAGGTCTACCGCTGGATCCAGACCAAGGGCTGGAACGACTCTATGAAGGCCTTCGTGCAGTACGAGGGCAGCGACGTGCTCGACGCCTCGCTGTTGCTCATGCCGCTGATCGGCTTCGTATCCCCGTTCGACGAGAAGTGGCAGTCGACGTTGTCGGCGATGGACAAGGTGCTCGTGTCCGACAGCCTCGTCTACCGGTACGACCCCAAAGCATCGCCCGACGGCCTCCAGGGGGAGGAGGGCACCTTCTCGCTGTGCACGTTCTTCTACGTCGACGCGCTCGCGCGTTCAGGTCGCCTCGAGGAGGCGCGGCTGGTGTTCGAGAAGATGCTCACGTACGCCAACCACGTGGGGCTCTTCGCGGAGGAGATCGGCCTCACCGGCGAGCAGCTCGGGAACTTCCCGCAGGCGTTCACGCACCTGGCATTGATCAACGCGGCGGTGAACCTCGACTACCAGCTCGACCACGGCGCCGGGCGCGTCGACGTGGTCAGCCGAGGTCCCTCGAGCTGACGGTCTCGTCGTCCTGCAGGGCGCGCCGGCGCCGGGCGGCACCGAGGTTGCTCACGAGGAGCGCGATCACCGTCACGAGATAGAGCTGCCCGATCAGCGCCTCGAGCACGGCCATCGCCCGACCGAGCCCGTTGGCCGCCGTGAGGTCGCCGTACCCGACGGTCGTCTGCGTCACGAAGCTGAAGTACAGGTAGTCGGCGACGGTGGCGTGCGCCTGCTGGGCGAAGAACGGCTCCGACTGGATCGTGCCGACGGCGGCGTACGCGAACGACCACAGCATCCCGAGCAGGATGTAGACGCACAGCGCGCCGAGGACCGTGTGGATGTCGATCACGCGCCGCCGGGCCAGGGAGTGGATGATCACGACCGGCGCCGCTCCCACGAGCAGCAGGCTGAGTACGAACAGAGAGCCGGTGTAGTTCTTGTCGCCCGCGAACAGGCCGATGGTCGACGACACGAGGGCGATGACCACGACCGTGACGGCGATCCGCCACAGCCTGCGACTCGAGCCGGACGCCGACAGCGCGGCGAGCAGGGTGGCGCCTTGGAGGATGACGGCGACGAGCGGGACCCAGTCGCCGGTCGGCCCGACCGCGAGAAAGACGAAGGTCGCGAAGAGCAGGAGCAGGACGATGCCGAAGCGGTACGCCGGCACGCGAGCCTCCCCCCGGTCGCCGGCCCGAGCGGGTGAACTCACGAGATCCAGGCGCGCGCCCTCCGCCAGCGCCATGCGAGCTCCAGCACACCCCAGAGCGCGAGGAGGAACACCCAGAATGGCGCTCGGGCCAGCGGCTGTCGCCGGAGGTGCTTCATGCGGCCTGACCCGTCCTGCATCGGGTGCTCCTGTTCTCGAGCGGCGTCATCTTCGCCGTCGGTCGTCATTGGACGTTCGCGTCCTCTTGTTGGTACTCGGCGAGCAGCGCCTGCTCCTGGTCCTTCTTCGGGTAGAGGAAGAAGACGAGTGCCGCACCGAGCACGATCGCGACGATACCGGCCGTGTAGGCCCAGTTGGCGCCGTCGACGAACGACGACTTCGCGCCGGCGAGGATCTGGTTCGCGTACTGCGGTTGGAGCTTGGCGACGTTCTCGGCGCCGGCGAAGGACTGCTGGAGCTGGTCCTGCGTCGTGTCGCTGATCTGGTTGCCGTTCGGCGCCGCCGCGATCGAGCTCGCGACCGCCGCCGCGTACCCCGCAGTGAGGAGCGCGCCGAGGATTGACTGCATGATGGCGCCGCCGAGGTCGCGCTGGAGGTCGGCGGTTCCCGAGGCCATGCCGGCGCGTTTCACCGGGACGGATCCCGTGAGCGAATGCGACGCCGGCGTGCCGGCGAACCCGACCCCGATGCCGACGAACGCGTACGCGAGGCCGACCTCCCAGTACGGGGTGCCCTCGTCCCACAGCACAAGCATCGTGAGGAAGCCGAGCAGCACGAAGACGTAACCGGTCAGCAGCGTGACCCGTGCTCCTCGCGCCTCCACGAGCTTCGCCGATCTTGGCGCGACGAGAACCATGAAGACGACCGCGGGCAGGATCGCCGCGCCTGCCTGGAGCGTCGAGTAGCCGAGCACGTTCTGCAGGAACTGCTGGCCGATGAACGCCGCCGCCATCAGCGACCCGAACACGATGATCCCGGCGCAGGCCGCGACCCAGAAGATGCGACGCGCCGCGACATGGAGGTCGTACAGCGGGTTCCTGGCGCGGCGTTGGCGGATGATGAATGCAAGCGTGGCGGCGAGCGCGATGATGCCGAGCCCGATGGCGAGTGCGCCTTTGTTGGGGACGGGAGCGAAGTTGATCGCGACGATGAGCGCTCCGACCATGACGGCCGCCAGGATGCCGCCGAGGTTGTCGACGGGATCGCTCGTCTCGTTGACGTGGCTCGGCACCAGCATCACTGCCAGCACCAGCGCCAAGGCGGCGAGTGGCAGCGTCACGAGGAACACCGAGCCCCACCAGAAGTGCTGGAGCATCGCTCCGGCGACGAGGGGGCCGAGGGCCGAGAGCGCGCCGCCGATCGCGGACCACAGCGCGATCGACTTCGTGCGGGCGGGACCTGACCACAACGCAGTGATCAGGGCGAGTGTCGTGGGGAAGGCCATGCCGGCCGACACGCCGCCGACGATGCGTGCGAGCACGAGGAACCCGTCGGACGGGGCGTACGCGGCCGCGACGCACGCCGGGATCGACAGGGAGATGCCGAGGATGAGCATCATCTTGCGCCCGTAGCGGTCTCCGAGCGCGCCGAGGTACAGCACCGACGCGGCGAGGCCGAGCGAGTAGCCGACGGCGATCAGGTCGAGCGAGGTCTGCGATGAGTCGAACGCCTTGCCGATGTCGGGGAGCGCGACGTTGGCGACGGACAGGTTCAGGTTCGCAACGGCCGCGACGAGGATGAGAGCGAGGAGCACGAGCCCCGCGCGCGCCGGTGCGGTGGCGGTCTCGACTGCGCTCGGTGTTGCGCCGCTCGGCGTCTCTGTCTTCGCCATCTCGGACTGCCGGACGCTACTCCGCGGCGGCGGCGGCTTTGCCGACCGTCGCCGCAGGAGCCGGAGCTTGCGACGGCGACCGGCTAATCATCGAGAAGACCCAGCTCGCGGGCTTGCTCGACGGCCTCTGCACGGGAGCTCACGCCGAGCTTCCGATACGCGGCGATCGCCTGGGTCTTCACCGTGTTGCGCGACACGATGAGCTCCTCGGCGATCGCCTCGAAGCTCAAATGCGTCGGGAGGTAGCGCAGCACGCGCATCTCAGCGGGTGTCAACGGCGTCGCGGCGAGGCCGACCGGCACGGCAGACGCGTCGGTCATGCGGTCGACCTCGCGCAGCCGGTCGGGGAGCACACCGGAGTCCGGGTATCTCGCCAGGATGCGGCGGGCTTCGCGGACGAGCATGCGCGCCGCGCCGACGTCGCCGAGCAACAGGGCGGTGCGCGCGAACGAGAGTCCGGCGTCGGCGATCATGCACGGCCCGATGTCGACCAGCTTCTCGAGGAGCCACAGCCCGTGCTTCGACGCGCTTCGGGCGTCGGCGGTCTCGCCCCGTCGGGCGTGCGAGAGCGCTGCGGCCGCGAAGACGAACGCCATCGCCGGTCGCTCACCGAGGCTGTATCGCTCGACCACACGCGTTGCCTGGTCCACCCGTGACGCCGACTCCGACAGATCCCCCTCTTCGATCGCAAGCATCGCCAGCTGCGCGAGGCAGTGCGCATGGATCGACGGCATGAGCACACCGGCGAGGCGGACTCCCTCGTCCAGGCGTTCCCTGGCGAGCTGTCGATCACCGAGGAGGCGTAGTGCACTGCCTTCGAGGTGGCGCGCCAGCGGGCGGAAGGGGCTGTCCGGCCGGTCGAGCTCGAACGCTTTGGCCGCGTCGTCTCGTGTGCTCGTAAGCCCTTCGCAGCCGGCGAGAGCACGCAGGAGCAGGATCGCCGAGCGCAGCGGCGTGTCGTCGGGGAGCACGACGTCGCCGCCGCGCTCCGCCAGCGACGCCCAATGGCTGATGCT
>WNFV01008282.1_pt1 | contig 11772 bp, 12 predicted proteins | sample 5400101 | NCBI WGS metagenome assembly WNFV01 (sample SAMN13153361, study PRJNA577476) | soil metagenome | isolation source: 115 cm soil or saprolite under grassland replicate 1 | place: USA:California | collected 2016-06-15
TCATGGAGAATCGCTCGACGGTTCGCTTCGGTGCGCTCGGCTTTGCCAACCAGGCGAGCGCCCGCAGGACGGTACAGGCGCTCGACCATCTTCCTGTGCCGACCCTCGTCATCCATGGCGCCGACGATCCGATCGTGCCGATCGCGGCCAGCGAGCTCCTGGAGCGATTCCCGGAGGTCCGCCGGATCGTCTATCCGGGCCTCCGCCACGAGGTCCACAACGAAACCGACTCACGCGCCCTGGCGGACATCCTCGCCTGGCTCCGCGAGCAGGTCGGGACCGGGCAAGACGCCGTGGCCGACGAGGCTCCGAACGGATCGTCGACCGAGGCGGTGCTAGAATCTACGTCCAACTGAAGATCGCCTCCGGGGAGCGCCGTGTGCGCTGAGAGTGTGGCCCGACCACAGACCCGCGGAACCTGATCTGGTTCGTACCAGCGAAGGAAGCAGGCCCGACGCCTCACGCCGTCCTCCCGGGAGCGACGGCGTTCGTGTCGGAGGTACGCATCACATGGTCAACGCACCGTCGCCAGCTTCGGCGTCCGCCGGAGGCCTGGCGGTTGCGACGCCCGAGGGCCGCTGGCGCACGCGCGACATCATCGTGGCGGCCGTCATCGGCGTCGCGTTCGGCGTGGTGTTCTGGGCCTGGGGCCTCGCCTGGAACGCATTCGAGCCGCTCAACGGCATCTTTCCGGTGGCCCGTGACCTGCTTTATGCCGTCTGGCTCGTCCCGGCGGTCCTGGCCCCGCTCATCGTCCGCAAGCCCGGGGCCGCCCTGTTCGCCGAGATGGTCGCGGCCGGGGTGTCCGCCCTGATCGGCAGCCAATGGGGGGTCGATACGCTGCTGTCGGGGTTCGTCCAGGGCGCCGCGGCCGAGCTCGTGTTCGCCTTCGCCTTCTATCGAAGCTATGGCTTCCCGGTGCTGGCCGTGGCTGCGATCGCGAGCGCGGTGGCGGCCTGGATCCACGATTGGGTGCTCTACTACGCGCAGATCAGCCTGGAGATCCAGATCGCCCGCGGCATCGTCATGGCGATCTCGGCGGTCGTCATCGTCGCCGGTGGCTCCGTGCTGCTGGAGCGGTCGCTGCGACGGGCCGGCGTCCTGGAAGGGTTCCCCGGCTGATCGCTCGGTCGGGCGTGCCGTCCGCCGGGGAAGCCGCCGGCGCCGGCAGGCCGGGGGCGATCCGGGCGAACGGGGTGGGCTTTCGGTACGCGTCGCGGCCGGTCGCGGCTCTCCGCGACGTCGCGTTCGAGGTGGGCCCGGGCGAGTGCCTCCTCGTCGTCGGTCCATCGGGCTCGGGCAAGAGCACGCTGGCCATGGCGATCGCCGGGCTCGTGCCCCATGAGATACCCGGCGAGTGGCTCGGGCGGCTCGAGGTCGACGGTCTCGACTCCGCGGCCGTGCCGCGCGCGGAGCTCGCGGCACGGGTCGGGCTCGTCTTCCAGGATCCGGCCTCGCAGGTCGTCATGGATCGGGTGGAGGATGACGTCGCCTTCGGCCTCGAGAATCGAGCCTGGCTGCCCGATGCGATGCGGGCGCGCGTCCCGGAGGCGATCGACGCGGCCGGTCTCCGCGGGCTCGCCCGGCGACGGACCGGCCATCTGTCTGGCGGGGAGCAGCAGCGGCTCGCGCTGGCCGGCGCCCTCGCGCCCCGGCCGGGGATCCTGGTTCTGGACGAGCCGACGGCGAACCTGGATCCGTGGGGAGCCGCGGCCTTCTTCGATCAGTTGCGGGCGATCCGGGAGTCGCGGACCGCGACGATCGTCCTCGTCGAGCACCGCGCCGACGACGCCTGGGCGCTCGCCGACCGTGTCCTGGCGCTCGCGGCGGACGGATCTCCGATGGACGTCGGGCCGCCTCGGGAGGTGCTGGCTCGGTCGGGGACGCAGCTGCGGGAGGCGGGCGTCTGGCTGCCCGGCGAACGGAGCCTGCCGGCCGATTCGGAGAGTCGACTCGAGCTGCTGGGACCATTGCTCGTGGACGCCCGGAACCTCACCTTCGGATACGACCCGGAGGTGCTGGTCGTCAGCCATATCGAGCTCGACCTGGCGGCGGGTGAGCGTGTCGCACTGGCGGGCCCGAACGGCAGCGGCAAGTCGACGCTGGGTCGCCTTCTCGTCGGCCTCCTCCGGCCGACCCGCGGCCGTGTGCGGCTCGACGGCGCGGATCCAGCCCGGCTCCCCGCGGCGCAGCTCGCCCGTCGCGCCGGCTACGTCTTCCAGGATCCCGAGCAGCAGTTCCTGGCGGACACCGTGAGCGCTGAAGTGCTGCTGGGACTCCGGCCGGAGGAGCGGACGGCGGCGGACGAGGTGATGGCCGGGCTGGACCTCCCGCTCGAACAGTTCGCCGGTCGCAGCCCGTACACGCTCTCCGGTGGCGAAAAGCGTCGCTTGTCGCTGGCCTGCATCCTCGTTCGGCGGCCGGCGCTGCTCGTCCTCGACGAGCCGACCTTCGGTCAGGACCGCCACGGCTACGAGGGCCTCCTGACGATCCTGCGCGACCGCGTCGCAGCGGGCACGTGCCTCGTCGTCGCGACGCATGACGAGCGCTTCGTCCGCGACGTGGCCAGGCGGCGGATCGCCCTGGAACGTGGTCGGGTCGTTGCCGATGAAACGCTGGTGCTGGAACCACCGTCCGAGGCGGCATTGGATGGGCCGGCGGCTCGGGGCGGGAGCGGGCCGGCGGCGAGCGCGCCGGCGGCGAGGGCGCCGTGATCGCGCGCATGGAACCAGCCGACCGGCAGCTGGCCAGTCCACTCGGCCAGGCCAGCCCTCTCGTGAAGCTCGCCGTGGCGATCGCCTGGTTCGTGGGCCTGGCGTTCACCACCGACGTCCGGCCGCCCATCGTGCTGGCCTGCCTGGCCCTCCTGGCGGCGATCTGGTTCGGGCGTGTGGACCTCGAGACCCTCGGCCGGGGCCTGGCCCCGCTCTGGACTGCCGCCCTGGCGATCGGCCTCTTCAACGCCCTGTTCGCCGCCGCCAACCTGGATCCCTCTGCGGCGGAGATGGCCCGCATCGGGCCGTTCCGCCTGACCCAGGCGGCCGTCGCCGGCGGCATCGGGCTCGCGGCGCGAGTGGTGGCCTTCGCGACGATCGGGATCGTCTTCGCGCAGACGACCGATCCCACCCGCCTGGTCGACGCGCTCGTCCAGCAGGCGCGGGTCTCGCCACGTTTCGCGTACGGGGCGCTCGCGGCCTACCAGGCGGTGCCGCGCTTCGCCGAAGACCTCACCACCCTGCGCCAGGCTCGGCGGATTCGTGGACTGCCCGGCAACTGGCATCCCCGGGTCCTGGTGGGGCTGCTCGTCCTGGCGATCCGCCACGCCGACCGGCTCGCCCTGGCGATGGACGCCCGCGCGTTCGGCATGGGTCCTCGCAGCCGGTACCGCGAGGTCCGCTGGAGCGCACTCGACGCCGTGATGCTCGCGGGCGGTATCGTGGCCCTGACTCTCGCGCTGAGCCTGGCACGTCCCTGAACGAGGCGGACCGTCGCGCCGCCCACGATGACGAATTTACGATGCCAATCGATGCTCAATTCGATTGACTATCGAGCGGCATTCGAAGAGAGGGTTCCTGGCGATGCGGCCGGGCTCGTGACGCGAGCGGCCGGGCTCTGCTCTTCGGGCTCTGCTCTTGGGACGACGCGGCCGACTCCGCTCTCACGATGCCAATCGATGCTCAATCCGATTGACTATCGAGCGGCATTCGAAGAGAGGGTTCCTGGCGCGATGCGGCCGGGCTCCTGGCGAGATGCGGCCGGGCTCCTGGCGCGATGCGGCCGGGCTCCTGACGCGAGCGGCCGGGCTCCTCATCGCCGGGACCAAGGGCGTTCCACCGGACTCACACTACGATCGACCCGGTTCGCCAGGCTGCCACCTGCGTGATCCGTGGCGTATCCGATTCGGGCCGACGTGGGACTATGTAGCGGGAGGGCTGTTTCCGTCGGCGGACAACTCCAACAGCGTCGGCGGCAACCCGGACGGCGCCCTCACGCGGTTCGACGTGTACACCGCGGCGATCATCGTCCAATGACGGGAGCCCGCATCCAGGCGGCGCCGATGCCGCGGGACAGGACACGCCCACCGCCAGTGGGCCCGATGCGATGAGGAGGAGCCCATGACGGGGACGCTCGAGCAGGTCAAGAGCTACCGGCAGTTCATCGGCGGCGAGTGGGTGGACGCCGCCGGCGGCGAGACGCTGACCGTGGAGAACCCGGCCAACGAGCAGGTCGTCGCCCGGGTGCCCGCCTCGGGAGAGGAGGACGTCGATCGAGCCGTCAAGGCGGCCGCGAGTGCCTTCGAAGGGTGGCAGAAGACGACACCCCAGGAGCGGATGACGCTCCTCCTCAAGCTCGCCGACATCGTGGAGCAGAACGCCGACGAGCTGGCCCGCCTGGAGAGCTCGCAGACCGGGAAACCCCTCAACGTCGCGGCCGTGGACATGCCTGCCATCGCCGATAACCTGCGCTTCTTTGCCGGGGCGGCCCGCAACCTGGAGGGCAAGGCCGCCGGCGAATATGTCGCCGATCGGACGTCCCTCATCCGCCGCGAGCCCGTCGGCGTGGTGGCCTCCATCGCGCCCTGGAACTACCCGCTCTACATGGCCGGCTGGAAGATCGGGCCGGCGCTTGCGGCCGGCAATACGGTCGTGCTCAAGCCGTCCGCCCGCACGCCGCTGACCGCCCTGCGATTCGCCGAGCTGGCCGCCGAGGCGCTGCCGCCGGGTGTCCTCAATGTCCTGGTCGGAACCGGCGACGCGATCGGCCCTGCGCTGGTCGCCCATCCCAAGGTGGGGATGATCTCGCTGACCGGCGACACGGACACGGGCAAGAAGATCGCCAGGATCGCCGCCGATCGCGTGAAGCGGCTCCACCTGGAGCTCGGTGGAAAGGCGCCCGTCATCGTGTTCGACGACGCGGACCTCGACCTCGTGGCCGAGACGCTCCGCTTCGCGAGCTACTGGAACAGCGGTCAGGACTGCACCGCGGCGACCCGCGTCCTCGCCGGTCCCCGGATCTACGACAACTTCGTGTCGAAGCTGTCCGAACAGGTCAACGACATCAAGTGGGGCGATCCCACCGGCGGCGACGAGCTGGAGATGGGATCGCTCATCTCCAAGAGCCAGGTGGCGCGGGTCAGCGGCATGGTCGATCGGGCGCGGTCAGGCTCCGAGGTGGTCGTCGGAGGAAAGGCGCCGGACCAGCCTGGTGCCTACTACGAGCCGACGATCATCGCCGGCCCCGACCAGCAGAGCGAGATCATCCAGGACGAGGTATTCGGCCCGGTCGTCACGGTCCAGGCGTTCATGGACGAAGAGCAGGCGATCGCCTGGGCCAACGACGTCCGGTTCGGCCTGGCGGCCTCGGTCTGGACCACGGACATCGGCCGGGCGATGCGCGTCGCCAAGGCGATCCAGTTCGGCACCGTCTGGGTCAACGACCACTTCACGCTCGTCTCGGAGATGCCGCACGGCGGCTTCAAGGAGTCGGGCTACGGCAAGGACCAGGGTATGTACGCGGTCGAGGACTACACGGTCGTCAAGCACGTGATGCTCCGCATCTGAGGGTGCAGTCGCCGGCGACCGATACGCAGCCGTCGCCCGCCGGGGAGCTGCAGGCGGCCGTCCTGGACTGGTATCGGGCGGAGGGCCGGGTCCTCGACTTCCGGTCCAGCCGCGATCCGTATGCCATCCTCGTGTCGGAGACGATGGCGCAGCAGACCCAGATCGCCCGCGTCGTCGACTACTGGTCCGCGTTCCTCACGCGATTTCCCACGTTCGGGGCGCTCGCCGCCGCGACGCCGGCCGACGTCCTCCGCACCTGGCAGGGCCTGGGCTACGATCGTCGGGCACTCAACCTGCTGCGGTGCGCGCGGATCGTCGTCACCGAAGTCGGCGGGCACCTGCCGTCAGAGGTGGACGAGCTCGAGCGGCTGCCCGGGATCGGGCCGTACACGGCCCGGGCTATCGCCGCGCTCGCGTTCGGCCGGCCGGTGGGCGCGGTGGACGTCAACGTGCACCGGGTGCTATCGCGGGTTGTGAGTGGGACGGAGGCCGGATCGATGACCCGTGCGGCCGTCCAGGCCGTGGCAGACGCGGTCGTGCCGGCAGATCGGCCGAGGGAGTGGACGCACGCGCTGATGGATGTCGGTGCCACGTTCTGTCGGCCGCGACAGCCACGCTGCGAGGCGTGTCCCGCGAAGCCGTGGTGCCTGTACGCGGCGTCGGCCGAGGTCCTTGATGCCCCTCGGGGCATGAGGCGCGGCGGACGACGACGAGCGGCCTCTCGACCCGTCCCCTTCTCGTCGACGACTCGCTGGCTGCGCGGCCGCATCCTCGACCGGCTGCGGACCGTCGAGGATGACGGCTGGACGTGGTTCAGGGATGGGATCGGTTCACACGGCCGGCCCGCGGTCGAGGCCGCTCTCGTCGCACTTGCCCAGGAGGGACTGATCGAGTTACGGCACGGCGAAGGACCGTCGGCTCGCCTCGCGACGGCCTGATGCCCGGCGCCGTAACGCCACCGGTCGCCCTGGCGCGGCGGCGCTATCGACGAGCGGCGATCATCTCGATCTCGATCCGCGCCTGAATCGGCAGTGCCGCAACGGCGACCGTGGTTCGAGCCGGTGGGCGATCACCGATGAGCCGCCCATAGACCTCGTTGGCCACTCCGAAGTCGGCGATGTCGACCAGGAAGACGGTGGTCTTGACGACGTCTGCAAATGACAGGCCGCCCGCGTCGAGCACCGTGCCGCCGGGGACCAGGGCGCCGGTCCGCGGATCGATGCCGGCCTGGGCAGCACAGAAGACGAGGGAGTCCGTCGCGACCCCGACGCTATAGGGGCCGATGGGCGCCGGCGCGCCTACCGTTTCGATCAGCTCGCGCATCTCACCTCCTGCCGGGCGACTTCGGGGGCGCCACGGTCACCAAACGACGGGGATCCATCGCCCGTCGTTCGAATGGTGCCCCACCCGCACCAAGCGCACTGACTCCGAGCTCGGCGGGTTACGGGCCGCCCGTGCGCGCGGGACGAGGGTCGGAGGTGCCGGCCGCTCGGCGGAGTTCTCGAAGGAAGGGCTGGATCGCCTCGAGGAACGCGGACGGTGCCTCGAGGAAGAGTCCGTGACCGACGTCGTGGAGCTGCACATGGCGAAGGCCCGAAACGGCTGACTTCCAGTGCGCCACCTCGCGGTCGCTCACGAGGCCACCGGCCGCCGGATCGGCCTGGACCAGTAGCACCGGGCACCGCACGAGGGGCAGCCACTCCTCGAGACCGGCGTGCATCGCCTCGAACTCGATGACGGCGTCCAACGTCGCCGGGTCGAGCCTCGCGATGTTGGCCGCCATCTCCGAGTACCACGGCGCACCCTCCGGGACGACATCCGCGGTTCGGCTCACGCGGGTTGCGTCGGCAGCCGCGACGGGCACGTCCGCGAGCCGAGTGGCGATGACCTCCTGCGATTCGCCGCTGGCTGCGAGCTCGCGCCAGGCCTGGTTCATCGGCCGGTTCGCCGCGATGTGGCGCCGCAGGGACTCGAGCTCCAGGGGCGCGTCGCCAACGATCACGGCGCGTGCGAAGTCCGGGCGTCCGGCCGCAACGGCGACCGCGACCTGACCGCCCATTGAGTGCCCGACCAACACGGCCGGCTGGCCCAGTTCGCGATCGACCAACTGAACGATGTCGTCGGCATAGTCCAGGAGGCTGTATCCGGGTCCCCACCCGGACGAACCGTGGCCCCGGAGATCCGGTGCGAGCACGTGCCAGTCTAGAGCGAGGAGCGGACCAACGGCTGCCCATGACCGCCAGCTGGCGCTGCCGCCGTGCAACAACAGGACCAGGGGCGGCCCGGCACGGCTCCATTCCGCCACGTTGAGGGTCAGCGTCCCGAGACTGATCGTCCTCTCGCCCATCGGGACATTGTGGGCGGACAAATCGACCGGATGACCGTCAGGAGGCTGCCCGCGGCGCCGGCCCTTGCTAGCCCTTGCCGGGGAGCGCACCCAGCTGGGCCATCATGCCCATCGAATCGAACTGGTGCCAGTGCTCCGAGACCTGGCCGTCCCTGATCCGGAAGATGTGGATCTCTCCGATCGTATAGGACTTGCCCTGGGACGGGAGACCCATGAACTCGCCCGACTGTCGGGCGCTGGCGGTGAGGCGAACGGCCACCCGGTCATGCTCGGCGATCATGTCTTCGATCTTGAAGGCGGCGTCGGACAGGCCCTTCGACACCCGTTCGATCGCTCGCTTGAGATCGCCCCGGCCGTCGCCAGTGGACGGCCAGGTGTGCGGTGTGAAGTCCTCGGCCACGAGCTCGTCGACCGCATCCGCGTTGCCGTCCGTGAAGATCTCCTGGACGAAGCGCCGGACGAGCTCCTTGTTGGCCTCGGTGGACGAGGCAGGCTCCGCCCGGCGGGTGCCCGTGTCTGTGGTCATCGATTCCCTCCTTGGGTCCCAGGGGGTCAAGGTCATCTCGCCGGGTAGGCGCCGAGGTGAGAGTCAAGCCTTCCGCGAGGCCTCTCGCCGCTGCGCCGGGCACGCGTGGTCTGCCGTTACAAGTTTGTAATGGTTTCCCCGCGGCGGTCGCGTGGCCGGGCAGGTACCGGTAGGCTGTGGCGACGATGAGTCCAGCCGCCAACCGCCCTACAGCCGCGCCGCCCGACTCCGATGACCGCGCGTCCGCACGGGCCAGGCTGCCGGCCGACGACCCGGCAATCTTCGACATGGACCTCGACGGCCTGGCCGCTCGCTGGGGCTCCGCGATGGAACGGTCGCCGATGTCGGGCGAGGCGATGACCGGTGCCGATCGGCGGGCGCAGGCCCTGGGGGTACCGGGCGCAGTGCTCATGGAACACGCCGGGACGGCCGTGGCCGCGGCGGTGCGCGCACTGGGCGTTCGAACCGGCCGCTGGGGAACCGGCCCGATCCTCGTCCTGTGCGGGCCGGGCAACAACGGGGGAGACGGCTTCGTGGCCGCACGACGGCTGGCGCGTCTGGGGGCGCAGGTCGTCGTTGGCTTCGTGGCATCCGAGGCTCGGCCCGAGGGGGAAACGAGTGGCCGGAACTGGGACCGGCTCGCGGCCGAGGCGAACGTGACCAGGATCCACACCGCGCTGGCTCGCGACCTGGCGATCCTGGGCCAGGGAATCGATCGGGCGGCCGTGGTCGTGGATGCGCTGCTTGGCACCGGCGTTCGCGGCGCCCTGCGCGACCCGATCCGCTCAGCAGTGGAGCTGGTGCGGCACGCACACGACGCTGGGGTGCCTGTGCTGGCCGTGGACACGCCGACCGCGGTCGACCTGACGAGCGGTGAGGCGACCGATCCGGTTGTCCGGGCGGACGTGACGGTCACGTTCCATCGACCGAAGGTCGGCTTGCTCACCCGTCGCGGGGCGGCGCTCGCCGGCCGCGTCCTGGTCGCGCCGATCGGCATCCCGCCCGAGGCCGATCGTGGTTGAGTCTCCCTCGGGCGCTCCGCCGGACGATCGAGAGGGTGAGCGGCGACGCCGAGCGACCGGCTTGCGCGAGGTGCTCCTCGTCGCCGTGGTGGTAGTCGCCATCGTCCTTGGCACTGCCGTCGCGACGAGCCTGCTGCCGCCGGCCGGCCAGGATCTCATCCTGCGCACTCCGCTGGCGATCGCCGTGCTCGCCGGCGGGACGATCGGGCTTCTGGTCTGGCTGGCGCGACGGCCGCCGGTCACCTAGGCGCACGTCCGCATGACGCCGTCCGGAAAGACGACGCCGATCGAGCGCCGGCGGGCGGATCTCGAGCGCCTTGCAGCCGAAACATGGGACGTCCTGGTCGTCGGTGGCGGCGTCACCGGGGCCGGCGCCGCCCTGGACGCGGCGAGCCGCGGTCTCAGCGTGGCGCTCGTCGAGCGGTCGGACATCGCGGCCGGCACGTCGAGCCGCTCCTCGCGCCTCATCCATGGCGGGTTGCGTTACCTGGAGCAATTTCGGTTCGGCCTCGTCCGTGAGGCCCTGACCGAGCGCGGCCGGCTCCTCCGGCTGGCTCCCCATCTCGTTCGCCTCGAGCCCCTGCTGTTCCCGCTCTACGGATCTGCTCTGGCCCGTCCGTTCTACGGCAGCGGCCTGACGCTGTACGACCTGCTCGGGGCGGCGCGAGACGGGGGCCGGCACCGTCATCTCGACCGGGCGGAGGCGGTGGCAAGCACGCCGGCCCTCCGCCGGACTGGCCTCCGCGGGGCCTTCGTCTTTCACGACGGGGTCGAGGACGACGCCCGGTTCGCCCTGGCGGTCGCTCGAACGGCCCAGTCGCGCGGCGCCCTCGTCCTCACCCGCGTTCGAGTTGCCGGCGCCATCCATGACGGAGGGCGCATCGCCGGGGTGCGTGCCCGCGACGAGCTGGACGGCCAGGACCTGGAGCTTCGGGCCAGGGCGGTCGTCGACGCGACCGGGGTCTGGTCGGGCCAACCGGACGGCGCCTTTCCAACGCAGCCTTCGGCCGATCCTGATGGGGGCGACAACGCCCGCGTCACGGCTCACGTCATCCGGCCCAGCCGGGGGACCCACCTGGTCGTGCGCCGCGGACGGATCCCGTCGGCGACGGGCCTGACGATCCGGGCTCCCGGAAAGGTCGTGTTCCTCGTGCCGTGGCCGGGCCACTGGCTCATCGGGACCACCGATGTGCCGTATGACGGCGCGCCGGATAGCGTCGTCCCCACCGGCGATGACGTGGACGAGATCCTGGTGGCCGTCAATCGTGCGCTGGACGTGGACTTGACCCGGGACGACGCGGTGAGCGCCTATGCCGGTCTGCGGCCGCTCGTCGCGGATGGAGCCGTTTCGGACGGCCTGGGCGGCAACGAGTCGACGCTCAAGATCTCGCGCGAGCATCGGGTCCGAATCGAGTCCGACGGGCTGGCCCGCGTCGGCGGCGGCAAGTACACGACCTATCGGGTCATGGCGGCCGACGTGGTGGATGCGGCCGTGGACGCGGGGTTCGGGACCGGCACCGCCCGGGCGCGGCCGTCGCGGACCGGGGATCTGCCGCTCGTCGGCGCGGCCCCGCTGGTGGAGCTCGACAACCTGGCAGCCAGTCTCGCCCGGGCCCTGGCGGCGCGCGGGCTGGAGCGCCGGCATGCCGACCGGCTCGTGGCCCGCCATGGAACCCAGGCCGCCGACGTCGTGGCCCTGGGCGAGCGCCTCGAGCTCCTGCGACCGATCGCGGCCGACTCGGAGCACCTCGAGGCGGAGGTGATCTGGGCGGCTCGCGAGGAGCTGGCCGTCGGGCTGGACGACGTACTCGTCCGCCGGACGCGCCTTGCCCAGGAGCTGCCCGATCGAGCCGCGGAGGTCGCGCCCCGCGTCGCCTCGCTCCTGGGCCAGGAGCTGGGCTGGGACCCGGCCCGCCAGGCGAGCGAGATCGCCCGGTTCCTGGAGGGCGCCCATCGCGAGTTCGACGTTCCCTCGTCGCCGGGGCGGTCGTCCCCGTCGTCATCCCCGGCGCCGCGGTCGTCGCGGCGATGACCGCGCGATACGTCCTGGCCCTGGACCAGGGCACCACGTCCTCGCGGGCGATCCTGTTCGACCAGGTGGGCGTTCCGGTGGCGGCCGCTGGGCACGAGTTCCCCCAGGGATACCCCGGCCCAGGCCACGTCACCCACGATCCCGAGGCGATCTGGTCGAGCCAGCTGGCCGCCGCCCGGGACGTTCTTCACGCGGCCGGGGCGATGCCCGGCGACGTCGCGGCGATCGGGGTGACCAACCAGCGCGAGACGACGATCGTCTGGGACCGAGCGACCGGCCGTCCA
>WNFV01009663.1_pt1 | contig 11770 bp, 12 predicted proteins | sample 5400101 | NCBI WGS metagenome assembly WNFV01 (sample SAMN13153361, study PRJNA577476) | soil metagenome | isolation source: 115 cm soil or saprolite under grassland replicate 1 | place: USA:California | collected 2016-06-15
CGTCCGGTCTCGAACCAGAGGCAATGCAGCGCGCCCGCGAACGCCGGATAATAGTCCTGGACGCCGGCGGGCTTCCCGAGGACGCGAGTCTCGACGTCCCGCACGAGCTCGACGCCGCCAGCGCCGTCGAGCGACTTTCCGTTCATCTGCGAGAGCGCCGCCGCGACGGCCACGGCGAGAGCCGAGGAACCTCCCAGACCGGAGCCGAACGGGACGCCGGAGAGAAACTCGACTTCCACCGAGGCGTCTGGACAGATCTCCTCCACGAGAGCGGCCACGAGAGCAGTCCTCGGGTCCGCGCGCAGCTCGCCGGCGGAGTCGGCGCGCAACTCGATCCCCCGATCGGGGGCGGCGAGCCGGATTCCCTTCTCGCCCCGCCGGACACGGCACGTCGCGCGCCGGTCGATGGCGAGATTCACGGTGACCGATCCGGGGTGGAGAACGTGGAGCGGCCAGAGATCGAGCGTGCCGCCGGCGAGGTCAACGCGCGCGGGGGCAGTTGCCTCGACAAATGAGGCAGACTTCATTGTGGCGAGATTCTAGGTCGGGAAAAAACTAGTAGCCGACCCGGTTCGCGCGCAGGAAGCCGGACTGCGGGAACGCCGTGCCTTCGAGCGTCGCCGCCCGGCCGAGCGCCGAATCACCGAAGCCCGGATCGCGCGTCATGAGCCGCCAGATCTCGCCGTTGTCCGCACAGAAGGCAGGCACGTGGTGCGGCTCGGGAAGCGGGCAGAGTCCGGCCTCCCGGCGCGCGTCGCAGACAAGGCAAACGAAGGTTCCCGTGACGCGCTTGGAAACGAGGGCGAGAGGCGCCGCCGACGTCGCCTTCGAGACAAGATCGGGAGCGATGGCGTCGTCCGCCCGCGGCACGGGTGCGTCGGTGACGAGCGGAACGATCAACAGAGCCATCGCGGCGGCGAAGAAGTACGACGCGGGCCGGGGACGCGGGAGCTCGTGCGGCATCATCTGGAGACGCGAGCGCAGCCGTGGAGGAGCGGGCGCCCGATCGAGGCGGGAGCGCAGGACCTTCGCCAGTCCGCGTGCCGAATCCGCTCGCGCCGCACAGGGGGAGCAGAGCGCGAGGTGGCGCGCCAGCTCCTCCGCATCACTACGGACGAGCTCCCGATCGAGGTGGGCGTACAGCAGAAACCGGGCTTGCGGGCAGTTCATCGGACCGTTCCAAGAAACCGGCTGACGGGACCGGAAATTCCGATTTCCGGGACGGGAACGGCTCCGCGGATGCTTGGCGACCCGGCAGCCGGGAGGTTAAGGCCGGGTTCCCCGCTGCGCCCTCAGGCGGCCGGCGGCTTCGGGCGGGTTCGCATCTCACCGGGCAGTCGAGGATCTCAGCAATTTCCTTGTACGAGAAATCCTCGAGATCGGCCAGGATCACGACCATCCGGTAGTCGTAGGGGAGCGACTCGAGAGCCTTCCGAACGTCGTCATCGAGCACCCCGGTGAAGAACTCGGCTTCCGGGTCGGAGGGCTGCTCGGCGTTGTCCCGCCGCACGATTCGCTCGAAGGAGTCCTCGATCTCCGCGAAGTCGACGCTGCGCGGTTCGAGCTTCTTCTTCCGGTAGTTGTTGATGAACGTGTTCTTCAGGATCTTGAAGAGCCACGCCTTCAGGTTCGTGCCCTCTTCGAACTTGTCGTAGTACTTGTACGCCTTGAAGAAGGTCTCCTGGACCAGATCCTCGGCGTCTTCGGCACTTCGCGTCATCCGATAGGCCGTGTTGTAAAGCGAATCCACGTACGGCATTACCTGGGAGTCGAAGTCCCAGGAGGTGACCGCCGGGAGAGTTCCTTCGGGAGTTGGTTGCACGCTCGACTCCTCCATACCTTCCGAGGTCGCAAATTTCTTGCCCGGCCGGCCCGACGTCCATCGAGCCGACCGGGCCGAGCTAACCTCCGCAGTACCTACGGAATAGACGCTCAGCCCGTTGAGGCTGCTTCATCGATAAATACGGGGAAACGAAGAGACCGGTTTCCGGAGAGGGCATCCTGTCCCCCGGCGGGGACAGTGTCCCTCCCCGAATGAGGCCGTTTCCGGACCCTTCGGTCGGCTAGACGCCCTTGATCAGAAACGCGATGAGCAACGCGTAGAGGACGAGGGACTCGATCAGCGCGAGGCCGATGATCGTCATCGTCCGGATGGGACCCGCCGCCCCCGGGTTGCGGGACATGCCTTCGGCCGCGGCCGATGTGGCCCGGCCCTGCGCCATCGCGCCGGCGGCCGCCGCCACCCCCAGCAGGAAAGCCGCGCCGAGCGCCCCCGCCCCCCAGCTCCTCGCCGGGCCCGCCGCGGCGGCCGGTTCCTGGGCGAACGTCGGAAGGGCGATGGCCAGGAGCGTGAACGCGATCAAGACAGCCGTTTTCTTCCGCATCTCTGAATCCTCTCCTTGTCTTTCTCGGGGCCGCGGAGGTCAGTGCTCCTCGTGGGCCGTTGCGAGGCTGATGTAGACCGACGAAAGCGTGGCGAAGATGAAGGCTTGAAGGATCGCCGTGAAGAGCCCGAGCGCCATGAGCGGCCAGGGGACGACGATCGGGACGAGGCTCGCGAAGATCCCGGTCGCCGTGTGCTCGCCGTAGATATTCATGAAGAGCCGGAGCGAGAGCGACAGGATCCGAGCGAAGTTGCCGATGATCTCGATGACGAAGAAGAGGGGCGCCAGCCAGAGGACCGGTCCCATGAAGTGGCGCAGATAGCCGAAGAAACCGTGCTCCTTGATCCCCTGGAAATTGAAGTAGACGAAAGACAGGACGGCGAGCGCGACCGTTGTCGAGAGAGTCCCCGTCGGCGGCTGCAGGAAGAAAAACAGGCCGAAGAGGTTGCCGACGAAGATGAAGAGGGCGAAACCCCCGATGACGTTGGAGTACTTGTTCTCGGCGCCGTGCCCGATGACGTCGGAGACGAGCGACCGCACGCCCGAGACCACCATCTCGAGGAAGTTCTGGACGCGGCCGGGTCGCTCCTTGTCGTACTTCCGGGCGGCGAGAGGTAGGAAAACCAGAAAGAGGAAGAGCACCAGGAGCGCCATCAGCGCGTGGTCCGGGATCCAGGCAGCCTTGCCGTCGGGAAACCAGAACGCGGCGGCGCCGGCAGACAGCCTCGCGACCGGCGGTGAGCCGAAGACCGCGATCAACAGTCGGTTGACCGGCCCGTAGAGAATCGAATGGTGCTCGCTCACCCGATCAGCCCTTCTTTCCCGTCAGAAGCTCCGCTCCGATCGCCAGGACCACGACCGACAGCCCGGCCATGCCGGCTACCGGCTCGAAACCCCTCCAGCGAAGGAGGGCGATCCCAAGAACGGCCGCGCCCGCGCCCGTGACCAGCAGGAGGGGGAGCATGGCTCGAAACCCTTTCTTTTCCTGCGGGGGAACGAGACGCTCGGTCAGCCTCTCGAGAACGAGAAAGCTGAAAATAACGACGGCCGCGGAGATTGTCAAGGACACCGCCGCGCGCCACCCGAAGAAGAGCGCGACGACCGCTCCGACGGCGGCGATCCCGATCGACCGCGTCCGGATGCGTCGGAGGATCGCCTCTTCGCCGTTCAGGTGCCCTCTCCGCCTTCGAGCCCTCGAAGGAGACGGTAGAGATTCCAGAACCCGGCCGCGGCCCCGAGCGCCGCCCCGACGAAGGCCGGCCAGATTCCGACACGCAGCCCGGCTCCGACCCACTTGCCAAGCAGATATCCCCCGACGATCGAGACCGGAAAGAGAATCCCGGCCGCCGAGGCGCGAGCGACGCCGTTCAGGGTCAACGCCGAATCACGGAATTCAGCCTCTCCGCGCTGGCCCGAATTCAGCCCTTTCCGCGTTGAGCCTACGGCGTTCGGATCACGCACGCCCGCAGCATCTCGACAAACGGCTGGGGCGCGATGCCGACGACGACCGTCCCGGCGGCGCAGATCAGGACCGCAGCCGTCAGGGCGTAGGAGCTCTTGAGCGGCGCGCCCTCCGCTTCCGAGAAGAACATCGCGGCCGCGATCCGGAAGTAGTAGAAGAGCGAGAGGGCCGACATCAGAACCGCGAGCACCGCCAGCCACGCGTAGCCCGCCTTCATCGCCGCGGTGAACAGATAGTACTTGCCGATGAAACCGGCCGTCGGCGGAATCCCCGCCAGCGAGAGGAGGAACACGAGCATCACGACGGCCGCCGTCATATTGCGACGGGCGAGGCCGTTGAAATCCGCGACCGACTCCGCGGCGTACCCTTTGGTCTCCAGAAATACCACGAGCGCAAACACGCCGAAGTTCATGAAGGTGTAGGCGAGCAGGTAGACCAGGATCCCCCACAGCCCGAATTCGGTGCGGAACCCCAGCACGCCCATGAGCGCGTAGCCGGCGTGGGCGATCGACGAGTAGGCGAGCATGCGCTTGACGTTCGTCTGGAGCAGGGCGGCGACGTTTCCGAAAACCATCGTCGCGGCGGAGACGAGCGCGACGATCAGCCCCCAGTCGGCGTGGAACTTCGGGAAGCCGACGTAGAAGATCCGGGCCAGGATCGCGTACGCCGCGAGCTTCGGGCCGACCGAGAAGAACGCGGTGACCGGCGTGGGAGAGCCCTCGTACACGTCGGGCGTCCAGACGTGGAAAGGCACGGCGGCGATCTTGAAGAGAAGTCCCGCAAGGATCAGCAGGATCCCGACGAGGAGCAGATTCGACTTCGCCTGCGACTCGAAGAGCTTCGCGAGCTCGGGGAGGCCCATCCGACCCGCGATCCCGTAGACGAGCGAGAGGCCGTAGAGGAGGACGCCCGAGGAGAAGGCCCCGAGCACGAAGTATTTCAGCGCCGCTTCGGTGCTCTTGATCTCGAGCTTGAAATACCCGGCGAGGATGTACGAAGACAGGGCCATCAGTTCGAGCGGGACGTAGATCGACACGAGGTTGTTGCCCGAAACCATGAACAACATTCCGACGCCGGTGAAAAGGAGGAGGGCGTAATAGTCGCCGGCGGGATACGGGGCGCGCCCCACGAACTGGATCGAGGCGAGCACGGTCAGGACGATCGACAGGAGCATCAGGAGCTTGAAGAAGATCGCGAAGTTGTCGACGATGAACATCCCCGCGAAGATCGGCGCTCCCCGTCCCCGATATCCCGAGACGAGCGCGACGAGCCCAATCGTCACTCCCGTGAAGAGGAGCGTCAGAAACGCGAGGAACTCTTCTTTTGCCTTCTCGAAGAAGGAAGCGATCGACAGGATGAAAAGCCCCGCCGCCGTCAGGAAGAGCTCCGGCGAGAGCAGGAGCCAGTCGGAGGCGGAGACTTTCACGGGCGTGCCGCGCCCGTCGTGAGTGAAGTTTCGCTCTCGGCGGCGGGGCTCCGGCGGGCGAGCGCCGGGCTCGGAACGGTCCGACCGCCGACCGCGGCGACGATCTTCTCGGAAGGCAGTCGGAGCACGTCGAACATCGGCTTCGGGTACAGCCCGATCCACAGGGCGAGCGCGACGAGCGGAATGAGAGTGAGCTGCTCCCGAGCCGTCAAGTCCGGAAGGTTCGCGTTTGCGGGGTTCGTGAGCTCGCCGAAGAAGACGCGCTGGTACAGCCAGAGCAGGTACGCCGCGCCGAGCACGATGCCGGTGGCTGCGGAGAAAGCCCACCAGAAGCTCCTCGCGAACGCTCCCTGGAGGATCGTGAACTCGCCGATGAAGCCGTTTAAGATCGGCAGGCCCATCGAGGAGAGCGCCATGATCAGGAAGTACGTCGCGTAGATCGGCATCTGACGGGCGAGGCCGCCGTACTCCGAGATCATCCGCGTGTGGCGCCTCTCGTAAACCATTCCGACCAGGAGGAACAAAGCCCCGGTCGAGATCCCGTGGTTGACCATCTGCAGGATCCCGCCCTGCAACCCGGCCATGTTGAGCGCGAAGACGCCGAGCATGACGAAGCCGAGATGCGAGACGGAGGAGTACGCGATCAGGCGTTTCATGTCCTTCTGAACGAGCGTCACCATCGCGCCGTACACGATGCCGACGATCGAGAGCGTGATCACGATGCCGAGGACCCAGGAAGTGTTGATCGCATCGGGGAACATCGGCAGTGAGAATCGGACGAATCCGTACGTTCCCATCTTGAGGAGGATCGCCGCGAGGATAACCGAGCCCGCCGTCGGCGCCTCGGTATGTGCGTCTGGCAGCCACGTGTGGAACGGAAACATCGGGACCTTGATCGCGAAGCCGAAGAAGAACGCAAAGAACAGCCAGATCTGCAGCTCCGGCGGCATCCCCGCGGCAACCGCGGTCAACTTTTCGATCGAGAACGTCGGCGGCTGTTGGAGCCCCTTGTAACCGAGGAAACCGGTCGTGTTGTAGAAGTAGAGCGCGATGATGCCGAGCAGCATCAGGACCGATCCGGCGAGCGTGTAGAGGAAGAACTTGATCGCCGCATACAGCCGGCGATCGCTCCCCCACACGCCGATCAGGAAGTACATCGGAACGAGCATGACCTCCCAGAAGACGTAGAACAGGAAGAGGTCGAGTGAGCAGAAGGTCCCGATCATGAACGTCTGGAGGAGAAGGAGGAGGACGTAGTACTCCTTCTGACGCTCCGAGATCGCCGTGTAGGAGCATGCGACCGCGATGATCCCCATGAGCGTCGTCAGGAGAATCAAGACGAGCGAGATCCCGTCGATGCCGAAGTGGTAGTCGACGCCGAGCGACGGGATCCACGAGACTTTCTCGACGAACTGGTAGCCCTCCCGGCCGCGCTCGAAGAGGAACCACAGGGGCAGCGACACGACGAAGTCGACGAGGACGACGATCGTCGAGATCGCTTTGATGGCGCCGGTCCTCTCCTTGGGAAGGAAGAACACGACCGCGAGCGCCCCGGCGAGCGGGATATAGGTCACGATCGAAAGGATCGGGATCCCGATGCCCATCAGTTCCATTCAATGCCCTCGCTCATCACCGGAAGATCAGATAGACCGCGACGATACAGAAGAGTCCTGCCCCCATCACGAGGGCGTAGTTCTGCACGCGCCCGGTCTGCGCCCGGCGCAGCAGCCGAAACCCTCCCTGGAGGGAATCGGCGACGCCGTTGACCGCGCCGTCCACGAAGTACTTGTCGAAGAAGTGCGACAGCCACGACGCTCCGCGCGTGACGGCGGCGGCGCCGTTGGGAATGAGGTCGACGACCGCGTCCACTTCCCAGAGGAATCTTCCTCCCCCCTTGCCGAGCCCCTCCACGAACAGGACGTCGTACGCCTCGTCCACGAAATACTTGTTCGCGACGGCGCGGAAGAGGAGGGGGAACCGCCCGGCCAGACGCGCGGGCACGCGCCCCTCCCCCTTCGCGTACCAGAGGTAAGCGAGGAGGAGACCGATCATCGCCACGGCGACCGACGCCACCATCAGAGCGATCTCGAGCGTCACCGAGAGGGCGTGTTCCTCCGCGCGGGCCCCGGCGAGAGCCGGGACGACGGGCGCGAGGAACCTTCCGATGCGATCCCCGCCGCGAACGATGGGAATGCCGATCCAGCCGCCGACGACCGAGAGAAACGCCAGAACGACGAGCGGAACCGTCATCGACTTCGGTGATTCGCGGACGTGCGCATGCTGCTCCGCGGTGCCCCGGAACGTCCCGTAGAACGCGAGCGAGACCAGCCGGAACATGTAGAAAGCGGTCAGGCCGGCCGTGAAGAGCGCCACGATCCACAACACTTTCGGCAGCCAGGGTGCCTGGCGGAAATGCGCCTCGAAAACGGCGGCCAGAATCGCGTCCTTCGAGAAGAAGCCCGCCAGCAGCGGAACGCCGGCGATCGCGAGCGTCGCGGCGAGGAAGGTCGCGGAGGTGATCGGGATCTTGCGCGCGAGACCGCCCATCCGGCGCAGGTCCTGCTCGCCGCCGAGAGCATGGATCACGGATCCGGATCCCAGGAACAGGCAGGCCTTGAAGAAGGCGTGCGTCAGCACGTGAAACATTCCAGCGACGAATGCTCCGACGCCGCAGGCGAGAAACATGTACCCGAGCTGAGACACGGTCGAGTAGGCGAGGACCTTCTTGATGTCGTTCTGGGCGAGGCCGATCGTCGCCGCGAAGAGAGCCGTGAATCCGCCCACGACCGCCACGACGAGAAGGGCGTCCGGCGAGAGTCGGAAGAGAACGTTGCAGCGCGCGACCATGTACACGCCCGCGGTCACCATCGTGGCGGCGTGAATGAGCGCGGAGACCGGAGTCGGTCCGGCCATCGCGTCCGGAAGCCAGACGTGGAGCGGGACCTGCGCGGACTTCCCCACAGCGCCCAGGAATAGGCAGAGACAGACGAGCGTCATCCACGGGGCGTACGCGGCCGGATTCGACGCCGCCGCGGCGAATACCTTTCCGAAGTCGAGCGTGCCGAAGAGCGAGAACACGCCGAAGATTCCGAGGATGAAGCCGAAGTCGCCGATACGGTTCACGACGAACGCTTTCTTGCCGGCATCCGCGGCGAACTTCTTGTGGTAGTCGTAACCGATCAGCAGGTAGGAGCAGAGACCCACGCCTTCCCAGCCGACGAACATCAGAAGGAAGTTCGCGGCCAGCACGAGCGTCAGCATGGAGAACATGAAGAGGTTCAAGTACGCGAAATAGCGGCCGTAACCCGCGTCGTGCCCCATGTAGCCGACGGAATAGACGTGGATGAGGAACCCGACGAACGTGACGAAGGCGATCATCAGAGCCGAGAGCGAATCGAGACGAAGCGCCATGTCGACGAACCATTCCCCGAGAGGTCCCGGGACCTGTCCGGTCGCCTGATTGACCCCGAGCGGGATCCACCGCCAGAGCGTCAGAACGTGGTGGGCGCCCGACGAGAGCGCCGGGATCCCGATGTCGAAGATCGCGCCGAACGCGAAGACGCACGAGAGCGCGACGCTTGCGGTACCGACGATCGTGTGGAGCGTCTTCCACTTCGGCTCGGCCTCGAGGTGGACGTGGGCGTGGGGATGCCCCGCCGCGAGGCTCGATTCGGCGGCCGGCTGATCCGCCGGAGGGTGCGGAGCCCCGCGGGTCCGGTGAGAGAACAGGTACACGAGCCCGTTGACGAGAAACCCCGCCAGCGGGAAGACCGGGACGAGCCAGAGGAGGTCTTTCACGCTCTAGCCCTGCATCGTGCTCGCCTCTTCCACGTTCAGCGTGCGGCGCTGCCGGAAGAGCGAGATCGTCAGCGCCAGGCCGATCGCTGCCTCTCCCGCTGCGATCGTGATGACGAACACCGAGAAGACCTGTCCGGTCAGATCCGAAAGCCGTCGGGAGAACGCGATCAGGTTCAGGTTGACCGCGTTCAACATCAGCTCGACCGACATGAGCACCGTCAGGAAGTTCCTCCGAACGAGCACGCCCAAGAGCCCGATCGAGAAAAGCAGGAACGAGACGACCAGGAAGTGGTTGATGGTGATGGTCACGGGGTCCCTAGTCCACCTTCTCCGCCGATCTCTTTCCCAGCACGACCGCTCCGATCATGGCGACGAGCAGGAACACTGAAGCGACCTCGAAGGGAAGCAGGTAGTCGCGGTACAGAACCCATGCGACGGCTTGCGTGTTTCCGGCGATTTTTCCCCGGACCGTCCGGAAGGCGTCGAGGTTCTGCGGCAGATCCGGAAAGCGCTCGGTCCAGAGGACGTACAGAAAGGGGAGGAGGAACGCGAGCAGGAAGAGAAGAGCGATGTCCCACTGGTGCTGGAACGTGGGCCGCTCCCGAACGCCCCGCTGATGGACGAGCATGATGACGAAGAGGAAGAGCACCATGATCCCGCCCGCGTAGACGAGGATCTGGACCGCACCGACGAACTCCGCCTGCTGCAGGATGAAGATGCAGGCAACCAGCAGAAACGACGAGAGCAGGAAGAGCGCCGAGTGGATCGGGTTTCGGGCGACCACGACGGCGACCGCCATCGCGAGCGCGAGAACCGCGAAGACCGCGAACATCCATCCGGCCGCCCCGGTCAGAAGGGCGCCGGAGACAGCTCCCGCCCCGGTCACTTCACCCCTGCTCGATGACGGTGAACGGCTTGACGTTCCCCGCCGCCCGCCAGTCGGTCAGCTTCCGAATGTCGAGGTAGAGCGAGTCGTTCCGATCGTAGGCCGCCATCTCGTACGTCTTCGTCGTGAGCCAGATCGACTTGGGGTTGGTGGGGCACGCCTCTTCACAGAGCTGGCAGAACATGCAGCGCTTCAAGTCGACGTCGAACCGGTCGAGGACCTTGACCGATTTGGCCTGTGCGTTCTTCTCGTTGTGCCAGTCGATGTAGATGATGTTGATCGGGCACTCGATCGCGCAGAGCGTGCACTTGATGCATCGCTCCTCGTCGAGTCGGAACATTCCGCGAAAGCGGTCCGACGGCAGCTTCTTCTGCTCCGGGTACTGGATCGTGACCTTCTTCTTGAAGAGGTGACGCCCCGTGACGGACAGTCCGTCGAAAAGGTCGAGCAGCGTCAGCTTGTCGAGCCACTTCTTCAAAGCCATCCGGTCACTCCACCGCCGAGGCGGGCACCGCCGCCAGCCGTTCGCGGCGGGCGAGCTTCTGGCGCAGCTTCGCCAGCAGGAACATCACCACGAACAGTCCCCCAAAGATATACGAGAGGACGAAGAGCCCGTTGCTCCTCCCGGGAGTCGCGAGGATTGCCGCTGCGACGACGACGATGTTCGCGAGCGCGATCGGAATCATCCACTTCCAGCCGAGCGCCATCAGCTGGTCGAAGCGGTAGCGGGGGAACGTCGATCGGAACCAGATGTACCCGAAGAGGAACAGCCCGGCCTTGATCACGAACCATCCGAACGGCGGAACGATCCGGAGGAACTTCAGCGCCGCGACGTGTGGAAATGGGGGCAGCCAGCCGCCGAGGAAGACCGTCACGGCGACGCAGGAGATCACGATCATCGCGGCGTACTCGCCGAGGAAGAAGAACGCGAACTTGACTCCGGAATACTCGGTGTTGAACCCCGAGACGAGCTCCGACTCCGCCTCCGGCAGATCGAACGGGTTCCGGTTCGTCTCGGCCACTCCCGCGACGAAGTAGATGAAAAAGGCGAGCAGACCGGGAAAGATGAACCAGAGGTGGAGCCTTCCCTGGCGGTGGACGATCTCGACCATCGAGAGCGACCGCGTCATGAGGAGGACCGAGACGAGGGCGAGGCCCATCGGAACTTCGTAGGAGACGAGCTGGGCCGCCGAGCGCAGTCCGCCGAGAAGCGAGTATTTGTTGTTCGAGGCCCAGCCGCCCAGGATGACCCCGTAAACGCCGATCGACGTGATCGCCAGGAGGAAGAGAAGGCCGATGTTCACGTCCGTGACCCAGAGCGGCGTCTTGATCCGGCCGATCCGGATCGCCGGACCGAACGGGATCACCGCGAGTGCCGTCAGGGCCGGGATCACGGCCAGGACCGGCGCGAGGAAGTACACCGCGCGTTCGGCGTGCGCCGGCGTGATGTCCTCCTTGGTGACGAGCTTCAACAGATCCGCGACCCCCTGGAGAAGGCCTTTCGGGCCGACGCGGTTCGGCCCGAGCCGCGCCTGCATGAAGCCCATCAGCCGCCGCTCGGCCAGGACGACGACGAAACCCACGATTGCCGGCACGACCGCCACGAGAACGACCACCTTGATGTACGTCAGGACGGTCGGCGTCAGGACCTTCACCGGTCCACCTCACCCAGCACGATGTCGATGGTGCCAATGAGCGCGACGAGGTCGCTCACCAGGTGGCCTTTCGCCAATCGCGGCAGAGCCTGGAGGTTGATGAACGACGGGGGCCGCACGTGCATCCGGTAAGGGCGGTTCGTCCCGTTGGAGACGCAG
>WNFV01014167.1_pt1 | contig 11767 bp, 10 predicted proteins | sample 5400101 | NCBI WGS metagenome assembly WNFV01 (sample SAMN13153361, study PRJNA577476) | soil metagenome | isolation source: 115 cm soil or saprolite under grassland replicate 1 | place: USA:California | collected 2016-06-15
TGACCTCTCACGGCGCCCACGACGTCACGGTGCACCTCCTTGCTGCCGCGCCGAACCGCTCGTATCTCGAGGCGCACGGCTTCGGGCTCGACCGGTTCATCGCCGAGCCCCTCCGGATCGAAGCGGGACTCGCCGTCGCGCCCGACCGTCCCGGCCACGGGATCGAGTTCGACTGGGAAGCGCTCGATGCGCTTCGGGTGAGCTGACGGCGGGGCCCTGCCTACGGAAGCGATTCCTGGTCAACAGCGCCAGCGCTTCAGCTCCGTCGTCCGCGACCTCGATGTCCCTGTTCGTCCGTGACAAGGAGGAGCTCTACGCCCTCGCGATCCGGACCGCTCGAGCCTTCGAGCGCTTCCGGCACATTCACCGCGCGTACCTCGACCAGGTCACGCGTGATCGAGCGCGAGCGGCTCCTTGCCAGGCTCGACGAGCTGGTCGGGTACCTGCGCGAGCCTTCGTGCCGTCGCTCCGGCGCAGTTCGGGGAAGTACCAGATCATCGAGCAGAAGCGCGCCTGGGAGCGGCTGGTGCAGGTGTCGGTGGAGGCGGCGATACTGCACCATCGTTTCCCTTGATGACGGCATGACTACATTGTAGACTATCGGAGCATACGCAGGGTGCGCTAGCCTACGTCGAAGGGAGAGCCTCATGGCGGTGACGACCAAAAAGAAGCCTCCGACTCCGGTTCCTGTCCGGTTCGGGGAAGATGAGCGGAAGTTCCTCAAGATCCTCGAGGCCCGAGCGCGGGCCCAGGACCGGTCCCTGTCGGGCCAGCTCAAGCACTACGCCAAGCTGGCCTTGATCGCCGAGGACAACCCGGACCTGCCCCTGTCGATGATCCAGGGCATCCTGGAGGCTCAGGCCGAGCTCGAGGCCGGCCTCGCCCAGCCCTACCGGTGGGGGGTCGTTGAGTAAGCCGCCTGCGCGATCCGTGCTGCAGGCCCCGCGCTTCGGCCGGGCGAAGAAGCGTCTCCCGCCGACGGCCCAGCTCGCCGTGGACGATGCGGTCAAAGGCATTCTGGCCGATCCGCTGAGCGGTGAGCCCAAGGTCGGCGCCCTCAAAGGTGTCCGGGTGGTGAAGTTCAAGGTCAGCGTGCAGCAGCTGCTGCTCGCCTACCAGTTCGACGCCAAACGGAACGTGATCGAGGTCCTGGACGTGGGCCCGCATGAGAACTTCTACCGGGAGCTTCAAAGGTACCTCGACACTCGGTAGAATCCGGCAGCTTGCTCCCCGATCTCGTCCTCGATGGCTGTTGTCCTCAAGCGGATGAAGGCACTGGAACTTTCTGGTCCAGGAATACGGGCGAATCAATGATGAGATCGTGTTCGAGACCGTCCGGCAGCGGCTCGGGGACTTCGACTCCTTCAAGCGCGAAGTGGTTGGCCTTTTTTGGCAACCTGCTCGCTCCTCCATAGGAGACGCTGAGGCGGAGCGCCCGAGGTCCCCTCGTCGCTTTGGTGATCCACGCCGTTCCGCTGGGCCGGGTCGGATTTCCCGGGCCGGCCGGGCACTGCGCGGGCCGACCTGCTTCCTGCACATGCATCCCGTGCAGGGTCCTTTTGTCCCTGCGTTGGTCTATGCTAGTGTAATCCTATGAATAACACTCGCCGATGATCCGTAGCTTCCGGCACAAAGGGTTGCGGCGGTTCTTCGAATCGAGCAATCACCGCGGAATTCCCCCTGAAAGTGCCGGCAGGCTGCGACGTATGCTCGACCGCTTAGATGCTTCAAGAATGCCAAGAGACATGAATCTCCCTGGCTACAAGTTCCACCCGTTGGGCGGAGAGAGGAAGGGGACGTACGCGGTCACGGTCACTGGGAACTGGCGTCTCACTTTCGAGTTCGACGATGAGGGCGCCAAGAACGTCAACCTGGAGGATTATCACTGATGCGCAGCCTTAGAGATTCGAATCGGCGGCCCACGCACCCGGGGGAGCTTCTGCGCGAGGATGTGCTGCCCGCCTTGGAGATGACGCAGACCGAGTTCGCTGAGCGGCTGGGCGTGTCCCGCCTTACGGTGTCTGAGCTCTTGCACGGCAAGCGGGCCCTGTCTGCCGACATGGCGGTCCGGCTTGCGCGGCTGCTCGGCACGACCCCTGAGAGCTGGCTCAATATGCAGCAGGCAGTCGACCTGTGGGAACTCGAGCACGAGGAGGGCAAGAGGTATCGCCACATCAAGCCGCTGACTAAGCTGGCTGTGGCTGCGGCGGCCGTCGTCTGAATGAGATCGAAGGCACATACGGGCGCGCTGGCCGCCAGGCTGCGCTGGTGCGCGCGCCGCCGGAGCCGCCTGGCCACGGTCACCAGCTTTGTTCAGGGAGCGAGCAGAACCGCGCCTGGGAGCGGCTGCTGCAGGTGTCGGTGGAGGCGGTTCAGGTGCGGCGGTTCAGGTGCGACGCCTCCCTGCGGGCGGGTCAGCACTGAGTCGCCGGCTTCACCTCATGGCGTATGGGGCTCATGACGTAGGGCTCATGGCGTATACGCGCAGAGTCCCGTCGGAAGAGTGTCGCCCGGCGCGCGCTTGCACTCGGCCCAGTACGGCACCACCGGGCGAACACTGTACGACCCGCCGCCGGGCGTCCCGATCTTGGCGATGAAATTGTCCTTGTCCGGGTGGACCTGGAAGAAGCTCGGGACATTGCCCCCCGGCTCACAGGGGGCCGAGCCGCCGGCAAAGCACAGACGGTAGCCCGTGGCTGAGCCGACGATGTTGGTCTGCTTCCGAGACGCCAGGAATCCCTTGCAACGGCTAGAGGAGTCAATCGCTGAAGGCGGACACGTCGTCGTCGTCGCATTACCACATGCCGGATCCGCCGGGTCGCACCCGGCGTAGAACAGCCCCATGATCCGATCGAGTGAGGCGCTGCTGGTGTCGTTCCCGAGATCCATGTTCCCACACTTCACTCCGCCGGCGCAGACGCCCGAGTTCCCGCCCCAGGTAATCAGGGTCAACGAGGAGTTGGCGGTGAATTGGTGGCCCTGGCAGGCCGATCCCGCACCCGTGGTCTGGCACGTCTGCAAACGTTCCTCGACCTTGACGAGCCCGTTTGTCATGACGACCGCCGACCCCCGGTAACTGTAGTCGGAGGGCCCCCCAACCCGCTGGACGGTGAACCCCGTGGTCGCCGGGGTCGAGGAGGGAAAGTAGAGGAACAGCGGATTGGACGAGGGCGCCGGGGTATCGCAGGTAGGCGGAGTGCCACTGCTGTCTGGTATAGCCGCGCCGAACTCGAGAGTGTTGGCCGGCGGCGCGCCGACCCCCGATCGCTGCCAGCAGATCTGGGCCTTCATGTACTGATTGTTCTGGTCATAGAACCTGACGGTGGCCGTGAACGCGGCAGTCGTGTCCGTGAGACCCGTGGTCGAGCCCAGGCTGCTTATGATCGGCCCACACGTGGGACACACCGCGAGGTCCATGACGTTCGCGGCGCGGCTCACGAAGAACTCGGAGCCCGGCGTTCCTGGGGCTGCGGGCGGGCTGGGGGGCGTGCTAGGGGGCGTGCAGGAGCTGCCCTGCGGACAGGCGAAATGGTCGTAGTCAACGCCGAAGACCTGCCAGGAAGCGGTGAGCATCGGGAAGGGCACGATGGGGTCCTGGTACGGCCTCGTGACGTTGTTCCCGTCCACGAACACGCTGGAGCCGAGCGTTCCGCCCGAGACAGTGAAGCTTGCGCCGGCAGCAGGGGCCACGCAGGGCATGGTGCAGCCGTCGGCGATACGGATCGCGTCGAGCGGTCCCTTGCCCTTCCGGCTGGAATCCCCGTCATAGGTCTGGTCTCCGTTCTCCCCAAGCGTCGCACCGCCTCCCAGGCTCACTGCTGCGATGTCGCTTGGTCGGGCCAGCTTCAGCGTGGCGCCCAGCGACTCGACGAGGTTGGAGGCGGGAGGGCAGGTGCGTCCGATGGGGCAGACCAGCGGGAGCCGGGGGACGCGCGCCAAGCTGGCCGCGTCGAGGTCCGCATAGCTGTTGGTCTGGCCCGAGCCACCGCCCATGGTGAGCGAGGTGGTCCCTTGGAAGCCGCTGATCAGGATGCTGCCGGCGACCTTCACGTTCCCATTGATCGGCGCGCCGGTGCCGGCGGTCCATGTGAGCCCCCCGCAGATCAGGCATTTGCCGGGGGTAAGGGTCGCCTGAGCGAGGAGCTGGATGGTCCGCGTGGACGAGTACCCGGCTGGGCCGTTCAGGGTCCCGGTTGCGCGGACGAAGATCAGGTCCTGGCAAATTCCGACCCCACCCGGGACATCCGAGGTGGCGGTTGGATGTTTATTGCATGCAACGGAGAGAGCCTGGGCCGTGACCTGCATGAACTCGACGGAGTACGAGCCGGAGTCGAAGTCCAGATTGCTGATGAAGCCGGGCGCGGCAGGGTGGAACCTGAGGTCGGAGCATCCTCGGTTGGCCGTACCCGCGGAGCACAGCGCTGGGAACCCGCTGGCGTTGGCAAAGTTCGCGGCTAATTGGTCGACCGTATCTTTCTGGAGTTGCGCCAGCGCGCGCTCCACGCCGGCCTGGGCGATCTCGAATGCCCGCGCATCGGTCTGGCTGGTCAATACAAGCCGGCTCTCGACCACTCCGAGGTCGAACAGCGCAAGCCCCAGTATGGTCATGACGAAGATGAGGACCAGGCTGACCAGCAGGACGCTACCGCGCTGGTCTCTTGCCGGCTCGAGCCGTGGCATGGCGATCAGGGCTTCACCTATCCGCTCCCGGGTTCTGCGGGCGCGGGCGAGGGCGGCCTCGGGGGTTTCGGCCGGGAGCGCGCCCAATTCCACGAGGATCTGGCCCAGGCGGCGACGGGTAGCGGGACGTGCCATGCTGTGACTCACCTCCTGGCGCGGCAAGGCTCCGGGCGGCCATCAGGACGCGCCGATCTCTCAACAACAGCTGGACATCGGTGGCTCGCGATGCGATCCCTATACGGTCCAAGCAAAGAGGAGGCCACGCAGGACGTGGACCTTCGATGCAAGGCGGATCAGCCTGAACATCCAATACAATCGAGGAGTTGCCTTATCGTGGGCCGCACCGAAGCGCTGGCACCTCATGTTCCAGGCGCCGCAGGAGAACTCGGGCCGTAGGAAATACGAACGGCTGTGACGTCACGGAGTCAACGCCGGTAGGCCTCTCGACGCGATCCCGGCGGGACCCAGCCGGATGGTGTCCAGCGCCGGCGCTTCGCGGCGGGCCTTTCCCTTCCTGCACTCCGCCTGCTCATCGGCACACGTGAGCTGGCCCGAGCCCGCAGCTTGTCCAGTGCTATCCCAGGACAGAAAAGGGCGTCGGCCGGGCATGGTGACCGAGATTGAACGCCGCACGACGCCCAGCTCCAGCAGGATCGAGAGCAGGATTCCGAGGGGCCCGCCCTCGACCGCGACCCACTTCACGCGGAGGAGATCGCGCAGCGAGAATTCGATGCCGATCGAGAACATCAGAAGGACGATGCCGATCTCGGCGAACAGCTCGAAGGCGTGGACGTCGGAGATGGTGGGTCCGGGCGTGAACGGGCCGATCAGGATGCCGCCCAGCACATAGCCGATGATGAGCGGCTGGCGGGCGAGCCAGGCCAGCGCGCCGCCGAGCGGCGCGGCGCCGAACACATGGAAGAGTGTCGGATCGGCTGCCATGCGTTGGCGACTTCGAGCGGCCGATGGGCAGTCAGTCTATTCCTTCATCCGTAATTCCCTCAACGGCCGAGGCCCACGCCGATCTCACACCCCCCGCAGCGTCAGGCCGCCGTCCACGACGATCCCCTCCCCGGTCACGAAGTCGGAATCCGGGGACGCCAGGAACAGGGCGACCCGGGCGACGTCCTCGGGCTCGCCCATGCGACCCAGCGGCGTCCGGTGCTCCACGATCTTCCGGGTGAGCCAGCGGTCGGCGTAGCGACGGGTCATCTCGGTGCGGATGAACCCGGGGCAGATGTAGTTCACGTGGATCGCGTGGGGCGCAAGCTCCAGCGCGAGACTGCGCGACAGGCTGGCGAGCGCGCCCTTGCTGGCCGCATAGGCGCTGAGCTTCCGGGAGTGCCGGAACACCTCCACGGAGGCGATGTTCACCACCTTGCTGCCGGGCTGCTGCTTGAGGAGCGGGAGAGCCTTCTGCGTGCACAGGACGGCGCCCTTGAGGTTCGTCGCCAGGACCCGGTCCCACTGCTCTTCGCGGAGCTTCTCGAAGGACCGGCGCACGGCGATTCCGGCGTTGTTGACCAGGATGTGGAGGGTGCCGAAATGCTCTCCCGCCTCGCGCACCAGGTGCTCCACCGACTCGGCCTTGCTGACATCGGCGGCCAGGGCGAGGGCGCTTCCCCCGTGCTGCTCGATCTCTCGGCATGTGTCCTCGGCGCGGGCCCGCTCCCGATCCACCACCGCCACCCGCGCGCCCTCCCGCGCGAACAGCACCGCGATGCTCCGGCCGATCCCGGCGCCGGCCCCGGTCACGACGGCGTGCTTTCCTTCCAGGCGTCCCATAAATGCGCGGGCCCGGCTCAGAAGAACGGGTACCTCTCGCGAGAGAGCCTGGGAACCTCCAGGCCCAGGGCATGGATCCGGGGTTCGAGCGCGCGCCGGAATACCTGCCGGCGCTCCTCGTTGGTGCGGACCTTCAGCCCCAGGCGGATGTAGAGGTCGGTGTTCTTCGTGACCGGCGGCCCGAAGAGATTCATGGACACGCGCCACCACTTCTTCAGGGCGCGCTGGACCGGGCCAACTCCCCGCTCCTCGATCTGCTTCCGGAGGCAGCGGCTGCCGAAGTCGGGATGGTCCTCTTCCTCCTTCAGGATACCCTGTGCCATGTCCGCCCAGGCCGCGTAGCTGCTCTGCGCGAAGTCTTCCACGAGGATGTAGGCCGCGGCGTCGACGAGGAAGGCCCCCATCGCCACGTCGAGCCACGTGAGCCGCGGCACGAGCAGGCGGGCCGTCGTGTAGAACCAGGAACGCGTTTGGTGGCGCCGGGCCGCTTCGGGGCTGACCCCGAGTTCCCGGAGGAGCCCGATGGCCTTGTACCAGTGCGCGGTCTCTTCCCTCGCGATCTCGGCCAGGCACATCTTCTCTTCGGGACCGGGTGCCCGGCTCACCCAGCGCGAATACGTGTGCGCGGCGATCAGCTCGGCCCGGGCCTGGTCGGCGAGGAGCTTGATCAGGGTCGCCCGGTACTCCGGGCTCATCGGACTGTCGGCGTCGATAGTGGCGGGCGGGTAGTCGCGGACTGGCACAGCCAGGCCCTCCCCTCGAGGTAAAGGGTTCCCTCCAGACACCCGCGTCAAGGCGCTCGCGCGACCAAGGGTCGTCGAAAGATTTGTCAAACGCAAGTGCAAATGTCGGGGGCTACGATTCCTTGGGGAAGGCTTCGGAAGCGGGGCGACGCCTGCGAGTTCTTCAGAAGTTCGCTCAGCGCAGCTGGGTCAGGGCTTCGTCGACACGCGCCAGCCAGTACTGGCTACCAGCCTGGCGATAGAGACGGCGAGCGGCCGCCAGGTGCTCACGGGCCTGGGCCGGGTGCTGCTCGAGCAGCTCGAGCCGGCCGACGCCCAGGTGGCAGCGCGCCAGGAGCATGGCGAGTCCCCGCTCCTCGGCCAGAGCCCGGGCGTGGCCGTAGTGCGATCGAGCCATCCCGGCATCGGGTTCGCTCGATGCCAGGGCGATGTCGCCGAGCACGCATCGGGCCCAGGTCTCACTGGCCCCCTCACCGTGGGCCAAGGCCAGCTCGAGGGCGCGCGCCGCCGCCGGCCGGGCCTCGTTGATCCTGTGGGCCAGCAGGAGCCCTTCCGCCCACTCGACGTAGCGCAGCGCCAGGAACGCCTTGATGCCGATGGTCTCGAAGAGGGTGATCGCGCGCTCGATGAAGGGCACCCCCTCCGCGGGGCGGCCGGCCCACGAGAGGATCCAGCCCCAGAGCGAGTACGCGAACGGGAGCCAGCCGAGCAGCTCTTTCTTCTCGCACAGCCGGACGGCGACCTCGCACAGGGGGAGCGCCTCGGCGAAGTCCCCGCGGTACGCGACGGGAATGACCCGCCAGGCATAGGCGATGGCCTGGGCGTACGGATGGTCGGACTCGTCCGCCGCGCGAACCGCCCGTTCCGCATACGCCTCGGCGTGGGGGAAATCTCCCCGCCACGCAAACGACGATGCCAGCCAGGCGCAGGCCAGGACGTACGGCGATGCGGACAGACCGATGATGCGCTTGGACAACTCGACGTGCGGGCCGTCGACGATCGGGCGGAGGAACTCGATGTGGCGCGCCACCTGGCCGAGCCCGCCATGGTTGATGCTGATGATGCCGAGCTCCAGGTCGCCCGTCCGCTCGGCGATGGCGCGGGCCTGCCGGGCGTACTCGATGCCCTGGGTATAGTCGGCGTCGGTGAACGAATAGAGCCCGAGCCGCGAGAGGACGCGCCCGAGGCGGGGCTCGTCGGAGAGCTGGTGCGCGAGCTGTGCCGCCTCCTGGTGCAGCTGGGTCAATCGCGGGATCTGGCCGAGGCTGAACAGCGGTGGATGCAGGTCGAGCCGCACGTCGATGCCGCGGCGGAGGTTGTCGTCCGTGACCGGCAGGCGAGGGAGCAGCTCCAGCGCCTGTTTGTACCGGTCCAGTGCCTTGCGCAGCGTGCCGCGGCGGTAGGCCTGCGCTCCCGATCCGCGCAGATAATCGACGGCCTTGTCCCATTGCTCGCCGCCCAGGGCATGCCGAGCCAGCGCGTCGACCTGGTCCGTCGGGTGATTTTCGTACAGCTGCTCCATGGCGGTGAGGGCCTTCACGTGAAGCTCCTTCCGCCGCTCGAGCAGGAGGCTCGCGTAGGCCACCTCGAGGGTGAGCCCGTGCCGGAAGGTGTACTCGACATCGGGAAAGAGCCGGGCCTCGTAGAGGAACTCCGCCGACCGGAGGCGGGCGAGACTGGCTCGAAGCTCAGCATCCGGCAACTCGCCGATGGCGCGGAGGAGGTCGAGCGGTACGTCCTTGCCGATCAGGGCGGCCGACTGCAACAGGCGCTTCTCTCGGGCCGGCAGCCGGTCGATACGGCTCGCGAGCACCGCCTGCACCGTCCCCGGCACTTGAACATTCAGCATGCCTCCGGCGAGGGTGTACGCCCCCCGCGTCCCGGTCAGGACGCCCGCGTCCACGAGCATGCGGACGCTCTCCTCGATGAAGAACGGGTTGCCCTCCGTACGCTCGGTCACGAACCGTCGCAGGGGAGCCAGGCGCGCATCGCCCCCGAGCAGGGTGTCGAGCAGGGACTCCACGTTGTGGGGAGGGAGGGGGTCGATCCGGAGCTGCGTGTAGCAGGTCTTGCTCGCCCAGCGGTGCTCGTACCCGGTGCGGTACGTCATCGCGAGGCAGAGGCGGACCCCGGGCAGGCTGGCGACGATCGCGTCCAGGCAGCGGAGGGTCTCCGAATCGGCCCATTGGAGGTCTTCGAAGACCAGGAGGAGCGGCTGCGCGTAGGCCTCCCGGAGGAGCAGTCGCTTGACGGCGGCCACGGTACGGTTGCGGCGCTCCTGCGGGTCGAGCGCGTGAAACGCGTCGGTGCTCGGCAGGGCCTCCAGCAGACCGAGAAGCGCCGGCGCCACGTCCTTCAGGGTCTCACCGCCCGTGCGGATGGCGCCGGTGATCTTCTCGTAGATGTGGGTGGCGTCGTCCCACGGCTCGAGCTTGAAGTAGGCCCTCAGCAGTTCGACCACGCCGAAGAAGGGGGTCGCCTGGCCGTAGGACGTGAAGGTGGCCTCCAGCACGAGCCAGTTGTGGGTCCGGTCCGAGTGCGTGATTTCCCAGACCAGCCGCGACTTGCCCACGCCGGCGTCGCCGATCAGAGCCACGACCTGGCCGTCACCGACCCGCGCCTTCCCGAGCGCCTCGCCGAGGGCCAGGAGGTGCGCCTCGCGCCCGACGAGCGGGGTGAGCCCACGGGCCGCCGCCGCTTGCAGCCGGGTCCGTGCCGCTCCGGCGCCGGACAGCTCGAACGCGTCCACGGGCTCGCTCAAGCCCTTGACCGCGATCGGGCCGAGGGACCTGACCTCCACGAACCCTTCCGCCAGCCGCGAGGTAGTGGCGGTCAGCAGGATCGATCCCGGCAGCGCCGCCTGCTCCATGCGCGCCGCCAGATGCGTCGTCTGCCCCACGGCCGAGTAGTCCATGTACAGGTCGCTCCCGATGGAGCGGACGACGACATCGCCAGAGTTGAGGCCCACCCGGATCGAGATGGGGGACCCGGCCGTGCGGCGGACCTCCTCCGAGTACCGGCCCACCGTCTCCTGCATCCGGAGCGCCGCGTAGCACGCCCGCACCGCATGGTCCTCATGAGCGAGCGGAGCGCCGAACAGCGCCATGATCCCGTCGCCCATCACCTGGTTGACGGTGCCCTCAAACCGATGGACAGCGGCCATCATGCGCTCCAGAACCGGATCGAGCAGTTTCCGCGCCTCCTCCGGATCCCGGTCGGCGAGCAGCTCCATCGAGCCTTTCAAGTCGGCGAACAGGACCGTCACCTGCTTCCGCTCGCCCTCCAGCGCGCTCCTGGACGTGAGGATGCGCTCCGCGAGGCGCCGGGGGGTGTAGGTCTCCGGGGAGCCGAACTTGCCGGCGGCCGGCGACGGGGCCAGGGAGGCTCCGCAGTCGCCACAGAACTTCTGGTCGGAGGGATTCGGGGCGCCGCAGGACGAACAGAGGGAGCCCAGGCGTTCTCCACATTCCCCGCAGAATCTCTGGCCGGCGGGATTGTCGTGCTGGCACCGAGGGCACTTCAAACCTGAACCTCCAGCGAGCCCGGACGTTCGGGGTCAGCCAACAGTGCGCCGAGCATTGCGCCCAGGCGTGGTGGACGAGCCCGTCAGCTCGGGGACCTCTTCATGTCCATGGGCGCAGAATAGCGGCTCGGGAATGGATTGACAAGGGGTCGCCTGCCGCCATAACGAGTCGGTCGGAGCGCGCACGCTCGGGAGCGCGCTCGCCGCGCTCGAGCGCGGCGGCGTGTGCGTCACCCTCGGCGTCTCTGCTGCCGCCGAGGTCAACGACGTGTGCACGGTCGTCGATCGAGTAGATCACGCGATAGTCGCCGACGCGGATACGCCAGAGGTCATCAGTTCCCTGTAGCTTCACGCACCCGGGTGGCCTCGGGTTCGATCCCAAGGCCTCGATTCGCGAGATAATCCGTCGCGCCACCCCGGTGTCGAGCTGTTCGAGCTCACGGCGGGCCGCCCGCGCAAAGACGACGGCGTACTCAGCCACGCCGACGTCGCCGTCCCAAGCCCAGGACCCGCTTTTTCACGCTCTCCACGATTCTCGTGGCTCAGCCGCGCGCCGCTTTGCCAGCGCACGGTCGTAGAAGTCTTCCCACAAGCGGCCTTGCTTCTTGAGGTCGATCTGGACGGCCGTCTTGCGGCCTGAACCGTCAACATACCCGTTGCAGCGGCCGTACATCGCTCAGCCCTGGGCCGGAGCGGTGAGTCATGCCTGACGAACCGAGTGCGGTAATTCCGCTCGCTCGGGTCAGTGAGGGGGGAGGCGGCCAGCCGTCTCGTTGACGGCCGTGCTGACCTCCCCTACTCGGAAGGCTCACGAGAGGCCGCCGGGCAGCCGAACGGAACGCTCAGCGGCGGGCCGCCGAGCGCGCCGCTTGCGCCCGCTAGGAGCGTCGCTTGCGAACCGTCCGCTGCGGCGCGATGGTAGGCCGTAGCTTGCTCACCAAGGGATAGAGCTCTGGGTGCTCGATCGACTCCAGGGCAACGTCGACATCGAGGTCGGGCCAATAGAGGTGGTGCGCATGAGGGCGTTGGACGTTGA
>WNFV01008508.1_pt1 | contig 11765 bp, 12 predicted proteins | sample 5400101 | NCBI WGS metagenome assembly WNFV01 (sample SAMN13153361, study PRJNA577476) | soil metagenome | isolation source: 115 cm soil or saprolite under grassland replicate 1 | place: USA:California | collected 2016-06-15
CAGACGCGGCTCGAGGAGCTGCGACACGCGTACCGCGTGCCGGCAGAGATCATGGAGCTCGCGCTGCCGCTGCTCGCCCGAATCGCGCCCGACGTAGAGCCCCCGCTCGCGTACCGCACGGGCGCCCAGCCGCCGCGGCTCCGCCGGGTGGAGCCCGAGCACGTGCTCGCCGAGGGGTTGCGCGAGGCAGCCGCGCTGGCCGAGCTCGACGGCCTCATCGCCGTGATCGCACCGGACGCACTGGCCGACGAAGCGCCCTCGGCGGCGACGTTCGACGAGACCGCGATTCCCGTGCTGACCGCACGACAGGCGAAGGGGCTCGAGTTCGATCGCGTCGTTGTCGTCGAGCCGGCCGCGATCGCCGAGCAAGGGTCGCAGGGACTCCGCGAGCTCTACGTCGCGCTCACCCGGCCGACGAAGACGCTCGTCGTCGTCCACGCACAGCCGCTCCCTATCGGTCCTGCCGGAACTGCTCCGTGAGCTCCGCGACGAGCACTCCCGTCGTCGGCGAACACACGCACGAGCGACGGGATCTCCTGCCAGTAGAGGACTTGAAAACGCGTCACGCCGAGCCTGATCTTCGCAGGCCTCAGCGACGCGGATCGTTTGAGCGGCGGCGGAGCCAGGAGTAGGCTCGATCGATGAATCCCAGCCAGACAGGCACGCAAGACGCCGATGTTGCAGTCGAGGGTCAGCCTCTAGAGACTGCCGCCGAAGGACCCGTCCGGATCTGGACGGTCCGCTACCTGGCCCACAACGGTCTCGCGCGGCCCGCGTACGTCGCGCTGCCGCGTGACATCGGGCCCGAGAACAACCCGCCTGTGCCGCTCGTCATCTCGCCGCACGGGCGCGGCTTAACAGGCCTGGCCAACCTGAGGTTCTGGGGCGACCTCCCTGCCCGTGGCAGGTTCGCCGTGATCAGTCCGGAGGGGCACGGCCGGGTGCTCCCGCTGCACTCGTGGGGCTGGGAGAAGCAGATCGACGATCTCGCCAACATGCAGTATGTCGCCAAGGCGACCCTGCCCTGGATCCGGATCAAGCCGCACAGCGTGTATGCGATGGGCGGGAGCATGGGCGGGCAGGAGACGCTGCTGATGGTTGCGCGTTTCAACACGCTCCTCGCGGGCGCCGCCGCGTTCGACTCGCCCACCGATCTCGCCAAGCGCTATCGAGACTTCCCGCAGCTTTCCAACGGGCGCTCCCTGCAGGAGCTCTCGCGGAAGGAGATCGGAGGCGTGCCGGAGAGCTTCCCAGGGGCGTACGCCCGCCGGAGTCCGATTGCGTTCGGGCGCGCGATTGCGTTCTCGCGTGTGCCGCTGCAGATCTACTGGAGCTTCGCCGACGAGGTCGTGACCGACCAGGTGAACCACTCCGGGAGGCTCTTCCGGCGAATCAAGGAGCTCAACCCAAGCGCGCCCGTTACGCAGGTGACCGGCAACTGGACGCACTCCGGGGGCATGCCGCTGAATCTGCCGCAGGCACTCCGGAAGTTCGGGTTGCTGCCGCCCGCCGTCTAGCTCGATGCCACCGTTCGAGCAGCGCTACAACGACGACTTCCGCGGCTGGCCGGTGTCGCCCCAGCACCAGCAGCATCCCGTGCGGGGGACGTTCCTCGACCCGCGCCCGGACCCGCAACTGGGCGCGATCTACCACACCGGCGTCGACGTAGCCGTTCGCGACGACCGTCCCGAGCGCGGTGCCCCGGCCGGACGGACGCACCGCGTCTTCGCGATCGAGGGCGGTGTCGTCGAATCGGGCACGCCGCGGGGCGAACGAGGCAACGTCCGTATCGGCCACTTCGGCTACGGGCACGTCGACGCACGCGTGAGCCGGGGGGATCGCGTGCAGGCAGGGGACATGATCGGCTGGACGACCAAGGGCTCCTGGCACGTCCACCTGACCGAGTTCTTCCTTCCCGGGGACGGCCAGCGCCTGCTCGTGAACCCGTTGCGCCCGGCCGGGAAGCTCAAGCCGTACGTCGACACCGCTCCGCCGGTCATCCACGAGATCCGGTTCTACACGCCGGCAGAGCCGGCCTGGGGAAGGCGCGTCACGGGTGTGGCCCAGCTGCCGCAGGCCGGACGAAGGCTGGACAAGACGCGGCTGAGCGGCATCGTGGACGTCCGCGCGCACGTGAGCGACCCGCAGTCGTTCCTCGGCTGGTTCCGCGACGTCCCGCTGCTCGCGGCGCCGCACCATCCGTACCGGCTCGGGCTGCTGCTCGTCGACCGCCGAAACGACCAGATCGTGTTGCGGCGAACGGTCTACATCGCCCTCCAGGAGCTGCCGATCGCCCTCGGACAGCACTACGCCCCCGGGACGCTGCAGAACCATCCCGCCCAGGGCGCGATCAACCGTCGTGTTCAGGGCGCGGGCACCTACTGGTTCAGGCTCTTCCAGAAGCCCTATTGGGACACCACGCGTCTGCCCAACGGGCCCTACCTCCTGGCCGTCCGGGCCTGGGACGCGGCGGGCAACAGGACGCGGGCGGACGTCGAGTTCGCGATCCGAAACCCGGCCGTCTAGCTGGCGCGGCGAAGGCGCCGTCTTCGGCGAGTTCCAAAACGCGTTCAGCGCGTTCAAGACGACGCCGTCTGAGCGCTCGATGATCGAGCTCGGATAGCGGTTCGTTCACCCTCGTCAGGCAGGAGGAGCTCATGCACGTGCGCGTTTTTCTCGCACTTCTAGGCACGGCTGCGTTGACTGCCGTCGCCGCCGGCTCGGGTAGCTCTGCCGGGCCGGCCGTCACGGCGTCTGCCAGCGGCGGCATTCATTGGGTAATCCCACTGCCGAACGCCTTCGGCGTCGAGGTCGTCAACCAGCCGCTCGCGTTCGACGCGCGCCGGTACGCGGACGGGACGGTCTCGGGGCGCTTCGAGTACCACCAGCTCGCGGGTGGCGACGTCTTCAAGTTCAACGTCGACGTGACCTGCTTCAGGATCTACGACGGAAATCGCGCCAAGATCGGAGGCCGGGTCGAGGTGAGCAACGATCCGACCGTGCCCGTGGGGTCGTTCGGCTGGTTCCAGGTCTTCGACAACGGCGAAGGAGACGGTGCACCTCCGGATCGGTCGAGTCTCGTGGGCTTTGGTGACGAGGCGGCCAACGAGGCGTTCTGCAACAGCCCGAACCTGCCGCGATTCGGGCCTTGGGACGTAGAAGGGAACGTCCAGGTCGTCTAGGGGCGGCGGTCGCCCTGGAGGACACGCCGATAGCGGCCGGGCGTGAGCCCGGTGTGGCGCTTGAACGCGCGCGTGAAGTGGCTCTGGTCGGCGAAGCCGGCCTCCGCAGCGACGACCGCCACCGGGGTCTCGGACGCGGTCAGCTGCGCCGCGGCCCAGTCCAGCCGCAGGCGGCGGACGTACTCGCCGACGCTGACGCCGTAGCGCTCCCGAAAGCTCCGGGCGAGGTAGACCGGATGGACGCCCGCCGACTCCGCCAGCTCCGCGAGCGTCACGCGCGAGCCGAACGAGGCGTGCAGGCGCTCCCGAACCGGCTCGAGCCACGGACGCGTCCGGTTCGTCGTGCTCGCCGACCGCTCGCTGCGGATGAGGCCGGCGACGAGCTCCAGGCAGAGGGCCTCCGCTGCGAGCGGCCAGGCGTCGTCGGAGGCTCGTAGCTCTGCGGCGAGCCGCCAGGCCGATCCGAGCCGGCTGGCCTCCCTCGTCTCGGAGACTGCGCGAAGCAGGCTCGCCCACGGAAAGGCGGGCGCTCCGTCCGCGGCCGGATGGATGACGACGACCCTCGTCGGACGGCGACCGACCTTCGTGCGGTGCGCGGCTCCTGCGGGCATCGTGAGCGCGCTGCCGCCGGCGAAGGTCTGGGCACCGGTCACGAACGTCTTCTCGAGGGCGCCTTCGAGGAAGACCGCGACATAGCCGTCCTCCGGGTCGACGCGGTGCCTGTGCGAGGCGGGAAAGACCAGATCGTTGACGAGGAACCCGCTGAGGCGCGCGCTCGTTACGTGAACCCCGTCCTCGACGAACGTCGACCGAGCGCCCGCGCTGAGCTCCACAGCTCTCTCCGACGCCCCTGCAGGGTCGAAGTTAGGCAGCGAGCGTGCCAGACTCTCTCCCCAGATCTGCAGCCAGCGAGGGGGAGGGCGGCGTGACCACCATCACCAGTGAGATCAAGCTCGACGACCCGGCGTTCCTGACGCTCGAGTCGTCGTTCCGAGGGCAGCTCGTCCGGCCGGGGCATCCCGACTACGACGAGCACCGCAAGATCTGGAACGCGTCGATCGATCGCCGGCCGGCGCTGATCGCGCGGTGCGCCGGCGTGGCGGACGTGATCGCGGCGATCCGGTTCGCGCGGCAGACGGAGCTGCCGGTGGCCGTCCGAAGCGGCGGGCACAGCTTCCCCGGGCTGTCGCTCTGCGAGGGCGGGATCGTCATCGACCTTCGGCTCATGAACGGCATTCGCGTGGATCCGCAAGGGCGGACGGCTCGTGCCCAGGCCGGCGTGCTCCTCGGCGAGCTCGACCGGGAGACGCAGGCGTTCGGGCTCGCGGTGCCCGCCGGAATCGTCACGCACACCGGGCTGGCCGGGCTCACGCTGGGCGGCGGCATCGGCTGGCTCCAGCGAATGTACGGGCTCACGATCGACCAGCTGCTCGCCGTTGACCTGATCACGGCGGACGGCGAGTTCGTGAAGGCAAGCGAGACCGAGAACCCCGACCTCTTCTGGGGCATCCGCGGGGGCGGCGGCAACTTCGGGATCGTCACCGAGTTCGAGTTCCGGCTCAACCCGGTCGGGCCGATCGTGCTCGCCGGGCCGATCGTCTGGCGCATGGAGGACTCCCCCGACCTCCTGCGGTTCTACCGCGAGTGGATCCAGGACGTGCCCGACGAGCTGACGACGATCGTCGTCCACCGGCGCGCCCCCGCGGTGCCGTTCCTCCCGGAGGAGCTGCACGGCAAGCACGTCGTCATCGTCGCCGCCTGCTACGCGGGGCGGGTCGAGGAAGGGGAGGACGTGATGCGGCCGCTGAAGCAGTTCGGCTCGCCGCTCGCCGACCTCTGCGTTCCGAAGCCGTTCCTTACCCACCAGGCGATGTTCGACCCGACCCTGCCGCACGGCTGGCACTACTACTTCCGCTCCTGCGACATCGCCGAGCTGTCCGACGAGGTCATCGAGACGACGGTCGAGCACGCGCTCAGGATCGAGTCGCCGCTGACGACCTTCCCGATCTTCCAGGGCGGCGGCGCGATCAGGCAAGTCGGCGAGCACGAGACCGCCTTCAACGGCCGGAGCTTCGGCCACACGTTCAACATCAACGGCACCACCTCCACGAACGAGGGCTTCGACGAGGCGCGCGAGTGGGCGAGAGGCCTCTGGACGGCGCTCGAGCCGCATCACACGAGCGTCTACGTCAACTTCCTGATGGACGAAGGCGAGGAGCGGATCCGCGAGGCGTACGGCGCTGAGAAGTACGACCGGCTCAGGGCGCTCAAGTGCCGCTACGACCCCGACAACTTCTTCCGGCTCAACCAGAACATCCCGCCCGCCTAGACAGCCCAGGGGTAGGTCTCGGGCAGCTCGCCGGCCTCCCACTGGCTCGTACGCTCGAGCGGCTCGACCGCGCGAGTCTCGTCGATGTGGATCACGGCGTCGAACTGGTCGGCCAGCCGGGCCTCGAAGTAGTGCGAGACGCGTTCGGCCTCGGGCTTGTAGATGACGCCGATCGCGCGTTCGAGGCGCCGTTCGTCGAGGCCCGACGGGTCGAGCAGGAAGCGGGGCTCGCCCAGCAGGTGGAAGAGGTCTTCCCAGCTTCCGCGCAGGGCCCGGCGGATGCGCTTGCGCTCGGCGGGGCCGCCCCAGTCCGAAGCGGCGGTGACGGTGCCCGAGTAGGTCGTGGAGGCCGCGAGCAGCGTCTCGTCGCCGTGGCGGGCGCGGACGAGCTGGCCGATGTTGAGCTCGCCGGCCTTACCGAGCTGCGTCGCCCGGGCGTCGCCGACGTGCAAGTTGTGCGCCTAGACGGCGGCCTTCGTCGGGCCGCCGCCTGCGGCTCGCACGGCTCGTCGCCGCCGAAGGCGGTCTCGTACGCGTAGACCTGGGCGTCGCGGTTGAAATGGTCGAAGCACGAGTAACGCGCACGGGCCCGCTGGGCAGCGTCGGGATCGACCTCGTCGAGGTGCGCGATCACAGCGTCGATCGAGGTGTAGAGGCTGTAGAGATCCAGGCCGTAGAAGCCGACCATCCGCTCTCCCATGGGCAACGCGTCGTTCCAGTCGCGAAGCCAGGTGACGAACTCGACGACGTCGGTGTTCCTCCACATCCAGGCCGGGAATCGACGGAAGTCGGCGAGCGCCTCCTCGGCGGTTGCGTCGTCGCTCTCGCCCCGGACGAACCGATTGACGCGATAGGCGTCCGGCCAGTCGCCTTCGACCGTCACGGCGTGTACCCCGCCTCGGCGATCAGGCGCTTCGTGATCTCCGCGCGCTCGCGGTAGAACTCGTGCGTCCCGTGTGACGCCTCTCCCAGCAGGACGAAGCGAGCCTGCGTCGCTCGCTCGAGGAGCGGGTCGTAGTCGGTGGCCGTGCTCGTGAGCGCATGAAAGGCGTCAACGCGCGCCATGACCCGGGGAGAAGTGGTCGGCGAACCAGTCGGCTGCGAGGCGCGCGACCTGCTCTAGCGCGCCCGGCTCTTCGAACAGGTGGGTCGCGCCGGGAACGACCACGAGCCGCTTCTCCGCCCGGAGGATCTCGAGCGCGTGCTGGTTGAGCTCGAGCACGACCTCGTCGGCGCCGCCGACGATCAGGAGCGTCGGCGCCCGCACGAGCGGTAGGGCCGGCCCTGCGAGATCCGGCCGACCTCCGCGGGAGACCACGGCAGCGACCTCGTCGGGGCGCGCGGCGGCGGCGACGAGCGCGGCGGCCGCGCCCGTGCTGGCGCCGAACAGGCCGATCGCGAGGTGCGCGGCAGGACCGCGTGCGAGCCAGTCGACCGCCGCGATCACCCGGCGAGCCAGCAGGTCGATGTCGAAGCGATGCTCGCCCGTGACGCGGTCGATCCTCTCCTCGTCCTGGGTGAGCAGATCGACCAGCAGCGTCCCGATCCGGGCCTCGTCGAGGGCCGCCGCGACCTGGCGGTTGCGCGGGCTTCGCCGGCCCGAGCCGCTGCCGTGAGCGAAGAGGACGATTCCGGTCACCCGCTCCGGCACGACGAGATCGCCGTCGAGCTCGGCGTCGCCGACCGGAACGGTCACCTCCGTCGTCTGCGCGGCGGTGGAATCTAGGCTCATCGCGATTGCTCCGATCGGTCAGCCGCGCGAGCGAGCAGCTCGCGCACCTCGTCGTCGCTCGTCTGCGAGAAGTCGTCGTACCACAGCCCGACGGCGTGAAACGGCCTCGGCGTTACGCCGCAGACGATCTCGTCGACGACGTCGCGGAAGGCGTCGCACGTCTCCGCGGCCGCGACCGGCACGGCGACGACGATCCGCGCCGGGTTCTGCCGGCGCACCGCTGTCGCAGCAGCGTGCATCGTCGAGCCGGTGGCGAGGCCGTCGTCGACGAGGATCACGGTCTTGCCCTCGAGGTCGGGTGGGGCGCGATCGTCGCGGTAGGCCTGCTCGCGGCGCTCGAGCTCCTGCGCCTCCCTCGTCACCGCCCGCTCGAGCTCGGCTCGGTCGATCCCGAGCGTTCGCAGCAGGCCCTCGTCGAGGACGAGCACCCCGCCCGTCGCGATCGCGCCCATCGCGAGCTCCTCGTGTCCGGGCACGCCCAGCTTCCGCACGACGAACACGTCGAGCGGCGCCCTGATCTCCTTCGCGACCTCGTAGCCGACCGGCACGCCACCCCGCGGAAGCGCGAGCACGACGACGTCTGGCCGACCGGCGTAGCTCTGTAGCTGCTCCGCGAGGAACCGACCTCCCTCGGTGCGGTCGCGGTAGCGCCCGGTCGCCGCGATACCTGCGTCGCTGGTCGTCGACGCTCGCCGTCGCATAGAAAGAACATTCCCCGAGCGACGGGTCGTAACCGGGACCGAATCTAGAGCGACTCCGCCGGCGCGATCCGGTAGAAGATCGGTCCGACTGCGAACAGGATCCCCGTGACGAAGTCCTCGACCGCGCGCGCCGACGTCAGCTCGCCGACAGACACGGGGTCGAAGCCGGCGTCTCGGATCAGCTGCTCGGTCACTTCGCGGGCGCCGTCGTCCGCGGCGTAGAGAGTGCTCGGCCTGACGCGGGTCTCGCCGAGCCGGTCGTAGAGCCTGGCGAAGTTCGAGTTGAACGCCTTCGCCACCGGGCCGCCGGTGAGCGACTTCACGTACCCGGCCAGCGAGGAAAAGCCGTCGGGCCGGTCGCCCCTGACGAGGTTCGTCGCGTCGATCACCGGCACGCCCTCGATGCCCGTCACCGAGCCGAGCGCCTCCGCGATCGCCGCCGACGGCACCGCGAGCAGAACCGCGTCCGCGCCGTCTGCGTCGCCGCCGTCGCTGCCGATCTCGACCACCTCGTGGCCCGCCGCGCGCCAGATCCGCGCGAGCCCGCCGCCGATGTTCCCCCGCCCGATCGTTGCGATCTTCATCTCTACCTCCCTTGTCGATGTCGCGAATAGGAAACGCGTCGCACCCGGGTGGGCATTCCTAGAAGCGCGCGCCGCGGCGCTCGAGCTTCGTCCTGGCGTCCGGGAAGAACCGGCGGAGCTCCCCGAGCAGGTCGCGCGGGACGGCGGTCCGGTAGGCGTTCTTCGCGACGTAGCGGCGCAGGGCGCAGTCGACGCGGTCGGGATCGCCGAGCGAGGCGAGCGCCTGGGCGCCCTGGACGTAGATCCCGAAGTACGCCTTCCGGTAGCCGACGGAGTCCCAGAAGCTCGTCGGCTGCCCGAGCCGGCCGCGTACGTCTTTGGGAATCGGTGTCTTGCGGAGCTCCTGGAGGGTGTCGTCGTGGCGAACCTCGGCCCAGGTCGTCAGCGCCTCGTCCAGCCACGGGTCTCGGGCTTGGTCGTTGCCGACGAGCGAGTAGAACCACTGGTGGGCGGTCTCGTGCCCGACCAGGAGCCTGCTCGGATCTCCGATCAGGAACACGATCGTCGGATACTCGATTCCGCGGGAGCCAGGGACCTCGGCCGTCACGGCCACCGTGTACGTGCGCCACGGATAGGCGCCGTAGCGCTTCGAATAGGCGCGGAGCGCGGCGGCCGCCTGGGCGAGGATGAAGCTCCGCGGCACCGCCACGTCCGCGGTGCGACCCACGACGATCTCGACAGGGGCCGGTACGCGCACGACCTGACGCGTGACGGCGAAGCGGCCGACCGTGACCGCGAAGTCCCGAACCGCACGCGCCCGCCAACGGCCCGCGGCGACCTCGGTGCCCGTGGCGAGGACGCGCATCCCGCTCGGCGCGGCAATTCGCACGTCGAAGTCCGCAGCCGGCGACGTCCACGTCTCGAGCGCTCCGCGGATGGGCGGGTCAGTTGCCCAGCCACCTCCCGTCCAGGCGAGTAACGGGAAGAAGCTGCCGAGCCTGGCGACTCGCCCGCCGTAGAGCCGGCCGCCCCCGGCGCGCGGAAGCGCGAGCCGCCAGCGCATCGAGACGGTGATCCGCTGCCCCGCCGCGATCCGGCGGTGCACGACGAGGGTGGTCGCGTCGGGCCGGGACGTCCTCGCCGGCTTGCCGTGCAGCTGCACGCCCTCCACAACCAGATGCGCCCCCGCGCTCGCGTACGCCGGCCCGTTCGGCCAGAGCCGGAAGACGAGACGATCGGTCGCGACCTCGGGTTCGAACGCGACGCGGAGCATGCCCGACGCTGCGCTCAGGTTCGACGCGAGGCTGACCGTGAGGAGGTAGCTCGGCCGGCCGGCCGGCGGCGCCCGCAACGCCGCGTCCTCCGAGCATGTCGCCGTCTTCGCCCTCGGCCTCGCCCCGGCTTCCAAGCCCGCAGCGAGCACCAGCGCGACGACGACCGCGAAGGCGAGCAGCCGGGCCATGGTGAGGAGCGTACTCGCGCACCACAGTCGCACTAAGGTCTCGAAGGCTGTGCTCCTGGACGAGCTCGAACATCCGATCGTGCTGGCGCCGCTGGCCGGAGGGCCGTCGACGCCGGGACTCGCGGCTGCCGTCAGCGGCGCAGGCGGGCTTGGTTTCCTCGCCGGCGCCTATCGGCCGGTCGACGCCTTGCGGGACGACATCGCCGCAGTGCGAGCGCGCACGCCGGCTCCGTTCGGGGTCAACCTCTTCGTCCTGCGCAGCTCGGCCGTCGACGAGGACGCGCTTGTCTCGTACGTCGAGCGCCTGAGGCCCGAGGCGATCCGCTACGGCGTCGAGCTCGGCGAGCCGCGCTTCGACGACGACGGCTGGGAAGCGAAGGTCGCGCTCCTCCACGACGAGCGCGTGCCCGTGGTCTCGTTCACGTTCGCCTGCCCGTCACGCGAGGAGCTCGCGGCGCTGAAAGGGGTCGGCTCCGAGGTCTGGGTGACCATCACCGATCCCGCCGAAGCGCGGGCTGCTCGCGACGCCGGCGCCGACGCGCTCGTGCTCCAGGGCGTCGAGGCGGGTGGTCACCGCGGCTCCTGGAGCGACGACGACCGCGACGGGCTCGGAGTGCTCGCGCTGCTGCGCCTCGTCGCCGCCGAGGTCGAGCTGCCGCTCGTCGCGGCCGGGGGCGTCGCCGACGGCGCGGCGGTGGCTGCCGTCCTCGCCGCCGGGGCGGCAGCCGCGCAGCTCGGCACCGCGTTCCTGCGCGCGCCCGAGGCGGGCACGAGCTCGGCTCACCGAGAAGCGCTCGCGACCGATACGCCGACCGCGCTGACCCGGGCGTTCACCGGCCGCACGGCGCGCGGGCTCGTCAACCGCTTCCTCGTCGACCACTCCAGCGACGCTCCGGCCGCGTTCCCGCACGTCCATCACGTCACCGCCCCCGTGAGAACGGCGGCGCGGCGGGCCGGCGACGCCGACGGCTACAACCTGTGGGCCGGCCAGGCGCACAGCCTCGCACGGGAGCTGCCGGCCGCGGAGATCGTCGAGACCCTGGCCCGCGACGCGCGATCGGCGCTCGCGAAGGCCGCCTCGCGTCAGCGCTGAGGGCTGGCGGCGTCGTACGCCGCGGCTCGTCAGATCACGGCGCTAGCAGCCGAAGCACTGATCGGGGCGGTTGCCCGCGATGACCGTTCTCGTCAGCGCGAGCGTTGCGGGGATTTCGGTGAAGAGACCGCCGCCGCGCAGGGTGACGCCCGTGCTTCCCGCCAGTGCGTTCGCGGTGATCGCACTATCGGTCGCGGTCAGACTCGGGGGACGCCCGTCCCCGGGGTTGCCGTTCCAGATCCCGCCGCCGTCCGCGGAGCCGCCGGCCCCGTTCGCGGCGAGGCGGTTCGCGACGACGAGCGTGTGGTCGAGGATCGTGCGCGCGAAGTTCGCGATGCCCCCGCCGCCCGCGATCGCCGTGCCGTCGGGTGCGTTCGAGGTCCCGGTGTTGGCTGCGATCACGCTGTTCCGGATCGTTGCGGCGCCATCGACATCCATAGCGCCGCCGCTGATCGCGAGCGCGTGCGACCCCGCCGGGACGCTCGCGGTCGAGACGTTGTGGTCGACGGTGCTCTGCTCGAGCACGAGCGTGCCGTCGACGTCGATTCCTCCCGCCACCGCGACGGCGGTTCCGATGAGGCTGTTCACGGTTGCGCGATTGCCGCTGACTCTCGTGTGGGTGATCGTGGCCGACGAGGCCGGATTCTCGGTGATGTGGATGCCGCTGCCGACCGCAACGTGATCGGCGTCGGGGTAGCCGGTGCTCGTGAGCTCTGCCGTGTTTCCGCTGACGACGCTGTCC
>WNFV01011269.1_pt1 | contig 11765 bp, 8 predicted proteins | sample 5400101 | NCBI WGS metagenome assembly WNFV01 (sample SAMN13153361, study PRJNA577476) | soil metagenome | isolation source: 115 cm soil or saprolite under grassland replicate 1 | place: USA:California | collected 2016-06-15
CGGACGTCCTGGAGGGCGGTCACGACCAGGTCCCTCAGCGTTGCTGCAGTCGAGCCGAGCTCGTCCGGGGTCGCATCGTCGATCCGCTTGAGCGTGAGCAGGATCGAGGTGAGGTCCTGTCCGATCTCGTCGTGGAGCTCGCGGGCGAGCCTCCGGCGCTCGAGCTCCTGCGCCTCGACGGCATGCCGCAGCGCATCGCGCGCGACACGCTCGGAAAGATCGACGGCAACCGCGGCCCGGGCCGCGAATGCCTCGGCCAACCTCACGTCATCCTCGGTGAAACGCTGGTCGGGCTTGAGCTTGTCGTGGGCGGAGATGACCCCGATTGCCCGGTCGCCTACGAGCAGCGGGACGTGCAGCCCGGTGGTGGCGCCGATGCGGCGTGCGGCGGTCTGGTCGACTTCGGGATCGTCGACGACGGAATCCACGCGCTCGCTCCGCTTGCGCTGGAACACCTTTCCCGTCTTGGACTGCTTCAGGTCGACGGTCAGGCCCGCGAGCTCCTCGGCTCCCGGTCCGTCGACTGCCTCGAAGCGAAGGCCCCCGGCCCGGTCCGGAAGTCCGATCAGAACGAGGCGGGCGTCGACGAGCTCACGCAGGCGGCTTGCGATCAGCTGGAGCAGGGCGGGCAGGTCGACCTCCGAGGCGAGGGCGTTCCCGACTTCGTTCAGATACTCGAGCTGACGCGACCAGCGAGTGGCCGACTCGTACAGGCGCGCGTTCTCGATGGCGACGGCGGCCTGCGACGCGAGCAATGTCACGAGCTTCTCGTCCTCTCCCGTGAAGTCCGTGCCGCCCTCCTTCTCGGTCAGGTAGAGATTCCCGAAAGCGACGCCTCGCAGCATGATCGGGACGCCGAGAAAGGTGTGCATCGTGGGGTGGTTCGGGGGGAAGCCGACGGAGCGGGGATCCTCAGAGATGTCGTTCAGCCGGAGCGGTGTTGCCTCCCGGATGAGCACGCCGAGAATCCCCCGTCCTCTTGGGAGATCGCCGATGGCAGCGTGGGTCTCCGGATCGATTCCGTGGGTGAGGAATCGCTCCAACTCCGTCCCGGTTGGGTCGATCACCCCAAGCGCGGCGTAACGTGCTCCGGTCAGCATGCCGGCGGTCTCGACCAGCTTCTGCAGGACCGCGTCGAGCGAGAGCTCCGAGGTGAGCGTGATGCCCGCCTCGAGCAGCGCTCGCAGCCTGTCCTGCCCGTCGTGAACCGCCACGGTGCGTATTCAACCGCGGCGGAGTGGTCAGTCGCGCAGACCGGGCGGTAGGAACTCGTTCAGCGTGCGAAAGGCGGACCGAACCTCATCGTCCGTCTGGGTGGTCTCGAGATTGCGCCGGACGCCGAGCAGCCACTCGGCGACTCCCGGCCGCGTCTCGAACTCGAGCTCAATGTGCTCGAACGCGCAGCCGGCCGAGACCACGGCGCCTCCCTCCTCCCAGAAGGGACAGGAGGATCCGGGGCAAGCCTCGATCGTTCCCACCGCGTGGTGTAACGCGCAGATCGGGGTTCCGTGCATGTCTCAATCCTGGCCCAGTGGCGCTCCCCGGGCATCGGCGGGCCCACGGATCCAGTTGCGGAGAACTACGGAACGAGGAGGCGTCGGCTAAGCCGCCGCGTTTAGCGCTTGGGTCGCTTTCCCTTGCTCACCGTGAGATCAACCGCCGCGCCGTCGGCCAGCCGCGTCGCCGGATCCGGCTTCTGCGAGATCACGTATGCCTTCTTCACCTTGCGCGAGAAGACGCGCTTGACCGTCCCGACGGAGCAGTTCGCGACCGAGATCGCGTGATTCGCCGCGGTCAGCGATCGGCGGACGACGTTCGGCACCACGCAGACCGGCTGCTGGTCGAGGTAGCGGACGAGGGCGAAGCCGCTGGAAAATCCGGAGGCGACGATCTTTCCGTCCGCCTGGAGGGCGAGGTCGTCGGCGCGGGACTGCGTGCCGACGTCGGTATGAACTTGACCGTTCGTGCCGAAGCTCGTGTCGAGCGAGCCGCCGGGCTGGTAGCGGGCAAGCGCAAAGCCGTAGCCGCTCTCACCCGAGCTCGTGCCGGCGACGACGATCTTGCCGTCGGGCCGTAAGGCGACTGCGTTGATGGACCCGTCTCCCGTGCCCACCTCCGTCGTCACCTCTCCGCCCGAGCCGAAGGCTCCGTCGAGCGTCCCGTCGGTCCCGTATCGCACGAGGGCAAACGCGCCGCCGAGCTCGTCCGCAGGGCCGTAGACGAGCGCGGAGCCCCCGGCGACGATCTTCCCGTCGGCTTGGAGCGCCACCGAGAACGCGGCACTCCCCTGGCCGACGCTGGTCGTGACCTTTCCGCCTGAGCCGAAGGCGGGGTCGAGGCTGCCGTCGGGCTTGTAACGGGCAAGCGCGAAGCCCCGGAGCGGGTAAGACGTGGGATCGTCGTAGTTGACGAGAGCGCCTGCGACGACGATCTTGCCGTCGGGTTGCCTCGTCATGCCTATCGCGAAGGCGTTGTCCGGGAAGCTCGTCGTCACCTTTCCGCCGGTGCCGAAGCCGGTGTCCAGGGTGCCGTTCGGGTTGTACCGCGCGAGGGCGAACTCGGCGCCGCTTGCGTCCGCTGTGTACCCGGCCACGACGATCTTCCCGCCGGGCTCGACCACGAGTGCATTCGCGACTGCGTTTGCGGTAGGACCGAACGCCGTTCTCAACTTTCCGTCGGTGCCGAAGGTCGGATCGAGCGAGCCGCTGGGCTTGTAGCGGACGAGCGCAAATTGGGAAACGGGGTTTCTGAAGTTCGTGCCGGCAACGACGATCATTCCGTCGGCCTGGATCGCCACGTCGCTGCCGTTATCGTCGCTCGCGCCGAAGCCCGTCGTCACTTGCCCCTCCTGGCCGAAGCTCGCATCCAGAGTCCCGTCCGTCGAGTAGCGGGCGACCGCGAAGCGGGCACCGGAGTCGCTCTGGGCCGAGCCGGCCGCGACGATCTTGCCGTCGGGTTGGATCGCCACGCCTATGGCCTCGCCGTTGGGGCCGCTCGTCACGACCCCGTTCTCGCCGAAACTCGGGTCGAGGTCGCCCGGCGCCGCCTGCGAGGACGCGACCCCGAGGACGACGGCAGCCGCGAGAGCCAGAGCGAGGATGAGAGATTTGGATTTCAGAGGGAGGCCTTTGCTTCGGGGCGACGCGTTGAACGGACAAGTTACCGTAGAAGCATGGAAGCGCTCGATGTCCGAGCTGTCCAGAGGCGACTGGCCGCCGGGGAGGGCGGGTACGAGATCGTGCATTCGTCGCCCGGGCTCGAGCTCGGCGTCTACGTGCTCGTCGCGCCGGAGCCCGACCGCCAGCAGCCGCACAAGGTCGACGAGGTCTATGTCGTTCTCGCAGGCACGGGGCGCCTCGAGATCGCGGGCGAGGCCGTAGATCTCGCCGAGGGCCAGGCCGTCTTCGTCCCGGCCGGCGCCGATCATCGCTTTACGGGCTACGAGCAGCTGAGCGTCCTCGTCGTATTCGCAGGCGCTCCCGAATGAGCCCGAGCTTCAGGCTCGGTCGTATCTTCGGAATCCCCTTCGGGGTCAACTGGAGCTGGCTCGTCGTCCTCGCGCTCATCACGTGGACGCTCGGCAGCGGCGTCTTCCCGGCTCAGAACCCGGGCCTCTCGCGCGGCACGTATTACGGCATGGCGGTGATCGCGGCGCTGCTCTTCTTCACCTCCCTTCTCCTGCACGAGCTCGGACACGCTGTCGTTGCAAAGCGGGAGGGGATGGAGATCGAGGGCATCACCCTCTGGCTCTTCGGCGGGGTCGCCCGCTTCCGGGGAATGTTCCCCTCGGCGGGTGCCGAGTTCCGGATCGCCGTCGCGGGCCCGCTGGTCACGCTCGTCCTCGGCGGGCTCTTTGTCGCCATCGCCGTCTGGGGGCACCTCCCGAACGAGGTGGACGGAGTGGCCGCCTGGCTCGGCTACATCAACCTGTTCCTGCTTGCCTTCAACCTCCTCCCGGCCCTCCCGCTCGACGGCGGCCGGATCCTGCGCTCGGTGCTCTGGCGCGTGAAGGGGGACTTTCGCTGGGCGACCGAGATCGCGGCGATGGCCGGCCGCGGAATCAGCTTCCTGATGATCGGAGGCGGGATCGCGCTGCTCGTCTTCGAAGGTGTCTTCAGCGGCGCCTGGCTGGCGTTCATGGGCTGGTTTCTCCTACAGGCCTCGACCTCAGAGCTCCGTTACCTCGTCGTCCAGGAGGCGCTCATCGGCTTGCGCGTCCACAACCTGATGACCCGAGACCCCGTCACGGTGACATCCGATCAGACGCTCGGCGAGGTCGTCGACCAGGTCGCCGCCCACCGGCACACCACGTACCCGGTCGTCGAGGACGGGAAAGTGGTGGGGCTGCTGCCGTTCGGAAACCTCGCCTCGGTGGCGCGAACCCACTGGGACGAGTACCGCGTCCGCGACTGCATGCTCTCGATGGACAAGGTGCCGACGCTCGGACCTGAGGAGGAGGCGCTCACCGCGCTTGCCGAGCTCCAGGAGAGCCCGGTCAATCGCGCGCTCGTCTTGGAGGACGGACGCCTCGCGGGTCTGCTCTCGATCAGCGACATCGCCCACGCGATCGAGATCCGACGGCCGCTCAGGTTGAAACGCAGCTAGTAGCCGATTAGCCGCTCGACTCCGGCTCGAGGGTGGCGCTTTTCGAAACGGTCTTCCCGTGGCCGAACGCGCTGATCGTCATCGTGTGCGGGCCGGGACAGATATAGGCGAAATGCATGGTGCCTCCGCTCGGGTCGTAACCTGCCTGCGCGCCCGGTGACTGTCCGTCTATCTCGGGCTCGACGGCCGTTGCCTTCTTCGTCGCATATTTGAAGCCCACGGTCTTGATCTCGCCCTTCTTGCCGCACGGCACGACGCTCGGCCCGTCGAACTTGACGATCTGTGGCCCGGCGGGGGGAACGTAGGCCTTCTTGCCGGACTTCCCGCACCCGGCGGCCGTGGCAACGGCTCCGATGGCGAGGACGACGAATATTGCTTTCTTCGGCATTGCTCGCTCCTTTGCTTGCTGGTCGTAAAGACTCTACGATTCCGGAAGCATGGCTGGGGAGAGCGTGCTGGATCCGGCCGCAGGCGCCTCGAGCGTCGATTCTGCCACGGCAGAGCTCGACGCCAGCCGCGCCGAGCTTGCCTTCCTCGCGGACGCGAGCCGAGTCCTGTCTTCTTCGCTCGACTACGAGCACACGCTCGCCACAGTTGCGAAGCTCGCCGTCCCGCGCCTGGCCGACTGGTGCGTCATCGACCTCCTTGAAGACGGCGGTGTAGTCCGGCGCGTCGCCGTCGCGTGTGCGGACGAGGCGAACGAGCCTCTTGCGGAGGAGCTCCGACACAGCTATCCGGCTCATCCGGAGCGAGCAGAGGGGACGTCGAAGGTGCTGAGGACGGGCCGCTCCGAGCTCGCGGTCGTCACCGACGAGTGGCTCGATGCCATGGCGCCTGACGAGCGTCAGCGCGAGATCCTCCGCAAGCTCGGTCTACGGTCGAACATCCTCGTCCCGCTTGTCGCGCGTGGAACGACGTTGGGGGTGCTGACGCTCGCGACCGCGGAGTCCGGTCGGGTCTACGGGGAGCCGGATCTGAGGCTGGCGGAGGAGCTGGCAGCTCGGGCCGCGCTTGCCGTCGACAACGCTCGCCTCTACCGCGATGCTGTCGCCAACGAAGAGCAACAGCGCTTTCTCGCAGAGGCCGGCGCTGTGCTGGCCTCTTCACTCGACTATGCGGCCACGCTCCAGAGCATCGCGCGTCTCGCGGTTCCCGTGTTCGCCGACTGGTGCATCGTCGACGTGGTGGAGGAGGAAAGGATCCAGCGCGTGGCAACCGCCGCCTCAGACGAGGAGAGCGAGCGGCTGCTCGAGGAGCTGCGCCGCCGCTACCCCCCGACGATGGATTCGCCCCAGCCCGCCGCCGCCGCGCTCCGCGAGGGCAAGCCCGTCATCTACCACGAGTTCACTCCCGAGTCGCTCGCGAAGACGACGCGGGACGAGTACCACCTTGACCTCATGACGCGTCTGGCCCCGCATTCGGCCCTGGCCGTGCCTCTCGTCGCGCGGGGAGGCACGATCGGGGCGATGACCTTTGCGTGGGCCTCTTCGCGGCGCCTGTACACGGAGCGGGATCTCGTGCTCGCCGAGGAGGTGGCCCGGCGCGCAGCCCTCGCTGTCGACAACGCCCGGCTGCACCGAGAGACGGAAGAGCGGGCGCAGGCCACGCTCGTGCTCGGCCATGTGGGCGACGGCGTCTTCATGCTCGATCGAGACGGGGTCGTCAGGCTGTGGAATCCGGCCGCCGAGGCCATCACCAGGCTTTCTCGCGAGGACGTGGTTGGTCGCAGAGCGGATGACGCAATCCCGGGATGGCGGGCCATCAGCGTCCGCATCCCCGTCGCCAAGTCGCCCGCAGCCGGCCAGAGTGCCGAGACCGTGCCGGTCGAGATCGGCGAGCATGAGCTCTGGCTGTCGGTCAGCGGCGTGGCCTTGGAGGAGGGCACCGTGTACGCATTTCGAGATCTGACAGAGGAACGGGCGCTGGAGAAGATCCGGTCCGACTTCGTCTCCACGGTCTCGCACGAGCTTCGGACGCCTCTGGCCTCGGTGTACGGCGCGGCCATGACGTTGGCGAGAAAGGACCTCGAGCTTGACGACGGGCAGCGCTCGCAGCTCCTCGGCGTTGTTTCGCACGAGGCAGAGCGGCTCGCGAGGATCATCGACGACGTCCTGCTCGCGAGCAGGCTGGACACGGAGACGGTCTCGTTCTCGATCGAGAGCTGCGACCCGGTCGAAGCGGTCGAAGCCGCCGCTCGAGCAGCGCGAACCCATCTCCCTTCGCATCTCGAGCTCGAGGTCGCATCCTCCTCGGCGCCGCGTGTCGCCGCCGATCCCGAGCAGCTCCGCCAGGTGCTCGAGAACCTGATCGACAACGCGGTCAAGTATGCGCCCGAGCCGGGCGTCGTCGAGATCGGCGTGGGCCGCCGCGGGCGCTGGGCCTGCTTCTGGGTTCGGGACGAGGGGATTGGGATTCCCGAGGGCCAACAGGAACGGATCTTCGAGAAGTTCTACCGGCTCGATCCAGAGCTGCTTCGCGGCGTTGGGGGCACCGGGCTCGGCCTCTACATCTCTCGTGAGCTGGTGCAGCGAATGGAGGGACGCATCTGGGTCGAGTCCGAGGACGGCGCCGGGTCGACCGTCTTCTTCGAGCTGCCCATAGTTGTTGGAGGGTCGTAGGAGGGGGTCTCAAGGGGGAACTACACGGGTTCCCCTTTGATAGAGGAGGGCGCCGGCTTTGCCGCGCCCTCCGGTCTCGAGCAGCCCCGACTACTCGCTACTGGAAGGGATTGGGTCGCGCCGGATGGTCATTCCTTGGGCAGCTCGAGCGTGAAACGGGATCCCACCGGGTCGAGCGGCTCGTAGAGCAGGTCTCCGCCGAGCGAGCGGGCGTAGGCCTGGGCGATCGCGAGCCCAAGACCTGCCCCTTCCTTCTTCAGCTCGCGCGTCCTCTCGCTCCTGGTGAAGCGTTCGAAGAGGTTGGGGACGAACTCGGGGTCGATGCCCTCGCCGTGGTCTTCGACGATCATCCTCACTCGAGCGTTCTCCTCGGAGCCGATTCGGATTGGCGGCCGCCCATACCGGACGGCGTTCACGATGAGGTTGGCCATGATCCGCTCGAACGCGTCAGGGTCGCTGGTCAGCTCCAGGTCCTTCTCGACCGCGATCTCGATGTCGCCGAGGCGGTCAGGGGCAATCTCGGGAACAAGGGTCTCGAGCCTCTGGCGCGGCCGGAACCGCGCGCTCGTGAGCGGAACCGCGCCGGCGTCGAGGCGGGAGAGGTCGAGGAGCCGTTCGGCCAGGTCCCGGAGGCGGACCGTCTGGAAGTGGAGGGTCTCGCGGAGCTCGAGGACCTGAGCGAGCTCGAGATCGGGGCCGCGCTCATAGAGCGTCGAGGCGATGCCGTGGATGACCGAGATCGGCGTCCTCAGCTCGTGGGATGCGATCGAGACGAAATCGCTCTTCGCCCGGTCAAGGTGCTGGAGCTCGAGTAGAGCACCTTGCAGCTCAGCGTACTGGTCGGCCTTGGCCAGGAAGACGGCGGCGATGGACCCAAGCGCAGTCAGGAAAGTGAGCTCGTCCTCCGCAAGGTCGAACTTACCGCCTCCTTTCCGCCGGTCGCCCACGATGAAGCCCAGACAGTGGCCTTCCACGATCATCGGGACGGCCACGATCGATCCGACCTCGAAGCGCTCGATCAGCGTCGCTGGCGCCGCCTTCTCCTTGCCCGCGTCTCGGACGAAGACCGACGATCCGCTCTCTATTGCCCGGGTTAAGATCGGGAACTTGTCCAGGAGAAGCCACTGGTCTCCCGGCCACTCGAGGCCGTGGCGGACGGACGCGTGAACGGTCTTGCGCTCGGGGTCGAGGCGCACCATCAGAGCGCGCTCGAAACCGAACGCGTTCCGCACCTCCAAGCAGATGCGGTCCATGAGCTCGCCGACGTCGTAGGCACCCGAACCTACGGCTCGCGCCAGGTCATAGACAATCCGTAGCTCTGTGGACAGCCGCCGCTCGGGCATATCCCTCCCCAGCCGTCCGGGAGTCTTAGCAGACGACGGCGTTTGCCGCGCGTAACCCGTACGTGGGAACGGCGCGTTCAGTAGTTTTCAAGAAGGTGCGCAGGGGCTCGCTCTTCCAGCTGATCTTCCTCGGGGTCGTCATCGGCGCCGCCTCGGCCGCCGTTGCGCTCCTCGTCCCTTGGCTTCCGCCCTCCGCCGGGAAGGAGCGCGACCGGATCGACTTCGTCTTCTGGTTCACGACGACGATCTGCCTGGCGATCTTCGCCGTGGTCGCAGCCGTGATCGTCTACTCGGTGATCAAGTTCAGAGCCCGCCCCGACGACGACTCGGATGGCCCGCCCATCCACGGGCACACCGGGCTCGAGATCGGCTGGACGGCGCTCCCGGCTGCGCTCGTCACCGCGATCGGGATCGTCAGCGCTGTGGTTCTGGCCCGCAACGGAGACGTCCCCAAGGACCACCTGACCGTGAACGTGACGGCGCAGCAGTTCGCCTGGACGTTCAAGTATCCGGACGAGGGGAACGTGACCTCCTCGGTGCTGCGGCTTCCGCTCGACAAGCCCGTGGAGCTCGAGATCAAGGCGCTCGACGTGATCCATTCCTTCTGGGTGCCCGAGTTCGGCCAGAAGCAGGACGCCGTCCCGGGCCTCACGACTCATCTTCCGATCACCCCGACGAAACTGGGCACGTTCCCCGTCATCTGCACCGAGCTCTGCGGACTGGGGCATGCCCTCATGCGCTCGGAGGCGATCGTGATGCCGCCGGACAAGTTCGCCGCGTGGGTGAAGGAGGCGAAGAAGGGCATCTCGGGCGGCGGCGCCGCAGCCGGCAAGACGGTCTTCGACCAGAACGGCTGCGGCAGCTGCCACACCTTCGCGCCCGCGGCGGCGAAGGGGACGGTGGGGCCGAGCCTCGACGATCTGGCGGGAGCCGCGCAGAAGGCAGGGAAGCCACTCGAGGAGTTCGTCAAGGAGTCGATCGTCGATCCGAACGCCTACATCGCGCCGGGATACGCTCCGAATGTCATGCCGCAGACCTTCGCCCAGCTCCCGAAGGCGCGCAGTTCGGAGAGATCGAGGTCGGCGAGCACTACGGCGTCCAGCCTCCGTCGCCACGTGGACGGCGGTACGTGACGAGGCCTGGGTGGGTGCGCGCGGCGTGGATGACCGCGCTCTTCGCGGGGTTGGGTTTCGGCCTGGTCGTCGTCCTGCGCTCGTGGGCCGGCTGGCATCCGATCCTCGACTGGCAGGTGCTGACGGTCATCTCGTTCCTGACGGCCGGCCCGATCGGCTTCCTCGCCGGGCTCGGCGCCTTCGACTACTGGGTCAACTGGGCCCTCGGCAAGCCGACCCGCCCGGAGGATCACTCCGGGCACGGCGCCCGCTCGTGGAGGGACTACTTGCGGGTCAACACCGATCACAAGGTGATCGGCATCCAGTACATCTCGACGACGATCTTCTTCTTCCTCGTGGCCGGGCTGCTGGCGATGATCATGCGGGCCGAGCTCGCGCGGCCCGGGATGCAGTTCGTGGACAACCAGACCTTCAACGGCTTGTTCTCCGTCCACGCCTCGCTGATGATCTTCCTGTTCGTGGTCCCGGTCTTCGCCGGGATCGCCAACTACGTCCTTCCGCTGATGATCGGGGCGCCGGACATGGCGTTCCCGCGCCTGAACGCGCTCTCGTTCTGGCTGTTGCCGATCGCGGGAACGATGATGCTGTCGAGCTTCCTCGTGCCCGGCGGGGCTTTCGCGGCCGGGTGGACGAACTACGCCACCCTCTCCATCCACCAGCCGCTCGGCAACGTCTTCTTCTCGATGGGCATCCAGTGGGCGGGCGCGTCCTCGATCATGACCGCGCTCAACTTCCTGGTCACGATCATCACCATGCGGGCCCCGGGCATGACCTTCTGGCGCATGCCGCTGCTCGTGTGGGCGAACTTCACCACCTCGCTGCTGGTGGTGATCGCAACGCCGTTCATCGCCGGCTCGCAGTTCTTCGTCACGTTCGACCGGGTCATGCACACGCACTTCTTCGACCCGTCGAACGGCGGCTATGCGCTGGGGTACCAGCACATCTTCTGGTTCTACTCGCACCCGGCGGTCTACATCATGATGCTGCCCGGCTTCGGGATCGCCTCGGAGGTGATCTCGGTGATGGCGCGCAAGCCGATCTTCGGCTACCGGCTGATGGCGTTGTCGCTGATGGCGATCCTCGTGCTCGGGTTCTCGGTGTGGGCGCACCACATGTTCGTCTCGGGCATGGCCTCGTGGCTGCGCGTGCCGATGATGATCACGACGCTGCTCATCGCGGTCCCGACCGGGATCAAGATCTTTTCCTGGCTCGCCACCTTATGGGAGGGACGGATCAACTTCTCGACGCCGATGCTGTTCGCGCTCGGCTTCGTCTCCATGTTCGTGATCGGCGGGCTGTCCGGGATCTACCTCGGCGCCGTGCCCATCGACATCCACGTCTCCGACACGTACTTCGTCGTCGCCCACATCCACTACGTGCTGCTCGGCGGGTCGCTGTTCACGATCTTCGCCGGCATCTACTACTGGTTCCCGAAGATGACGGGCCGGATGGACAACGAGCGACTCGGGAAGCTCCACTTCTGGACGACTTTCGTCTTCTTCAACCTCACCTTCTTCCCGATGCACTGGCTCGGGCTGCAGGGAATGCCGCGACGCGTCGCTGATTACTTGCCGCGATTCGGAGCCTTGAACCTCCTCATCTCGATCTCGTCCTTCTTCCTCGGGGCTTCGTTCCTGATCTTCGTCTACAACGTCGTCGTGAGCTGGGCCCGTGGCCCGCGCGCGGCCGCGAACCCGTGGCGCTCACTGACCCTCGAATGGCAGGTCTCGTCCCCGCCTCCGATCTTCAACTTCGACGAGATCCCGCAGGTGGTGGGAACGCCCTACGAGTACGGCGTCGTGGGCGCGCAGCACGCTGTCTTCAACGGCGGCCGGACTGCCGACCTGCATCCGGTCGAGCCCGAGAAGGTGGGCTGACATGTCGGAGGAGAGGCATGTGCTCGTGGTGGCGAACGAGACGGTCGCGGGCTCGAGCTTGATCGAGGCGCTGAAGCAGCACGCCGCGCAGGGGCCGATCAGAGTCACGGTGGTGTGCCCGATCAATCAGCCCCGCCACGGCCACGTCGTGTACGAGGACACGCGAAGAGCATCCGCTCACAGGCGGCT
>WNFV01008288.1_pt1 | contig 11764 bp, 10 predicted proteins | sample 5400101 | NCBI WGS metagenome assembly WNFV01 (sample SAMN13153361, study PRJNA577476) | soil metagenome | isolation source: 115 cm soil or saprolite under grassland replicate 1 | place: USA:California | collected 2016-06-15
TCACGGACGACGCCGCATGACTCGGAGCCAGGATGGATCGCTACCTCCTTTCTCCTGTGTGGCTCTTTCATCCACTACTCCATGCCGGTTATCCCGGCGCAACGGTCCTGTCGCCGGCCACCTCGCGCGCGGACTGCGGGCGGTTGTTCGAGCCGGACCAGGGGAGGGTTCCTCCGCCCGCGCGCGAGGTCTCCGTCCGGCGCCACCCGTCGGCCCTCGCACCGCGACCTGAGCCGGACTGCGAGCCCCGGGGCGGGACGCCTCCCAGAGGAGGCGATGAGCGAAGGAGCGCGCCACAGATCATCTCTCACCTCACTCCTCCTGCGACTGAGCGACCAGCGACGGCCCGGAACTGTCAGTCGCGGCCAGGCCGTCGCGTGCCGACGAGGGAGGCGGCCCGACGCCGGGGCGGCGTCTTCGCGTCAGTCTCAAACTCGGTCACTACCCGAGATCGGTCCATCGCTCATCGGTCCATTTGCCTCAGGGAACTTTCGGGGGAGACGAACCGATGATTCAATGAACCGATGAACCGATTGCTCCTGATCGCCCCAATGGTCCTCGCGGGCGCGCTGTCGCTCGAAGCGCAGACCACTCCTCTCGAGCTGGAGGAGGCTTCCGAGGCGGCCCGGCGGGCTGCGATGTCGGCGATCAGCGGGCCGCGGGGTTTGTTTCTGGAGTCGCTCGACGTGGACGGGCTTCTTGCGGGCCGCGTCGGGACCGCGGCCTGGCGCGGCTTGTCGGAGTCTGACCGGGAGCTTCTCCGATCAGCCGTCCGGGAGCGTTTCCACGGAATGCTCGCGCCGCCGCGGCCGGTGCCCGGTGAGATCGCGTGGTCGGCGGCTCTCCCTGTCGCTTCCGGCGGCGTGAACGTGCTGCTCGGACTGAGCCTGGAGGGAAAGACCTTGAAGACCCGGTGGGTGATGCAGCACTCGGGCTCTCTCTGGCGCGTGCGCGATGTCGTCCTTTCCGACCCGGGTCTCTCGCTCGCGGCGGAGACGCTTTCGACGCTGGGACCGCAACCCGTTCGCGTCCGGCAGGGGGAGGCCGTGGCGCGCAGGGAAATCCTGCCGCTCCTCTCCGCGCTGCCGGTGATCCTGCTGATCGTCGCGCTCGCCGCTCCGAGACTTCCCCCGCCGCGGCGCAAGTACCTGTACGTGGCCGCGTCGACAGCCGCGGTCGTCTTTCTGGCCGGCGCGGCCGCCGCCCTCGCTCGCCTCGTCCGGCAGCCGTACGCGATCGCGATGATCCCGGCCGGGCAGCCCTGGCGAAAGTCCGAAGAGCTCGCGTTGAAGGCAGAGCATGAGGGCCGCACCGCGCAGGCGCGGGAGTTCTGGGAGCGGGCGATTGCCGCCGGCGAGCCTCCCGGACCCGTTGCCTACGAGATGGGTCTCGCGGCGAAGCGACGCGGCGACATCGAAGCCGCCGGGGCTCTCTTCGAGCGCGCTCTCGCGGCGTCCGATCCCGCCCCGGGCGCCGCGCGAGAGCTGGCGGCCCTGGCCGCGGAGCAGGGACGCCTGCCGGAAGCCGAGCGGCAGATCTCCGGGTATCTGGCCGCCGCCGGGCCGGACCCGGAGTCTCTCTCGCTCGAGGCCGTCATCAAGACGAACCTCGGCAAATCGGCGGAAGCCGTCCAGGCTATCGCCGAGGCCCGGCGCCTGGTGGGGGGTGGAGCGCAGGGCGCGGAACTGGAGGCCAAGATCCGGGCGCGGGCGGGAGACGCCGCGGGCGCCGTCGCCGCGCTCCGCCCGCTCATGAGACACGGAGGGCTCGATCGAGAGGCATTGAGATCAGATCCAGCATACTTGCCCATCGCGACAGACCCAGCCTGGGTGACCTTCCTCAACGAGAAGTAGCAGAATCGAAAATCCGAAAGCCGAAGCACGAAATCCGAAACAAATCCGAAATTCGAATGTCGAAACGAAGCCGCCTGAATGCGCCCGTTCGTCTGATTTCTGCTACTCGCTCTTTCGAAAGATCGCGCCGAAGATGCTCGTCAGCTCCGTCGATTCTTTCAAGAGCCTTTCCTTCTCACGGACAAGAGCGCCGTCACGACCGGCATCAAGCAGCCTTAACCAATAGCCGCATTCCTTGGCCTCCTTGCGACAGATCTTGATTCCCATCAAGAAATCCTCTTGCTCAGAGACTCATTGGCCTCGATGAAGTTGGCTCCAACCGAGCCTGATTTCGAGTCTTGGATTTCGGATTTCGGATTTGTTTAGGATTTAGAATTTCGGATTTCGGATTTCGATCACCTCAAGGAAGCGCGGATCGTCTTATCGGAGCCGCCGCCGTAGAAGGCCACCAGGGCCGACACGAGTGCCTGCGCGACTCTGTCGCGGTAGCCGCGCGTGACCAGGAGCTTGCGGTCTTCGGGGTTGTTCAGGTTGCAGACCTCGATCAGCACGCGCGCCGGGATGCGGTTGTAGCGGAGAATCGCCGGAACCCACTCCCGGCCGCCGCGGATCACGTTGCGGCGCACGGGCTGGAAGGCGTGCAGGGGTAGGGCGGCGGCCCGGAAAGCGCGCACGATGTTCTCGGCGAGGTCGCGCGAAACGCCTTCGGCCTTGATCCTCTCGCGCCGCGAGAAGGAGACCCGGGGAGCTTCGCGCACTTCACTTCGGGAGGAATAGACCGCTCCCCTCTTCTGGAAGGCGCTCCGCAGGAACCGCTCGCCCGGGATGTAGACCATGAGTCCCCGAACGGCCGGATGGAGCGAATCGGCATGAAGAGACACGAAGACCGTCCGGTCTTCCGAGCCTCCTCTCTTCTCGACGTCTCTCAAAACGGCGTTGGCCAGATACCAGCGCAAGTTGACCCCGGCGACGGGGTCGGCCAGGGGGTAGGGTGGATGCGTCAGAACCCGCGCCGCCTTTGCGTCGGCCACGGCGTCGGCGGGACGCCGGCGGCAGGGAGCCTTTCCTTGCACGGTCGCGACGACCTGAGCCTTCGTGTGTTCGCGCAGGAGAGTCTCCACACGGCACGCGACGTCGTAGACGTAGCGCGCCTCCTCGACGCCGTCCACCGCCGCCCCGATGTCGCGCCCGCCGTGGCCGGCGTCCAGCACGAACGTCACCCCTGAAAGATCGGCCGCGCGCACGCGGTTGACGAACTGCTCAGCTTCGAGTCTCGACTTGTCGTCCGCGATGCGGGCCGGGTCGTCCGGCGGCCGAAATTCCGGGGCGAGATCCTCGATGGGAATCTTGACGGCATAGTCGGCCGGGATCGTACGCACGTCCTCGATGCCGTTTCTCGCGGCGATCTCCGACGCCTTGGCCCTCACGTCCTCCGCGTGGAGCCGTCCGGTGAAGCGGATGACGACCGAAGTGTAGAGCGCCTCCCCCCGTTTCAGACGATAGACGGCGTAGCGGCCCCTCTCGTCCCGGCCGTACTCGAGCGGCGCCTCAGGCGCGGAGGCCGCCGCGGCGATGCGGAAGGCGGGAAGCAGCAGGCGGGAAGGGATCCGCACGACCTGCCCCGACTCCGTCGGAAGCGCGACGATTTGCGTCTCCTCGCGGATGGAGCGGTAGTTTGATCCGTCCCCCGTGAACCACTCGGCGATCCGCCAGAGGCTCTCGGGATGGCCCGCCGGCGACGTCACGAGATGCGTCCACTCTTTCGCGTCGCCGTGGTCCTTCGGGAAGAGAGCCCCCATGGCGATGCGGCGGTAGTTGTCGGAGAGCAGGCGGTACGGAACGCGCACGAAGACGTCCTTGCGCAGCAGGTTCAGACCGCCGTTGCCGGCCAGGATCTCCTTCTTCGTCGCCGGGTCGTCGCTAAACCGCCGCACGAAGGCGTCCAGCGTCTCACCCGGGAGAGGCCGCGCCGAGAGAAAGACTTCTTCGTCTTCTTCGATCGAGACGCGCAGCTCCTCGCTGACCTTCACCGTCTTCGACGAACCGCCGGCCACGGCTGCGGGAAGCAGGACGATCGCCGACACGCAGAGGAGCCGGCGAACGGAAACCGGAAATCGGAAATCGGAGAGTTGGCGCCTTCCCCGGAGTAGCGCCAGACCCGAGAAGAGGATGAAACTCACGTCTCGATTACCGATTCCCGATTCCCGATTCCCGATTCCCGCGAACGCCGGGTGGGAACTCATCCGGGAAGTTGACCTGGCGCTCGAAGGCACGGGCCGCGGCGAAGAGAGTCTCCTCACCGAACCGGCGTGCCATGATCTGGATGCCGAGCGGCAGATTCCCGCGCGACAGGCCCGAAGGAATCGAGATGGCCGGGAGTCCCGCCAGGGACGCCGGGACCGTGAAGACGTCGGACAGGTACATCGTCAGCGGGTCGTCCACTTTTTCTCCGAGCCGAAATGCTGGCGAGGGGATCGTCGGACACACGATCACGTCCACCTCTTGGAAGGCGCGCTCGAAGTCTTCGAGCAGGAGCTGCCTCGCCCGCATGGCCCGGCCGTAATAGGCGTCGTAATACCCGGCCGAAAGCGCGAAGGTCCCCAGCAGGATGCGTCTCTTGACCTCCGGGCCGAAACCCGCCGTCCGGTTCTCGACGTAAAGCGAGAGAAGACTCGAATCGTTCCTCCGCGGCCCGTAACGCACGCCGTCGAACCGGGCCAGATTCGAAGACGCCTCGGCGCTGGCCACGACGTAGTAGATCGCGATCGCGGCCGGGGCGCGCGCCACGGACACGGCGCTTACCCGGGCGCCGGCGTCCTCGAAAGCGCGGCGCGCCTCCGCGAGATTGGCGGCGACTTCGCCGTCCAGACCTTCGACGTCCGCCTCCGCGAGGAAGCCGACCTTCAGATCCTCGACCCCGCGCTCGAGCGCCGACTCCGGATCGCCCAGCGCTTCTCGAGACGTCGTCGAATCGAGCGGGTCCTCGCCCGCGAGGACGCGATACAGCCGGGCGGCATCCGAGACATTCGTCGTGAGCGGACCGATCTGGTCCAGCGAAGAGGCAAAGGCTACCAACCCGTAGCGCGACACCCGGCCGTAGGTCGGTTTGAAGCCGACGATCCCACAACAGGCCGCGGGCTGGCGGATGGAGCCGCCCGTGTCGGAACCCAGGGCCCCGGAGACCATGCGCGCGGAGACCGCGGCGGCGCTGCCTCCCGAGGAACCTCCAGGGATGCGCTCCCTGTCCCAGGGATTGCGCGTCTGCTGGAAGGCGCTGTTCTCGGTCGAGGAGCCCATGGCGAACTCGTCCATGTTGGTCCGGCCGATGAAGATCGCCCCTTCCCTCCGGAGCCGCGCGATCGCCGTCGCATCACCCGGCGGGCGGTATCCCTCGAGGATCTTCGAGGCGCAGGTCGCGGTTCTTCCCGCCACCCACATGTTGTCCTTGATGGCCATGGGCACTCCAGCCAGGGCCAGACTCTCCCCCGCCTCGACACGGGCGTCGGTCCTTTGCGCTTCCTCGAGCGCCTGCTCGGCCGTGACCTCCAGGAAAGCCAGGACACCCGAGTCCGTCTCCCCGATCCTGGAGAGCGCTTCCTGCGTGACTTCGACCGCAGAACGGAGCCGCGACGAAACATCCCCCGCGATCGAGAGGACGCTTCCGGGCGACGCCCTCAAGACGGATGGCTCCGGCGGTTCACGACTTGCCTCCTGCGACGACCCGAGGCACCGCGCCGTACCCGTGCGGGAGGCGAGGCGAGTTCTCTTCCAGCGCTTTCTGCCCGGATCCGGGTGCCGGAGTATCTTCACGAAGCGGCGTGGCCGCGAATTCGGGCGGACGTCGAGGCTCCTCCCGAATCTCCTTCAATTGGTCGATGTAAGAGAGAATGCGGGCGAGCTGATGGGTCAAGCCGGGAAGCTCCTCGTCGGGCACGCGCAACCGGGCGAGTGCCGCAACGTGGCGCACGACCTCCGGGCTGACGGGGGAAGACTCGGAGGACACGCCGATAATTGTAAGGCTTTTTGATTCTCTTTCCGAATAGGAACAAGCTTTCTGTCTCGAAACCCGAAGAAAGAAGGTAGTGGTGATTCCCGGCCCGGCGCGACGGCCGGAGCGGCGTCGATCGCCCGGCGCGCAGAGATCCGGGCGCTCGCGGCAATTGCTTCCCGACTCAAACAGCGAGTCTGGATCGTCGGCGGCGCCGCGCGGGACCTCCTGCTCGGCCGCGCCGTGCCCGAGGTGGACGCCGCAGTGTCGGGGGACGCGGAAGTCCTCGCCCGCGCGATGGAAAGCGCCGGCCTTGGCCGGGCCGTGCCTCTCTCGCAAAGCGCTCCCCGCGTGTTCCGCGTCGCGGGCAGGCGCGAGGTCGATCTGGCGGAGATCGGAGGCGCTTCGATCGAGGAAGACTTGAAGCGTCGCGACTTCACCGTCAACGCGATGGCGTTCGACCTGACGACGCGTCAATGGCTCGACCCGTTCGGCGGTCGGGAAGATCTCGCAGCCAGGCGGTTGAGAGCCGTCTCACCGCAAAACCTCGATGAGGATCCTCTGCGCGTCCTGAGGGCCGCGCGCTTCCTCGCGACCCACGAGCTTGCCCCCGACGAGGGGACGTCCAGAGCCTGCCGGCGAGTCGCTCCGAGACTCGCGGAGGTCGCTGACGAGCGCATCCGCGCCGAATGGGTCAAGATGTTCGAGGCCCGCCGAGCCGCGCATGCCTTGCGTTGGGCGTCCCGTGCGCGTCTTCTCGGGCCGGCGCTCCGCGTCCGACAATCTCAGGCAGGAAGTCTCGCGCGCTCGGCTGCTCTTTTCGATGCACCCTCCATCCGGCGGAGGGACCCGGCGAGCCGCCGGCGGCTGCGCCTCGCGCTCCTGTGCGCGCGGTTCGGACTCGCGCCGGGCGAGGCCGCCACCTGGCTCACCAGGCGCCGCTACGGGCGATCCGAGGCTGGCGACGTCGCGGCCCTGCTGACTCTCGCGTCCGCCGCGCGGGGGGCCCGCACGCCCGGGAAGCAGTGGGCCTGGGTCCGCGATTCCGGTCACCTCGCCGCCGAGGCGCTCGTGCTCTTACGCATTCTGTATCCGGCCTCGCGGCCGCGCGCGCGGGCTCTTTCCCGGCGCGTCGCTGTCGCCCGCCGGCGCGGACCCGCGGTGTCCGGCGCCGACGTCCTCGAATGGCTGCGGATCTCTCCCGGTCCGCAGATCGGAAGGCTGCTCGCCGAACTGCAAGTCGAGATTCTGAGCGGGAGGGTGCGCACGCGCCGGAAAGCGCGGGCCTGGCTTCGCTCCCGACTCGCAACCCTCCACAGCTATAATCGGCTTCCTTGACACTCACTGACCTGCTCAAGTTCACAGCGAGGAAGGACGCTTCCGACCTTCATCTGATGCCCATGCGGCCTCCGCTGCTCCGGATCAAGGGACGGTTGATGCCGGTCAACACCGAGGTCCTCCAGCCCGCGGATCTGGAGCGGATGCTGCTCGAGATCCTGAGTCCCGCCCAGAAGCAAAAGCTCGATGAGATCCAGTCGGTGGACATCGGCTTCGGTCTGCCGGGAGTCGCCCACTTCCGGGCGAACCTCTACAGGCAGCGAGGATCGCTCGCCGCCGCCTTCCGTCGAATCCCGTTTCACGTCCGCCGCGCCTCCGACCTCGGCCTGCCCGACATCATCGAGACCTTCGCGCGCTTCCAGTCGGGGCTCGTGCTTGTCACCGGGCCGACCGGTGCGGGCAAGTCCACGACGCTCGCCGCGATCATCCAGGCGGTGGTGGACACCCGGCCGGTCCACGTCGTGACCATCGAGGACCCGATCGAGTACCTCTTCCCCACAGGCAAGGCCGCGGTCACGCAGCGCGAGATCGGCACCGACACGCCCAGCTTTCCCGAGGCCTTGAAGAACGTCATGCGGCAGGACCCGGATGTGATCATGCTCGGCGATATGCTCGACTGGGGGATGATCTCGACCGCGGTCACGGCCGCCGAGACAGGGCACCTCGTCCTGTCGACCCTTCATACCAACAGCGCCGGCCAGTCCATCGATCGGATCATCGACGCCTGCCCCGCGGGCCAGCAGCATCAACTGCGCTCGCAGCTCGCGCTGGTTCTCAAAGCCATCGTCTCGATGAGGCTGATCGAGAAATCCGACGGGACCGGGTTGACGCCGGTCTGCGAGATCATGATCAACTCGCCGAAGATCGCTCGCCACATCGGAGCCGGGGAAACGAAGGACATCCTGCCGGAGATTGAGTCCTCGGTCGGTTATTACCACATGCAGTCCATGAACCAGTCGCTCCTGGCGTTGCTCGTCAATGGGAAGATCACGTACAAGAGGGCCATGGAGCTTTCCTCCGACCCGGAAGACCTGTCGCTCAAGCTTCGGAAGCTCTTTCCTCAGATCGAGGATTCCCAACGAGGAGGCTCTATGCCATCGGACAATGATTTTTCGGCGATCGTCCAGCTCATGGACACCAAGCGCCTCTACGAGGAGCAGGAGGAGAGGTGGAGGCTCCGAATCGCCGAGAAGGACTCCGAGATCGCCCGGTACGTCGAACAACTGAACCAGGCGCAGCAGCACGACGAAGGGCGCGGCCAGGTCATCGCCGGCCTCGAGGAGGAGATCGCGCGGCTGAAGGCCGAGAGCGAACGCCTCCAGCGCGAGTATCAGACAAAGATCACGCAGTTGAACGAACGCATCAAGGAGCTCAACCAGCGCGTCCTGACCGCCGAACAGCCCAAGGTCGCCCAGGGAGGCTTCTTCAAGAAATGAATTGCCGCGCGATGCCGCGCGCCAATTCACCCCGAGCGCAGCGAGGGATCTCTACCCGGAAGGATTTCTGATTTAGACTCCCTTCCCCGCAGAAGAGGGCGGGGTAAGGGTTTACCGGTAGCCGAGCTCCCTGGCCCTCGTGCGCAGCAGAACCCGTGGCGCCAACGACGCCGCCACTGCCCCGATCCCCGCTCCCGCCACGTCCGCAGCGACGTCTTCCGCTTCCATCCGGCGTCCCGGAATCCAGGACTGGTGCACCTCGTCGGCCACGCCCCAGACCGCCAATGCCCCGACGACCGCGAGTGCGCGAGCCAGTGAGAATCCCGCCCGCCCCGCCCACCTCACCGCCCGGTACAGGAGGAACGCTTCCACGGCATAGAGCCCGAAATGAACGACCTTGTCGAAGTTCGGGATGCCCGAGAGAATCGGCACCCTCGGCGGCTTCGGCCACGACGTCAGGGCAAAGAGAAACAGGCCCCAGCCGAGCGCCGCGCGCCTGGCGCGGCGCATGGGATGATCGGGTGATCGGGTCATCGGGTGATTGAGAGACCTCGCGATCACCCGGTCATCAATCGCCCGATCACCCGATTCCTCTCTACTCTCCCCTCTTCGTGTGTCCCGTGCGGCTCGGGCCCTTCGCGGGGGCCTGCTTGGAGGGCTTCGCGCCTTTCTTCTCGCCGCGTGGAGGCTTTCCACTCTTCAGAGGTTTCTTCGGAGCGGCCTCCGCTTTCTCTTCCGCGTCCTCGTCAGCCACCGGCTTCTGCTTGCGCACCGTTTCGACCCGTCCGCCGGCGGCTCGCCGGGCGCGGTCGGAAAGCGATTCCTTCCTCGGCGCCTTCTCCTTGGGCTCGAATCGGTAATCCACGAACTCGAGAATAGCCGCCTCCGCGCTGTCTCCGGCACGCGCTCCCAGCCGCAGGATTCGCGTGTATCCGCCCGGCCGATCCACGAAGCGCGGGGCGATCTTCTCGAAGACCTTCTTGACGGTGCTCCGATCGGGAATCCACTGCGCCACCTTCCGGCGCGCGGCCACGCCGTCGCTCTTGGCGGCGGTGATCAGGCGCTCGGCGAGCGGACGCAGCTCCTTGGCTTTGGTCAGCGTCGTCTGGATTCGCTCGTGCGTCATCAGCGACGCGAGCTGGTTGGAGAACATGGCCAGACGATGAGAGGTCGTGCGCCGGAGCTTGCGACCGGCTCGGTTATGCATCATGGTGGTCTACTCGCTTCTGGCTTCGGCCGGCTCGATCTGCATGCCGAGCGACAGTCCCATCGGCCTCAGGATGTCCCGGATCTCGTTCAGGGACTTGCGACCGAAGTTCTTCGTCTCGAGCATGTCCCGTTCGCTCCTCTGCACCAGGTCTCGAATCGTCCGGATGCCCGCATTCTTCAGGCAGTTGGCGCTGCGCACGGAGAGCTCCAGCTCGTCCACGCTGCGATTCAGGTACTCCGCCAGGTTCTCCGGCAGTTCTCCCTCGGCCGCGCCCTCCAGGGAGGTCTCGTGCTCGGCGTTGACGAAGATCGTCAGGTGGTCGCGCAGGAGCGTGGCCGCGAGCCCCACCGCGTCCACGGGCGAGACGGTCCCGTTGGTCCAGACTTCCAGCACGAGCCGGTCGTAGTCGGTGGCCTGGCCGATGCGCGCCGCTTCCACGTGGTAATTGCAGCGGCGCACCGGCGAGTGAACCGAGTCGATCGGGATGTAGCCGATCCCCATGTCCTCGTCGAAGTTCTTGTCCGCCGAAACGTAACCGCGCCCGATCGACACCCGCATCTCCATCTGGAGCTTGCCGTTCTCCGACAGCGTCGCGATCGGCGCGTCCGGCTCCAAGATCTCGATCGACGAATCCCCCTGCAGATCAGCGGCCGTCACCTTCCCCTTGCGCTCGACGTCGAGTGTCAGGATCTTCTCCTCGGTCGTGTGCATCTTGATGGGGATCTGCTTCAGGTTGAGGATGATGTCGGTCACGTCCTCGACGACTCCCGGCAGCGAGGAGAACTCGTGCAGGACGCCTTCGATCTTGACCGCGGTGATCGCGGCGCCCTCGATCGAGGAGAGCAGCACGCGCCGGAGAGCGTTGCCGACCGTCGTGCCGAAGCCGCGCTCGAACGGCTGGGCGTAAAACTTCCCGTAGGTTCCCGACAGCGTCTCGTTCTCCACCTCGAGCCGCTTCGGTTTCTGAAATCCTTTCCACAGTGTCATGGTTCTTCTTCCTCCGTCCTTGCCGGACGATTTGTTACTTCGAATAGAGCTCGACGATCAACTGCTCCTGGATCGGAAGCTTGATGTCCCCGCGCTTGGGTAGCTCCACGACCGTCCCCGAGAACGTCTCCGGAGAGAGATCCAGCCATCCCGGAACGCCGCGGGCGCGGGCAGTCTCGACCGAGGCTTTGATCTGTTCGTTAACCCTGCTCTTTTCCTTGATCGCCACGACCTGGCCCTTGCTGACCCGGTACGACGGGATCGAGACCTTCCGGTTGTTGATCGTGACGTGGCCGTGGCGCACGAGCTGACGCGACTGCGCCCGCGACGCCGCAAACCCCAGGGCGTAGACGACGTTGTCCAGGCGCCTCTCGAGCTCCTCGAGGAGGTTCGCTCCCGTGATGCCCTTGCGGCGCTCGGCCCGCGCGAAGGTAAGCCGGAATTGCCCCTCGAGAAGGCCGTAGATACGCTTGACCTTCTGCTTCTCGCGAAGCTGAATGCCGTAGCCCAGGAGCTTCGAGCGCCGGCGGCCATGTTGCCCCGGCGGGTAGTTGCGCCGCTCGATGGCGCATTTGTCCTTGAAGCAGCGGGCCCCTTTCAGGAACAGCTTCATCCCTTCGCGCCGGCACAGCCGGCAAACCGATTCGGTGTATCGAGCCACTTTCAGTTCTCCCCAGGTCCCTCGTTTGTTTACGTCCTTCCTCCCGGCCGGGTCCTGTGAGCCGGTTTACAGACAGGATTCGCGCCTCGCGCGAATCCGAGTTAGACGCCGCCAGCCTTCGCCTTTCCGCGCATCTTCTGTTCGTTTCCCGTTTTCCCTTTCTCGTTTCCCGGCTACACCCGGCGGCGCTTGCGCGGGCGGCAGCCATTGTGCGGGATCGGCGTCGTGTCCTTGATGGACTTGATATCGAGCCCGTTGGCCTGCAGCGCCCGGATGGCCGACTCGCGGCCG
>WNFV01009104.1_pt1 | contig 11760 bp, 16 predicted proteins | sample 5400101 | NCBI WGS metagenome assembly WNFV01 (sample SAMN13153361, study PRJNA577476) | soil metagenome | isolation source: 115 cm soil or saprolite under grassland replicate 1 | place: USA:California | collected 2016-06-15
GAGTGGTCGCCACCCATGACGACGGGCACGAGGCCCTCGCGGGAGGCGTGCGCGACGCGACGCGCGATGCGCTCGCAGGCCTCCTTGATCTCGCTGAGAAAGCGGGCCTTCGGGTCACCCTGGTCCGCGGCCTCTGCGACGGCGACCTCGACGTTGCCCCAGTCGGAGATAGTGAGCCCGAGCGCGGCGAGCCGATCATCGATCCCGGCGTAGCGAATCGCGGAAGGGCCCATGTCCACGCCCCGCCGCCCGGCGCCGAGATCGAGCGCCGCGCCGATAATGGCCAGCCTCCGGTCGGTCATGCGGCGGGAGGCTAGACTGTCCGCGCGCGGCGAGGTAGCTCAGTCGGTAGAGCACACGGCTGAAAACCGTGGTGTCGCCGGTTCGATTCCGGCCCTCGCCATGCTCTCTTGGAAAAGCAAGTAACTACGGTTCCGGCCCTCGCCACTTTGCGGCTGCTCGTAATCCTCACGCCCGGCGCCTCCTCGAACACGATCGCCGGACGCCATGGAGACGGCTGGAAAGTGCGCGTCGCAGCGGCGCCGGAGCGCGGGCGGGCGAACGCGGCGCTGGTCGCTCTTCTTGCCGAGACGCTCGGCGTCCCGCCGGCCGCGATTCGGGTGGCGGCCGGTCAAACCTACCGCCGGAAGGTCGTCGAGATCGACGGCCTCGGCGAGGAGGAAGCCGAGCGGCGGCTCGACGCCGCCGCCCGACGCTAACCGCCTAGACCCAGCTGAGATTGTCCTGCAGGAGCGGGATGAGGAAGTAGAGGATGAATCCTCCCGCGACCGCGTACAGGAGCGGATGTACGCGCCTCCACTCGCCCTGAGCTATCCGAATGACGGCGTAGGAGATGAACCCGAACCCGATGCCGTTCGTGATCGAGAACGTGAACGGCATGACCAGAATGGTGATCGCCGCCGAGAAGCCGAGCGCGAGATCGCTGAAATCGATCCCGGCCAGTTTTCGCTCGGCGACCCTGTGCTCAACCGGTGCGGCCACCGGCTCCGACTCCCGCTCCCGACTCGATGTACGTCGTCGCCGAGGAGGCGGACGCCGCGCCGCCGGCCATCGCCGCGACGGAGTCGACGAGAAGGGGCTTGCGGATCTCGGGGAGCTCACCGTCCTTCGTCAGGTAGCCCGCCTGCTTCCCCACCCCGACAAGGGTCCCCATCGTGTCGAAGAAGTCGGCGAGGAAGAGGGAGAAGATCCACGCCAGCGTCGCCACAATCCCGAGCGTCGCGAACGAGTCGAAGCTGATGTTGCCGACCAGGCTGAAGTCCGGACTGTTGACGACGTCGCTGGGCCAGCGAGCGACCCCGGGTGCCGTGAACGCCTTGTAGTCGGTCCCCCAGTTGATCAGGGTCGCCAGGATCGTCGTGGCGATAATGCCGACCAGCAGGTCGCCGCGGAAGCCCCGAGCGCGGAGCGCGAGCGTGACCGTCAAGCCGAAGAGCGTGACCAGGACCGGCCACGTCGTGAAGCGGGCCAGGGTGACCGGAATGCCCTCCCCCTGGACGACGAGACCGGAGTCGTAGAGGCCGATGAAGGCGATGAAGAGGCCGATGCCGATCGCGATCGCCTTCTTCAGCTCGAGCGGGATCGCACGCATGATCTTCTCCCGCATACCGACGAGCACGAGGATCGTCACGAGCGCGCCCTCCATGACGATGATCCCCATCGCCTCTGGGAACCCCAGCCCTGCCCCCAAGACGAGGCTGAAGGCGACGATGGCGTTGATGCCGAGGCCCGGCGCGATGGCGTAGGCCCGATTGGTGTAGACCCCCATGATGATCGTCATCACCCCGGCGACGAGACAGGTCGAGGTGAGCGCGCCGGGCAAGGGCAGCCCGTCGCCTCCGAGACCCAGGATCGCCGGATTCAAGAAGATGATGTACGACATGACGATGAAGGTCGTAACGCCGGCCATCGTGTCCCGCCCGAGCGTGGTGCCGTTCTCGGCGAACTTGAAGTAGCCGTCCAGCGCCGACCGCCTGAGTGTCGCCGCCAGCGCTGCCATTCCTTCCCCTTCCCTTGAAGGATCCCCGCAGCCGGAAACTAAGTCCGACGTCGGCTAGCAGCAACGTTCAGCGGGACAAAATTGTTGCTCCTTGCGGGAGTTTCCGGAGGAAACTCCCGCTCTAAAAAAACGACGTCAGGGCCGTGCGGGTGGCAAGAAGCGCGATCCCTTCGCCTGCGGTCAGCTCTTCGAAGTCGCCGAAGCCGAGTGGAGCGAGGCGCTTGCGCAGAGTCTCGGGCGGGACGTAGATCGGCGTTTGCGGGCCGAACGAAGAGGCGGCGGCTACGCGGCCCGGCGCGGTCACACGTGCGAGCTCTCCGAAGAAGGGGATCATGTTGAGCAGCACGACAAGGTCGAAGGCTCCGTCCTCAAACGGAAGACGGGAGGCATCCGCCACCTCGAAACGCACGCGGCCGCAGAGCTCGGCAGGCAGCACCTTCTGCGCTTCCTCGACCATCGCCGGGGAGAGGTCGACGCCCACGACCTCCGCCTGCAGGAACCGCTTGGCGACGACCCGGGCGGCCTTCCCGGTTCCCGTCCCGAGGTCGAGAACGCGGCGCGGCGGAGACGAGAGGCGGTCGAGCGCCGCGTCCAGCGGGAGCAAGGCCTCCGGCCCGAGCCGAGCCTCCCAACCGGCGGCGAGCCGGTCGAACTGGCGGCGCAGAGGGCCGCGCAAGAGCCCCCAGACACGCGGGCGCGCGACGACGGCGCGAGTCGTCAAGCGGGCGAACCGACGTCCGGCCGCGCAGACGAGCTCGCTCACGCCGGCGACAGCCGTACCTCCTGCCCCACCCGGAGCGAGAACATCCGCGCGGCGTTCCCCTGGTTGATCGCCAGCGCGATGTTCCGGTAGGAGTCCTCGTAGAGGACGATGTCCCCGGTGCGAACCTCGGCGAAGGTCCGCGCAGCGACGGCGAAGTAGCGCTCGAAACGCACTTCCACCTCGACCTTCGTCCCCGGGACGATTCCCACCTTCTCGAGATCCTTGCTGGTCAGGTTGAGCTGGATGTTGCCAAAGCGGTCGATGTAGAGCGCGCTGGCGCGGATCCTCGCCGTCCCGATCTGGGCAACGGGCAGCTCGAGCCGCGCAAGCCCCGCACGATCGAGCGCCGGACCGAGCTCGCGGAGCTCAACGCCAGTCGCCAGGTGAGCCCCGGCCGGCGAGAAGATGTCGCGGCCGTGAAAGGTCCGCGATACGGGAGTGAGCATGTAGTCCTCGTTCGCGATCTCGACGGCCTCCTCGATTCCGCCCAACCTGTCGGCAGCGACGAGCAGGAGCCCGTTGTCGGGCCCGACGTACAGGCGCCCGTCACCGCCTCGCAGGGCGAGCGGCTTCCGCTCTCCGCCGACACCAGGATCTACGACCGCCACGTGGACGCCGGAGGGCATGTAGGGGAGCGTGTTGGCAAGGACGAGGGCTCCCTGCAGGACGTGTTGCGGAGGGATGCCGTGGGTGATGTCGATCACCTCGACGTCCGGCGCAATGCCCTTGATGACGCCGCGGCACGTGCCGACGAAGTCGTCCTCGAGTCCGAAGTCGGTCAGGAGGGTGAGGAACCGGCTCGCGATGCGGCGAGCTTAACCGCTCGGGCGAGGCCCTCCAGGTCATGGGTCTCCGCCTCCCCGGCGATCTCGAGCCCCTGTAGCTCGGCCTCGGCGCTCGTCACGGGCCCGATGGACACGCAGGGGATGCGGGCACCGTTTTCCGCGAGCGCCTTCGCGGCCGAGGCGGAGGCGATGACGACGAGGTCGCCGTCGGGAAATACATCCGGGTTGAGCCCCACCGTTCTGTAGAGCGGGACAAAGTCGGCGTCGAGCTCCCGAACGAGCAGGCGCCGGGCATCCTCGGCGCCGGCGAAGAGGACACGGCCCGCTGGACGCGGCAGCTCCTCCACGAGACCCTCCTGCGTTGAACGACGTGCGACAAGGTCGGGCTCGACCCCGTGAGTGCGCAGGGCTTCGGCCGTGCCGGGACCGACGACCGCCACCCGGGGAAGGGGGCCCTCGACCCTGCGCAAGAGGTGCTCCACGCCGTGCCTGCTCGTCAGGACGAGCCAGTCGTAGTCGCCGGCGCGCACAGGCGGCCCGTCGAGCGGCTCGATGCGGATGAGGGGGCACTCGACGACTTCGAAACCGTCGGCGCGAAGCCGCTCGCCGAGCCGAGGGTCGGTGCCGGTGACGACGATTCTCACGGAACCGCGGCGAGGAGCTCGTTCGCGAGCGCCACGGGATCGTCGCCGCGGCGGCGCTCGACCCAGCTCCCATCCTCTGCGGCGATGAGGGCGGTGAGGGCCTTCCCGTCGTGGTGAGCGGCAACCGGCGCCAGGCATCCGGCGCCGATGTGGGCGACGCAAGCCCGTTCGGCTGAGACTCGGTGCCGGGTCTCCGAGTCGTCGGCGAAGGCGACCAGCTCCTCCTCTCCTTGCCTGACCTGGAGAGCAACGGCCCCTTGCCCCGCCTCCGGAACGAGCTCGTCCACGGCGAAGCGGTGGCCGATCTCGTTCGCCAGGCCCAGCCGGTCCAGGCCGGCGGCCGCCAGCACGACTGCGTCCAGTCCGCGCTCGCCACGCTTGCGCAGGCGCGTGTCCACGTTTCCGCGCAGGGGCTCGATGGACAGCCGCGGCTCCAGGGCGAGGAGTTGCGCCTTTCTGCGCGCGGACGCCGTCCCGATCCGCATTCCAGGGCGGAGCTCGTCGGCTCCGCAAAGCGCATCGCGCGCATCCTCGCGGGCGAGGAAGGCGCCGATCGCTAGACCATCCGTCGCGGTCGAGGTCATGTCCTTCGCGGAGTGGATTGCAACGTCGACGCGACCCTCCAGCAAGGCCTCCTCGATCTCCTTGACGAAGACGCCGCGCGCGCCGATCTCGCCGAACGGCTTCGAGCGGTCGCGGTCGCCGGTCGTGGTGATCGGGACGAGGGCGACGTCCAGCTCAGGGTTCGCTTGCCGCAGGGCCTCGGCGGCGAGCTCGGCCTGGGTGAGGGCGAGCCTACTTCCCCGGCTTCCGAGCCGAACCAGCACCTCGCCCTCCTGATCGGCGCGAGTCTTCGTCCTCGAGCGCGAAGAGGTGGCGGATCGCGTCTGCGTAGAGAACGCCGTCGGCTGCAGCGGCCGCCTCCTTCATCCGCACCGTCGGCAGGTGGAGCAGCTTGTTGACGATCTGGGCCGTGAGCGACTCGACCGCCCGTCGCTGGCTCGGGGACAGCGACCCCAGCCGCCCTTCGGCGCGGGCGAGCTCGTCTTCGCGGATGGATTCAGCCAGAGCGCGGAGCGACGCGATTGCCGGTACGACGTCGAGGGAGAGCTGCCAGTCGCGGAACCGCTCTGCTTCGTCGGCGACGATCGCTTCTGCGCGGACGGCCTCCGTCCGCCTCCCGGCCACACTCTCCTCCACGACACGCTCGAGGTCGTCGACGTCGTACAGGTAGCACCCTTCGATCTCGTTCACGGCCGGGTCGATATCGCGCGGCACCGCGATGTCCACGAAGAAGATGGGGCGTCCCTTCCGCGTCCGCATCGCCCGCTCCACCTGCTCGGCGGAGAGGACGTAACCACTGGCGCTGGTGGAGGCTACGACGACGTCGGCGTTCTCGAGCTCTGCCTCGACGGCATCGAGGCCGGCGGCGCGGCCCCCGAAGCGACGGGCGAGACGCTCGGCCCGCTCGACGGAACGATTCGCGACGAAGACGCTGTCGACACCGCGCGAGATGAGATTGACGGTGGCCAGGTCGCTCATCTTCCCCGCCCCTAGGACGAGAATCCGCCGACCTTCGAGAGTCCCGAAGACCCGCTCGGCAAGCTCGGCTGCAGCGGAGGAGATGGACGCAGGGTTCTCGCCGATCGCGGTCTCTGTGCGTACCCGCCGGCCGACCCGGAGCGCCTGGCGGAAGAGCCGGTGCAGGACGGGTCCTGCGGTGTTGGCCTCGCGCGCGGCCTCGTAGGCTCCTCGCACCTGCCCGAGGATCTGCGCCTCCCCGGGAATCAGCGAATCGAGGCCGGCGGCTACGCGGAAGACATGCAGGGCCGCGGCCTCGTCCGTGAGCGTGTAGAGGGCGGGGGCAATCTCGCTCTCCGCGAGGCCGGCCAGAGAGGTCAGCTCTGCGAATGCACGGGCTTGCGCCGCCTCGTCGTCGCCGTGCGCGAGATAGAGCTCTGTGCGGTTGCACGTGGACAGGACCACCGCTTCGGCATCCGCGCCCGCCAGCCGCTCCACCAGCTCTCGGTTCTCGGCTGCGCTGACGAAGAGCTGCTCGCGGAGCTCGACGGGCGCGCGATGGTGGGAGGTGCCGACGAGGACGAGTCTCATTACCTAGAAATGCGACACGGGGACGAGGGCTGCCACGACGAAGACGATGCCGGCCAGCGCTAGGTAGGCGGTTCGCCGCCCGCGCCACCCGGCCTCGTAGCGCAGGAACAAGAAGCCAATGTAGGCGACCCACACCGCGAGCGCGGCGGCCATCAGCACGTCGAAGCCGCCGCCTTCGAGCGCGAGACGGCCGACGCCGACGGCGAGCCCGAGGGTGAGGGCCGGCACCGCGATAGCCACGGTGCGTGCAGTCAGACGGTCGAGCGCCTCCTGCGAGGGAGCGCGCTGCCGCAGCACGTCCGGCGCGCGGCGCTTCAGTCGCCGTTCCTGCCAGAGATAGATGCCGGCGAGGCCGGCGGCGAGCGTGAAGCCTGCGAACGCGGCGAGCACGAAGCCGACGTGGAAAGCGAGGAAGACGTCGCCGAGCTCGCTGCGACTGTGCGAGCCGGCGCCCCCGGCCGCCCATGCGACCACGAACAGGGCGACTGCGAGCGGCATGACGGCGAGACCGAGGAGCCGGAACGGCGAGCGGCAGCCCCAGACGAGGTACGTCCCCACCACGAGCCAGACGAAGAGGTTCAGCGAGCCGGCCCAGCTTCCCCAGGGGAAGCCTTCCGCCCGAGCGGCCTGGGCCGCCAGGAGCCCGGTCTGCGCGAGCCAGCCGAGCCTGACGCCCCAGATCGCGAAGCGGGCGAGCCTGCCGGGCCGAACCGAATCGCCGAGGTAGGCGACGGCTGCCTCCGCGTAGCCCGCCAGAGCTGGCCAGAAGAGGATGGCAGCGAGCTCCACTATGCCGCCCGCTTCCGCTCGTCCTCGCGCCGGCGCGCGAGCTCGGCGAGCTCCCCCACCTCGCGCTCGAGGCGTCCGAGCTTGAACGCGTAGAGAACGATGTAGAGCAGGACGACGGCGAGCACGACCAGGTACGCCGCGGTGACGTATTTCTCGGCGGTGCTCACTGAAGGGCTTCCCGCAACTCGCGAAGGCGCGCGTCGAGCCGCTTCCCCGTGAGCTCGTTGACGTAGAGCGAGCCTGCGAGCGCGAGCATGCCGCCGAGGCAGACGAGGAAGGTCAGGAGCTGGCTCCCCGTCAGCCTGTTCTGGACGTCATGGGTGAAGACGACTGGGTGGACGAGGTCCTCGGCGAGACGAATGGCGAGGAAGCTGATCGGGATCAGGACCACGCCGAACAGCGTGTAGACGGCCGACATGTTCGCGCGCCGCGGTCCAGGCTCCACCGAGTAGCGCAGCATGAAGTACGCGGCGTAGAAGAGGAAGAGGACCAGGAAGAGCACGAGCTGCCGCGACCCCCAGACCCACCAGTGGCCCCAGGAGGTGCGTGCCCAGATCGACCCGGTCACCAGGGTCAGGATCCCGAAGATCACTCCCATGTGCACGGCCGTGTAGCTCTCCAGGTCATAGCGGCGCTCGCGCGTCCAAAGCAGGCGCAGGGCCTTCCACGCGGCCCACCCGAAGCAGGCGTAGGCGGTCAGGGCGATCGGGACGTGGACGTAGAAGATCCGCTGCCGGAAGCCTTCGACCGGCGCGTTCGGCACCCAGTAGAAGGCAAGGGACGTTCCCGCGAGCAGCAGACACCCTGCGGCCGCGGCAAGAACGACGTGCTGGTTATTCCGTAACGACGTACTCAAAGCTCGCCCAGGACAGGATCGCAAAAACGGCGTTGTACAGACCCAGGAACGCCAGATAGCGGCCTGGGTCATCCGTTGCCGACGCCCCGACACCGCCGACGACGATTGGTATCACGAGCGGAAGGAAGAGGACGGGCAGCAGAAGCTCTCTGGCGCGGCCGGCGGCGGCCATCGCCGCGAGGAGGGTGCCGACTGCGGCGAGCCCGAGGTCTGCGAGGGCGACGGCCGCGACGAGCTCCCACCCGACCGGCTGGAAGAAGAGTGCGTAGGCGGGGAGCGCTACCACCTCGGCCGCAACGAGGAAGGCCACGACTCCGATCACCTTCCCGAGCCAGATCGCGCTGCGGTCGCACGGAGCCAGCACCAGGCCGTCGAGGACGCGCTCTTCACGTTCGGCGACGAAGGCGCGGACGAGCCCCAGGAGCGCCGTGAAGAGCAGAGCAACCCAGAGGAGCCCGGTCTCTGCGGTCGCCGACGCATCGGAGGGGAGTGCGAAGTGGAAAACGACGAGTGTCGAGACGACGAAGAGGAGCATGGCCGGAACCGTGTCCCGCGAGCGAAGCTCGAGGAGGAGATCCTTCCGTGCCAGCGCGAAGACGTCGCCGAGATAGGTCATGCGAGCGAGAGCGCAGCCGTTGCGAGGGACTCCACTCGCCGGGGCGCGTGAGTGGCGACCACGAACGTCCGGTCGCCCACCAGGCTGCCGAGCTCGTCGTCGAGCAGGTGCGCCCCCGCGTGGTCCAGTCCGGAATAGGGCTCGTCGAGAAGAAGGAGCCGCGGGTCGTGGAGAAGGGCGCGACAGAGTGCCAGCCGCTGGGCCGTTCCACGGGAGAGCGACCCGACCCGCTCGCGCCGAGCCTCCCAGAGCCCGAAGCGCTCGAGCAGCATCCCGATGCGCTCGCGCCGCTCCGGCACGCGGTACAAGCGTCCGTAGAGGTCCAGATTCTCGAGCGCGCTCAACTCGCGGTACAGGAGCGGCTCGTGCGCCAGGTAGCCGATCTCGCCCCGGTCTGCCTCGACCGCCAGCTCGCCGGCTGTAGGGGCGAGCAAGCCGGCACAAAGTGAGAGGAGCGTGGACTTGCCGGACCCGTTCGGCCCGGTGACGAGCAAAAAGCCTCCGCGCGGAACCTCGAACTCGATGTCTCGGAGCACCCTCTTCATGCCGAAGTCGCGTCCCAGCCCGCGTGCGGTGATCACAAGTGATCCGTCCCGTCGCGATGCCGGTGTCCTGACGCGCGAAAAGCGATACGCATCCGCGTTGAGTCACACAGGAGAGCCCGCGTCACTCTGGACGCGCACGCGCGTGGGCGACCGCGGACGCCGCCTGGCGACGCTTTGCAGCCGCTCAGGAGGCCGGTGTGCCTGGCGGGGCGGGTCACAAGAGGACGTCTCCGAGCACGAAGGCGAAGAAGGTAACGCTGATGACTCCGTTCATCGTGAAAAAGGCCATGTCCAGCCGCCGCCGGTCGCGCGGCGAGACAAGCGAATGTTCGTAGAGGAGCAAGCCGGCCACCGCGGCCACCCCGATCCAGTACAGGGCGCCGACCGGAAGACCGAGGCCCGCCGCCACCAGGCAGGCGACCGTCGCCGCGTGACACAGCCGTGCTCCGGCGAAGGACGCGCCGACCCCGAATCGCGCGGCCAGCGAGTGAAGTCCCTGGGCACGGTCGATGTCCAGGTCGAAGAGCGCGTAGAAGAGATCGAAGCCTGCCACCCAGAACGCGACGGCCCCGCCGAGCGCCCAGGCCTCCCAGGGAAGCTCGTTCGTGATCGCCGCCCACGCGCCGAGGGGAGCAAGCCCGTCGACCGCGCCGAGCCAGAAATGCGAGACCCAGCTCCAGCGCTTGAGATAGGGGTAGATGACAAACGCCGCGACCGGAATGGGCCACAGCCAGCGGACGATCGGCGCGAGCTGGTAGACGGCGGCGAGAAAGAGCGCGAGCGACGCGAGCGAGAAGACGAGGACCTGCCAGGGCCGCAACACGCCGCGGGGAAGCTCACGACCCGCGGTGCGCGGATTCCGGGCGTCGATGCCGGCATCGATCAGGCGGTTCAGGGCCATGGCGAGGCTGCGCGCTCCAACCATCGCCACGGTGATCCAGAAGAGGTCGTGCGCCCGTGGAACCCCGTCCACGGCGAGAAAGGCGCCGATGTAGGCAAACGGAAGTGCGAAGACCGTGTGCTCGACCTTGACGAGGGAGGCGAAGAGCCGCGGGTAGCGGACGAGTGCCTCGGTCATGTCTGCGAGTGTGTTGTTGCCTGGTCTGCCAACAGTTCCAGGGCGTGCGCCAGGGCTGGCCTCAGGAGCTCGTAGCCGTCACGACAGGCTCCTGGCGAGCCCGGCAGGTTCACGACGAGGGTCGAGCCGACCGTTCCGGCTACGCCACGGGAAAGAAGCCCGTGCGGCGTCTTCGCGAAGGAATCGGCGCGCAGAGCTTCTGCGATCCCGGGAGCGTTCCGGTCGAGTACCTCCAGCGTCGCCTCCGGCGTCACGTCCCGGGGAGCGAGCCCGGTGCCGCCGGTCGTGAGGACGAGGGGCGCCCCGTGGGCGACCTCCTGGAGCGCCGCCGCTATCACGTGCCGGTCGTCTGGGATGATCCGCCGCTCCACCTCATAGCCGTCGTCAGCCAGCAACTCGGCGAGGAGATCGCCGCTGGCGTCCTCTCTCTCTCCGCGAGCAACACCGTCGGAGACGGTCAGGACGGCCGCTCTCATCCCTTCATCTTCTCGAGCAGGCGAATCTCCTCGACGATCATCCCGCCGTCGACCGCCTTCGCCATGTCGTAAACGGTCAACGCTGCGACGGCAGCAGCCGTGAGCGCTTCCATCTCGACACCGGTCTGCGCGGTCGTCTCCACAGTGGCCACGATCTCGACGCCCTCCGGGCCAACCTGTGGCGTGACCTCGACGTGCGACAGAGGTAGGGGATGGCAGAGCGGAATCAGATCAGCCGTCCGCTTGGCGGCCATGATGCCCGCCACCTGCGCGGTCGCGAGCGCATCCCCTTTGGGCAGCTCGCGAAGAGCCTGGGCCGTCTCGGCGCGCATGCGAACGAATGCGCGAGCGGAGGCGCGCCGGCGCTCGTGGGGCTTGGCGCCCACGTCGACCATGTGCACCCCGCCCGCCTCGTCGACGTGGGTAAGGGGGCCGTTTCCAGGCATTTCAGACGGAGAGTCTAGTACCGCTTCGGCTCGCGGCCGCCTCGAGGTCATCGAGCTGCGTCTCGATCCAGGCGGCGATGTCGTGCTCGCGAACCTGGCGCTTGATCGCCTCGAGCCTTACCCGCCGCTCGTCGAGCGGAAGCGTGAGGGCTTCGTGGAGGGCCTCGGCCTGGCCGGCGACGTCGAAGGGATTCACCGTGATCGCCCAGCGCCCCAGCTCCTCGTGGGCTCCAGTGTTCTCGGAGAGCACGAGCACTCCGTTGCGCTCGTTCACGAGCGGAGCCTCCTTCGCGACGAGATTCATCCCGTCGAAGATGGCGTTCACCAGCAGGACGTCGAACTGCTTGTACGCCGCGATCGCCTGCGGGAAGTCGTCGCCGATCTGGAGATCGACCGGCAGCCACTCGTCCTGGCGGAAGCGGTCGTTGACAGCGCGCGCCGCTCGCTGGATCGCGCCGATGTACTCCGAGTACTCCGGAATGTCCTGGCGCGAGGGATCGAGGCAGACGAGCATCCCCACCCGGCCGTGCATCTCGGGGTGAGCCTCGAGATAGAGCTCGAAGGCGCGGAAGCCGCGCACGATGTTCTTCGACGGGTCGGTCCGGTCGACGCGGACAATGAGCTTCTCGG
>WNFV01008298.1_pt1 | contig 11754 bp, 9 predicted proteins | sample 5400101 | NCBI WGS metagenome assembly WNFV01 (sample SAMN13153361, study PRJNA577476) | soil metagenome | isolation source: 115 cm soil or saprolite under grassland replicate 1 | place: USA:California | collected 2016-06-15
GGCCCCAAGGCGAGGATCGCGCTCGCGTTCGGCATCGGCAACGGCCTCGACCAGGCGGGTCTGGCCGGCCTGCTCGCGGATCCCGTCGAGGCGTGATGCCCGCCGACCTCGTCGTCCGAGGACGGATCGTCACGCTCGAGGCCCCGGCCGACCCCACAGGTGCCGGAGCGGGCGCGGCTGGGGCAGCCGCTCTGGGTATGCGGGATGCGATCGCGATCCGCGGCGGCCGCATCGTCGCCGTCGGCCGGGCACAGGACGTGGAACCGGTGACTGGACCGGGAACCGCGCGCCTGGACCTGGCGCCCGACGAGATCGCCCTGCCGGGCCTGACCGACGCACATCTCCATCTCGCCGACGCGGCCGTGGCGTCCGGCCAGGTGGACCTGGAGACGGCACCCTCGCTGGCAGCCGGGTTGGCGCTGGTCCGCTCGGCGCACGAGGACCTCGGCGAGAACGACGGCTGGCTGCGCGGCGGTGGTTGGGACGCCGGCCGCTGGGGGGGCTGGCCAACGGCCGCGGATCTCGATGGCGTTGCGCCCGGCCGGCCGGTCCTGCTGTGGGCCCACGACCTCCACAGCGTCTGGGTGAGCGCGCGGGCCCTCTCGCTGGCCGGCATGTCGCGCGACACGCCCGATCCGCCCGGCGGCGTCATCCGCCGGCTGGTCGACGGCGCCCCCGCGGGAGTTCTCCACGAGGACGCCACGCTGCTCGTCACCCGGTTCGCGCCGAGCCCCGCCGGGGAGGAGCTGGCCGACCGCATCGAGGCCTACGCCCGTCGGCTGCTGGCCCTCGGCGTGGTCGCCGTCCACGACCCGGGCGAGCTGGAGATGGACAGCACGCTCGAGCGTGGCTTTGCCGCCATCGGGCGCCTGGCCCAGGCTGGCCGGCTGCCGATCCGGGTCCACGCCGGGCTGCGGCGTGGGGCGCTGGACGTCGCAATCGCCCGGGGGTTGCGCAGTGGCGATCCCCTGGCCGATCGGATCGGCGATCGGATGGGCGATCGCCCTGATCCCGCAGACGGCCGGGCCCGGGTGGGCTGGCTCAAGCTGTTCGGGGACGGGACGCTGGGCTCGCGCACCGCTGCGCTCCTCGCCGCGTACGAGGCCGATCCCGAGCGTGGCGAGCCTCCCGGGGGTCCGCTGGGTCTCCTCGTCACGCCCCCCGACGAGATGGCCGAGCTGGCCGAGCGAGCCGCCACTGCCGGGATCGCGACGCAGATCCACGCGATCGGCGACCGAGCCCTGCGGGCCGCCCTCGACGCGCTGGCGCCGACGGCGGGGCGGACGGCGCTCCGCCCGCGGATCGAGCACGTTCAGCTGGCCGACGCGCTCGACCTGCCCCGGTTCGCGGCGCAGGGGATCGTGGCATCGGTGCAGCCGAACCACGTCGCCGACGACGCGCCCAAGGCGCGCCGGGCCTGGGGCGATCGCGCCGAAGGCAGCTACCCCTGGCGCCGCCTCGTGGAGAGCGGCGCGACCGTGGCGTTCGGGACCGATGCTCCGGCCGATACCGAGGACCCCTGGCCAGGGCTCGCGATGGCCGTCACGCGCCGCGACCCGCACTGGCCGGCCGCCGCTCCGGCGTTTGCCCCGCGGGAGGCCCTGTCGCTTCGCCAGGCGCTCTGGGCGGCCTGCGTCGCGCCGGCTGCGACCGCCGGCGAGCCGGACCGGGGCCGGTTGAGCGTGGGCCAGCGGGCCGATCTCATCGTCGTACCGGGCGCCATCCTCGAGAATGTCGACGCGCTGCGGCAGGCGAGGCCCCGTCTCGTCCTCCTCGACGGCAGGGTCGAGTACGAAGCGTGACGCAGCCCGCCCGGTCCCTCAGCCCTTGCCGGCGACGACCGCGTCCTCGCGGAGCTGACGCGCCGCGTCGGCGAACAGGCCGTTGAAGATCCGCGAGGTCGACGGGAAGGCGTGGATCGTCTCGGCCAGGACCTCCACCGGGATTCGGGCCTTGATGGCCAGCACGCACTCGTGGATCGCCGCCGAGGCGTCCGGGCAGGCCATGGCGGCACCCACCAGCTGGCGAGAGCGGCGATCGACCACGATCGTCACGTGGCCGATGTCCGCCTCCACGGAATAGCCCTTCGACGACTTGGGGAAGTCGGCGACGAGCTCGAAGGCGTCGATGCGGGCGTCCAGCGCCTGGTCCAGGCTCATCCCCACCGATGCGGCCTCCGGCTCTGTGTACGTCGCGCGCGGCAGCGCCCGGTAGTCGGGCGCGATGTCCTCTCCGAGCGCCATGCGGACCGCGAGCTCGCCCTGGTAGTGGGCCTGGTGGGTGTGCAGCTCGGGGCCGGCGGGGTCGCCGACCACGAACAGGCCGTCCGCCACGCGCAGGCGCCCGTCGTGCGGGAACGGTGCGCGTCCGGACGTGTCGAGACCGTAGTGCTCGAGGCCCAGGTCATCGAGCGGAAACGTCCGGCCCACGGCCAGGAGGACCGCGTGGCCCTCGGCCGTGGAGCCGTCGTCGAGGTCGACGACGTGCGCGCCGCCGGTTCCCGCCCCGGCCCGAGCGCGCTGGGCGCGCACGCCCAGGCGAACGGTGACCCCCGACTTGCGGAGCGCGGCCAGGACCGCGGCGGAGTTGCGCGGATGCTCGGTGGGCATGAGGCGCGGGCCGGACTGGACGACCGTCGTCGGAACGCCGAACCGGGCGTAGACCTGGGCCAGCTCGCAGCCGGTGGGCCCGCCGCCGAGCACGAGAAGACTCTCCGGTAGCTCGCGGGCAAGCGTCGCCTCGCGGTTCGTCCAGTAGGGGATCTGCGCGATGCCCTCGATCGGCGGGATCTTCGTGGTGGATCCCACGGCCACGACGATGTGTCGGGCCGCGATCTGGTGCGTGGCGTCGTCGTGCCGAACCTCCAGCTGCCCCCGGCCGGAGATCCGTGCCGTCCCTCGGTAGACGCTCGCGCCGGCCTCCTCCAGCGGCTTGACGTGGCTGGAGTCATCGGGCTCGTCCCCGTCGGGCGGGCGATTGACCATGAAATCGCGTCGCTGCGACGCCCTCGACCAGGAGTAGGCCGCAGGGTTGGCGGCATGGCGCGCGGCGGCGTTGAGCAGGCTCTTCGACGGAATGCAGCCGATGTGTGGACAGCTGCCGCCGAACCAGAGCCGATCGGCAATCGCCACGCTGGCATCGAGCTCGCGCGCCTTGAAGGCAGCCGCCTCGCCGCCGGGCCCTGCGCCGATGATGACGAAATCGAACGTCTGCATGGCCTCCCACCCACTCCGGACGTGCCTCGATCTCCGCCTATGGTGCCCCTTTGTGCGGCTGTCGTGAGCCGGCGGTGGCGCGGCGGCGCTGGCGCACGGCTTCGTAGAAGAGGACCGCCGCGGTGGCGGAGACGTTGAGGCTGTCCCCGGAGCCACGCATCGGCAGCCGGACTGCCCGGATACCGGCGCCCGGGCCCGACCAGGCCGCGGTCAGCCCTCCGGCCTCGGAGCCAAGCACGATTGCCACGGGCCCCGTCAGGTCCGCATCGCCGTAGTCGGTCGTGGCATCCACCCGCGTCGTCACGATGCGGAGGCCGCGCTCGCGGAGCCAGGCGATCGCGTCTGTCGTCCCTGCCGCCACGACCGGGAGCGCGAAGATCGTCCCCAGACTGGCCCGGATCGCGTTGGGGTTGAAGACATCGGTTCGGGCATCCGCGGCGACCACGGCGTCAAGCCCCGCGCCGTCGGCCGAGCGAACGATCGCCCCCAGGTTGCCGGGCTTCTCCACGCCCTCGACGACCGCCACCAGGGGATCCGGCCGGAGGACGAGGTCGCCCAGGGACAGCCTGCCTGGCCGGACCACGGCGACGATCCCATCGACGCGGTTGCCGAAGGCGAGCTTCTCCAGGACGACCTCGCTCACCTGGGTCCAGCCCGATCCCGCTGCGGCCAGAGCGTCGAGCGTCGCCCGCGCTTCTTCGCCGATTGCCAGGGGCTCGCACACGAACACCTCGACGAGCTGGACGCCGCCGCCGATCGCCCGGGTAAGCTCGCGGGCGCCGTCGACGATCGTCTGGCCGGTTCGCTCGCGCTCGGCCCGATCCCGCAGGCGGACGACCGCCTTGACCCGCGGATTCGACGGGCTCGTCAGGCCTGCAGGGCCTTCGCTCATGCCGTCCAGCGGACCGACCATCCGAGCGGCAACGATTGGCCGGAGATCGAGTCAAGGGCCATCACGGGGAACTCGGTCCGGCCGTCCCGCCGGCTCCCGAGCGCCTCCTCGAGCCAGCTGGCCAGTTGGGCCCCGTCCACGCCGGGCGTGTGTGCCGTCAGGAGCACGAACGATCCCGCCTGGTCCGCCAGGAGCGAGGCACAGCCCGCCAGGAGCCCCGGCAGGTCGCGTTCGAGTCGCCAGTCGTTCCTGGTCGGGCCGTGGCCGTAGCTCGGCGGGTCCAGGACGATGCCGGCGTACCGCCGGCCGCGGCGGGCCTCGCGCCGGACGAATGCCGCCGCATCGTCGGCGATCCAGCGGACGGGCCGATCGCCGAGCCCGTTGAGCCCGGCATTGTGACGGGCCCACGCCACGGTGGCCCGGGCCGCGTCGACGTGCGTGGCCGACGCTCCGGCGGCGACCGCGGCCAGCGTCCCGGCTCCCGTGTAGGCGAACAGGTTGAGCACCACAGGGATCTCGGCCGGATCGGCGGCGTCGACGATCCGCGATACCTGCCGGCGCAGCCAGGCTCGATTGGGAGCCTGCTCGGGGAAGAGGCCTACCTGCCCGGACGGCGCGAGCCGCAGCTCCAGGCGAAGGCGGTCCTCGGAGACGATCCATGGCTCGATCGGTCGGCCGTCCTTCGTCGTCCAGCCCGCGTGCATGAGCTGACCGTCGGTCGCTCGGTCGAATCGGGCATCGGCCGCCCGCCAGGCCGCCGGATCGCCGCGGCGCAGCCCCGCGACAGGGGGACACGGGCGATCCACGATGACCGATCCGAACCGCTCGAGGCGGCGGCCTTCGCCGAGGTCGAGGAGCGCATGGTCGACGCCCGCGAGCGTGCCAGCCATGCCGGCATCATGCCGTTTCTCTCGGCGCGACGCACCGCGCAGGATGCATCATGGCGCCGGGCAGGAGCCGTGTCGCAGGAGGGACAGGTGTGAACGCGATCGCAGCCATCTGGCATCATCCGGGAACCCCTCCGACCGGGGCGGGGGCGGGCAATTACCCGGTCGGCATCGTGACGGTCCTGCAGGGACCGATGGGTCCGCTCGCGCTCGTGGTGGACAGCACGGGCCGGCTCAGCACCGCCTCGACCGCCGAGCTCGAGGTCGTGGACGCCGGCGTCAGCGACGCGATCGGGCGCGCCCAGCAGCGCCTCCAGGGCGGTCGATAGGGAGCTTCATCCTGGCGTTCCGCCATTGGCGACGTCTGTCCAACGCTTCCCCCCCCGCATGTGCCGCGAAAGGCATCTGCTCCGGGTAGGTGAGTCGGCTCATCGCTGCGCCCGGTGTCGGCAGGCCGACATGGCGATCGTGGCACAACCCCGACCATCGGCTCGTCACAGTCTGCGAGAAGCGCATATGACGCTCCGCCGATGAGGGGACAGGGGATGAGAACGGTTCCGCGGTCTCTATTAGCAGTGATGGCGACTTCGCTGGTGATCGCGGCGTGCACCGCGAGCCCGCCGCCATCGACGGGATCGCCGGGGCCGGCGGTGACCGCAACCACATCGCCGAGCGTGGCTACCACGGCGACGCCGGCTGAGATCCCAGGCCCTCCCGCAACGCCGAAGCCAACGCCCAAGCCCACCCCGACCCCGGTCTGGACGAAGTCCCGTCTCGTCGTTGCAGACGCCAGATGCTCCCAGGTGACGGCGGGGATCGACGCGTCCAGTCGCTCCCACATCGTGGCATCCTGCGACGCCGGCCTCCGCTACTCGGTCTCGAAGCCGGACGGCTCCTGGTCGACGACGCTGATCGGCCAGCCGTCAAACCGAAGGCAGATGGATCCCCAGATCGGCTTCGACGGCGACGTCGTATTCATCGCGTACTCCTGGCTTGCAGTGACGGATGGAGGCTGTGGAGACGATGGCCTGGACGACCTGGGAATCTACTATCGGAAGCGGACCCTGCCCGACGGCCCGTGGTCGGAGCCGAAGCGCATCGGCATCACGGACGACACGCTCGTGTCGTTCCGGGTCGAGGGCGCGACGCTCCACGCGGTCGTCTACAACACGGCCGACGAACGAAGCTACTACGAGAGGGTAGAGGGCGGCGTTTCCAAGCGGGTTCGACTGCCAGCCACGGGGTCCCTGCGGGTCGGGCACGACGGTCGGGCGCGGATCGCCTACGAGTCCTCGGGAACGATTCGAATCGCGACGTTCACGGGATCTGGGTTTTCATCTGCGGTGATTCCGGGCAGCGAGGTCGCCTCGGCGCCGGTGCTCGTGCTCGACGATCGCGACCGGGCCCACGTGGTCTGGACGCGGGATCCCCTCGAGGATGCGGCGTGCGGAATGGGATCCGCCGAAGACCCGAAGGCCGGGATGTACTACGCGACCAATGCCAGCGGCGCCTGGAAGGTCCAGCGTTTTACGAGCCAGAGGGGCGTCGCTTCGCTCCAGATCGCGGGCGCGACCAACGACGTCCATCTGGTCCTCCTCGCCAATCCCGGCCTCACGTACTACACGAAGAGCGCGACCGGCTCCTGGCACAGCAAGCGCCTGGCGACTGGCTGGGTTGTGTCGCCGGTCATCCGGCTGGACCCGGCGACCGGACGGCTCCTCGTGGCCTACGTCCGAATGCCAGAGGACGACAGCCCGATCAAGCCGGGCGTCTACGTCCTCTACAAATAACCCGGAGCCCGGCAATCCTCGAGATATTCGTCGTCGCGCCGCTGCGGTATCATCCCCGAGCGGCGCGACGGAACCGCGTCGCACGGGCGGCTAGCTCAGCTGGTTAGAGCACTTGCTTGACATGCAAGAGGTCACTGGTTCGAGTCCAGTGTCGCCCACCACAGACTGAACGCGATGATCGGGACAGGCCGATCGGAGGACGCCACCAGAGAGCCGGGCCACGGCTGCGAGCCCGGCGGCGGATCCCGATCCAGGCACCACCCGTGAGCGGCCGGCGAACCGGCCCGGGTCCGCCCGTTAGCGCGGCACGAGCGCACGGCCGGCAGCGGCCGTGAAGGCGGGTGGGACCGCGAGAGAGCACCTCTCGTCCTGTCGATGGACGAGAGGTGTCGTGTTTCTCGGGAGGTTGAAGATGGCGAAGGATGTGGCGCAGGAGGCACCGGCACAGGGCGCGGTGGCCCAGGAGGCGGAAGAGGAGTTCGAGGCTCCCGAGCGCGGCTCGGCAGACGAGCTCCTGGATGCCGGCGCGCACAGCGATCTCGACGCCATGCGCCACTCGGCCGCCCACGTCATGGCCGAGGCGGTCATGGACCTGTTCCCGGACGCGAAGCTGGGCATCGGTCCGGCGATCGCCGACGGGTTCTACTACGACTTCCAGCTGCCGCGGGCGCTGACGCCGGCCGACCTCGAGAAGATCGAGGCGCGCATGGCCGAAAGCATCAGGGCCGACCACCCCTTCGTGCGGCGTGAGCTGGCACCCGACGAGGGGCGTGCCTTCTTCGCCGAGCGCGATCAGCCGTTCAAGGTGGAAATCCTGGACGACCTCGCCGCGCGGGCCAAGGCCGACGGCAGCCCCATGCCGCCGACGTCGCTCTACGAGCACGGCTCGTTCGTCGACCTGTGCAAGGGCCCCCACGTCGCCTCGACGGGCAGGATCGGGCGGTTCAAGCTCCTCGCCGTCGCGGGAGCGTACTGGCGTGGCGACGAGAAGCGGCCGATGCTGCAGCGCATCTACGGGACGGTCTGGGAAACTCAGGAGGACCTCGACCGCTACCTCTGGCGGCGCGCGGAGGCGAAGAAGCGCGACCACCGCCGCCTGGGCATCCAGCTGGACCTGTTCAGCTTCCACGACGTTAGCCCCGGGTCGGCCTTCTGGCACCCCAAGGGCCAGACGATCTGGCGGACGCTCGAAGGGGCGATGCTCGAGCTCCAGGCCCGGCGCGGGTACCAGGAAGTCAGCACGCCGATCCTCGTCGACAAGAAGCTCTGGCAGCAGTCGGGGCACTGGGATCTGTACGGCGACAACATGTTCAGGGTGCTGTCGGAGGACCACGCTTTCGGCCTCAAGCCGATGAACTGCCCGGAGAGCACGTTCATCTACCGCTCGAAAGTGCGCTCGTATCGGGACCTGCCCATCCGCTACAGCGAGTACGGCCGGCTTCACCGCAACGAGCGCTCAGGAACGCTTTCCGGGCTGACGCGGGTTCGCCAGTTCATCCAGGACGACGCCCACATCTACGTCCGGCCGGACCAGCTGGCCGACGAGATCGAGGCACTCCTGGGCGAGGTCCGCGAGGCGTACTCGTGGTTCGGGCTGAAACCGCGCTTTGCCTATGCGACGAAGCCGGACAAGGCGATCGGCGATCCCGTCCTCTGGGAGCGTGCGGAAGGACTCGTCAAGGCCGCGCTCGACCGAGCGGGCGGTGACTACAAGCTGAAGCCGAAGGATGGCACGTTCTACGCGCCCAAGATCGACATCTACATCGACGACGCACTCGGGCGCGAGTGGCAGATGGCGACGATCCAGGCCGACCTCGTCATGCTTCCGGAGCGATTCGACCTCACCTACATCGACGAGCACGGCCAGCCGCAGCGACCGATCGCGATCCATCGCGCGATCTACGGCTCGCTCGAACGCTTCATCGGCATCCTCCTCGAGCACTTCGCCGGAGCGCTTCCGTTGTGGGTGGCGCCAATTCAGGCGGTCGTCATTCCGATCGCCGACCGGCACGTGCAGGCGGCCGACGAGCTCGCCGGTGTCCTGCGGTCGCGGGGCCTCCGCGTCGAGGTCGATCGCTCGGACAACCGGATGCAGAACAAGATCCGGCTTGCCACCGAACAGAAGGTGCCGTACATGCTCGTGCTCGGCGACCGAGAGGTGGAGGCGCGCACTGCCGCCCCGCGAACGCGCGCTGGCGAGCAGCAGCCCGCCGAGGGTTGGGAGGCCCTGGCCGACCGTCTCGCGGCGGAGACCGGCAAGCGCACGGTCGACTGACTCATCCGCCGGCCAGGCACATGCGCCTCACGCAACACAACAACGACGAACGCGCGTGATCAGTCCGCGATTCGCGCGGAATCGGCTGCGTGTCGCACGAGATCGTGCCGCGAACGTTGCGTAGCCTGCATGGCGCCCGTCCTGAACAGGTGAAGGCTCTGATTCGACCCTCTACGGCGGCCCGATCGTCCGGTCGAAGAACGCGACCAGCCGTTGCTCGTACTCGGTCGGGTGGTCGATGATCGCGGCAACGTGCTCCGAGCCGGACACGATCCAGGGATCGACAGTGCCGCCGCCGGCACGGTAGTCGTTCGCCAGATCTGCCGCGTATTGCACGCTGAGTCGAGTATCCGCGGTGCCATGTGTGATGAACAGCGGTCTGCCATGGAGCTTGATCACGGCGCGAGCCGGGCTGAGTGTCGTCAGGTCGTCGCCGGTCTCGACCCGCGCCGCGACATACGCCGCATACTCGAACCACGTCGGGTAGCCGTTTCGCGCGAGCTCGGCCCGGATGGCGGCGCCGACGTCCGCGTAGCCGCTGTCTTCCCACAGGGCGGGAACGCGCGGTTCTTCGCCGGTCGCAATGAGCGCGGTCGCCGCTCCCAGCGAGAAACCCATCAGGCCCACGTGGGCAGGCGCGAGGCCCTTCCCGGCGACCAACGAGTCCCAGGCGCCGAGCGCGTCCCGGTACTCCTTCGTACCGCCCGCATATCGGCCATTCTGGATCGTCGAGTCGCCGTGGTTGCGGAGGTCGAAGAGCAGCACCGAGTAGCCGTGCCGGTGGAGCATGCCGGCCGCCAGCAGCAGGTCGCTGGCGCGCTTGCACGAGTTGAGGCCGTGGACGATGACGACGGCCGGCGCCGTCTCGCCTGCATCTGAGCGGATCCACCAGGCGCTCAGCGAGATGCCCGGATCGCGGCTGGAGATCGTCTCTGGCTGGTAATGCGGCATCAGGAAGGGATGTGCGTCCAGACCTCTGACGGCGTACGAGGCGGGCGTCTGGCCGCTCCAGAGCCCGTCGCAGTTGGGATGAGCCACCGACAGCTGGTCGTAGATCCCCATTCCGACCACCAGGTAGCCGGCCGTCAGGGCGACGACCAGTATGGCGACGCCAAGCATCAGTCGACGACGTGTCATTCGAGCCGTCCCACAATCTACGCTCATCCATCGGGGACTTGCCCCATTGATGACGTGCGGACCCTTCGACGGTTACGGTCCGACGAATCGGGTGCAGCCAGGGTGCTCGAACCATTCGGGCGCGTGGCCAACAACGAGCCTCCGAGGCGCTAATGCGCCGAATGACGACCCGGGGAGAAAGGCAACCCAACGTCTCCCGCATTCCGAGCATGATTACCGTGCAGGCTACGCCCAGCCGAGCTGCTCGCGACGGGCCTCCCGGGCCTCCACAAGACGGAATCGGTGCGCGAGCGCCGGCGTCGCCGCGGCCCGAACCCTTCCCGGACCCCGACAGCCAGGCTCCGCTCGCTCGTCTTCCGCCATCTCACCGAGCCCGTGCGCCCGCGTAAGCTTGCTCGGAATATGTCGGCGGGAGAGGCCGATTTCCCACCCTCGGAGCGGCGATTGCCCGGCTCAGAAGCCCTGTGCTATCCTCCGCGGGCGCCCGCGCCCGGGCCGCCGTGTTGGTGCGAGTTTCGCACTGAGCACGAGCCACAGCACGAAGGGGTTTGACCATCAGCCGAGACCTGCGCATAAACCAGATGATCCGGATCCCACAGGTCCGAGTCGTCGACGAAGAGGGAGCCCAGTTGGGCGTGATGCCCACGCCGCAGGCTCTCGCAATGGCGCAGGAGCGGGGGTACGACCTCGTAGAGGTCGCCCCGATGGCGCAGCCCCCGGTGGCGCGCTTTCTTGACTTCGGCCAGTACAAGTACGAGCTGACGAAGCGCGAGAAGGAAGCCAAGCGGAAGCAGCGCTCGGTCACCTTCAAGGAGGTCCGTCTCAAGCCGAAGATCGGTGGAGGCGACTTCGACACGAAGGTCCGGCGCGCGATCGAGTTCCTGGAGGATGGCGATCGAATCAAGGTCGCGGTTCAGTTCCGTGGACGTGAGCTGACGCACCCGGAGATCGGGCGGGCGCTGCTCGAGAGGTTCACGGAGCGGATCAAGGATCACGGCCTGGTGGAGCGGATGCCGCTGCTCGAGGGCAAGTCGATGCACGTCACGGTGGCGTCGACCCACAAGCCCAAGGCACATGAGACGCCTCAGCCGGCCGGCGACAGGGTGCCGGTCGCGGCACCAAAGCCGGCGGCGACGAACGGCCAGGCCCCCGAAACGCAGGCGACTCCAGCCACCCCCGCCAAGGCGACGGTCGCGGCACCGGAGGCGACCGTCTCGGCACCGGAGGCGACGGCCGTGGCGCCCGAGCCGATGGCCGCTCCGCCGCAACCTCAGGCAGAACCAGCAGCACCACCACGACCAGGAGAACCGGCGGAGACCGCCGCAGCACCAGAGGTACCGGCGGCTCCCCGGCGAGCCCGGACAGCACCGGCCGAGCCGGCGACGAGAGCCGCCACGCCGGAGGCCCCGGCAGCACGATCGGATCGGCCGGCATCAACCGCGGTGGCCGCCAAGCCACGCACGAGAACGAAACCCGCCGCCTCGGCCGACACGCCGACCGCAGCATCGACAGGAGAGTGAGGCCGCAGTGCCCAAGATGAAGAGTCACAAGGCGGCCC
>WNFV01008300.1_pt1 | contig 11754 bp, 13 predicted proteins | sample 5400101 | NCBI WGS metagenome assembly WNFV01 (sample SAMN13153361, study PRJNA577476) | soil metagenome | isolation source: 115 cm soil or saprolite under grassland replicate 1 | place: USA:California | collected 2016-06-15
GTGGACTTTGGTCGCCAGGACGACCTGGTCGCGGCGGTCCTTCAGCGCTCGCCCGACGATCTCCTCGCTCTCACCGGCCGAGTACACGTCCGCGGTGTCGACGAAGTTGATACCGCCGTCGATCGCCGCGTGGATCATGCGGACGCAGTCGTCGACGTCCTGGTTGCCCCAGCTCCCGAACATCATCGTCCCCAGGCAGTGCGTGCCGACGCTCAGGCCTGTCCCTCCCAGCGTCCGGTACTCCATGGGCCCGCCTTTCGCTGTGCGGACGTCTGCGATCATCCGGGCCGGCGGACGTGCCGCCGGCCGTCGAAGCGGGAACGCTATCACCTGCGGCCGCGTGGTCGCCGCAGCGACGCGACCTCCGCGTCGCCTGGGAGTTCTTCCGCGCCCAAAGGGCACAGGCCCGACCACAAAGGGGCACTGACCGGTCTGAGCCTACCCGGCTTGAGAGCGCGCGACGACCGGTTCAAGGGTTGAGTGCTTCCCATTCAGGGATGGTTCTCGAAAGTCGCCGCGGGAGGCCGGCAATGGTCCGCTCGGCGCATCCCTGCCGACCAGGCCGGCACGCAGCTGGAACCACGAACCCGAAGCCCAGGGGGTGAACTGAATAATTGCACCCCTCAGGCTCACACGCAATCCATGCCCCGGCGGGAGCGTGACGTCGTTGAGCGAGCGGTCCGCACTGTGGCCAACAGGCGTCAGCCGAGAGCCACTTCGTCGACGAGGCTCACCGCCGGAGCCCCTACTCCGGCTCTACCTCCCCTGGCATCTGACCGAACCACCCGCCGGCCTCAACCTTCCGGTAGATCGGTACGATCCCGATCGCGTCCGACACGCGGTCGGCCAGTGCCTGGACGGAGCGATGCGCCCACTCCGCGGCCCCACAGCCGAGAGCCTTGTCCGGCCACCAGGGGTTCCCCGAACCCACCATCAGAGCGTTGTCGGCGAACCCCCTTTGGTGGAGACCCTTCTGCAGCTTGTCCAACTCGTCCTCGGCAGAGCGGTCCTCCGGCCGGAAGTGGACGATCGCGTTTCGGAGCCGCAGAACGAGCAGGGTGTTTTCGTAGACTTGCCCTCCACGGTCGAGCGGCGGAGCATCCGCGAAGGTGAGGAGCCTCTCGTATTTCTCGATCACCTCAAGCCTTCCGCTGCTCGTCGATCGCCAGAGCTCTGCCATGAGTTCCCGGCATTTCAGCGATAGAGGCGTGATGTGCCCACCCTCTGGCGCATGACCATCGGCAGCATCCTGGTAGAGCTCGTTCACCATCGCCTCGAGGAAGGCGACCGACGCGACAATCGACGACAGCACGTGGGCGCGATGCTCGATCGAGAAGCGGGTTCGTCCAGCGACATGCGCCGCCTCGATCTTCTCGGCGAGCTTTGCTTCGTGACGTGCTGTCCAGAGCAGATGCGAGGAGAAGTATGAGCGGAGTGAGATTCGCACCCCGTGCACCTCGGCGCGAGCCTCTACGGTTGCAGGGCTGACAGTCACGTCAACCCGCTTCTCGGCATCACTGCCGCCCGGTGTGCTCATGCGGCTAGGCTAGAGGCGAACCGCCGCCCCCTCGCGCCGCAGCCTATCGCCCCGCCAGCCATGCCTGGTACTTGCTGTGCTGGTTGCTCGCCGCGAGGGCCGCCCAGATCATGGACACCGGCCAGATGAGCACCAGGCCGAGACCCAGCGTGAGAACGGCCACGATGATGGCGAGAATCGTCAGCAGGATGGCTCCCAGGACCGACACGTACAGGAGCCCGAGCGGTCCGAAGAAGAACGTCAGCACCAACGCAGCGCCAACACTCCTGTCCTTCATCGAAACCTCCCTCTCAGAACCCTCGACTCAAACATGCGTCATCCAGCCGACCGACGGCACTTTCGAGCGCGTCGGTGTCGAGGTCCGTGAGCGCCGCGACGACGTCCTGCAGCGCGGACGCGATGTCGGTCGGCGCGGCCTCGCCGTACCCGTTGAGCAGATCTCGGAAACGGTCACGGGTTTCCAACAGGTTGTCCACACCATTAGCGGCATCGCGCGAGATGTCGCGGAAGATCTCGCAGGTGCGTTCGGTGAGCGCGTCCGTGCTGTCACTTGAACTTGAGCCACCACCCCTCTCATCGCTCGGCTCCTGTTCCGTCACCAGCGCCCCGATGACACGCAGCACCAGTACGGCACCGACAACGCCGATCGCAATCTTGGTCGAGCGCGGCCACTTCTTCTTCGGGGTTCCTGGCGGTGGTGGCCCGAGGACTGTGTCCGGTTGGGGCGGCAGCTCAGTCACGTCGATCTCCTCCGTCGAAGTGTGGCGAAGACCCCGAACACGGTCAAGGCGGCAGTTACAACCTCCTATCGAAACGAGAACCGGCCTGACGAGGCTGAGGCAGTGAGTCCCCCGACTTCTCACCCGACCCGTTCTTCGGGCGGCCGCGCACGTGGGGTCAGTTCTGGATCTACATGACCTACTCCGACGTGAACGGACAGCAGCCAATCCGGGCGGAGATTCACGTCACGGCGAGACCAATCAAGAGGGAAGCGACTGGGTGCCATACAGGATCACCTATACGCGGCTTTCGGAAGCGGCGCCCTTCGCCACAGTCCAGTTCGACACGCGGGGATAGAAGCGGCTCGGGGCTGCGCACACGCGCGCACATCCGAGCTCGGCGTCTGCGTCTTGGTGCGACGAGCCGGATCGGGTGGCCTCCCTCCCCCGAGCTCTTAGGCGTCCGTAGACCGACGCTTGACTCCCCCGGTCTCCCGTACTGCCCTCGGCGTGCAAGCGCCAGAGGATCGCTCCTAGCCGCCCGTCTCTGGCTCTTCCGGCGTCGGGCCGCCTGCGACGTTTCGGAATCGGCGAAGGAACCGCTGGCGCTTCTCGCCTTCCGGCTCGGAGAGAAGCTCGCCGACGTAGCTCGCGAAGTGAAGGCGGACCGTGTCGAGCACCCCGCCCGGCTTGATCATGAGCTCGACCTTCCCGTCGAGGTCGGGGAGCTCCGCGAAGACGCGCGGATCATCACGTCCGGCGATCGCGATCCCGGCTCCCGTGATCGAGTCGTGATAGAGCCCGCAGCGGACGGCCTCGTAGATGCGCGCGCCGATCCGGTCCCGCGCCTCGAGCGCGAGCCCATCGAAGACGTCGGCGAAGCCGATTAGGAAATGGCGCTCGGACGCTCCCCGTCCCTCGAAACCTTCGAGATGCTTCCCGATCATCTCGAAGTAGCTAGTCAGGATCGCGAGAACCGCGAAGTCGGCGTGCTTGTCCGCGGCCAGGAGGCGGGCGGCGACGTCGATCTGCCAGCCCCATACGCGGTCGGCGAAGACCAAAACCTCTTGCTCCTCGGTCAGGCCGAGAGCGGGGAAGTCGCATCGGCGGTAGTGCGGGCTCAGCCATGAGAGCCACGCGCGCTCCTCGGGGTCCATCGAGTCGCCGATAGAGCCGACTGGCGCGTCTTGGTCGCCCATCTAGAGGACCGTCCGGGGTCGTGCGTCGAAAGCCGACGTCATCCGCCAATCCTCGCATCGAACCCCGACAAGCCGCAGGAAGCCGTCACGGGTGGAACCCAATCGGGCATTTCGGGAGATAGGTCTCTCCCGCGGTGCGGCGGCTAAAAATCGCCTGTCGGCTCGATCGTGAACGCCCGCGGTCTTATTGGCCGATCAGCTCTCTGAGTGCGCCCATGGCCTCCTCAGCAGTCCGATGAGCCGATAGCTCCGCGGACTTTCCGGAAGGCAGGTGCACTGTCACGGCGTACTTGTCGTCAGGGTGTCGGCCGCTCCCAAGCTCTTCGACCGAGAGCCTCTCAACTATGTCCATGTTGACGACTTGCCCATCGTTCGTCTGTCTCCACACAAGCCACTCCCCTCTTCTCTCCTGCCCGCGAGACGACCAAAAAGACGCTTCGTCTACTTGGCAGGGACGATCGACCGCGAGGCGATATCCATTGCCTCCTTCCACGCTTGCGACCAGGCCACAGACTGCCACCCGAAGAGCTTGTTCTTACGGTCGATGGCTTGACCCCAGCCGATCACTACGGCGCACAACACGATGACGACTTCGCCGGAGCCGGTGTAGACGGCACCCCAGGTGACTCCCGGTGTCTTTGGCAGCTCTTCGGCGTCGAGCGTGACGCTGTTGGAAAGGCCGAAGGTAGTCCCATGAGCAACCGCCGAGTAGAGCCCGTAGACGAACTCGCCGAGGCTGCGGTCCTTGCCGGTAGCCATAAGTCTACGGATGATCTCCGTCTGCCCCGGTCGCTCCTCATCCAGCATTGGCGGACTGTTGCCTTTCGGTCGGACCTTCAGGAAGCCCAGCTCCGCGCCGATTTTGAAGAGCGCCTTCCGCCGTTCCCGGGCGCGGCTGGCGTCCTTCGGGTCCAGGGGCATCCTGCCCTGTTGCGACAACCCAAAGATGCGTTCGTTCATCCCACGGGCGACCCGCACGCGGTCGCCGACATCAGGGTCAAGCAGCCACCAGGCTCGTCCGGCGTGTTCCAGCACGGACCGAGCGAGAACCGTGTGTGAGAAGACTGGGGTCGGATCGCCACGAAGAAGGCTCGTCATTGAGCGGGCGCAGTCATTGGCAGCGAAGATGAGCAGGCCCGCGGAGTCATGTGCCGCCTGAATCGGGTCGTCGCCCCACGGTGCGCGACCCGCGTACTTCGCTTCTCGTGCCAGCTCACCCATCGCCGCGGAGTCCGCGGCTGGGAGATGCCCCCATTCCTCGCGCGTTTGGTCGGCCAAGTCGATCAGACGGGCCAACGAGTCCCGCAACGGGGCGATGTGAGCTTCGAACCTCTCGTCAACGCTCATGTGGCGATCCTCGACTGCTCAGCTGGCGACTCAGAGAATTTACCGCTCCCGCGTATGCCGGCAGAAATCCGGAACGTTACCGGATGGACGGCGTCTCGCCGGGATCGACTGGAGGTCGTCGGACCCCCGACCCCGGCGAGCGCCGCCCGTATCCGCCGCCACGTCTCACGAGGCGGCTCGCGCGGGTCCGGGGCATCGGAGCGTGCCGAAGACGATCGTCGACTCCGGCGGGACCTTCTCGGGTTCCTCTGGCCCACGTGTTACACCGCTGCCGCCTGCGAATCGAGCTCCGAAGCAAACGACAGCCCCGCGTCATGACGGCCCCGCGTCACGACCGACCTCCGATCTCCACAACGGCTGCCGGCTCCGGCTCCGCTGCTTGGCGATACAGCGCGTCGAGGCCTTCGGCGGCGCCCTGGTCGATTCCTTCCAGAAGATGACCGTAGGTATCCATGGTCGTCCGGATCGAGGCGTGGCCGAGCCGGCGCCGTCGCCTCCTCAGCCGAGAGCGCGAAATCGTTTGCGCCCGTGACCATCCCGAGATCCGGGTCGCCCCACTTACTCAACGTCGTGAACGCGCCGCCATTGGTCAATGAGGACAGCGCCTCGGCGCCCGAATCGGGCAGCAACGAGTACGTCCACTTCGCTCCGTTGTCGCCGGGGAAGAAGCGTCGCACACCGAGGTCGTTGAGCCCGGCGGCGTCGCGAACCTCGGAGACCTCGAAGTGATCGGTCGGTCCCTCTCCCTCGGCAAGCAGGAGCACGACCTCCTCAAGCACCCCGGGGAAGACGCGCTCCTCGAACAGCACGACACGCACTCGCTGGAATCGGTCGAGCAGGAACCGTCGGACCGGCCCGGCGTAGTTGACGCTCAGCAGCTCCGCGGGAAGGACGAGCCCGAGACGTCCCCCACGAGCAAGGAAGCTCGTCGCGTGAACGACGAACGCCGCCCACGAGCTTGCCAGCCCGCCGAGATGGACGCCTTGCGCGAGCGCCGCCCGCTGTCCACGCGCGCGGGCTTCGCCGACGAACCCCTGGTACCGAACGTACGGCGGGTTGCCGACGACGACGTCGAACAGACCCGGCGGCCTCGCTTCGAAGAAGTCGCCGACGTCGACGACGGCCTCAAACCCACGCCCCGCGACCATCGCCTCGGCAGCCCTCGCCGACGGTGCGTGCAGCTCGACGCCGTGCAGCTCGCCGATGGGTCCGTTTCCGTCCAGCGCGCGGAGCCGCTCCCCTGCCGCGATGAAGAACGCCGCCTCGCCGCACGAGGGTTCCAGCACGCGGTCCTTCGGGCTGCGGATAGCCCAGTTGACGACTAACGCCGCAAGCTCCGGCGGCGTGAAGAACGCACCCCGCTCCTTCCTGAGCGCAGTCGCGTCGGTTGGCGTCAGCATCACTGCGGTGGAGTCTAGGCCGAGGCACCGACCTCGACAGGTAGCCTCGCAAAAGACGTATCGCTAGCTCGGGCTTTGGCCGGGCGAACGACCGGTCGACACGTCCTACTTGGGGGCGCTGGCGACGGCCACAAGGCGGCAACGGTACGTCTTCGGCGCCGAGCGCGTCGGCGCCCGGCGGAGTCACGAGGGAGGGCCGAGATGCTGCTACAGCAGTACTACGAACCGAGGTCTACGACTTCGAGTCGCGAAACGCAGTGAAAGTGTCCTCGGTCCCAGGGAGAACGCTCAGTTCGGCGCCGCGCCGCCCCACGAGCCTGCCAGTGGAGTTGTCGGCTGTGGAGATTGCGGCGACCTTCACGTTGCCGAGGAGTTCGGCCCGCGATTCGGTGGAGAAGGGCGTCTTTGCCCCGTTGACGCCCGTTCCTCCGACGGACTGGTCCTCCTTTCCGGCGCCGCCGTCCGTCCTGCCCATTACTCAACCCGGTGAATTCCGTATACAAGAGGGTCTATCCCTGCTACTCGACTGGACGGAAGCGTGGCTTGAGCGAGAGCTCGACGACGTCCAGGATGCGCGCGAGGCTGTTGATAGAGCTTACGCGCACGCGAGGCGGGACGCGACACAACAGGAGGCCGAACGGCACTTCGTAGAAGACCTGGCGCGGCAGCCCGTCATACCGGTGAGTCGGTCGCCTCTCAGCGCCGAGTCGCTCTCTGGCCTGGTGTCCGGAGTGAACGATACGGCCAGCGTCGCGCTCGTTTCAGTGCTCGCTGCACAAGGCAAGCCGCTGATGGTCGTCGCCGCGTCTGCAGGCATCATCCTTGAGGGTCCTCGGCCGTCATCCTCATCGGCGACAGCCCCAATAGGATCCGACCAGGTTGGCGGGACAAGGGTGGCCCAATCCCAGACAAGGCAGAGCATCGCGGCTTCTAAGCGAAGCAAGACGCGGCCACAATTGGGCAACGCCAGACGCCGGAGCGACTGCAACACTATCGCGCCCTATACAGCCGCTGTTCACTTACAACCCCACTGTGGCGGCTTCTTCGGGCCGGGCCGCCTTCAACCGATCGAGAGCCTCATTCGCGCTGGGAGTAGCGATCCGCTGCAACGCAAGGGCAGCCTCAAGCCTCACAACACGGTCAGGATCTTCAATCGCCAATCGCTCCAGCATTTGAACAGCGCCATCCTCTCTCGCAAGGCCCAGGCTCCCGGCCGCGCTCGATCGGAGTTCTACCGATTCCGCCCCCAGCAACGGCAGAGTGGCCTCCATGACCTCTGAATGCGCAACACCACGAAGCGACTCGAGCGCAGCCAGTTGCCGGTTAAGGTCCTTCCTCTCCAAGTCCTTGACCAGACGCCGTTGGGTGTCCGTGAGGCCCCTCCACTCCGCGATGCGGTGGCGCTCGGTTTCGGCGAAGGCGTGGATCATCTCAGCCCTGGTCGCTGGATCCTCCACACCGACGGCCTCCTCGACTAGCCCGCGCAAAGAATCCCCGCTGACGGTCAAGAACTCCTCCGCCGAAACGCTCAGCGCATCGACCATAATGCCGCGAAGTCGGGCTACGAGGCCTTCGGCATGAGGCCCCACAATTAGAACGGACAGTCGACTTGAGTGGTAGGCGAACGAACCGACGATGTGCTCGTCTCGCAAAGACGTCCCGATAAGGATTAACAGGCGCGTTCGCGAAAGGGTGTCTGTGAGAAAGTTCAGGAGGTAGTTGTACGGAGGGCCAAGCGCCTGCTTCTCCAAGGTAGGTACGATCATTAGGGGCTCCAGTGCACGCCCGAGGCGCGAGAGGTGAAAGTCAGGCCCAGGAAGCGGATAGCCCCTATCGAGGCGGAGGAAGGTAGATCTCTCGCTTCGGTCGACGTACCAAGTTACTGATCCGTGCAGCTTCGCCAGGGGTAGCCCATCTCTGAATTCCGCATTCCACGGATTCGCGAGCTCACCTGGCTCGTGTGCAAACCCGTCGGCGAAACGCACGCCAGTTGACGTGCAGACATACTCAATGACCCTATCGTAGTTCGTGGTGAATAGGATGATTCGGGTCTCAGCCGCATCTCTTACGAATTGAGAGCAGAGTTGTACAGCCTTGTCACGATCGAATTGCTCGCACAGCTCGACGATATACGAAAGCAAGTGAGACCGAAGTGCCGTAGCGCTCTGGATCCAGTCAGCCAGCTCGGATGTATCGAAGCCGGGTGGGAGGCCAGCCCCTACCTCGACAGCCGCATTAAGCTTCGAAAGCAGCGACTCCAGGTCCGCGTCCGGTCCAAGGTCCCCGACCATGGCTTCAATTGCCGGAGCGAGATTAGGATACTGGCGCCGGGAAAAGTCGAGGAAGCGTTCGAAGAACGGCCGCATGGTGGGCACTCCGAAGGTTGACGAGAAGCCAGCCCCCACTAGGACTGCTCCGCTCGGCCCGTCCATCAGGGAGTGGCTTCCTCGAAAAGTGCGCGCACTTCTCTCGCGATGAACCCCGAAGTCAGGACGGCGGTCTCTGTTCCGCCTAGCCGCGCCAGGTCTTCGGCTTCGAGCAGCTCCAATAGGATCGATCTCGCTTCCGATAGCTTGAAGTCTTCCACTCCCAAGTACGCCGCAAGCAGCTTGCGACGTAGCGGATTGGATACCGCACGGGGGAGGGCGGCCAGAACGCGTTTCACCGTCGGATTGTTGACATTCAAGTAGTGAATCCCGGAAGGATCGGTCACTACTCGCCGGTTGGACTCAGGTATCCTCGCAAATCGGAGCAGACCCCCCACATCCAGTACGTTCCGGAGTACAGGAAGCTCCTCGACCGCATTTAGATCTAGGTCTTCTTCGAGCGCGGCCCCGATTTCCAGGACTTGGATTCCCGAATCAGCGAGGGCGGTCGCGACCACTTGTGCCTCGTCGAGCTGTTGCGTAGCTGCCCCCGTCGGTGTCTCTTGCGTGTACGCAACGTTGACGGTCTCGATCACAGGGAACCCGCGAGCGCGAAGGGCGCCCACTCGGATACTGTCCCTCACTTCTTCAATGAGTTGAACTGGGAAGCCCTCGTCGTCAATATGCCGTGGCCGCTGCACGGCAGAGCCTGACCGACGGAAATAGAGTCTTGGATTCGGCAACTCCGCAATGAGCGCTTCCAGCGAAGCAGGGCGTCGCTCTGCGACCGCGAAGGGGACCGTCGACCGAACTCGGAGACGTAACTCGGCCTTCAATTCTGTCAGAGTGTCATTATCCGGGAGCGTTTGACTCCAGAGGAGGAGATTCCTCCTGACTTCAGGGGGGTCGAGTTCGTTCCGGCGCGCGAGAGCGCCGCTCTCCAATGTTTCGTGCGCCTGCTCCTTAAACCACGAGACGAGGTTCCGACCCAAGACAGCCCACGCTTCGTCTCTCTGAAATCTCTCCCTTGCCATAACAACGTTCAGTTGCCCGGGGTGCAGATCCAGTTCCCCAGTCACGCCAGCGGTCGGAGGCAAATCAATGAGATCGAGGGCTCGCCGCTCAACCAAGAAGCCCGCGTTCGTCAGCGTCACCGCGTTGCTAAGAACTCCGCCCTCAGTTCTAAGTCCACTGGAGAAGCCCAGGCGCCCAGATCGAATCGGACCAGCAGCAGGGACCGTAGCCACCTGCAACAGACCCTCGGCATCCCATGTCTCTCCCAGGGTAGTGACAATGCCAGTCTCAATATCCTCGATTGACACGCCGTCGACGTGCCGAACGTACTTCCTAACCGCCTCTGTGACCTGGGCAACCGTGAAGCCCTGTCCTGGCCGAGGACGAACTCGTACCCTTGTCCCGACCTCTTCTCGGTCATAGTCATGAATCGCGATCTCGCCTTGCAGCCCCGAAATGTCAAAGCGCAGACCCTCGGCGGCCTCGACCTTCCTAGTCGATACCTCAACCGCGTCGGCGACGAGGAACACGCTCAGGATTCCGATACCAAAGAAGGCTACCTGCTCACCAGGACTTGACGCTGCGCCTAGCGCTTCAAGCTTGTCCCGGCCGACCTTCAGGAAGCTCTCTTCGATGTCATGCTGATCCATGCCGATGCCGTCGTCCACGACCTCGAACCAGCCCTGGCTCGCGTTCAGCCTTATGACGATCGTCCCGCCGGCGCCATCCGCTAGGTTTCGACGCCACTCGATAGCGTCCCAAGCGTTCTGCACGAGTTCCCGCACGCAAACATCAGGAGAGGGGTAGAGGTTCGACCCCACCAGAAGCTCAAGCAGTCTCGGATCCGCCTCGAATCTCATGTGGAGCCGCCATTCACGATGGAGTGCGGCGGTCTGCCCGTCCACATCACCGGCTCTTTCATCTTCGTGAATGCCTCAAGTCTCGACAATCTTGAACACCTCGTCGGACTTATGACGCAGAACACTAGTTCCCCGGTGGGCAAAACCACGTAAGGCGAAGGCTAAGAAGACAAGCCCTGGTCAAAGCATGCTGGTCAAACTGCCCTTGCGGCCGTCAGAGCGCCGCAGTACTCGAGCACGCGGCCCCACGCGTCGCGACTTGGGAACGGCTCGATCCAAGACGGCCGGCCCTGCGCAGAGAGAACGGCTTCCCATCTTCCTCGCGAAGGGAAGCGCTCCAGCTGGAAGCCGTGGCATCAACAGGCGCATCTGAGATGAGGATTCGGAGGGAGATGCTTTTCTTCCCCGTCCGACCACGCGAAAGGCCTCCTTTGGAGAACCGTACTTCCGAGCCGGCATCTTCAGTCCCAGGCGCTCTCTGGATACTCGAGGTGCTGACCGCAGTGGGGGCAGATCCGTTCAGCGGTCTCGGCGTAGATCCTCCCCGCCTCCCTTGCCGCGGGCTCGTACTCCCGGCCGTGGGCCTCTTGCAGGTGGTGGCGGATGGCTTCACCCTCGTACTCGAAGATCGCCTCGATCCAGTCCGCCCGGTCGTCGTCACTCAGCAGGTGCTGGTTTCGCTCGGTCACGATGAGCCCGGTCTTGCGCGAGGCGTAGATCAGCGACGGGTCGATCCCGGCCCGACGCATGGCCATCTCGCTCATTGCGATGAACAGGGCCTCACCGTCCTCGTCCAGGGTGCGAGGCTCCTCCGCGGAGGGATCGAAGAACACGGGATCGTCGGGCCCAGGGTCTCGGCCGAAGCGTTCCCGGAATTCCCGCCGAAGGGCCTCCAGGGTCTCTTGAGACACCTCGCGCTCCCGCACCTCGCGGTCCGGTCTCGGACTGTCGAGGCCATCGGGGCTCGCATGGACGGTGAGCGCGACCGCACGACCGAACTCGAGCGGCTGGCACGCGACCGGGACGACGGATCACCGACTCGATTTCTACTCCGAGAAGCCACCGTGAGCTCCCTTGGTAGAAAGTTGGTAGAAAGTTGGTAGAAAGTTGGTAGAAAGTTCCGCGGACCCCTCACTCCGACAGACGCCAAACATGGCACCTGACCTGCGGTTTCCTTCGTCGCGGGGACGGGATTTGAACCCGTGACCTCTGGGTTATGAGCCCAGCGAGCTACCGGACTGCTCCACCCCGCAGACCGATGCTAGCGACCCCCACCCCGAGCGCCAAGCCCCTCGACTCAACTGCGAGGTCT